>WNGL01010757.1_pt1 | contig 18811 bp, 24 predicted proteins | sample 5400591 | NCBI WGS metagenome assembly WNGL01 (sample SAMN13153377, study PRJNA577476) | soil metagenome | isolation source: 80 cm soil or saprolite under Garry oak tree replicate 1 | place: USA:California | collected 2016-06-15 | reverse complement strand
GCACGCGTTACGCGCGCGAGCCTGAGCGACCCGCAGAATGTCGGCCAGTTCAGGCACACCCGAGTGTTCGTGCGGCAGCATGGTCGCTGGAGACTCGTGGCTACGCAGGTCACGCCCATCGCGCCGCAGAAGTAATCGTGCCGTCCAAAGACCAGTGCAGCGGACGGCGCATAGCCGGCGCGCATTGGCCGCAGGGCGGGCGCCGTGGACGGCGCGTTGTACTCGGGTCTGGTCTCTTTCTTCCCTGACGGCGACATTCGCTCGACCTCGCACCAAGGCGACGCCGCATATAGATTCGTTTTTCTTGTTTCTCGTCAGTGGCGGGGCCTGTCCCCGGCTTGTCCCCGGAGACTGGCAAGGACGCCAAGAAATTCTTGGCGTACTCTTAATCTCTTTGTCTAGTGTGTGTTGGCTGGTAGCGCTACAGGGAATCGAACCCTGGTTTGATGGCTGAGAACCATCCGTCCTAACCCCTAGACGATAGCGCCGTCCGGCAGTCTACAAGGGGCCGGGAGAAGGTGTCAACGGACGGAGCGAGCGAGCAACCCCAGGCCGCCCGCCAGCAGCACCAGCATGATCAGGGTGTTGAAGAGGCTGGTCGGCTCGAAGTAGATCCGCAGGTTCATCAGGATCCCCAGGAAGATGATGACCGCGCCGGCGCCGGTCAGCGTCCACCCGAGCCGGTTCCTCCCGTCGAAGAACAGGAGGCCGCAGCCCGCCACCAGCGGCAGCAGGGAAAGGCCGAAGGTGTGCGGGCCGAACCAGCCCCAGAATCCGGTGCTGACCGTGACCTGGTTGGTGAGGAGGTAACCACCTCCCACGGCCATGGCAAGCCCCACGAAGAACGCTCCGATTCCACCCTCGGTCCCGCCTGCGCCTCTCATGCTCGGGGCTGGAGTATAACGACAAGTGACCAGGGCGCACACCCCCCAAAAGCGTCAGGCCGGGGTCAGGAGGGCGGCGGTGGCTTCGAGCCGGCGCACCACCCGGTCCCGCCCGATGGAGTCGAGAGCCAGGAAGAGTGATGGGCCGACCGAACGGCCAGTGGCCGCCGTGCGCGCCGCATTGATCAGGACACCTGCCTTGACGCCGATCTCCTCCGCATACGACCGCAGGGCGGTCTCGGCGGAGGTTGGATCGAACACCTCGAGGGCGCGAAAGCGTTGGGCCAGCTCGGGAAGCCATTGGCGGAGCCGCGGTTCCTTGCGCAGGTTCTTGTCGGCCGCCTCCGGGTCGATGTCGAACCCTTCGTCGAAGTAGGCTCGCCCCGCGTCCGCGAAGTCGAGCAGCGTCACGTACCGCTCCCTCAGCAGATCCACCGTTTTCGCGAACCAGTCGCGGCGGTTCCCTCCCGGCGCGAAGGCTTCGTCCCACAGCCCCCCCTTGCGGAGCACGGCTTCCACTCGCGGGAGCAGCTCCTCGAGGGGCATCTTCGCCATGTACTGCTGGTTCAGGAAGAGGGCCTTGCGGTCCGTCCACTGCCGGGGGTCGGTCTCCGAGAAGTTGAGGATCGCGTTCGAGCGGCTGATCCCTTCCAGGCTGAACGCCTGGACGAGCTCCTCGGTCGTGAAGAACTCCCGGTCGTCACCGGGCGACCAGCCGAGCAGGGCCAGGAAATTGCGGAAGGCCTCAGGCAGGAAGCCGCGGTCCCGGTAGGTCGTGACCGAGACGACCTCGCCGTGCCTCCGCTTCGAGAGCTTGGTGCGGTCGGGGGCATTGATGAGGGGCAGGTGGGCGAAGCGCGGCGGCCGAAGGCCGAGCGCCTCGTAGAGCAGAACCTGCTTGTGCGTGTTCGACAGGTGGTCCTGGCCGCGAATGACGTCGGTGACCCGCATGTCGACGTCGTCGCACACCACCACGTGGTTGTAGAGCGGGGTACCGTCGGGACGGAGGAGCGCGAAGTCCTCGATGTCCCGGTGCGCCCGCTCCTGCGGTCCGTAGACCGCGTCCGGGAAGCGCGTCACCCCGTCGTCCTCGGAGACCCGGAAGCGGATGGCGGAAGGCTCGCCGGCGCGAGCGCGCCGCTCCGCTTCCCCGGGAGCCAGGTCGCGGCTCGCCCGGTCGCGGAGCCAGGGCCGGCCCTGAGCCGTCGCCTCCTTCCGCTGCCCGTCGAGCTCCTCGGCGCTCGCGAAGGAGCGATAGGCCTTGCCTTCCGCCAGCAGGCGGAGGGCCACCGCCCGGTGCCGCTCGATCCCCTCGCTCTGGAAGAAAGGCCCCTCGTCCCAACGGAGGCCCAGCCACTCGAGGCCTTCCAGGATGCTGCGGGTGTTCGCGTCGGTGGACCGCTCCCGGTCCGTGTCCTCGATGCGGAGGATGAAGACGCCCCGGTGCTTCCTCGCCCAGAGCCAGTTGAAGAGCGCGGTACGTCCCCCGCCCACGTGGAGGTAGCCCGTGGGGCTGGGGGCGAAGCGTACGCGTACCGTCATAGGGGCGGGATTCTACACTCCTCCGGGGAAGGTCGGGCGACGCCCCCCGGAGGGGTCCCGCGCCCGCGCTTACGCGGTGGCCGGGCGGAGCCGACCCTTTGACACCCGCTCGCGCGGGATGTTGTAGCGCTGTAAGCGCAGGTAGATCGTCCGGCGCGTCACCCCCATCAGGCGGGCCACCCGGGCGATGTTCCACTCGTTCCGGTTGAGCAGCAGCAGGAGCTTCTCGCGCTCCATGTCCTCCACGGGCGTCCGCTCCAGGTAGGTCTCCCAGGCGTCGCCGTGCGCGCGGGTGCGCGGGCTCGCGTTGTCCGTGACCGCCTTGGCGATGATCCGGGAGAACTTGGCCAGCCGCTCCAGATCGTGGGAAGCGCAGAAGTGCGGGTCGAGGCTGTCCACGTAGAGCAGGGCGACCAGGCTCTCACCCTCGAACACGGGCACGGTGGCCAGAGACGCGGCCGCAGGCCGGTCTCCCTGGCCGGCGGGAAGCCGTCGGTCGGTGGACCGGTCGGGAACGTAGAACGTCTCGCCCTTCCGGAGCGAGTCCTTGTACCGGTCCCACACGATCTGCACCGCGTCCAGGACCGCCTGGTCGATGCCGCGGGACGCGAAGAGCGTCACCCGATCGTCTTCGCACGAGAACACCGCCCCGCTGCGCCCATTGTTCAAAGACATGACGACTTCCAGCGTCCGCTCCGCCAGACGCCGGGGGTCGTCCGCACCGACGACGAGGTCCGCGAACTGGTCAATCAGGTCCACGCGGCGTTTCACAGACTCACCTCCACTCAGAGGCACAGTTTAGCCGTTTACCGGCAGGCTCGTCAAGCAGGTGACCCCCTGGAAGCCGTCCTCGTAAGCCGTTAGCCATGTTACGTATACTGGAGTTGACATGAAGCGTATACTTGTGTCTTACAGGTTTCCCTTAAATAGCGGAGGATAAGATGCTTTGGTTGGGCCTCGCTCTCTCCCTGGCCGGCGGCGCCAGTATCCACTCCCAGCAAGCCGCCATACCCGTCGGCCATGAGCAAGTGGTGGCGGTCGAAGGCGACATGAACTTCCCCGGGCCAGCGGTGCCAGTGGCGGACGGCGGCGTGGGCTTCCCCCGGTCGTCGGGCCAGGTGGCTGACGGCGGCGTCGGCTTCCCTCGCTCCTCGGTACAAGTGGCGGACGGCGGCGTGGGCTTCCCCCGGTCGTCGGGTCAGGTGGCGGACGGCGGCGTCGGCTTTCCCCGGCATAGCGTAGCCGTCTGATGATCCTGGCGCGAATGGCGGGAGGAGCTGCACGGCCCGAATCGATCCCGTTGGCGGACGGCCTTCCTCCCGTCCTTTCGCGGTACACTAACTGCCTAAATGGCGCAGGCGGCGGCGGCCATTATCAAGACCGGCGTGGCGTGGACGGTCCAGCTCTTGATCGTCACGCTGGTCGTGGGCTTGTTCCTGCGACGGCGACACCGCGCCTGTTACTCGTTCGTGCTGTATCTCCTCGGTGTCCTGATCGGCGACCTGCTGATGCTCCTCGGGCCAAGGCATCTCGATGCGGGGAACTGGTTGTTCGGCCTGCTCGGCGAGAAGGGCTTCTACTCGCGGAGCTTCTGGCTGTTCAAGGAGCTGATGCTAAACCTCTTGAAGTTCGCAGTTGCCCTGGAACTGGCCTACCGGACCTTCCGCTCCTTCCCGGGAGCCCGGTCGACCGCCCGGAGCGTCCTCTTCGTCCTCGTTGCGGTGACCCTGGTCTCAGTGGTCGCGGTCACGCCCCAGATCTCAGCCGTCGACCCCGACGACCAGGTGCTGGCGATCGTCGGACGGTTGCAGCCTCGGGCATTAAACGGGACGGTCTGGCTGCTGACCGGAATGGCCGCTCTGATCCTGTGGTATCGGCTCCCCGTGGACCGGTTCCACAAGGCGATTTTCACCGGCTTCGTTCCGTATCTGCTCGTCTTCACGATCGGCTTGAACGCTATGGAAAGCTACGGCTTCAGCAAGAGCATCATAGCTTGGAGGAATGCCTTCGACACCTCCGCCTATCTTCTGCTGTTGGCCTATTGGACCCGGGCGGCCTGGGCGCCGGTGGCCGCTCCGGCGGTGGCGCGGGGTCCCGCCCCGGTCCTCGAGCGACAGACGAGCTAGCGAGGGGGAGGCAAGCACCGTGCTCTGGATGATCGGCTTGTCGGTCCTGAGCTGCTTCGTCGTCCTCTTTCTGCTTGGACGGCGGGACGAGCGGACGATCCGCCGCGACTGGGAGCTTCTGCTCACGCCGAAGGGCGAGAACCTCTACCGCAACATCGAGGGACGCGTGCATAACGAGCTGGCGCTGGTCGACCTGACCTACGACGAGGCCTTCGCGGTGCGCGAGCTGGGCTCCATCGACGAGGCCAAGAAGCTCCTCGACGTGGGCTACAAGGTCATCGAGAAGTTCTCGCCCAACATGCTGAACCTGCTCAGCGCGATGGCGACCTTCTCGCGGATGGTCTCCGCCATGGCCCCCGTCACCCCCCTCCGGCCCCGGGATTTCAAGCTCACCCAGATCGTCAGCCTGGCCTACCTGAACGGCCTCATCCACCAGTTCCTGGTGTCGACGGCCGAGCGCTACCGCCTGAAGCTCTACATCCTCGGCCAGAGCTTCGGCCTCGCCACCCGCTTCTTGCTCGACTCCACGCAGAAGATCGCGCGGGGCGCGACCGACGCGGACCGCGAGTGGGAGCAGATCCAGGCGATCCGTGACGATTTCCAGAGCCTCACCGACGAGTCGCTGGAGAGCCTGCGGGTGCTGCTCACCTCGCTGGCCGCCGAGCGGCGCGAGGACTTGCTGAAGGGCCTGTAGGCCTCTCGCTCGGCTTCTCGGGCGGCTTGGGAGCCGCGGGCCCTCCCCATCTCAGCAGCCGGCGCTCGATCTCGGGGGCGCGGCCCGGCACGCCCTCGGTCTGGCGCACGACGCCCACGCCGAGCGCGATCCAGAGGACCGATTCGCTCTGCCGGGTGCGCAGCGCGCAGCGGAGCGCCTTGAACGTCCCCGCGGGGAGGACGACCTCCTCTTCGGCTTCGACCTTCCAACCCGGCCCACCTTCGGAGGGCGGACCGGACCGACCGGGCTCGAGGGGAAGCGGGAGCGGATCCTCGCCCGACCAGGCCCCCAGGCGGATCCAGTCGTCCCCGAGCTCGATGGGGGCGGAGCCGGGGTCGGCGCCGCCCTCCTGCCGCAGCAGCGGCCCGTTCCGGCTCTCCCGCACTTCGAAGCGCGTGGTGTCGTCGGTGGTCGAGTCCAGCGCCCCGAGGTGCTCGGTGTAGGACTCCCGGAACTCCCACCACGTCCCCGGTTCGAGCGGGAGGGGCGGGGCGGCGAGGGCGAGGACGAGCAGGGCGAGCAAGGGCTTTCCGATCGGAGGCGCGGACGGGGTCTCGCGCTTCCTACCGTCTCCGCGGTCCGACGCTCCATCCCATCACGACCACGTACGCGACCCGGTCGTGCGAGCGGACCGTATAGGTCGGCGGCAGGATTCGCGCTCCTTCCGGCAGGGGCGGCGCATTGGCCGCAGGTACTAGCGCGATCTGGCGTCGGTCGCCCAGGTGCGGCAAGGCGGCGGCGGCTCCGATCGCCGTCAGGTACCTCTCGAGATCTCCCTCGCTGACGCTGGTGAAGTCCGCGAGGCCACCGAGGGGAAAGTCGTGGCTCCGGAAACGGGGAACCGAGTTCGCGTGGTAGCGGAGGCCGAGCGTCAGGTGGACCCGTCCGCGCCGCAACTGTGCGCCCGCCGAGATGTCCAGGGGACCCGCCTCCCGGAACGCGGACGTGTGCCCTCCTACCTCTCCCACCTTCGTCGCCTCGGCGACCAGGGCGACCCACGAGCGCAGCGTGTGGCGGTATCCAAGGCCAAGGCTCACCCGGTTGGCGAGCCGCAGGGGGGACTCGGTCACCTCGACGTCGCCTTGAGGGCGGAAGACGATCAGGCGGTCCCCGAAAGGACCTGGCCCCACATGCGTAAACCCCGCGGAGACCACCAGCGACGGGTGCCGGCCTCTCCACTCGGCCGTGATCCTCACGCTCTGGTCGAAGCCGCCCGTCCCCGCGCCCGACTGCAGCTTCGACAGGCTGCTCGTCAGGGGGACCTTCAGCTCGGCGCTCACGGCCAGAGCGGGACGTCCCGCCTTCTGCTCGGCGAGCCGCATCTTCGCGCCGAAGACGGCGTCCCCCGGCACGAACCGGCCGAGCTGGCTGCTCCCTGTCCGGCCGACGTAGGGGTAGGGTGCATACACGGCGTAGTACGGCCGGCGCGGGGGAGAAGCGCCCTCGGGCACGATGAGGTCCAGAGGCGGCGGGAGCAGGGTCGGACGCTCTGCCACCGCCACCGCGCGGCTCAGCACCAGGTGGCCATAGGTCTCGAGGCGGGGCCGGACCCCGACCGTCCAGGCGGTCGAGAGGTCCAGGACGTCCAGCCGCAGGGGATCGCGATCCTGGTTCTCGAGCAGGAGGGCCAGGTTCACATGCCCCTTCTCCAGCGTCGAGGTGTCGGGGAGGGAGAAGAGCCCGCTGCCCGAGAGGGAGACCCACGGCTCTTCGCCGGTCCCGCTCGGAGATCCCGACCTATCGACCGAAGGCCGCGGAGCCGGCGGGTCTGCGACCACCACCGAGACATTGACGCAGGCAAGAAGCCCGGCCAGGAGCAGGCGCCCACCCATGCACGGATTATCACCGAAGAGGTCCCGAACCGCGGACAAGTTGCGCCGCATGGCCGCGGGCGACACTTCCAGTTATACTATTCGGTATGACTCATCGCGTGGGTCGCAAGGGGCAGGTCGTCATCCCCAAGGCGTTTCGGGCCGCTGTGAGCCTCGAGCCGGGGGACGAGGTCACGTTCTCGCGGGAGGGGAACGCCATCCGTGTTGAACGCGTCGTCTCGCCCGATGCCCTGATGGGACGGTTTGCCGGCCACCGTTTGGTGGAGGCTCTGGAGAGGGACCGTCAGGCCGAGCGACGGCGCTGATGGCCGGTCGCTCCCGCATCTACTGCCTCGATTCGTGGGCGGTTCTGCGGTTCCTCGAGGGTTCTTCACCTGCCGCACGCAGGGTGCGACAGGCGATGAGGCTTGGGCGGCCGATCATGAGCTGGATCAACGTCGGAGAGGTGTACTGCACGATCCACAGGGCAGCCGGCGCGGAGGAAGCGGAATCAACCCTCACCCTCCTCCGTCCGATGCTGGCGCTCGACGCGGTGACGCCCGAGCGTGTGTTGGCGGCTGCGCGCATCAAGGCGACCCATCCCCTTGCGTATGGGGACGCCTTTGCGGTGGCCACGGCTGCGGCTCACAAGGCCGTCTTGCTCACCGGTGATCCGGAGATCACCGGGCGCTCGGTCGGGTGCCGGGTAGAGGACCTCCGGCGGTAGCAAGCGGGCGCAAGACGCAGTTCACGAGCCGGAGCGGCGATCGTTCATGAGCTTCAGATACCCGAGGGCCGTCACCCGGTCCACGCGCCCGTCCATCACGAATCTCTTCCAGAGCCCCTCCTCTCGACGCTGCGCTCCCGCTTCGTCGGCCCCGTCGATGTGCGCCATCTCGTGCCGCTCCCGGTCGCATTGCTCGTCGCCATCCCTCGCCTGTTGCTTGCCCAGACCACGGGACGGATCGTCGGGGAGGTCCTCGACGGCGGCGTCGCTGACGGCAGAGGGAAGATTGGCCTCACTCGCACCCACCCCGAAGATGGCCGAGAAGATATTCCGCAGGGGCTGGGACTACCTCGCAGATTCCGTCTATGGCCGGCTGTCGCTCTGAACTTCAACCGCCACTCGCAGCGGCAAGAGCGAGCCCGCTCGGAGCGAGAGTCAAGACGAGGTAGAATTGGGGCCATGGCCACGGCGAAGGCGAGCGCGCAGATCCACGCGGCGCTGGCCTACTACTACGACAACCGCGAGGAGATCGACGCCGAGCTCGCCGCGGATAAGTCCTGGGCTGAGTCTCTCAACCGGTAGTGGCCGGTCGTTTCCCGCTCTATACCGACGCCGACGCCGAGCGACTTCCCAAGGGTTGCTTCAGGACGTCCAGCCGCGGGCCCTCTGTATTACTGGGCGACCTCTCCGGCTGCGTCTGCGGTCTCGCTCTACGCAGGGACCACGAAGGCGTTCAGGGTTGGTTCTCAAGAATGAGAAGGACCATTCTCAGAAATGAGAAGAGATGCAACCACGGCCCCGCCCCGCGGGCTCCTCACACATCAGGGAGCCCGCGGGGCACGAGGTGGACCGATGTCCGCCTATCCCACGAGCGGAGCACGCGACGGCTTGGACCCCTTATCCAGTTACGCTGTTTGACCAACTCTCGGCTCGCGCCGCGCCACCGGCGGAACGTTGGGTGCATCAAACGGCTGCAAGGTCGGCCGCGGTGCTTCCCATGTTATCTTTTCAAGTGACGGAGTGTTCGACAGACACTCTGAGGTTCGAGAGGTAAGCCGTGAGGAACTGCATCGCCGTAGCTCTTCTTGGCCTGGGAATTGGTCAGGGCCTTGCCCAAGACGGACCCGAAGAGCCTGCTGACCGCGATTGGCGCCCCAAGGCGGAACGCCGCATCCTTGAGCGCTTGAACGCCTCGAGCAACCGGACAATCAGGTGCGACTTCGTCGTCAACGCGCCACCGAATGCTGCGCCGTTTACGCCATCCATAGCCGGCCGAACCACCGTGTTGAACTTCTGGAGGCCGAGTTGCGGTCCCTGCAAGCCCTTGTTGGAAGAGCTGGCTGCCTTGTCTCGAAGCGCACCTGCTGATGTAGCCGTCCTAGCCGCGGCGGAGGGTGGCTCGCCGTACAGGCAGCCAGTCGACATCGCGAAGGTCCGCGAAGAGATCAACGGCATCGTTCAGCAGCACGGGGTGCCCTTCCCAGTTTGCGGGTACACGGACCACGCGCAGAGCAAGCTGTGGCAGGCTGAGGGAGTGCCCCTGACTCTCTTCTTCGATTCAAGCGGGCGGATCGGCAGAGTGGCCATCGGAGGCGCTGAAGGCTCCAGTGCCCTGAGACAGCTGCAGGCCGGTTGGAGGCCGTGAAGTCGCTTGAATGGCGAGCTGTCGAACAATGGGTTGGAGCTGACGAAGCCGGCACCAGCGATGGAGCTTCGCAGCTCAACCTGGCGTTCGCCCGACCTTGAGGGGGGCAGGGGGCAGGGCTTGAGCGAGATCGATGCAGCGATTGTAGAGGAGACTTGGCAAGATGTGGCGGACTTTAGTGCCGCTCGGGTCCGCAAGGAGATGGCTCACGCCGCGCGGGAGCAGCCGGACCTGCTCGCCTTCGTTCTCGGGCTGACCGAGAGTCTGCCTCGCAGAGTGAATGAGCTTGCTGGCTACATCTACTTCGTCATCTGGCAGGCCTTCTGTAGGAGCACAAAGGGAAAGCTCCCTCGCGTCAAGGCCCCGGCTATCGACCGTAAGTTCAAGGCAAACGAGCAGGCACTCGAGCGCCTACAGGGTGCCAATGCGCGCTTTCTGGAGAAAGCGGCTCTCGCCCAAATCACCAAACAGGCCGCTGTCTTCGCGTACATGGTGGAGGCCATTTTCGAGGCGGATCAGGATGAAGAGGATCCCGTCGAGATGACGGAAGAGCAGAGCGGCACCCTCTTTTGGGTGCTCAAGACTGTAATCGATGTGTTGCATGAAACGCGGCAGAGCATGCCGCGAGGGACCGGCTAACAATGCAGGAGCTGATCCGGTGTTGGACGGACCTTCATGGAGTGAGCGAGTGAGCGTGCACAGCGTCGCGGGCGCATATTTCCTCGTGAAGCCCGGACCAATGCTACCCACGGGGTTCCTCACGGCATCGGCATGCCTGGCAGACACGGCTCCAGATTCCTGGGCAATTGAGTGGGTAAAGACAAAGCCAGGCGAGCGAGAGGAGAATGCAGCGCGCCTCGGGATTCGCGCTGCCGACCTGGAGGCGGTTATCCGATGGGCTACGGATCATCTCGCCGGTGGTGGTTTCGCTTGGCCGAATGTGTTCTCCGACCTGGGCTCCGCGCGTGCGTTTCGAACCCGGTTCTTGCCGTCCGACATCCACCTGCTCGGCATCGCTCTGGCCGTCGAGTTCGTTGACGCCTTCCTGTTGCTGGCTGCCCCACCACCGCAGCGGCCCGGGTTCGCGCCCGTTGGTGCGACCGGTGTGTACGAAGTCCTGAGCGCGAGAGCCCCCTTGGCCGCGGGCGGAATGCGACGAGGTTACGAGGTCCTGGGCTACGACACCGCGGGCCAGTTCGATTCGTTCCGGTGTAACGATCTTCAGCAGGACTTCGAGCGGCTGTATGGTGCTCGGTTCAACGAGTGGGGTCTGTTTGACGACGAAGCCGTTGCTCGCGAGTGTGCCGCCTACGCGAGCAGGCCCGAGGTGGGTGCCTGCTCCAGCACGTGGCATCCGTGGCTTGTCGAGGAATATCCGTTCTAAGAGGGCGCGGGGCCGTCCAACACGGAGTAGCGCGGGGTTGGCGTGTCATCAGCGTGTCATCCGCTGCGGCTCAGATCGGAAAGACGGCGAGAATAGCGGGACCTCTCCGGTCCCGAGCTGATCCCTAACGACCTCTTGTGAAATGACTTGGCGGAGAGGGGGGGATTCGAACCCCCGGTACAGGCTTTATACCCGTACAACAGATTAGCAATCTGCCCTGTTCAGCCACTCCAGCACCTCTCCGCAACGACTTACGGGCACCCTTGCGGGCCGTGGCGACCAAGTGGCGACCACGAGGAGCGACGCTGAGAGAATACCATGCGCCACTCTGAAAAAGGACCCAGCTGCGCATCGACCTGTGCGATCCTAATCTCAAACGCTGGGAGACCTCTGATCGCCACTACTGCTAGCAATCCGATGAGGGCCCTGTACCGAAGGCTCGGAGCTGCGGGCCTGCCAAAGACCTTCGTGCGGAATGCAATTTTACCCTCCTGGTGGGACGACGAGGCGGCACTTGAGCCCGCTGGCTATGCGCATGCTCTCGTTCTCCTTCGGCGCCATACGGGCCTAGATCTCACGGCCCTGAGCGATGGGCGCGAGAGCCTCCAGTTTTCTCCTTCGATCCCCTGCCGGCTGAAGACTCCAAAGCGCAAGTCCAACAAGGGAACTGCCCCCGCGGTCCGCCAGCATCCAGAAACGGCACCACTCCGAGGACTCGCGACGCAGATCGCGGAAATTGCAGGGCTGGGGGCGCCCGGTAAGGGTTCTCCCAAGGTGCCTTCGGCCCTGGAGATAAGAGACGAGATTCTCACGCAAGGAAAGCCCTGGGTCGATCTCGAGTCCTTGCTGGAATTCAGTTGGCGTCAGGGGATTCCAGTACTGCATGTGAGCCAGTTGCCGGCGACAATGAAAAGGTTGCAGGGCTTGGCCGCCTTTGTCGGCGGACGATTTGTCATTGTGATCGCCGATCAGCACCGATTCTCCTCGTGGCAACTGTTCGTGCTGGCGCACGAGCTCGGCCACATCGCGCTAGGGCACCACCATACCGACAGGGACGAAGTCGTGGTCGATGAGGTACTGGACAAGAACAGCGCGGATGGCGAGGAGACCGCGGCCAATGAGTACGCTCTCCAGTTGATAGCCGCCGGGGAGAAGTTTCAATCGGCGGGTGGACGTTGGGTCAATGCAAGCGAGCTCGCCTCGGAGGCAAAGCGCCTCGCAACCGATCTACATATCGACCCAGGCCATATCGCTCTCAACTACGGGCACAATATGGGCCGGTTCTTTCCAGTGGCACTTGCCGCACTAAATCAATTGGAGCCCGGAGCCAACGCGCCCGCCCTTTTCAGGGAGAAGCTTGCGGCCCACCTCGATTGGAGCAAGCTTCCAGTGGACGCGAGCGAATTCCTGATGCGACTCTGCGGCCCAGCCCAAACCCCTTCGACGTGATGCCACCGCGTTCACCTTGTCTGTCCTCCTCGATAATGACGTTCTCCTAAAGATAGCCATCTACGATCTCTGGGAACCATCGTTAGAGGTTCTTGGCATCGCCCCACGGGACGTCCGGATTCTACCGGCAGCACGTTTCGTGTTTCGCCTCAACAAGCCAGGAAAGACTGACGCACTCTACGGCGAAGGCGTTCGGAAGCGCCTGCAGGCGATCGTTGAGGCTGCTGGCAAGGTCGAAGCTCCGGCCGATTTGACGCACCTCGCGATTCTTTCCGCAGTGCAGGGCATCGACGCTGGGGAGGCCGTCCTGTTCGCCACCGCCGCCACCGAACCTGCGTCTCTATTGCTCACCGGCGACAAAGCCTCTCTCATGGCTTTGGTCGCAGCGCCGTCCTGCGCCGAAATCGTGGGACTGCTCGCCGGTCGCGTGATGTGCTGGGATCAGCTCCTGTTGCGGCTACTGGACCACCTTACGTTCGACCCATTGCGTGCCCGCTTATTGCCGAGTTTGGATCAAGATGGCCTCGTAAGACTCTTATTCGCATCTCGCCTAGAGGCACGAGAGATAGAAGTACGAACCGGCCTGGCCTCGTACATTCTGCATATTCGCCGGCAGTCAGGCGTCCTGCTATTGGAGGAGGGGTGAGCGGCCCGCTCCCGGTGCTGTGACACTCTCGCAACCGCCACGTCCTCGGCCGACCGCCACGCCGTGGAGGAACACGCGCCTGTGAACGACCCTGACGCGACCAAACTGGCTGAGGAGCACGTGTCGCCGTCGTCGCCCCACCGTCCCTTCCGTCAGCAACCCTGGTGGGGTCGCCGCCGCTACCTCGAACCGTGCTGACGGGAGACCTCTACCAGTGGATCGACCAGGGCGATTAGCTGGCGATGGCAAGATTCTGGTGGCGGAGGTCAAACGCCGCTGTGCTTGCACTACATGAGCGGGCATCTTGGTGTGCGACCGCGGTGCATAAGATGACCTGAGGCGCCATCGGGACTTCCCCGTTCGAACGACTCTCGGGTGTGCGACGCCGGGGACGCAGTGGAGTGGGGCCTATGCGCCTACTTCCGTCCGGTGGCTGACGGCGAGCGTAAAAGACCTTGCGCCCGTGCGATCCGTTCTTTGAGACTGTCTTGGAAGTGCCGGTCCCTCCTGCGGGTTTCGATGTGCGCGCCAATCGCGGCGCGAATCACCTCGGAAACTGGTCGGTCGTCAACAGCAGCGACCATTTCAAGAGCCTCAGCTTGGTCTGCAGATAGCCGGATCGTCATCGCCTTGGCTGGCTTCATCGACTCCATGATACCGCTTTGATTTCTTGGCTGTCAAGTATCTTGGTTGTGTGGTATCATGGTGTCTGAACCGTGGGAGGTGCGCCTTGGCGAGCGAGCATGAGCATGGGCAGTTTCAGATTCAGATCGATCGTGTCCACTATACGGTGACGCAGTCGACAATGACGGGGGCAGAACTGCGGCAGGTGCCGCCAACCCCAATAGGGCCAGATCGGGACTTGTTCAAAGTGGTCCCCGGTGGCACGGACGTGAAGATCGGCGATGCAGACCCGGTCGAAATCCGGAATGGTGAGCGGTTCTTCACGGCACCAGCGGTCATCAATCCCGGCGCACCCGGCAAATCCAAGTGACCCTTCCTCAGGTTGACGTTGAACACCTCGGGGAAGGGGGCGCTCCCTATGAGGTCGCGTCTGAGGCAAACATGACCTGTGTTGTCCTGAAGGATTATCCCCTACCCGCGGGGTATGACCGAGATCGGGCTGACCTCTTGATCCGTCTGAACGCGGGCTATCCGGACGTGCCGCCTGACATGTGGTGGCTGTCGCCAGGTGTCCGACTGGCGGACGGCAGAACCGTGCAGGCGACTGAATGTATCGAGCAGCACCTGGGGCGGTCGTGGCAGCGGTGGTCTCGGCATCTTAATGCGGGGCAATGGCGTTCCGGCGTCGACGGTTTGAAGAACTACCTGGCGCTCATTCGCAAGGAATTTGAGCGGTGCGCGGGGCGGACGGCAACATGACTGTGACACTCGTGTTGCCCCTGAGCATCGCCGACGAGCTGGGAGAGGCGGCGAGAAGCCCTCTTGAGACCGCGGGTGTACTACTGGGCACAGTCATTCAAACAGACGGTGGGGACCTGCGAATTCTCGGTCGAGAGATCAGTTGGGTTGCTGACTCCGCTTACGCCCGGCGGGAGACGACGGGACTCTCTATCGCGTCGCACGGCTATGTGCACGCGCTGGGCCGCGCAGAAGAGCTCGGTGCCTCCGCGATCTGGCTGCATACACATCCTGGGATCCACGGAGTGCCGACGCCGAGCCTCCACGATCGGCGCGTTGATCGCGAGCTGGCCGACCTCTTCCGTCTTCGTTCGGGCAGCACTTACTACGGAGCGCTGGTAGTTTCTCCTCGTCCAATTGGAATCGCCTTCACGGGGCACCTTCGACCCGACGGAGGAGAGGAGAGTCGCATTGAACGCTTGTGGGTGGTCGGAGACCGCCATCGGTTCGCCAGAGCCTTTGACTCCCGGGCATCAGCGCTTCCGGCGCTCTTCGATCGCAACATCCGGGCCTTCGGGAGCGGTGTCCAAGAGGCCCTCGGAGAGCTTCACGCCGCCGTCGTGGGGTGTGGAGGCACGGGATCCGTGGTAGCCGAGCAGCTCGTCCGGCTGGGCGTTAGGCGGTTCACCCTGATCGATCCCGACCGACTCTCCGACACAAACCTGACCCGGGTCTACGGCTCGACACCTTCAGACGTGGGCCGCCCTAAGGTCATAGTGGTCGCCGAGCATCTGGCGCGTATCGCACCAGATGCTCGGATAGACAGCGTGCAAAGCTCGGTTGTGCTCGAGGCGGCGGCTCGGCAGCTCACCCAGTGCGACGTGGTGTTCGGGTGCACCGACGATAACGCTGGCCGAGTAGTGCTGTCCCGGATCGCGACTTATCTGCTGACGCCGGTCATCGATTGCGGCGTGCTCCTTTCGGCTAATAGCGAGGGCCAACTCACGGGGATCGATGGTCGCGTCACAGTCCTGGCGCCAGGCGCAGCTTGTCTCGTCTGCCGCGGACGCATCGATCTCTCCCGTGCGTCGGCAGAGCTCCTGACGCCACAGGAACGCAAACGGCGGGAGGATGAAGGTTACGCCCCGGCGCTAGGCAATACTGAACCGGCTGTCGTGACTTTCACTACAGGCGTCGGCGCTGTAGCGGTTGGCGAGCTTCTTGAGCGTCTGGTGGGCTATGGTCCCGACCCACGTCCGACTGAGATCCTCGTGCGGTTCCACGACAGAGAAGTATCGACCAACATCGCGTCACCGCGAGAACGCCACTATTGTCATCCTGCCTCAGGTAAGTTGGGTCACGGCACCGCCGTTCCATTCTTGGAACAGACATGGCCGACGTGAGCACGATTTCCTGGTCGCAGTGGCTCCCTGGGCGGTCGTGGCGGGTGGTGGCGACAGTCCTAGAGGGAGACGAGGTTCCCGTCCGCCTCCCGCAAAACGGTGCGGTCCTGGTTGGGTCCCCCGCCCGGCCAAAGTGGCTAGCGTTCGATTGCCCTTGCCGCTCGGGCCACCGCATCATGGCGAATCTGGACGCGAATCGGTATCCATTCTGGCAGGTTGTGGGCAGAAAGCGCCTCAGCGTCTGGCCGAGCTTTGATGTGCGCCGCGAGGCGCGCCGGTGTCACTACCTCATCCTGCAGGGACGCACCTTGTGGGTGCCCGAAAAGGAGTGGTCGCCATGAACACGCCCAAGGACCCGAAGGACCCGCCTGCGGAAGACCCCCAACAGAGTCTTACTAGTCCCCCCTTGGACACCCCAAAGAGCCCGATGTGGGAGGCCAGCAACGCGCTCAGGTATCTGCGGCAGCAGATGATCCGCAAGATCCAAAAGGGCCAACGCCGACTGATCTGTTACGTCTCTGGTGTCGACGCCGAGGTCGCCCCGGAAGACACTGTCGGCTTCGCGGAGCTCTTGCACAGCGTCCCGCAGGGCAGCGAGGTGGACCTTCTCCTTCACACCAACGGCGGCGACATCGACGCCTCGGAGAAGCTGATGGCGATGGTGAGAAGCCGAACGGGCACCGCCAACGTTCGGGTCATTGTGCCCGACGCGGCGAAGAGTGCCGGGACGCTCATCGCGATTGGTGCCGACAAGATCGTCATGAGCGACACGTCTGAACTCGGCCCCATCGATCCCCAGTTCTCGTTCGACGATGGGCGAGGAAACGTCATCCAGCACTCCGTCCTCACATACCTTGAGGCCTACGTTGAACACACTGCGGCGCTTCGCAGAAACCCACAAGATGAGGTCGCCCGGCTGATGCTCGGCAAGCTGAACCCAGCAACGGTGAGGAAGTTGGAACTCGTCAAGAAACGGGCGCGCGAGGTCGCAGAGAAGCACATGCGACGTTGGATGTTCAGGAAGCAGCCTGGCAACTTTACGCAGATCGCGAGTGACCTTATGAACACCGACCTGTGGCCCTCGCATGGTCAGATGATTAGCTGGCAGGACGCGGTCCGGATGGGCCTGTTGATCGAGCATATTCCTTCACAGAATCAGGAATGGGCGGCGCTATGGCGGCTCTACTGTTCTCAGCGGCTGGTGGTGGGTGATCGACAGAAGCTCTTCGAGTCCGACCAGATCTGCTATGCCGTCGACAGCGTGCGGACCGCCCCCGGAGCCAAGAAGCGGACGATCAGAAAGGTAGCCCCACCACCCTCGGCAGGGGATTCGGACTCCCCCGCTTGAGCGGCTTGGGCGATCACCCCCAACTATCTGGAACGCGGGGCGCGCCCCATTGGAGGCTTCGGTGCCCTCTCTAAGGCCCGTCCGCTGCCGCTCGGCGGACTCCAGACCCAGATACGGCAGGGCCGCAAGCGCCTCGACGGGCGTCATGCTCTCCCAGGCGGCCTACGCACCGATCCGCTCCTGGAGCGACGCGTCGAGCCGGATGCCGACTTCTCCATCCTTCGACAAACGTGCCTGCCGCGGGACGGCTACCGGGACCAAGGACCACCGGGCTAGACGCAGGCGTGCTTCTTCTGGACCAATCTTTGAGTCGCTTTCGCAGCAGCTTCGGCCGCAGTGACGGTGCCAAACGGGCCGTGCCATTTCCCGTTCTTGTTGCCGAGGGGATTGGCATGGCAGCCATTGCCGTTGTTGCAGTAGCCGCAGCTCCCGTCATGGATGACCGTCTTATTCTCGGCGGTCCAGTTCTCGTAGATCCAGTAGCTCATTGGCGACGTAGCGTGCGTTGAGAATACTCTTCGCAATCAGCTTCATCAAATCTGCAGAGGACAAGTCCAGCCCGCCAGGGCACCATGTCCCGGAGAGTCCAAGTAGAGTCCTCGTGGTGGGTGGGCGAGCATAATGCCCTCGAGCATTTCGCGGGCTAAGCGACCGCGGGCGCCTCGGTTCGCGTGGCAGGCGGATGACGCGACGAGGGCCAGCCGAATGCTGAGTCAACGGTCCCATAGCTCCGCGTAGCGCAAGCCTTGAAGGACCGCGCGATAGTCTGGAAAGACCTTTGCTTGATTCACGCCACCGATGGCAAGCAGCCTACGAAGCCTTGGCGCCTGTTTGCGTGGGAGTGTGAACTGGATGAGGTCAATGAAGTCGAGTTCGGTACTATCCCTCAGTAGGAGGTTTAGAGGTGTTTCTGCGAGCTCCGGGGGGGCTGATCGCACCAAGGTGAACAGGCCCCGCTGGGCTCGAAGATTCGCGTTGCTCGCCGCCGGCACGGTCACCATCTGAACGGCGAATCCCGGCGCCTTGTAGGTCTCCGCAAGGGCGAGCAGTTCGGCCTCGAGTGCCCAAACCGCCAAGTGCTCTGGAGAGTCGGCTGTGCCCTCTCCCTCCCCTGCGTCGTCGCCTTGAAGGCGCTGCGCCAGCTTCTCGCACGCAGCCAGGCTATTCTTGGCTTCTTCGATGTTGCTTTCCATACTCACGCGCACGCGCTCAAGGGACTCTAGCAAGACCGTGCCGGGATTCCTCTTCGCAGCGAAAAAGCATGCCACAAGTGGATCCCAGGTCCAGTCGAGCAGCCGCGTTGGTAGGCCGTGGTGCTGTGCAAGACCCAGCACCGCCAAGAGCGGGCCCGCAGGCCAGGGCCAATCACGCCAATGGGCAACGTCATCAGCCGCCCGGGCGAGGTAGTGGCGCAGGTATGTCCTGTTTTCGTGAGTGTCCTCAGGAAGAGGCAAGCCCGCCGCATCGGCCGCAACGAAGAACTCCTCGAGACTCGATGCCTCCATCTGTTCCAGGAGCCGCGTGCGACCCGCTTCCGGTATGATGGTTTTATCTAACGTCTTCCATCCGTCAGGCGCCTTCATTCGGCTGGTGTTCCTGAAGGCAGCTGGCCTCAGATCCCATCTGGCGTCGTAATTGTTTACCGCATCAGCTCAGTGCGTGAGCGACTGTGGGCGAGCGACCGGGCTTCGGAGCATCCGGGCGAAGACCAGGAAGGGATCGAGCATCTGCTGCTGACAGGTTCGGAAGATGCTCATGAGGATCGCCTG
>WNGL01003516.1_pt1 | contig 18812 bp, 8 predicted proteins | sample 5400591 | NCBI WGS metagenome assembly WNGL01 (sample SAMN13153377, study PRJNA577476) | soil metagenome | isolation source: 80 cm soil or saprolite under Garry oak tree replicate 1 | place: USA:California | collected 2016-06-15 | reverse complement strand
CGGATTTTCGGGGTGATGTGGTACGCCAGTCCGTTGGCCATCATCCTGTGGATGATCTATGACGCCAATGATCCGGTTTCTCCGTATTATGCCGGACTGAACATTGTCTTACTGGCCGTGGGCCTGCTTTCGCCCTGGACCTACGTCCAGAATCTCATTTCTGCGCTGCTGGTGCTGGTGCTGTACGTGGTCGTCTGCCTTTGCATGGCCAATCCCCAGCCGCTAAGCTATTTAATTAACAACACGACCTTCCTGGTGCTGACGGCGGTGATTGTGGTTAGCGGCAGCGTAGCCAATGCGCGTGGGCGTTATCGTGAGTTCGAACTGCGATGGGAACTGGACAAGAGTCGCCGCGTGGTCGAAGAAAACAACAAGAAGTTGGTTGAACTTGACCAGATCAAGAGCCGCTTCTTCGCCAACATCAGCCACGAATTGCGCACACCCTTGACCTTGCTGCTGGCCCCACTTGAAACCCTCCTCCATCGCTACAATCTGGATTCGGAAACCAAGAACCTCCTGGCCACCATGCAGTCAAACGGCATGCGGCTGCTCAAACTCATCAACGACTTGCTCGACCTGGTCCGCCTGGAATCGGGCCGCATGGAAATCAAACGTGAGCCGCTGGAGGTCGCCGATTTCGTCAAAGGCATAGCCAGCGCCGCGCGCCAGGTCGCCGACGACAAACGACTGCGCCTGGAGACGTTCATTGATCCCGCCTTGGCGAGCGTGTTGGCCGACCGAGACAAGCTGGAGAAGATCCTCCTGAACCTGGTCTTTAACGCCCTTAAATTCACACCCTCAGGCGGCAAAGTTGCCTTGCGCGCCGAAAAGCAGGGCCATGAGTTTGTGCTCTCCGTCGCCGATACCGGCATGGGCATTTCGGAAAAGAATCTGCCTCATGTCTTCGATCGCTTTTGGCAGGCGGACGACTCTTCCAAGCGAAAGTATCAAGGCGTCGGCATTGGGTTGGCGCTGGTCAAAGAACTGGCCGAAATTCAGGAAGGCAAAGTCACCGTTCAGAGTCAGGAGGGCAAGGGCACCACCTTCACCGTGCGGTTGCCCTACCAAAAAGCCGAGCCCGCCCAAAAGACCGAGGCCGAGGAACTAGCTGAGACGGATCGGCGCGCACGGAGTGACGCGCCCTACCCTGAGGCCGCCGCCGCCGGCACCGTCACTTCTGAGGAATGGCTGTCGAATCTGTATCGCCGTGCCGAACTGTTTCCCGCGATGACCCCTTTGCAGGAGACCTTGAGGCCAGTGGAAGTTTCGCGCAATGGAAACCTGCCCACGCTGCTGGTCGCCGACGACGAGCCCGATATGCTGCGCTTTTTGAAGTCGCAACTCAGCTCGCATTACCGGGTGTATGAAGCCGTGGACGGCCAGCAGGCGATCGAGAAGGCCAGCCAGTTTCTGCCCGATATCATTTTGCTGGACATGATGATGCCTGAGAAAGACGGGTTGCAAGCCTGCAGTGAAATTCGCCAGCGCACGCCCACTCAAAGCATCCCCATCATCCTGCTCACAGCCAGGGCCGATGAACAAACCAAGCTCGCTGCCCTCAGTGCCGGCGCCAGCGATTTCCTGGCCAAGCCCTTTTCCACCACCGAGCTGCATGTGCGCATCAAGAACCTGGTCGAGTCCCACCAATATCAGCGCAAAGTCTCCAAACAAAACCAGGTGCTCGAGTCCACCATCGAGCAGCTCAAGGAGACCGAGAGCCTATTAGTTCAGACCGAAAAGCTGGCGTCACTTGGCCGGATGAGCGCCGGCATCATTCACGAAATAAATAACCCGCTCAACTTTGCCACCACCGGCCTTTACACCCTCCGCAACAAAGGCAAACATCTGGCCCCCGAACAACAACAGGAATACCAGGAAATCCTCAGCGATGTCGAGGACGGCATCAAACGCGTCAAAAACATCGTTTCCGACCTGCGCATGTTCACTCACCCCGACACCGAAAGCCGCGACCAGGTGGAGGTGTCAGAAGTGGTTGCATCGGCGCTGCGTTTCCTGAGTAATGAATGGAAGGACAAAGTGCACGTGCACCGTCAACTGGCCGAGCACCAGACGATCTGGGCGAATAAGAACAAACTCATCCAGGTCCTGGTGAACCTGCTGCAGAATTCGATCTACGCTCTGCAGCACAAGTCCTTTGAAAACGAACAGCCGTCGATCTGGCTCACCGGCCAACTCCAGAATGGCAAGAGCATTTTGACCGTCCGCGACAATGGCGCCGGCATAGGCGCCGAACATCTGGACAAAATTTTCGATCCGTTCTTCACCACCAAAGACGTCGGCGAAGGCATGGGTCTGGGCCTGAGCATCTGTTATCGCATCGTTCAGGAATTCGAAGGCCGGATTTCCGTGCGAAGCGAGCGCGACAAATTCTGCGAATTCACGCTCGAGTTCCCGTCCAAGAGATGACAATAACCTTTAAAGCGTTAGAGGGCTGGATGGGTCAAATGAGTTAACCAAGCCAAATAAGTCAAATGAACAACCTGTACGACTACAAAAAATTTGCCGTGCTCTACGTTGATGACGAAGAAAAGTCGTTGAAATACTTCGCCCGCGCTTTTGAGGACCAGTTCCGCATTCTGACCGCCCCCAACGCCCAGGACGGACTCAAGCTGCTGGAGGAGCACAAAGACGACATCGGTCTGCTGATGACCGACCAGCGGATGCCCGGTGAAAAGGGCGTTTGGCTGCTCGAAAGAGCCCGCCAGCTTCGCCCGCGCATCGTTCGCATCCTGGCCACCGCCTACTCCGACATGGACGCCGCCATCGCCGCCGTCAACACCGGCGCCATTTACAAATACGTCACCAAACCGTGGGACCCGCCGCAACTGGAAACCACCCTCAAGCGCGGCCTGGAATTCTTCATGGTCCAGGGCGAGCGCGACAAGTTGTTGAGGGAAAAAATGTCCGTGTTGCACAACATGATGATCGCCGATCGGATTGTCAGCCTGGGGTTGCTGGCCGCCGGCCTGAGCCATCACATTCGCAACTCTCTGGTCGCCGTCAAAACCTTTTTGGACCTCGCTCCCGCGAAGATGGAGGAGGAGAAGATCGATTTGAACGGGCTACGCAACCCCGATTTTTGGAAGGAGTACTATCAGAACGTCCAACGCCAAGTCGAGAGAATCAACAACATGCTCAAAGACCTCTGGACCGCTTCGGAAAAACCCGCCTTCGAATTTGCTGACCGCGTCCAGTTGCACAAAGTCATCGCCGACACGATCCTGCAACTCAAAGACAGTTTTGCGGCAAAAAATATCCTGGTGGACAACCAGGTGCCGGATTCACTCCCGGCCTTGAATGTGGATAAGCCCAAGTTCTACCGGCTCTTCGAATTGCTCTTGAAAGATGAGCTTGCCAGTTTGTCGGCCGGCAGCCGCGTCACCCTTTCGGCCAGCCTGCTCAAAGCCTCCCCTGCCAATAACCAGCAAATCCAGGTGCAGCTCAGCGACAACGGGCCGGGTTTGCCCAAAGAAGCCTTGCGCCTGGTCTTCGATCCGTTTGTCGTCCGCAGCGACAGTCCAATGGAATACGGCATTCATTTGATGGCCTGCTATTTTATCGTGCATCACCACGGCGGCAGAATTGACGCCAGGAGTGAAGAGGGCCAAGGCACCACTTTTACTCTGCGGCTCCCCCTCCAGCCCAGCCTGGCCCCACCCGCAAAGGACGATGGGGACTTTCTGCAGAAGGTCATGCTCAGCGAAACCCTCTGGGAGAAACTCATCTCCTCTGATTAGCGCAAAGCGGGAGGCGGCAAGCGCCCAGCGCTTTGCGCTTAGCGCTTGAGGGTGAGGTTGCCCGCATGGTCCACCAGAATCTCCTTCGCTCCTTCGGGAACAGAGTTGGTCGTGGTTTTACCCCCCGGCCAGCGAACCCGGATCTGGCTGGGCGGTTCTGGCGTGGCCAGAACCTGCACAGCGCTGTCCTGTGACCAGTGGCCACTGCCGGCATGCACTTCGCGCGCAGGCCCTAGTTGCCGGCTGAACTTGAGGCGCATCACCGCTCCGATGGCATCCTTATTCCCATCCGGCCCCTGGAGACGCACCCGGAGGCCAGGCCTGGCTCCCACGTTGTGGTAGAGCTTGGTTTCTGCGCCATTCTGCGTCACAACCAAATCCACCCGTCCGTCACCATCGTAGTCACTCAAAGCGGCCCCGCGCTGTTCTCCGTAAATTTTGACGCCGCTTTCCTGGCCCGGAACGGACTCGAGACCGCCTTTGCCATCCCCGCGAAGCCACAACCCGCGCCCGGCATCCAAGCGATCGTCCTCGGGTCTTACGGCAAAGAAATTTTGTGCGACGAAGACATCCTCATTTCCGTCGCCATCCATGTCTCCCACGACCAGACCGAACGCCGGGGCCCATTGGGCCTCGCGGGGCAAAGGCACGGCCTCGAAATGGTCACCACGATTGAAGAACACCGTCGAGGCCAGCACAGTCGCCGCCAGCCTGGATGCCTTTGCGAATCGCTCACCCAAGATCTGTTGAACACCAGCAGTGGAAAATTGCCGGTGAGTGGCGAACCGTTCGCGCACCCAGGGCATACCCCGCGCTAGCGCATCCAAATCTCGCCAGGGAACGACCAGCTTCAGACGATCATCCGAATAGGCCTCCAGGATACCCAATTGGCCGTCATCATTGAAGTCCCCATAATACAGCAGCCAGGGTCCCGCCGGGGCGAGATTATAGAAACTGTTCAAACCCCAGTTGCCCACGATGATGTCCGGGCGGCCATCGTTGTCCAGGTCGCCCGTCGTCACGCTGGTCCACAAACCGGTGTATTTCTCCATCCCCAAAACGCGAGTCGCTTCGCGCAGTTTTCCATGGTTGTTCTTAAGAATCCGGACCGGCCCCCATTCGCAGGCCAGAATCAACTCAGGGTAGCCATCCCCGTCTAAATCGCTGAAGATGGCCGCGCTGACCAGTCCGATTTTCTCGAATGGCCGGCTGTTTTCCTGGTCCAGGCGCCACTGCTGGCCCTGCTGGCGGTAGATGCGCGAAGGGGCTGCTTCCGGATAGCGGCCCGGGATGACGCGGCCACCAACGAACAAACCCAGGGAACCATCGCCGGCAATGTCCGCCAGGGCGATGGGGCCGGTGCTGCTTAGCTCCGCTGGGATAGCCGGCCCGGTGGAAACGCGCGTTGCTTGAACAACAATTGGCCTGACTGCCGGCGGCTGTGCCTGGGGGGCCTCGTAGTTGGCCGAGCCAACCAACAGCAGGGTCGTCCCGGTTTGAAGGCACGCGCCGGCGATGCCAGTCTGGTCATCGGGTGCAGGCTGGTCCCACGCAGGGTCCGGCCAGGGTTCGAAGCCACCCGCTCCGTTGTTGCGGAAGACAGCCAGCCGTCCGCCTTTGCCGCTGCCAATCACCAGGTCGTCCCAGCCGTCCCCGTCCAGATCACACCAGGCGACACCGGGTCCGAGTTGGCTGAGCTTCCTGGGCAGCAGGGGTTGCCGGGCGAAATCATCATAGTCCTGCTCGGTGTGCTTGTGGCCAAGCAGACCGCTCACGTCCTGGAATAAGGGTTGACCCTCACCCCGGCCCTCTCCCATCGGATGGGAGAGGGGGAGGGGAGAGGGTGGCGTGGCGGGTTTGGCGCCGGCCTCAGCAATTTCGTATTCGTAATTTGGCGGTACGTTGGACACGACGCTCTGGGTTCCGTTGCGCCAGGTCACCCTGATGGCGAGAGTGTTGGTGAGACTGCCGGCGGCGAACACCCGCATGGTGTCGTCGCCCGAAAGATAACGCCCGCCGCAGAGCATTTCCTGGGTTTGGACCGGCACCGGTCCGCCGAACACCTCTATTTTCGCGCCAATTCCATAGGTGTTCGGGGCTTTGCCTTTGAGCCGGATTGCCAGGCGGGGCGCGGTTGAGTCGTTCCGGTAAATCAAAGGCGGGCCGTTCAGACAATTTATCACCACGTCCAGGTCGCCATCATTATCGAGATCGGCCAAAGCCATGCCATGCGCAATCCGCCGCGAGTTAAACCCCCACCGATCGCTGACGTCTTCGAACGTCAGATCGCCCCGATTGCGAAACGCAGCTTTGGGTGTCTCCAGGTGCGGGTATTGCAACAGCAGCTTGCGCGTCATGCGCAGCGATTGTAAATCGGCGGGTGGCAGCAATGCTGTGACGTCCCGGTCATTCACGTCGAACAGGTGGCCGTTGGTGATGAGCAGGTCCTCATATCCGTCCAGGTCCACATCCAGGAATACCGGTGTCCAGGACCAATCCGAGGCGGCAACCCCGCTATAGTACGCCAGCTCGGCATACGTTCCGTCCCCGCGGTTCCAGAACAAGGCATTGCGCGCCACTTCTTCGCGATTGTCAACCTGACCCGGGGTACGGTGTTTGGGACTCATCGGGCTGCTCTGGCGCAAGTGGCGTTCATGCTCTCGGCTCAACATCTCGACCGTGATGAAATCCAGTCCGCCGTCCCGGTCAATATCGGCAAAATCCACCCCCATTGAGGCATAGCTCATGTTGCGCAACGCCAGCCGGCCAATCGCGTGAAAATGGCAGGAGCCGTCGTTGAGCCAAACCCTGTCTGGTGTTTGAAAATCATTACACACATAGATGTCCGGTGTGCCATCGCCGTCAATGTCGCGGACCTGGACGGCCAGGCCGAAGTCCGGCGGCGGCGCCATGGGCTGCCCATCCTCATCGCGGAAACCGTTTTCCCATGGAACGGGCGAGAACTGCGCGTGTCCATCATTGAGCAAGAGCACGTCCGGCTCTCCCAGTTCCTGGAGGCGCCCGCCGGCGATCTTCAGGCGTTTTGCGTATCGGCCCGTAACCACCGGTTGGCCATTGCCCATGCGGAACCCATAAGAGCCGCCGTCCCGCAAAATCGCTTCGATCCCGAAGTACGCGACGTACAAATCCAAGTTGCCGTCACCAGTCATGTCTCCTAACGCCAAAGAAGTCGTCCCTCCTTTGGAAACCAGCCCCGCGGCTTCCGTCACGTTAGTGAAGTGGCCTTTTCCCAGATTGATGAAACAGGCATTCGGGCCCGTGAAAGAATTGACCAGCAGGTCGAGCCGCCCGTCGCCATTCAAATCCGCGAAGACTGCGCCGGTGGAAGATTGGTTGGTGCAGGTGACGCCCGCGTCTGCGCCCACGTCCTCGAATCGCCAGCCGCCCAAATTCCGGTAAAGCGCGTTAGGCCCTTCCTTGTTGCAAAAATACAGATCACAGAAACCGTCGCCATCGAAGTCACCGGCGGCGACACCCGCGCCGTTCATCAAATTTTGGCGCTCCATGACCCGGGCGACCGGAAGGTTGTTGGTCCAGCGAAGGCCGGTCACTTCCGGGCCGAGCAAAGTGAACCCGGCCTTCCCTTGCGCCGGCAGATTGAGCTTGGCACGGCGATAGCCGTCGCCTACCTCCCAAACCAGTTGGTTTTTCGGCTGAGCAGCGCCAGTGGCGGGGAGCATCAACAATGACAGGCTCAGCAGGAGCCGGGGTATGGCCGAAGCACCAAGCTCCAAACCCCAAGCTCCAGGGAAACTCCAAATTCCAAGCTCCAACGCGGCGGTGATTAGGCGCCATTCATCGGTTTGGGTGCAACCACATCGTTCGCCGGCCCATTTGACGCGCAGGGTTTGGAATTTGGAGCTCGGTGCTTCCGTGGAGCTTGAAGATTGGCTTTTGGAGCTTCTTGCCGCGGAGATCCGTTGAAAAAAGCGGAGAACGGAATTAGGGACCGGAAATGCTTCTGCTTTCATAGATTGACGTTTATTAGTGCAGATTAACGGTTCCCGCCCCAACAGAATAGTTACTACTCATCAATCTCGTACAACCGATTGCCTCGGACGTGGTGGATGACCGTCCGCTTGCCGCTGCGCCAGTTGACTTCGATGCGCATTTCATTGGTCAAGCCACCTGCGGCAAACGCTCGGATCGCATCGTCACCCGATAAGTACCTCCCGCCGCAGATCATCTCCTGGCTCTGCATCGGCACCGCCCCGCCATACACCCGGATGGCCGCGCCGATGCCCTCCGTATTCGGCGCCAGCCCTTTTAGCCGCACCGCCACGCGCGGCGCGTTACTTTCGTTGCGATAAATGCCTGCCACGCCGTTGAGATTGTTGACCACCAAATCTATAGCGCCGTCGCCGTCCAGGTCGCCGCAGGCCATTCCCTGGTGGACGCCTAAGGCGCTCGTCCCCCAGGATTCGGTCATGTCCTCGAAGGTCAGGTTGCCTCGGTTGCGAAACGCAACGATGGGCAGCTCAAGCCCGGGATAGAGTCTGGAGTGCTCCATAAGCGCGCGGCTAAAAGCCTGCTGGCGCGCTTCGGCATTCATGTCTTTGGGCCAGGCATGTTGCAGCGACAGGATTTTTGCGTTGGCATCGAGGTCCTGAACGTCGCGCCTGTGGCCGGCTGAAATGATCAGGTCCTCATAACCGTCCAGGTCCACATCAACGAACACCGGCTGCCAGGACCAATCGGAGGCCGACACCCCGGCAGAATCGGCGATTTCTTCGAAGACCCCATCGCCGCAATTGTGGAACAGCGTATTGCGCATGAACTGCGGACGGTTGGTAAACTCACCGGCAGCCGCGGGCGCGGCCAGCCTGGTTCGCGCGGCCATTTGGGTTTTGCGCAGCGCCGGTTTCCGGCTCAACATGTCGAGCACGATAAAGTCCATGCGGCCGTCGCGGTCAATGTCCGCGAAATCAACGCCCATGGAGTTTTCGCTGGTGTGACGCAAGGCCAACCGCGAAACTGCGCGAAAGACGCCTTCGCCGTCGTTGATCCACAGGCGATCCGGTGTCCAGTAATCGTTGCACACGTAGAGGTCGGGCGCGCCATCGCCATTAACGTCGCGAAAAGCGGCCGACAAACCCCAATCCAGCGGCGCCGCAGCCAGCGGGTGATCCGACTCGTCCCGGAAGCGCCCGCCCGTCCAGGAAACCGCGCTAAAGTGTCCCCTGCCGTCGTTGACATACAGCACATCCGGCTCGCCGTATTCAATCAGTCCCTCTTTGGCCAGGAGCAGCCGGTCCCGCCACTGCGGCCCCAAGGTCATGCGCCCATTGACGAATTGCACGTCAACCCGGGCGCGGTCGCGGATGTCGGTGGTCCGGTAGTTTGCCACATAAAGATCCAGCGTTCCGTCTCCGTCAATATCCGCCAGCGTCATCGTGGTGCTGCCGAAGTCGGTCTCAGTTCCAGCAGCTTTAGTAGAATTGACGAACCGGCCCCTGCCATCGTTTAGAAAACATAAAACCCCATGACCGAGTGTGGAAATCAACAAGTCCAACCAGCCGTCGCCGTTGACGTCGGCGAACACGGCTCCGCGACAAACGTAATTGGTGGCGTCAATCCCTGCTTTGAGGGTCACGTCCTGGAAGCGCCAGCCTCCGAGGTTCCGGTAGAGGGCATTGCGTCCCTCCAGACTGCACAGCAAGATGTCGGGACGCCCGTCGCCGTCGAAATCGCCGATCGCCACGCCGCTGCCGTTCTCCAGGACGCGGTTAGTCGCGCCGGCCCAATCATCGAGAATGTTTGTGAAATGGAGTCCCGTGCGCTCCGGCGCCAATTGGGTGAAACCAGTTCTCCCTTCCTTGGGGACATTCAATTCCGCCCACTTGCAATGTGCATCGGTGTGCCAGTTAAGGTCATCCGCTCCACAAGCAGCGCAACCGAAGGCGAGGGTCGCCATAAAAGCAAAGACTAACTGCCGACGTAGTCGCACGGACCGACCTGAATCCCGAAGGGATTCCGCAACAAAGCCCAGGGTTGCGAGCAGCGAGCTACCCTGTGTCCACCGAGTCAAGACGGACCAACCCCAACGGGGTTGCGTGCGTGGTTGGCGAGCGCGGCCACAACCCCGTCGGGGTTGAGACGCGGTTTGCGCGATATCCCAGGGTAGCTCGCAGGCTCGCAACCCTGGGCTGGAGGACACAATCCCTTTGGGATTGCTTTCAATGCGACCCTGGGCCTCCTGGGCCCGGGCCCAATCGGCGCTGGAGGACACAATCCCTTTGGGATTGCCTTCAATGGCATCTTGGACCTTTGGGTAATGATAAGCCGGGACGAGAGGGAGGGGGCCAGCCCTCCAAAGGCTTGGCGAAGGAGGGAAAGGAAGCCATTTTCTCAGACATGCTCGCCGTTCCTTGTTGATTTTCAGACACGCTCCTACAGCAAAAAAGACCCGGCTTGCGCCGGGTCTTTTTATGCTCGGGGGGGACAAGTTATTGCGCGACGCGGTAGAAACTGCTACCGGGGCCAATGGAGATGGTTGCGGGGTTGGCCGTGCCGACATTCGTCCACAACGTACCGGTGCTGAGCAATGCCGGCGTGGCTTGTAAGTTCCCGCCGGACGGCGTCCAGGAAATGTTGAGATTGTTGCCCGACTTGGATATGCTCACCCGAACGTTCGAGATCGTCGGCGTCACCGCTCCGCTGACGGTAACCACACCGCCGAATTTGCCGGCGCGGTAATGTTCGAGAACTCGGGCTGCGGGTATTGCCTTGTCGAAGATCGCCACTTCGTCAATGTAGCCTGTAAACCAGTTGTTGACCGCGTCGAAGACGCCGCCGCCGCCGATGTGAACGTTGAAACCCGAAGCGCCGTAGTCGCCCGTCGCGTTGCCCCCTGTCCCGACGAGCACGCCATCGTAGTAGGTTTTGAGTGAGGTTCCAGAGGCGATGGTGGCGACATGATGCCATTCGTTGTCCGCGTTGGTGTAGGCCGTATTGAGAGAACCTCCGTTCGGGGTCCAAATCTGGATTGTGTTCTGGTCAATAAACCCGTACTCAATAGCATCATTTTGGCCGACAATGCCGATGCGGGTGCCAAATGTGTCGGGATCGGCCACGCGGTTGGTCGGGTTGACCCAATACTCCAGCGTGAACGCCGCGCGGTGCTGTAGGAATGCGTTCTTGGCATCAACCCAGCGATTGGTCCCATCGAACGTGGCCGCATGGTTATCGGCAGCGAACCCAGCGAAGAGCGGCGGGCGCGGCCCTGGGTCGCCGGAGGCGGAGGACGGAGTGCCGCCCTGTCCCGCTGAAGGTTCATTGCCGGTATAGTAAGCGCCGTCGCCGCCAGTGCCTCCGCTGTTGGCTGCCACTGCTGTTCCTGCAGGCTCTTCGAAGCGGTAGAAGCCAAGCGGCTGATCGAACAGAATGTCGGCCGCATAGGTGACGGGCTGGAACGTAAACGAGATGGTGGTGTTGGGAGCAACCAGGTTGCCGGCCAAATCCCTGGCGGCGCTAATGGAAAGGACGTTTGTCACGCCAGGCGACAAGGCGGTGCCGGTGGTGATGGTCACGGTTGTGAGGCCAGAATCCAGCGATGCATTGGTCGCCGTGATGTTCCCCGGATTGAATACATAGCCCGACGCCGTTTCGGTCGCGGCTTTGGCCATCAACTCGTCAAACACCAGTGTCACCGTCCTGAAGTTGGCGTTCACACCGGCGACTTCAACTGGCCGTGGCGGGGTGGTGTCAGGCGCAATCGTAAGCGTCGCGGCGGCGCTGTTTGTGGCAGCGTCCCCCGCCAGCATGGCCGCCCGGTACTGCCTGCCACTGTCCGCAAGCGTCAAAACCGGCGTGTTGAAAGTCGTGCCGCTCGCGCCGGGGATATTCGTGAACGTGGACGAACCGGACGGCGCAGTCTGCCATTGATAAGCGATGGCCGGGCTGAGCCCCGAGGTATCCCCAATATACCCGGAAGTGGCGCCGATGCTAAACGTGGCAGTCCGGCTCTCGAGACTGGTCATATTCTGCGGCGGGTTGGTGACCGCGATATAGGCCCCGTCGAGCACTTGCACCCAAGGCGCGACGTAAAAGGTTGTAATCTTGCTCGGGTCGCCGTTCTCCGGATCGGGTTCACCGACCAGTTTGAAGGTCGCCTCGACGTGGTCGCCACCGCCGCCCTCATGATGGACCGCTTCGATATAATAACTGGTGTTCGCAACCAGAGGGATGCCATTGGGATAAGGCGGCGGGGTGTTCGTGTCAACCGACCATTGGTCGGAGCGTTTCTGGGTGACCTGGCGGGCGCCGCTTCCACCGGCGTTCCCGACCCACTCCTCATCACCAGCCCAATCCACCTCCTGCGCGATCAATTGCTTGTGGGCCGGCGTTGCGTCGGTGCTCAGGAACAAATCGGCGTCATCGTCCGCGGAAATAAAAAACACATAATTCCCACTCACCTGGGGCTTGAACAGGGCATTGACCCTTTCGCCGTAATTGGCGCCCTGCTCATCGGGCGTTTGGAATGAAGCCAGAGCTAACGCGGCGTCCGGCGTAATCGCATCGTGGCTCCCATCTTCAACGGTAGCGCGGTTGGCGCCAAACCACAACTTTGTCTGGACGCCCGGAGCCGTGACCAGGTTTCCCACCGTAATGACCGCATTGGAGCTTTGGACGCTGTTCATGTTGTTGCTGACTACCACGTAAAGAAAAGCGCCGTTATCAGTCGGGGCAATTGCGGGCAGCAGATATGTGGCATTGGTTCCGTCAGGAATAAGCGTCCCATTCTTATACCACTGCCAGGAAAAGACCGGGCCTTTAGTTGCAAGAAACACCGAAACTGTCACGTTGGAGTCTCCCACCAGTACCCGCCGGCTGGCCGGTTGTTTGAAGATGCTCACGCGGTTTGTGTTCGGCAGCGCGGGGCCAGTATTGATCAGTTGCAACCCTGGTACTCCGATGCCGTCGCTATTGGCCAGCCACTTGGCCACCGCGCCGATTTGGCCCCTGCCGTAAGTCCCCAGGTTGCTCAACTTAACGTAATTGCACACGTTGGTAAGTCCGGATCCGGTGGGATTGGTGTTTATCCCCTGAATGAAAGTATTGGTGTCATAGAACGTGTGTTGGAGGGTCACATAGTAAGTCGTCAGCAGATCTCCATCGCTGATCGCTGCTTGCACATCGTCGCCGTTCATGTCGGTATAAACATACAAATCGTATTGCCCTTCAGGCACGCCATTGAAAGTGAATAGACCAGGCACGCCACCGCCCGCGCTGGACTTTATGATGCCGTTCATCAGATGCGCGTTCGGCGTTGTGATGTTGGTTGGGGTAACATCGTTGTACCAGCTATCGTTGCAGTCAAACGTCAGCGTGACAGTCGTTGACAGCCCGCCACTGTCCTGCAACGGCGGCGTCGTCCCCTGCTCGGCATTAGGGGTGAAGGTGGAGTCATCCACGGCATTCCAATTGGCCTGCGGCACAACCCCAGCCATATCCACCGAGAACAGAGCCGGACAGCCCGGATTACCGGTAACATCTCCGCTGCCGTCTCTGCCCTGGAATTGCACGCCGATTGTCGTGCCCGCCACCGATTGGCTGACGGCCAGCAGTGAGACGGCGGTCAACAGACAGAATATCTTGAGTGGTTTCATAGAATCTCCTGATCTAAGCGCAGGCCAGTGAGTTGGCCCTGGGTTGTTGCGGTTTTTGAGAGTCGATCGACTACCGACCGAAAATGAGGTCAGAAAAGCCATGCGATTTGGCCGAACCATATACATGGAGTTGCCATTACCTTGCGTCATGAGCAGAAAATAGCAAGCGAAAAAACAAAAAAAGTTTAGAGGCTGTGAAGCGTCTGAACACCGCCCGCAATCAGATCGTAGGCCAAAGGAATAAAGCGCCGGATGTCCGGCAGATCTGGTTCGCTCCCGCCCTTTGGCTCGGTTGGCCACAACGCTACCAATGCCCGGAGCGCCAGAATCATGGAAGTCCGGGCTCCCCGATTGCATGATTCTGTCCCGCCATGATTCTGTTGATTCCTGAGTGGCCACGAAACATGCTGGCCGCCTCGCTGGGCTTAGCGGCGGGCCTCGGACGGATGATCGACCGCGGCGGAGACAGCCTTTGCGCTTGCCGTCGGTTCGGGTTTCGAGCCATATCAATTCCATGAACTCGCACTCCCGTCTGGTTTGCTCGATTCAGACGTTTGGCCTGCTCACGGCGGTAGCTGCTTTTACCGGGTGCAAGACTGCGCCGCGCCCGGGCGCCTTGACGCGGCGGTGGGGTGACGAAATCGTCGTGGCGGGCCAGTTGGTGCACAGCGGCACGCCGGTCGTGCTCTGGTTGGATCCCGGCGGCTATGATGCCTATCGAGTCGAGCGCCGTTTCAGCCCCCTGGACAAGTCAGACTGGGAACATTCCAAACAGGAAGTCAGTGAATTGACTTCGCCCAACCGCTACAACCTGCGCGGCGGCGGCCTGACCGACGAGCAACTTGAGCGCGTGCGCGGCGGCGGTTGGGATTTGCCTCTGCTCCAGAAGGTCGTCGATCAGTTTGTGATTCACTTCGACGCGTGCGGCACCAGCCGGCAATGCTTCAACATTCTGCAAGACCATCGCGATTTGAGCGTGCATTTTATGCTCGACCTCGATGGCACAATTTACCAGACCCTCGACCTCAAGGAGCGGGCCTGGCATGCAACCACCGCCAACAGCCGCTCGGTGGGCATCGAGATCGCCAACTTGGGCGCCTACCGCCTCGACGAGCAGAACCCGTTCGAGGAGTGGTACGCCCGCGAGACCAACGGACAGACCCGCATCCACATCCCGCCGCACTTTGGCGATGGAGGCATTCGCGCCAAAGGCTTTGCTGGGCACCCGGCCCGCCCGGAACCGGTCCGGGGCGCAATTCAAGGGGCGGATTTGATTCAATACGATTTCACGCCCGAGCAATACCAGGCCCTGATCGGGCTTACGGCCACGCTCTGCAAAGTGCTTCCGAAGATCAGGTGCGACTACCCGCGCGACTCCGCCGGCAGACTCATCGCGCACAAATTGCCCGATGACCAACTCAAGAATTACCAGGGTGTCCTTGGCCACTTCCATGTCCAGACTGACAAAGTGGACCCCGGCCCGGCCTTTCAGTGGGACCAACTCATTGACAATGCCCGCAAGCTCATCAACGGCGGAATGTCCCAGGCCGCCGATCAGACCAGCCGGGGGCATCTACGGCCGAGGTTCTAAAAGCGGGTTTGAAGAATGCACATTTTGCAGGAACTTCAGTGGCGCGGACTGGTCGAGGCTACGACCATGCCGCCGGGGCCGTTGGCCCTGAACCAACAATTCGTTTTCCCGAAGGAACTGCAGGCTAAACCGGTTACGGTCTATGCGGGCTTCGATCCGACGGCGGACAGCCTGCATGTCGGCAACCTGGTGCCTTTGCTGGGCCTTCGGCGCTTTCAACTCTTTGGGCATCATCCCATCGCGGTCGCCGGTGGAGCAACCGGATACATTGGCGATCCCAGCGGCAAGGCCCAGGAGCGGCAGTTGCTCACCTCTGAATTGCTCTCCACCAACCTTGCCAAGATCAAACAACAGCTTCGACGATTGCTAGATTTCGATACCCCAGCCAACCCCGCCCGCCTGCTGGACAATGCCCAGTGGACCGCGCCGGTCAGCTACCTGGATTTCCTGCGCGACATCGGCAAACATTTCTCCGTCAACCAAATGGTTACCAAAGAAAGTGTCCGCGCCCGGATGGAAGACCGGGAGGCGGGCATCAGCTACACGGAGTTCAGCTACATGCTGTTGCAGGCGTTCGATTTTTATGTGCTCTGCCGCGATTACCATTGCGAGTTGCAAATCGGCGGCAGCGACCAATGGGGCAACATCACCGCGGGGATCGACCTGTGCCGAAAGAAACTCGGGCGCGCCGTTCATGGCCTGACTCTGCCGCTGATCACCAACGCCGACGGCACCAAATTCGGCAAGAGCGAAGCCGGCGCGGTGTGGCTCGACGCCGGCCGCACCAGCGTCTATAAGTTTTACCAGTTCTGGATTCGCGCCGACGATCGCGACGTAATTCGGCATCTGAAATACTTCACCTTCCTCAGCCAGGACGAAATCGCCGCTTTGGAACGGCAACACACGGAAAATCCTGGTGCGCGCGCTGCTCACCGGTCGCTGGCGGCAGCAGTGACCGATTTGGTCCACGGTCCGAGCGCGACGGCCGAGGCGGTGCGAGCCAGCGAGATTCTTTTCGGCGGCGACTTGGCGGGCATCTCAGAAACCACCTTCAACGATATCGTCGGCGAAGTGCCAACGAAAGAAATCGAAAAAGGCCAACTCGATGGCACCGGCAAGCCGCTGGTCGAGCTTTTGGTACACAGCGGTTTGTGTCCGTCCAAAGGCCAGGCGCGAAAAGACATCGAAGGCGGCGGGGTGTACGTCAACAACATCCGGGAAGCGAACTTTCAGCGGACGGTCACCGCCAGCGATCTACTTTTCGGCAAGCATCTGCTGATGCGCAAAGGCAAACGCAACTATGCGGTCCTGACGGCGCGGTGAGGGCGAGCACGTGGTTGGCGAACCTCGCGGAGCGTCTGGGCCAGCTTGCTGGCGCTTTCGGGCCACCCACCGCGCTCCAAAGCGGGAGCGAGCTCCACGCACCATGCGCTTCGCGACATTCGGTTGCAGCTTTGCCGACTTTGCGAAACATAGAGTTATGTGGCCGGAGGGATTGACCCGCGCTGGCGCAGCCAGCGAGTCAGCAGTCGTTGGCGCGCCGCTTTGGCGCGTGCAAACAAAACCCCCCTCCCGATTATCTCGGAAGGGGGTATCAATGCCGGGTCCAAGCCGGCTTAGAACTTATAGACGACGTTTGCGCCGAGCATCCAGGCGTTCTCGGAATTGGGCGGGCCGGTATCGGGACCGCCGAACACGTTGTTCCCCTTCAAGGAATGATCCCAGCGCAGCTCAACCCGGGTGAGCACGTTCTTCCACAGATCATACTGCGCAGTGGCCGTAAGCGCCATGACCTCGGCCCCGACTGCTGGGCTGACGCCAGCGAAGAGGAATTCCCCGCCGCCGGGGACATTCCCCTTGTCCTTGAAGTACTCCGCGCGCCCGTGGAGGCTGAGCTTTTCGGTGGCCTGATAGGAGGCATAGCCGGCAACCGACCAGGTATCGTTGTTGCGCGGATGGATATCGAGATAGTCGAACGCAATGCCCGTTCGCAGACCGGTTACCGGCGTTGCCACCGTCGCGCCGAGGTAATAACTGGTCGAGTTGGCTTCGGTCGCTTCAGTCACGGTCTCATGTTCATTGAACCCGTTGACGATTCCGCCATAGAGGGTTGACCCGGCCAGGAACCCGAAACTGTCCGGCGCAGTCAGTGCGATTGAAACCATGTAGGTCTTGTACGACTCGGCCTGGTTATTGTCTGCCTCGGCAGCCGTAGCCGGGAAGGCCCTTTCGTTGATCGTTGGCCCGTAGGTATTTGCCACGCCGACTGACGCGCTGATGTTGTCATTGAATCGATATGAGGCCAACAGGCCCGTGTGCGTCTGCGGCTCAATCGAATGGCCGTACGAACGGGTGTAGTTTGGGTTGTTCGGGCCTTCCACCGATTCGTACCCGATGATGCTGTCAAAGACACCGACTTTGAAGTCAATGCCGTTCTGGAACGGAGCACGCAGGGCCACGTATGCTTGCCGCACCGCAAAGTCGCCTGAACCCGCGGCCAGAGCCGACTGCGTTCCAAGCACATTCGCGTCCGGCCCGGCCCACAAGTCCACCTTGTAACCCGCTGCCCACTCGGCTTCATCGAGCGGTTTTTCGAGTCTGAGTTGGACGACGTTCAAGTTGAAGCCGTCGGCCTTGCTGGCCCCGCCAAACTTGTAAGGCGGGTTGTGGGCGTTGCCGGTGCCGAAGTTCCACTGGGCTGACGTGTCCACGTAGCCGCTCAGAGTGGTGGAGGAGAGGGCGGTCATGACCGAACTCGCCTTCTCCTCGGCTCTGGCGGCGGATGCCAGGCTGACAACCCCGACGGCTGCCAGCCCTATTGTCCATTTATTAAACTTCATTGGTTCCTCCAACGTGTTTGCTGGTTTTTGTTGTCTTATTATTGCGCTCAGAGGGTAAAAACAGTTTACCCATGCACCACGATTGGTGTATGAGCGGCCATTGATAGGGAAACGGCAGGGGTTTGACAACAAGTTTTTTTGCTGCTTAAATGAAGGGCGCGCATCTTAGATTTTTCGGCTGCCCAGGTGGCCGACGCCGCCGAAACCGCTCGGACGGTTGACACTCACGGCGTCGTCGCCTAACACCTGCTGAATCAGGGTGTTAAGGAAAGAGGCCACTTGCGCTCGCTGAGCACGCCAGAAGGGTATGGAAGGACGCACTGAAGCGGGGTGTTGAGCAGAGAGGGCCGGCGGGTGGAAAAGTCTGAGGGGCGCGCGGAAAGCCGCCGGCTGAGGCGCTGGAACAAGGGTTGCTTACGAAGGGACAACGAAGGTTCGCTTCAGCGTTCCGGCCAAGTTGGCCTTGCAGTGTCCAAGGCCGTTGGCTATAAAACTTAACGCAAACTATGGCGTCATTTGTTTATGTAGCTCGAGAAACCGGCTCTGGCCGGGAAGTTCGCAGTTCAGTGGAAGCGGCGACCGAACAGGCCGCCATCGCCGCGTTGTTGAACCGCAACATGCTGGTGGTCTCCATTCAGGAGAAAGTGGGCAAGAAAGGCAAGACCAGCGGCGGGCGGGTAGCCTTGGGGGACCTGGTGATTTTTACGCGGCAATTGGCGACGATGGTTGATGCCGGTTTGGCTATGGTCCAATCGCTGCAAGGGTTGGCCGAACAAACCACGCACAAAATCATGCGCGACGTCATCAAGGATGTCTGCACCCGGGTTGAAGGCGGCGACAGTTTCTCCGAAGCGCTGCAAAAGCATCCCAAGGTGTTCAGCCGCCTTTACGTGTGCATGGTGGCCGCCGGCGAAAAAGGCGGGTTGCTGGCGGAAATTCTGGCCCGGCTGGCGGTCTATCTGGAAACCGCCGCCAAGCTGCGCAGGAAAGTCAA
>WNGL01003514.1_pt1 | contig 18816 bp, 19 predicted proteins | sample 5400591 | NCBI WGS metagenome assembly WNGL01 (sample SAMN13153377, study PRJNA577476) | soil metagenome | isolation source: 80 cm soil or saprolite under Garry oak tree replicate 1 | place: USA:California | collected 2016-06-15 | reverse complement strand
GCCTCCTTTTCGGCCTGTGCCTCGTCGTGCTGGTGCTCGTGATCGCCAAGAAGCGCAACTTCCCCCGGGGCGATCCGATCTCGCTGCGCGATTCGCTGAAGATCGCGCTCGACTCCATCTGGGGCCTGGTCACCATCGTCATCATCCTCGGAGGCATCCTCTCGGGCGTCTTCACCGCCACCGAGTCGGCGGCGGTGGCCTGCATCTACGCGTTCCTCGTGACGATGTTCGTATACCGCGACTGCAAATGGAGCCAGCTTCCGCACCTCGTCCACCGCACGGTCAAGACGGTGGCGATGGTGATGATGCTGATCGGCTTCTCCGTGGCGTTCGGCTACCTCATGGCGCTGATGCAGCTCCCCGCCAAGGCGACCGCGTTCTTCCTCACGCTGACCGACAACAAGTACGTGATGCTGCTGCTCATCAACATCCTGCTGCTCGCGCTCGGCACTTTCATGGACCTCGCCCCCATGCTGCTCATCTGCACGCCGATCCTGCTGCCGATGGTGATCAAGCTGGGCGTAGACCCCATCCACTTCGGAATGATCATGCTGATCAACCTCGGAATCGGCCTCATCACGCCGCCGGTGGGCCCGACGCTGTTCGTCGGCTGCGCCATCGGCAAGGTGACGATCGAGGAGGTCTCGAAGGAGCTGTGGCCTTTCTACGGCGCAATGTGCATGGCGCTGCTGATCATCACGTACGTGCCGGCGATCTCGCTCTGGCTGCCCAGCCTGGTCAAACTTTGATACTCTCGTAACCGCCCATCGATGGAGGAACCCATGCTCGCCACACGCAGGCTCGCTCTCGCTCTCGCCCTCGCCCTCGCCGCGCCGTGCGCCGCGCTCGGGCAGCAGAAGCTCAAGTTCGCGCACGTGTACGAAACCTCCGAGCCCTACCACACCTGGGCGCTGTGGGCGGCGGGCGAGATCGCCAAGCGCACCGGCAACCGCTACACCATGGACGTGTTTCCCGCGTCGTCCCTGGGCAACGAGACGCAGATCAACCAGTCGCTCTCGCTCGGCACGGTGGACGTGATCTACACCGGGCAAGCGTTCGCTGCGCGCACCTACCCGCCGCTGGGGATCGGCGGCGCGCCCTACATGTTCCGCGACTTCGGCCACTGGAAGAAATACTCCGAGAGCCAGGTGCTCCATGACCTTGAGGAGGCCTACCACAAGAAGGGCGGCAACAAGCCGATCGCGGCCGTCTACTACGGCGTGCGCCACACGACCGCGAACAAGGCGATCGTCCGGCCCGAAGACATGAAGGGCCTCAAGCTGCGCGTGCCGGACGCGCCGCTCTACATCATGTACCCGAAGGTCGTCGGCGCGAACGCGACGCCCATCGCCTTTGCCGAGGTCTATCTCGCGCTCCAGAACGGCACGGTGGACGCGCAGGAGAATCCCCTGCCGACCATCTTCGCGAAGAAATTCTACGAGGTGCAGTCGCACATCAACCTCACCGGCCACATCACCGAGATGCTGCTCGTCATCGTCAGCGGGTCGCTGTGGAGCCAGCTCTCCGTGGGCGAGCGCGAGGTATTCCAGGACGTGTTCCGCGAGGCCTGCGCCAAGGCAACCGCCGAGATCGCCGCGTCGGAGATCCGGCTGGTCGACGAATTCGCGAAGAAATACGGCAAGACCGTGGTGAAGTCGGATCGCACCGCCTTCAAGCGGGCGTTCGCGAAATTCCTCGTCGGCCCGGACGTGGCCTGGGACAAGGCGCTCTACGACAAGGTGCAGGCGCTGAAGTAGCGAGGCGCGCTTCGATGAGCGCCTCTCCGGGAGGTGAAGCGGGCGCCGACCACGTCCTCGGCGCTGACGGGCGCTTCCACGCCGTGGACGGGGAAGTCCGGCTCTCGATCTACGGCTGGGAGGACTGGATCGTCCTCGCAGTGTTCTGGATTCTCGCTTTCGTCGTCTTCTACCAGGTCTTCACGCGCTACGTCCTGAACGACGCGGCGGGCTGGACCGAAGAGATCGCCCGCTACCTGCTCATCGCGGTGACTTTCCTCGGCGGCGCGATGGCGGTGCGACGCAACACGCACATCCAGGTGGATTTCGTCTACCGCTTCCTTCCGCGCGCGGCGGGACGCGTCCTCTCTCTCCTGGTCGACGCCGTGCGCGTCGCCTTCTTCGGCTACGCGGTGTGGCTCACCTGGCTGCTATTGGACCGGATCGGATCGCAGAGGATGGCGGTCGTCGAGCTGCCCATCGGCCTGGTGTTCGGCGCCATGCTCATCGGGTTTGGGCTCATGTTCGGCCGCGCGCTGCAGGTCGCATGGGAGCACTGGCGCCGGGGTTACAGCGTGCTCGAGCGCCCGGACGTGTTCCAGGAGGACAAGGCGTGACCGCGGTGCTGCTGGTCGGATTTATCGCGCTCATGCTCGCAGGAGTACCCGTCGCGCTGGCGATGATCGTCGCATCGCTCGCTTACGTGATGATCTCCGGCACCGTTCCGGACTTCGTCGTCATCCACCGCATGTACGGCGGCATCGATTCCTTCCCGCTGCTCGCGGTGCCCTTCTTCATCCTCGCCGGCAATCTGATGAATTCAGCCGGGATCACCAACCGCATCTACAACTTCGCCCTCGCTCTGGTCGGATGGCTGAAGGGCGGACTCGGGCACGTGAACATCGTCGGCTCGATGATCTTCGCCGGCATGTCGGGAACGGCGATCGCCGATGCCGCGGGCCTGGGGACGATCGAGATCAAGGCGATGAAGGACCACGGCTATCCGATAGATTTCTCCGTCGGCGTGACCGCCGCCTCGGCGACGCTCGGACCCATCATTCCGCCTTCGCTGCCTTTCGTCATCTACGGAATGATGGCCGGCGTTTCCATAGGGCAGCTCTTTCTCGCGGGCGTGATCCCGGGGATCGTCATGGGCCTGTTCATGATGGCGACCGTGACCTGGTACGCGCACCGGCGCAACTACGGGCGCGACACGGCGTTTTCCTGGCTGGCGCTAGTCGGCACCTTCGCCGACGCCTTCCTCGCGCTCATGACTCCGGTGATCCTGCTCGGAGGCATGACCGCGGGCGTGTTCACCCCGACCGAAGGCGCGATCATCGCCTCGGCCTATGCGCTGGCCCTCGGGCTCGTCTGGTACCGTACCCTCGACCTCGCGATGCTCGTGAAGATCTCGATGGACACGATAGAGACCACGGCCACGGTGCTCCTCATCGTCGCCGCCGCCTCGATCTTCGGCTGGCTCCTGACCGTCACGCGCGTGACCGATGCGGTCGCTGCCTGGGTGCTCGCCTTTACCCACACGCCCTGGGTATTCCTGCTGCTCGCGAACGTCCTGATGCTTTTCATCGGGTGTTTCCTCGAGCCCGTGGCGGCGATCACGCTGCTCGTGCCCATCCTCGTGCCGATCTGCAAGACCCTCGGAATCGACCTCGTCCACTTCGGCCTGGTGATGGTGCTCAATCTCATGATCGGCCTGCTGCACCCGCCGCTCGGCACGGTGCTGTTCGTCCTGTCGCGCGCCGCGAGGCTCTCGGTGGAACGCACGACCATGGCGATCCTTCCCTGGCTCGTGCCGCTTCTCGCCGCGCTCGTCGTGTGCACCTACGTTCCCGAGATCGTGCTGTGGCTGCCGCGGCAGTTTTTCTAGGATCGCGCCCGACATGAAAATCGTCATTACGGGGGGCGGCGGCTTCATCGGCTTCAAGCTCGCGAAGGCCCTGCTCGCGCGCGGCACGCTCGCCGCGGAGACAATCGCGCGTCTCACGCTCGTCGATCAGGCTTTCCCCCCCGATCTTCCCAAGGACTCGCGGCTGGAAACGCTCGCCGGCGACATCTCGGACCCGAAGTTCGCCGCGCGCGCGATCGCTGGCGACACGGCTTCGATCTTTCATCTCGCCGCGGTGGTCTCGGGCGCCGCCGAGGCGGATTTCGATCTCGGAATGCGGGTCAACCTGCAGGGCATGCGCAACGTGCTCGATCAGGCGCGACGCATTTTCGACGCGGCCGCGCGACCGCCGCGCCTCGTCTTCGCGAGCTCGGTCGCGGCCTTCGGCGGCGACCTGCCCGAAGTCCTCGACGACTCGACCACGCCCGCGCCGCAGACTTCCTACGGCTCGCAGAAGGTGATCGGCGAATATCTCGTGAGCGACTTCTCGCGCAAGGGCTACGTCGACGGCAGGTCGCTGCGCCTTCCGACCATCGTCGTGCGACCCGGAAAACCGAACGCCGCGGCCTCGTCTTTTGCGAGCGCGGTGGTGCGCGAGCCGCTCGCCGGAATCGGCTACGAATGCCCGCTTCCGCCCGAAACCGGCGTGTGGCTGCTTTCGCCTCGGCGCGTGGTCGAAGCCTTCATCCACGCGCACGAGCTGCCCGCGGCGAAGTGGGGCTCGAACCGCGTGGTGAATCTGCCCGGGATCACGGTGACGGTCGCCGAGATGATCGCGGCCATGGGGAAGATCGCGGGGTCCCATGTCGCCAAGCGCGTATCCTGGAAGCCCGACGCGCGCATCGCGGCGATCGTGAAGACCTGGCCGGTGCGCTTCGCGACGCCGCGCGCGCTCGCGCTCGGCTTCAAGCCCGATCCCGACATCGACACCGTCATCCGCGACTACATCGCCGACGAGGGCGTGAAAGTCAGCTAATCGAAGAAAGCGAGCGTCCTCGCCTCGATGCTCTGGCGCGGCGGCGCGCCCGCGGGCGTGGTCGGATCCTCGAACGAGCTGTGCGCGGTGAAGCGCGCGCGCCCGTCCTTCGCCGAGTCGAATACCTTGAAGACGAGGGCCTCGTCGCGCCGCATCCGGGAGAAATAGAACCAGCGGTGATCCGGGTTGTAGCCGATGCGGTAGGTTTCGCCCACGCGGTTCGGATAGCGGCGCTCGGCGCGGATCAGGTCCGCAGGGTGCAGGCTGCGCGCATCGGCGATCGCGAGCGGGTTGGACTGGATCGGCTTATTTGTCGCGCGCCAAACTTGGATGATGGCGAAGCGCCCTTGCAGCAGCACCTCCGCCTCGTCCGGCAGCAGGTCGCGCACGCGCTGCGGCCCGGACCACTCCGTATAGTCGTTGTGCACGTAGAGCACGGGCTCGCGCACGAGCTTCGCCTCGCGCTCGGCCTCGTCGCCCGAGCGCAGCGTGTGATCGAAAACGACGACCCGCGCGGCGCCGGAAACCTTTTTCACGAGCGCCTCGACCTCGGGATAGTAGACGCGCTTCAGCTCCTCGGTGTCGAAGAAGTCGCGGACCTGCGTCTCGTGTTTCACGAACTCGAAGCCGGTGACTTCGAGATCGAACTCGTCTTTCAGCGGCCGGCCGTTTCGGATCGTCACCGCCCGCTCCTCGGTTTCGCCCGACTGGCGGCGGCGAATGTTCCCCGGGCCGAAGGTCTCGTTCACCGGTTTCACGCCGGTGTCGATGGTGTAGTGGAGCACGGCGCTGACCGCCCCCGCTTCGGATCCAATGGTGGTTGCTTCGCTCATGGATTGACCTCGTGGCGCCTACTCGTGGGACTCGGCCGAGTCGGTCGCGACCACGCTCATGTCGACGACGTCCCCGCGATCGAAGAAGTCGTCGATGGCGCGCGGCTCGTGCTGGATCTCCCACCAGTTGTTGTCGAGGTCCTGGAAGTAGAATCCGTACGCGCCGTGACGCTCGCGCACCTTGTTGATCTTTTGTATTCCGTAAGTACCCCTCAGACGGTGCGCCTCGGCGTGCGCCCGGTCGACTTCCGCGCGCGTCGCGACGTTGAGGCCCCAGTGCGTCAGCACGTGCTGGTTCGGGACCTTGTCGCCGATGCAGACGGCGACGACGTACATCCCGGATTTCAGGCGCAGCATCATCGCGGGGCGAGCGTGGCGCACCACTTCCAGGCCGAGAAATTCCTCGTAGAAGCGCCGCGAGTTCACGAGGTTCTTGCACATCAAGGTGCCGTGCGAGAGCAGCATCGGATTGACGATCGATGACTTGCTCCTCTGCGGAGCGGCGAGGACCTGAGTCATATCTCCCCCAATTCGGCTTCGGGCAATTATAGCCCGCTGCGACGCGCTTTCCCCCGGAGGCGAGGGTCTGATAGTCTCTAGCCGAGGAGGAATCATGAGACGGACCACGGCAGTTCTCGTGTGGATGCTCGCGCTCGCCGCGAGCGCGGCGGCGCAGAATTTCCCCTCGAAGCCGGTGCACCTCGTCGTCCCGTTTCCTCCGGGGGGTCCGCTCGACATCTCCGGCCGGCTGATCGGGAAGGAATTGCAGGACCGCTGGGGGCATCCGGTCATCGTCGAGAACAAGCCCGGAAGCACGATCGGCCCCGAATACGTCGCGAAGAGCGCCCCCGACGGCTACACGCTCATGATCATCAGCTCGACCCCCCTGGTTACCTTGCCGCACCTTCAAAAGGTGCCCTACGACGTGTTGAAGGATCTGGTCGGGGTCACGCAGACCACGCTCCTCACCTATGCCTTCGTCGTCAATCCGGCGAGCGGGATCGCATCCATCCAGGACCTGATCGCGAGGGCCAGGAAGGCCCCGGGCGGGGTCAATTACGCGAGCGCGGGAAACGGATCGGGGCAGCATCTCTACGTCGAGCTGCTGAAGGGCGCGGCGGGGATCAGTCTCACCCACGTGCCCTACAAAGGCGCCGCGCCCGCGCTCCAGGCGGTCCTCTCCGGAGAGCCCCCGATCATGCTGGACGTGACCGTCGCGGTGATCCCGCACGTCAAGGCGGGAAAGCTGCGCGCGCTCATGGTCACGGGCGGCGCGCCGCTCGAGCAGCTGCCGGGAGCCGTGCCGTTCGATTCGCTCTTTCCGGGACTCGGGATTCCAGGCTGGCACGGGATCTTCACTACCGGCGGAACGCCGAAGCCGGTGCTCGACAAAGTCGCCGCGGACATCCGCTCGGTGCTGCAGATCCCGGCGGTGGCGAACCGCTTTCGCGAGCTGGGGGTCGAGCCTTCGGGCGTGTCCGGCGACGCCTTCAACGACGTCGTGCGGCGCGACTACGCGCGCTGGGGCGAGATCATCCGCAGGAACAACTTGCGGGCGGATTGATTCAGCCCGCGAAGCGCGGTTCGGGAACGCCGCGGATTCCAAGGCCGGTGATGCGGAAGAGGCTCCCCGCGAGAAACTGCGGTTTCGCGTCCCTTGCGAACCGGCCGTGCACCGCCGGGTGCTTCACGCGCGCCATCGAGGTCACGTAGATCTCGTCGAGCTTCTCCCCACCGAAGACGACGCTGGTGATGTTCCTCACCGGCATGCCGATGCGCCGCTCGACGCTCCCGTCGGGCGCATAGCGCACGAGGTCGCCCGAGATCAACTGCGCGTTCCACACGCAGCCCTCGGCATCGACGGTCGAGCCGTCGGCGACGCCGGCATCGTTCTTGAACGAGGCGAAAAGGCGCTTGTTGGCGGGCGTGCCGGTCTCGATATCGTAGTCGTACTTCCAGATCTCGCCCTGGAAGGTGTCGGCGAAGTAGAAGGTCTTGTCGTCGGGGCTCCAGCACGGGCCGTTGGAGCAGATGATGCCGTCGTCCACCAGGGTGACGGAGAGATCGGGATCGAGGCGCCACAGCCCGCAGAGCTTCAGCTCTTCCTTGTCGTCCATTCCGCCTGCGAAGAAGCGTCCGCTCCGGTCGCACTTGCCGTCGTTCAGGCGCGTGCGCGAGTGTTCGGTATCGACGAGCGATACGGTTTCGAGCTTGCCGCTCTGGAAATCGAAGAAGTGGAAACCGTCGTCGAGCGCGAGCACCGCGCCGCCCTTCTTGCGCAGCGCGAGCGCCCCTACGTCGCGCTTGAGCGCCCAGCTCTCGGTCTTGCCGCTCTTCGGATCGAGCCGCCAGATCGAGGGTTTGCCGACGCGCCGGCCGGTCCCGTCAACCCAGTAGAGCCGGGCCTCCTCGACGTCCCAGACCGGACCTTCGCCGAGATGGTTGGCGCACTCGAGGACGCACTCGATCTTCATGAAACCGGGGACAGACCACCTTTTCGGGCTGACGACGGGGAAACCGTGGTCTGTCCCCGGTTTATCATGCGTTCGATCTGCATGGCCGGTTCAGCAGTCCCCGACCCGCCGCGCCGCGATCCGGCTGGCCGACCCGATTCGCCTGGCCGCTTTCGGATCGCCGAGGCTGAAGTCCAGATTCACCGTCCCCTGCAGTGCGTCCGGCGTGTAGTCGACGGAGCCATGGCCCCCGATCGCGAAAATACCCTCGCACTTCACATCGAATTCGAAGTGCCCGGCCGATCCGGTGTTGCCGGAAATCGCGCAGCCCGTCGCGCCGGGCACCGACATTTCCGCGAGCAGTCGGCTGGGATCGCGCGCGTCGGCGGCGGTGAGGCACTGAGAGCGCGAGATCGCGGGCTGTTTGAATGCCGGATCCGCAGGAACCGAGAATTCGACGCTCATGTTCCAGAGTCCGGGTCGGATGTCGGTCTGCGCGGCGGCGAACGGGCTTGCTGCGAGCCCCAGTACGAGCAGACCCAGGCGAACTTGCGGCATTTCAACCTCCTTGTGAAACGGGCAACGACTACGCGGTCTTGCGCGCTTTTCCGGCGTGATCGAGCAGGCCCGCGGCGATGAGCGCGTTTCGGATGCGTTCGATCTCGGCCTGCGCAATCTTGACGAGCGGCGGGCGCACCACCGCGCGCGGAAGCTTGCCCATCATCACCAGCGCTTCCTTCATGCGGTTGTGCATGTCGACCCAGGGCTCGGAGTAGAACGCTTCCGCCGTCGGCCAGATGCGCTCGTTGATCTGCCTCGCCGTCGCGAGGTCGTTCGCGCGCACCGCCCGGAAAAGCCTTGCCTGCAGATCCGCGATCACCGAGCCGCTGCCCGAGAGCAGGCCGTTGCATCCCAGTGCGAGCGAGCTCATCAGCCACGAGCTGTGCGTGGTGAGCACGTTCACCGGGGGCTTGAGCGACTGCAGGGTCCGGATCTGACGCTCGTGCAGCTGCGGGCTCGCGCACCAGTCCTTGATCGCCGCCACCTGCGGCACCGCCTCGATGATCTTCAACAAAGTAGCGAGCGGATAACCCTGGCCGCCGGCAAGGGGGTACTGAAAGGCGATGATCGGAAGCCCCGCCGCGCCGGCGATACGCCGGAAATGCTCGACCGCCATTTCGGGACGTTGTCCCATCGTGAAGGGCCCGGGCGGGAAAACGAGCAAGGCGCTCGCGCCGCCCTCGGCTGCCATCCCGGCGATGCGCGCCGCCTCGAGGCTGCCTTCGGCGTACACGCCGTGCACGATCGGGAGCCGCGCGCCGATCTCCTCTTTCGCGATCGCGAGGACGCGCCTCTGCTCGTCGAAAGTGCAGGAAGCGACCTCGGTCGAGTGCGCGTTGATGGTGATTGCGGAGAGACCTTCCACCGAGGCAATGTCGCGCAGATGCGCGCGGAAGGAAGGCTCGTCGATCGACAGGTCTTCGTGGAAAGGCAGGAGCACAGCCGGGATTACGCCCTGGGGAATCCACTTCGTGTCGCGCGCCATAGTGACTCCTTTACTCGACCCGGATATTGTAATCGCGGATGACCTTCGCCCACTTCTCCGACTCGGCGCGGGCAAAGGCGAGGAACTCTTCGCGCGTGCTCCCGACGACGTCGAACCCTTGCGCGTCGAGCTTGCCGCGCACTCCCGGATCGGCAAGCGCCTTCGTCGCTTTGGCGTTCAGCCGCGCGACGATCTCCTTGGGCGTTCCGGCCGGCACGAGCATCCCCACCCAGGATTGCGCGGCGAACCCGGGGAGCGTCTCGGCGACGGTCGGCGTATCGGGCAGCTGCGGGATGCGGCGCGCGGCTCCGATCGCGAGCGCCTTGATGCGTCCGGCTTTCACCTGCGGAATCGCCTGCGGCGCGGACACGAACATGACGTTCACCTGGCCTCCGACCAGGTCGATCATCATCGGCGCGCCACCCTTGTAAGGCACGTGGATCATTTCGATCCCGGTGCGGTTCGAAAGCAGCAAGGCGTTCAGGTGGTTCGAGCTGCCCGCGCCCACCGTCGCGTAGGTCACCTTGCCCGGGTTCGCTTTCGCGAAGGCCACGAGCTCCGGCACGGAGCCCGGCGCGAAGTTGATCGCGCCGGCGAGCACCTGGGGCGAAGTGACGAGCAGGCTCACGTGCTCGAAGGACTTGAAAGGATCGTAGCCGAGATTCCTGTAGAGCAGATGGTTGACGGCGTGCGTGTCGAACACGAGCAGCACGGTGTGGCCGTCGGGAGGCGCCTTCGCCGCCTCCGCCTGCCCGATCGAGCCGCCCGCGCCCGCCTTGTTCTCCACGACGACAGGACGGCCCAGTCCCTCGGTGAGCTTCGGGCCGATGACGCGCGCGACCCCGTCCACCGTGCCGCCCGCCGGCCAGGGAACGATCACGCGGATCGGCTTGCTCGGATACTGAGCCCGTGCGGCCGCCATCGGCAAAGACATTCCCAGCGCAAGAAGTCCGGCTGTGAGTCGGTTCATTTTTTTCTCCTGACCGCCATCAACTGCGCGAGGCGCGCCGCATCGTCGAGCTTCTCCGTCCCGAGCACGGCGTCGCGTAGCTGCGCACTCCGTGCGCGCGGGAGGGCGTGCGCAGCGAGCTTCGCGAATTTCGCTACGATCTGCGCCTCGCTCGCGAAATGGGGCCCGCTGCCGCGCGGCGTCTCCACGGCGCGCTCCATGCGGCTCCCGTCGTTGAGCATCACCTCCACCCGCACGCTGTGGCGGTATTTCGCGCCCTTCGCGCTGATTTCAGGATCGGGCCGGACTTCGACTTTTTCGGCGAGCGCCATGCGCCGGGAATCGGCGACGACGGCGTCGCTGAACTGGTCGACGAAGCAATCGCCCTCGAGGAGGAACGTCGCCGCGCAGAAAGGAAGGTTCATCTGCGCCGAAGCCAGGCTTTCCGGCCGGTATTTCCAGCCGGCGTGATCGACGGTCACCTGCGAGGCGTGCACGATGATTTTCTTAACGTCCTTCGCGCCGAACGCCCGCTCCGAGCGCATCTCGCGCAGCGCGTCGAGGGTGGTGTGATTGCTGCCGACGCAGGAATAGAACTTCAGCGCGACTCCCAGCGTCTGCCACACGCTGCCGAACCCTGCCGTCAGCTCGGCGAGCCTGAAACGATCCTGCGAGCGCGAGAAGGTGGTGCAGAAACCGCCGTATTCGCTCTCGAACACGTCGGCGATCCCGGTAAAGCCGCCTTGAGCGAGCAGCGCGCCGTAGAGCCCGCTCTGCGAGGAGCGTCCTGCGTGCATGCGCTTCACCATGGCGCCGTACTGCGCCGCCATCAGCCCCGCCGCCTGGGTGCCGGCTATGCCGAGCGCGTGGACCGTCTTGTCCGCGTCGAGCGCGAGGCCGCGCGCAGCGCCGGCTCCCGCCGAGAAAACGCCGAGCGTCGCCCCCGAGTGCCAGCCCTGGCCGATGTGCTCCTGCCCCATGCACAGTCCCACGCGCGGGCCGACCTCGTAGCCGGCGACGGCGGCGGTCAGGAACTCGCGCCCGCTCAAGCCGCGGAGCTCAGCGACCGCGACGAGCGCCGGCAGCACCACCGCACCCACGTGCAGCACGCCTTCCCGGTGCACGTCGTCCAGCTCGAACCCCTGGATCTGCGTGCCGTTCGCGAGCGCTGCGTGCGGCGCCGAGAGCCGCTGCGCGGTTCCCCACACGCCGCAGGCGGTGGAGCTGTCCAGCTTCTTGAGGGTGCGTTGCAGGATCCTGCACCATTCGAGGCGCGCGCCATAGAGCGCGCAGCCGAGCGAATCGAGGATGAGGAGCTTCGCGCGCTCGCGAACTTCGCGCGGGATCGCTTCGTAGCGGAGTCCGGAAACGAATTCGGCGACGCCGCGCGTGTAGGGGTTGGAGCTCCGGCTCATTCCAGACCGATCTTCGCGTCCCGGATCAATTTGCCGAGGCGCTCTTTTTCCGAGCGGATGTGGGCGGCGAACTGCTCCGGAGTGCCGCCGATCGGCTCCGCGCCCTCCGCGAGCAGGCTCGTCCTCACTTCCGGCTGCGCCAGGGCCTTGACCAGCTCGGTGTTGAGTCGCGCGACGATTTCCCGCGGCGTCCCCGCCGGAGCGAGCACGCCGTACCAGGAGCTCGCTTCGTAGCCGGGCACGCCGGATTCCGCGATCGTCGGAAGATTCGGCATCGAAGGCAGGCGCCGGCTCCCCGTCACCGCGAGGCCTCTCAATTTCTCCGACTTGACGTGAGGCAGGATCGCAACCGCGCTGCTGAACATCAGCTGCACCCGGCCGCTCAGCAAATCGGTGAGCGCCGGCGACAGTCCCTTGTAGGGCACGTGGACCATGTCCACGCCCGTCATGGAATCGAACATCACCGCGGCGAGGTGGGACGAGCTGCCGTTGCCGTTCGAGGCGTAGTTGAGCTGCCCGGGCCTTGCGCGCGCGAGAGCGACGAAGGCCTTGAAGGACACGGCCGGAACGGAAGGATGCACCACCAGCACGAGCGGCGCTTGAGCGAGCAGCGCCACGGGCGCGAAGTCGCGGATCGGGTCGTAGGGAAGACTATCGTTCAGATTCGGATTGACGGCGTGGCTCCCCACGCCGCCGAGGAACAGCGTGTAGCCGTCGGGCGCCGACTTCGCCGCGAGCTCCGCGCCCAGCGCGCCTCCCGCTCCGGGCCGGTTGTCGATGACGAGCGGCTGTCCGAAGCTCTCGGACAGGCGCTTGCCTACGAGGCGCGCGACATTGTCGTTCCCGCCTCCCGCGGCGAACGGAACGATGAGTCGGATCGGCTTCGCCGGATAGCTTTGCGCGAGCGCTGCCGTTGCAAATAGCGAGGCTGCGAGCCCTGCGAGGATGATGAAGACGTCCCGAGAATTCTCCGATCGCACCTCGGAATGCTAGCATGGCGATGTCCGAGTCTTTCGCGCGACAAGACCATGCCCTACGCATTCCTTTTGCTGCTCGCCGCCCTCGTTATGACCCCGGATAGGGCGCTCGCGCAAAGCTGGCCTTCGCGGCCGGTGAGGATGATCGTTCCGCAGGCGGCGGGCGGGATGGCCGACATCGTCGCGCGCGTCATTTCCAGCCCGCTCGCGCGCGAGCTGGGCCAGCAGGTCCTCGTCGACAACCGCGCGGGCGACGCAGGCGCACACGCAGCGGCGCGCGCGGCCGCCGACGGCTACACTTATTTGTTCGCCCCGGCCTCGGTGCTCGCCATCAACCCGTACATGGCGAAGATCCTTCCCTACAGCCCGGAGGACGATTTTGCGAGCGTCGCGATGGTCGGCCTCTCCCCGCTCGCCCTCATCGCGAGCCCTGAGCTGAACGTCAATACGCTCGCGCAGCTCATCGAGCTCGCTAAAGCCAACCCCGGCAAGCTCGCCTTCACGAGCCCCGGCCCGAGAACGCTCCCCGGAATGCTCGGCGAAATGCTCAAGATCCGCGCGGGAATCAGGCTGCTGCACGTCCCCGACAAGGGCGCGCAGGGCGTGCAGGACACGATCGCCGGCCGCATCCAGCTCAGCATCCAGGGGATTCCCGCGATCGCCGCGGTCGTCCAGCGCGGACAGCTTCGCGCGCTGGCGGTGAGCTCGCCCCGCCGCCTTCCGGAGCTGCCGGAAGTGCCGACTTTTTCCGAGACCTTGCCGGGGTTCGAATTCAACGGCTGGTTCGCGGTGGTCGCGCCGACCGGAACGCCGCGCGCAGCGATCGAGCGAATGAACCTGGAATTCAACCGCATCCTCCTGGACGGAGAGATGGAGCAGCGGCTCCGCGCGCTCGGAATCTACACCGAGGGCAGCGGCCCGCCCGAGGAGATCGACGCGTTCCTGAAGAGCGAGCGCGCGTTCTGGAGCCGCGTCGTGCGCGAGCTGAAGATCGAGCCGGAGTAGCGCCGTGCGGCGCGGGGCTTGACGTTCGCGCGGGCCCGATCGAGGATACGATTTCAAAACAAACACAGAGGAGATCCTATGCCACACCGTTCCATCATGTTTACGATTTTCATCGCCGCGTTCGCGCTCGCCGCGAGCAGTCCGGTCTCGGCGCAACAAAAAGGCGGCAAGCACCACACCCTCGCCGCGACGCTGGAAACCGTGCAGTGGGGCTGGCTCGATCCGAACGAGCCGCCCAAGCTCAAGGTGAACTCCGGCGACACGGTCTCGATCGAGACCATGATGCATTCGCATGACAAGATCAAACCCGGGATCACGATGGACGAGATCATCGCGCTGCGCAAGGCCAATCCCGGCGGCGGGCCGCACTCGATGACCGGGCCGATCTACGTCGAGGGCGCAGAGCCCGGCGACGTGCTCGAAGTGCGCATCCGCAGGATCGTTCCCAAGCCCTTCGCCGTGAACTTCAACCTCCCGGGCAAGGATTTCCCCACGATAGGTGCGCTCGCGCCCGAGATGCCCGACGGCTTCGTGCGCTTCATGCCGCTCGACCTGAAAACGCGCACCGCCAAGTTCAAGCCGGGGATCACCATCGACTTGAAGCCCTTCCCGGGTACGCTCGCCGTCGGCATCGATCCCAACGATCCCTCGCCGCGCAAAGGCGGGGTGAAGGACAACCCGATGGCGCCGGTCTCGACCCTGCGGCCCTGGAAGAACGGCTCGAACATGGACATCAACGAGCTGCAGGAAGGCTCGACCGTCTTCTTCCCGGTGTTCCTGAAGGGGGGCCTCATCTGGACCGGCGACTCGCACTGCCGCCAGGGCAACGGCGAAGTGAACCTCACCGCGCTCGAGTGCTCCTTCAAGGAGATCCTGATTCAGCCGATCGTGCGCAAGGACATGAAGCTCGAGTGGCCGCGCATCGAGACGCGGACCCACTGGATCTCAGTCGGATTCGACGAAGACCTCAACAAGGCGATGGTGAACGCGGTGCGCGAGGCGGTGGATTTCCTCGTGGCGCAGAAGAGGGTGCCGCTCACCCGCTACGAGGCCTACTCGCTCGTCTCGATGGTCGGCGATTGCCGCGTCTCGCAGGTGGTGGACGTGCGCAAGGGCGTGCACTGCATGATCCCGAAGTCGGTGTTCACGAAGAAGTAAGCCAAAGGCCGGCAGTGCGCCGGTTCGCTGCACCGCTGCGACAGTTCATCGCCGCACGCGCGGAGCTCGCGCCGCCGTAAGACGGGAGCGGCTCCGCCTAGTCGGAGCGCTTGAGGCTCAGGGCGCCGGGGCCGAGAGCCCACAGCACGAGAAGCCCGCCCATGATGGAGACATTCTTCATGAAATGAACCATCGCTTCCTGTCCGGCCGCCGGGTTGTGAAACACCAGGGTGACGGGAATCATCCACAGGACCAGCGCAGCCGCGGCCCAGCGGGTATTCCAGCCGGCGATGATCGCCAGCGCGGCGACAATTTCGATGATGCCCGAGGCGATGAGGAGCACCTCCGGAAACGGCAGACCGACCTTGATCATGTAGCCCAGGGTCGAGGCCTTATGCACGAACTTGTCGATTCCGGACAAGAGGAAGATCAGTGCGAGGAGTATGCGGCCGGCGAGCGCGGCGAGGCTGTTCATGGCTGGGCTCCGTGGAGTGTGAGCGGGAATTGAAGCATACAATAACGAGCCGTTGCCCGGGAGAGACGCCATGTCCGCACACGAAATCGTGCGCAACAATGTCAAAGAGAAACTCGCGCGCGGCGAGGTCGTCTCGTCGATCACGGTGCGCCTGGTGCGCTCGATCGAGATCGCGCGGATCGCCAAGACGGCCGGCTTCGATTCGCTCTACGTGGACGTCGAGCATTCGAGCCTGTCGCTCGAGACGACCAGCCAGATCTGCGTCGCGGCGCTCGCGATCGGCGTCGCGCCCTTCGTTCGCGTGCCGAGCACCCGGCCCGAGCACGTGTCGCGGGCGCTCGACGGCGGCGCGCTCGGCGTGATCGCGCCGCACATCCGCTCGGCCGCCGGGGCGCGCGAAGTCGTCGCCGCGGCGAAGTATCCCCCCTTCGGCGAGCGCTCCATGGGGGGCGCGCTGCCGCATCTGCACTACCGCTCCTTCCCGGCCGCGGAAGCGAACGCGGCGATGAACGAGGCGACCATGGTGGTGGTGCAGTTCGAGACCGCGGACGCGATCGACAAGGCCGATGAGATCGCCGCCGTCGAGGGCGTGGACATGGTGCTGATGGGCACCAATGACCTTCTCGCCGACATGGGACTTCCGGGACAATACGAGCACGAGCGCGTGCGCGAAGCCTACGCTCGCGCGATCGCCGCCTGCACGAAGCACGGCAAGCACGTCGGCGTGGGCGGTCTCGCGACTCGCCCCAGGCTCGCCGCCGAGTTCGTCAAGATGGGCGCGCGCTACGTCTCGACCGGCACCGATCTCGCATTCCTGCTGGCCGAATCCACCGCGCGCGCGAAGCAGGTCCACGAGATCGCGCTGCGATGAGCGAGCGCGTATTCGTCGAGCACGACGAGGCCGACGCCTTTGCGAGGGCGCTGCTCGCCACGCACGGGGTGCCGAAGAAGGACGCCGCGACCGTCGCCGCTTGCCTGCTGCGCGCCGACTTGCGCGGCGTGGATACGCACGGCCTCACGCGCCTGCCGGGCTATCTCGAGCGCATTCGCCGCGGCCTCATCAACCCCAGGCCGAAGCTTTTCCCGAAACGGGTCGCGCCCGCGGCGGCTGCGCTCGACGGCCAGAACGGCTTCGGATTCGTGATCGGCACGCGCGCCATGGCGGAAGCGATCTCGCTCGCGCGCAAATCGGGGATCGGGATCGCCTCGGCGCGGAGAAGCACCCACTTCGGCATGGCCGCGTCCTACGTGCTGCAAGCGCTCGATGCGGGATTCGTTGCGCTCGTGTTCACCAACGCCTCGCCCGCCATGCCGCCCTGGGGCGGGCGCGGGGCCCTTCTCGGCACGAGCCCGCTCGCCGCTGGCGCCCCGGGCGGAAAGCTCGCTCCTATCGTGCTCGACATGTCGCCCGCAGTCGCCGCGCGCGGCAAGATCCGGATCGCCGAGAAGCGCGGCGAGAAGATTCCCCTGGGCTACGCGCTCGATGGAGAGGGGCGCCCCACGACCGACGCGACGGAAGCCCTCAAGGGCGTGGTGCTGCCGATCGGAGGGCCCAAGGGCTCGGGCCTTTCGATGTTCATGGACATCTTCGCCGGCGTGCTCTCGGGCGCGGCCTTTGCCGGCGACGTCACCGATCAATACAAGGTTTTCGACCGGCCGCAGAACGTGGGACACTTCTTCCTTGCGATGAAGCCGGACCTGTTCGTGTCGAAGAAAGAATACCGCACCCGCATGGACACGCTGGTCGAGCGCGTGCGCGCCTGCCCGAAGGCCGAAGGCTTCGACGAGATCCTGCTGCCCGGGGAGCTCGAGGCGCGCGAGGAAGAGAAGCGCGTGAGGAGCGGCATCCCGTACAGCGCCGCAGAGATCGACCCGCTGCAGGATGAAGCCGCGCGCGCCGGGGTTGCGAAGCTCGATGTTTCAGCCATAGCTTTCGATTCCTGAGCGCCTGACATGAAGAGGATCGCAATCGCCGCCGTGCTCGCCGCCGCGGGCGCGCTCGCGCAAACGTTCCCCGCGAAGCCCGTGCGCATCGTCGTCGCCTTCCCGGCGGGCGGGGGCACCGACATCGTCGCGCGCCTGCTCGCGCCCAAGCTCACCGACCTGTGGGGCCAGCAGGTGATCGTGGACAATCGCGCCGGGGCGAGCGGCGTGATCGGCACCGAGTTCGCCGCGCGCTCGGCGCCGGACGGCCACACGCTCTTCCTGGGAACGCTGGGCAACCTCGCGGTCAATCCGCACCTGATCGCGAAGATGCCCGTCGACCCTTTGCGCGATTTCGCTCCGGTCACTCAGGTCGTCGCGGTGCATTTCGTGATGGTCGCGCACCCCTCGCTCGCAGCCCGCAACGTTGACGAGTTGATCGCGCTCGCAAGATCGCGTCCGGGGGAAATCAACTATTCGTCCTCGGGCCCGGGCGGCGCGCCGCACCTCGCGGGCGAGCTCTTCAAGAGCATGGCGAAGGTGAACCTCGTTCATGTCCCGTACAAGGGCAGCGCGCCGAGCTTCCAGGATTTGCTCGGAGGGCAGGTATCGCTCACCTGCGACAGCCTGGTGCAGGCGCTGCCCTACGTACGCGACAAGCGGCTCGTCGCGCTCGCAGTGCTCGGCCCTGCGCGCTCGCCGCTGCTCCCCGAGGTGCCGACCGTCGGCGAATCGCTTCCGGGTTACGAGCTCACCAACTGGTTCGGCCTGGTCGCGCCCGCGGCCGTGCCCCGAGCGATCGTCGGGAAGATCCACGCCGACGTGAGCAAGGTGCTGCAGGACGCCGGGGTGCCGGAAAGACTTGCCGCGATGGGCGCGACCGCGGTCGGCAGCACCCCCGAGCAGTTTGGCGCGGTGATGCGCGCGGATTCCGAAAAATGGGCCAAGCTGATCCGGGAAACCGGTATCCGAGCGGAGTGAAAATGGAAGCGATCGAGCTGGAGGACTACGAGATCGACGTACTGATCCAGGGCTTTCCCGGCAGGATGGTCTGCCATGGGGGCCTGGGCTGGAGCACGATCGCGCTGATCCGCGGCCGCGGGCACGTCGCCCTGGTGGACGTGGGCAGCTTCAGCATGAGGAAGGGGCTCATCGCGCAACTCGCGAAGCGCGGCCTGGAACCCGCTGACGTGACCGACATCATCCTCACGCATTCGCACTACGATCACTCGCTCAACTGGATCCTGTTCCGCCAGGCGCGAATCATCATCGGCGCGAGGGAGCTCGCGTGGTCGATGGCCGAGCCCTGGGGCGAGACGCCGGTACCCGAGCTCTACATCCGCGAGCTGGAAAGCTGGCCTTCGCTGCATCCCGTAGCGGCCGAGCAGGAATGCATTCCGGGACTCAGGGCGCACGCTGCGCCCGGGCACACCCCCGGGCATCTCGTCTTCGTGCTCGAGGGAA
>WNGL01003513.1_pt1 | contig 18817 bp, 16 predicted proteins | sample 5400591 | NCBI WGS metagenome assembly WNGL01 (sample SAMN13153377, study PRJNA577476) | soil metagenome | isolation source: 80 cm soil or saprolite under Garry oak tree replicate 1 | place: USA:California | collected 2016-06-15 | reverse complement strand
CGCACCAGCGCCTGGTCGGCGGTGGGGGTCGGCCCGTCGGGGAGGATGCGCCGCAGGGTCTCGAGCCGCCGGTCGAGGAGCAGCCGCTCCTCGTTGAAGGGCCGCGCGGGCTGGGCCGCCAGGAGGGCGAGGACGGCGACCAGCATCAGCGCGCGCGCAGGGACCAGCGGTGGCCCGTGCTCGTGCAGTTTCCGAGGTCGACGTCGTTCTGGAAGACCTGGACCTCGCCGGACATGGTCCCGTCCTGGATTTCGCCCCGGCCCCCGCTCGCTGCCGACACCGTTCCCGTTCCCACGTTCCGCAGGAACAAGGCGAAGGCAGACCCGAACTCCACCGCCTGCTGCTGGGTCGAGATCGAGCCCCGGACCACCCTCGTCGAAGTGAACTGCATGTCCATCGCGAGCCCGGAGTCGCCACCCGGGAGGGTCACGCGCAGGTTGGCGCTCGGTGGGCTGCCGGTCCGTCCGGGCTGCTGGGCCACGACGGCGGTCTGGTAGGGGCCGGCCGGGAAACCGCAGGCCGCCGCCGGGATGATCACGAGGTCGTAGTTGCCGGTGACCGGTCCCGGCGTCGAGTCGGGATTCATGCCGGAGTCCTCACCGCACGCTCCGAGGGCGAGAACGAGCAGCAGGACGGGGGGTTTGTTGCTCATCGACCCCCCACCCTATCCCTCCGATACGTCGGAATGCGTCGGAGTTGGCCTTGGCTCGACCGGCATTGCTTCATTCCGATGTATCGCCCCACGTAGGGGGAGGGGAGCGCTGATGCGAGCCTGGCGCCGCCGTTCATGGCTTTGTGTTCAGGATCTCGACCGCGTCGATGTCGGCGCCTTCGCTGTCGGTGCCCCCCGGGCAGGGAAACAGCTCCCCGTCCTCCACCCGGAAGTAGCGTGCCTCCTCCAGCCCGGCCTTGCCCAGGTCGAACGTGCACACGCGCGAGTACTCGCGGGCCGGGGGGCGATTGCCGCAAAACTTCCGCGACTCCACGAGCACGTAAGGCCCGTCGGGGGTGCCCGAGGCGTAGAGCGTGACCGGCTCCCCCGACACCGACTGGAAGACCCGCACGTCGTCACCCGTTCCGTCGACCGCGCAGCCCCCCATGTCCACGGTCACGTGCCCCCCATCCCCCAGGCTCATGAAGCCGTAGTAGGGGCCGCCCGGGGCCAAATGCCCGGCATTTGGCTCGCCCAGCACCTCTTGCGGGTCGTTGTAGTGGTTCTGCGCGAGCGTGCAGGCGGGCAGCCACCAGTCCACCACCGACTTGGCCCAGGGGCTCTGGCCGGTCGCGCAGGAAACCGCGGGCAGGCGGAAGGTCGTGCTGTCGGAGACGACCTCGCTACCGCTCGCGGTCCGCCCGGTTGCGCGCCAGGCAAGCAGCGCCCCTCGCAGCAGCGGCCGGTCGAAGCGGTTAGAGGTGGTGCCACTGCCCGCGGCCACGGTGACGCTCGCCACCTCATGGTCTGTGCTCGCCACCGCCACCCGGAACGTGTACGTCACCCCGCTCCCGTCGAAGCCCTGCGCGTTGCGGACGGTGAAGATGGGAGAGTCGCTCGACACGCGGGCGCCGTTCACCGGCTCGACCGGGACCGGGCGGGGGCCGAGGCCGTCGGTCGAGGAGTCGCAGGAAGCGAGGAGGAAGGCCGCCAGAAGAAGAGGAAGGGTTGCGCCCGCTCGCCGACTCGTGTTCTTCACCGATCCGGAGGGCATGCTACAGTACCCGTTGCGGACCGGTCAAACCACGGAGACGATTCTTGACCATGACGCTGCGCCGCGTCGCCCTCTCGACCCTGCTCCTCGTGCTCGTGCTCGCGCCCTCGGCGCGGGCCCAGGAGCCGCTCCGCGTGCGGGTGACGCCCGCAGTCGCCCCCTGCGTGACTGCGGCCAGCCCGAGCTGGCCGGGGGCTCGGGTCGCGGTCGAGACCGCGGGCCTGCGCGACCCCGGACCGGCCGACGTCCTCGTGGGAACGGGCGTCGAGATGACGCGGGCCCTCGAAGGCGGGCAGGGCGTGGTCAACAGCGACGTCGAAATCGCCGAGATCCCGTGGGTGCTCTCGGTCGCTTCTGGGAACCCGCTGCGGGTGCGGAGCCTCGCCGAGGCCCGGGAGAAGGGCGTCGAGGTGGTCGTGCTCGGCGGTCCCGCCGCCTACGAGGCCCGGCGGGCGCTCGCCGGTGGCGGGACCTCGCGCCTGCGCGAGAGCACCGACCGCCAAGTCCTGCGCGCCGCCTCGGTCGCGCTCTTGCCGCTGTCCCTGGCGGGGAGCGGCGAGCGCATCGCGGTGCCCGAGGTGCCGGCGCTCCGGGCCACCGCGGCGGTGGCGGTGGGGGCGGCGCAGCCAGAGCGCGCCGAGCAGTTCGTGCGCTTCCTGGGGTCCGAGGCGGGGCAGCGGGCCTTTGCCGCCTGCGGCAGCGCCACCTCGCGCTGAAGGGAACCCCGAGCGTCAGCGAGGCTCAGGCCGAGCCGGTCCTAATAGTCTTCGTCCCCGACGTCGTCCTTGCGGCGGCGCTGGTTGTTCTTCTTCGGGGCGGCCTTGGTCTTGAAGCGCCGGCCCCGTCCCTCGGCCCGGCCGTCGAACTCGGTGCCCGGGGGCGGGAACATCGGTGGGGGACCCGAGTTGCGGTACCCGCCTGGTCCGGAGGGCCGGAAGCCCCCTCCTCCCCCCGAAGGCCGGAAGCCCCCGGGTGCGGATCCCGGCGGCCGGGGCGGCCGGTTCTCCGCCTCGTTCACCCGGAGCGGCCGGCCCTTCAGGTCCTTGCCGTTCAGGAGCGAGATCGACTTCTGGGCGGCCTCCTCGGTCTCGAACTCCACGAACGCAAAGCCCCGCGGCCGCCCGGTCTCGCGGTCCGTGGGTACTTTTGCATCCACGACCCGGCCGGCGGCGCTGAAAGCCTGGATGAGCTCGTCGCGGGTGACGTCGAAGCTCAGATTGCCCACGAAAACCTTGTTCGAAATGGTCCTTCTCCTCTGTCTGCAGCCACTCCCGGCCGGACCTCTGGGCGTCCCAACCCCTTTGGTGAGAGGCCGCCAGGATGACCGAGGACTCTACCAGAAACGCATGAGCTTTCCAATGCTTCGGGGGTAGACTTTGCTGGTCGTGAACCTGTTTGCCTACGGGACGCTCATGACGGCGGATGGCCTCAAGGGACCCCTGGGCCGCCGCGTCCACGGGCTCGTGTTCCGGCCGGCGCGTCTGCCAGGCTGGCGGCGGGTCTGGAACGCGTACCGGGAGGAGTGGCAGGGCGGCGTCCTGAACGTCGAGCGTGCCCCGTCGTCGTCGGTGCTGGGCGTCCTCGTCGAGGGCCTCACGGATGGCGACTTCGCCCACCTCGACGCCCAGGAGGCCACCCACCTGCCCCGCGAGACCGTCATGGTGGAGCCGCGGGGAGGCGGCCCGGTGCTCGCGCAGATCTACTGGCTGCGGCAGGGGAACCACAAGGGGGGGCCGTCGCCGCGCTACCAGGCGGTGGTCCTCGAACGGGCCCGGCAGGTGGGGCCGGCGGTGTACGAGAACCTGCGCACGGCCTCGGTGGATTCGGCGGGGGAGCCGCTCGTCCTGGCCTAACCGGTCCGGCCGGCGCTATGCTGTGCCGATGAGCGAGCGCGTTCCCGCGATCAAGGTGCTGCTGCTCCCGAAGGACACGAACGCCCTGGGGACGATCTTCGGCGGGGTCATCCTGTCCCACATCGACCTCGCCTCGGCGGTGGAGGCCCGCAAGGTGGCGCCCCGCCGCTACGTGACCAAGGCCATGCGCGAGGTGGAGTTCCACGAGCCGGTGTTCCTGGGCGACGTGGTGAACTTCTTCACCGAGACCGTGCGGGTGGGCCGCACCTCGATCACGGTCCGGGTCTCGGTGGAGAGCGAGCGCTGGGGCAGCGGCCAGGGGGAGCGGGTGAAGGTCACCGAGGCCGAGGTGGTCCTGGTGGCGGTGGGCGACGACGGCCGTCCCATCCCGATTAGCGAGGGAAAGGGATGAGGACGCGGAGGCGGACGCGCCTCAGCGGTCCCTCCCCCCGACGTGGGGGAGGATAGGAGGGGGGGTCGATGATTGATAGGGTGGGGGGTCGATGAAAGACACCACCGGCCACAAGGTCGTCTGCCCCCACGACTGCCCCGACACGTGCGTGATGACCGTGTCCGTGGAGGGAGACCGCGCGGTCGCCCTGGGCGGCGACCCGGAGCACCGCTTCACCCGGGGCTTCCTCTGCGCCAAGGTCAACCGCTACCTCGAACGCGTCTACAGCCCGGACCGCATCCTCCACCCCTTGAAGCGCGTGGGCCCGAAGGGGGAGGGGCGCTTCGAGCGGATCACCTGGGACGAGGCCATAGGCACCGTGGCCGCCCGCTTCCGGGAGGTGATCACCGCCCACGGGCCGCAGGCCATCCTTCCTTATTCGTATGCGGGGAACATGGGCCTGCTCTCCTACGCGAGCATGGACCGGCGCTTCTTCCACGCCCTGGGGGCGAGCCTGCTCGCCCGGACGATCTGCGCCTCCGCGGGGGGCGCCGGCCTCAAGGCCACGGTCGGCAAGTCCATCGGCTTCGACCCCGAGGCGATCGTCCATGCCCGGCTCATCGTGGCCTGGGGGGCGAACGTCGTCAGCTCGAACGTGCACCTCTGGCCGTTCATCGAGGAAGCCCGACGGCGGGGGGCCACCCTGGTCACGGTCGACCCCTATCGCTCGCGCACGGCCGAGAAATCGGACCGGCACCTGGCGCTCCTGCCCGGCACCGACGCCGCCCTGGCCCTGGGCGTCCTGCACGTGGTCTTTCGCGACGGCCGGGAGGACCGGGACTACCTCGACAAGCACACGGTGGGGTGGGAGGACCTGCGCGAGCGGGCCCGCGATTGGACGCCCTCGCGGACGGCGGACACCACTGGCCTCACGGTCGAGGAGGTCGAATGGTTTGCTCGCGCGTATGCGACCACGCGCCCCTCGGCCATCCGGATCAACTACGGCCTGAACCGGCACGCCGGAGGCGGGATGGCGGTGCGGACGATCGCCTGCCTGCCCGCGGTCACCGGTGCCTGGCGGGATGTCGGGGGGGGCGTGCTGCTCTCCACCTCGGGGACGTTCCCCACCAACAACGCGGCTCTCGAGCGGCCCGACCTCATCGCACCCGGCACCCGGACCCTCAACATGAGCCAGCTCGGGCGGATCCTCACCGACCCCGCGCTCGCCCCGCCGGTCAAGGCGCTCTTCGTCTACAACGCGAACCCGGGCGCGGTGGCGCCGGAGCAGGAGAGGGTGCGCGAGGGCCTCGCCCGGGAGGACTTGTTCACGGTCGTCCACGAGCTGTTCCCGACCGACACCGTCGACTTCGCCGACGTCGTGCTGCCCGCCACCACGACCCTCGAGCACTACGACATCCACAAGGCCTACGGGCATCTCTACCTGAGCCTCAGCAAGCCCGCGATCGCGCCCTTGGGGGAGGCCCTGCCGAACACCGAAGTGTTCCGCCGGCTGGCCGCGCAGATGGGCCTCGACCACCCGTGCCTGCGGGAGAGCGACGAGGAGATGGCCCGGCAGGCCATGCACTGGGACCACCCGAACCTCGCCGGCGTCACCTTCGAGCGCCTGGAGCGGGAGGGGAGCGTGCGGCTCTCCGTGCCGGACCCGCACGCGCCGTTCGCGGAAGGCGGCTTCCCGACCCCCTCCGGCAAGTGCGAGCTGCTCGCTCCTTCCCTGGCCGAGATGGGCCTCGATCCCCTCGCGGGCTACGTGCCGCCGCGGGAGAGCGTGGCCACGGCTCCCGAGCTCGCCCGCAAGTACCCGCTGGCCTTCATCTCCCCTCCCGCCCACCATTTCCTCAACTCGACCTTCTCCGCCCAGCCGGCCTTCGTGCGGCGCGAGGGGGAGCCGAGCTTGACCCTCCATCCGCGGGACGCCGCCGCCCGCGGCATCGAGCAGGGGCAGATGGTGCGCGCTTTCAACGACCGGGGCTCGTTCCTGGCCCGTGCGCACGTCTCCGACGCCGCGCGCCCCGGCCTCGTGGTGGGCCTCTCGATCTGGTGGGCGAAGATGTGCCCAGGCGGCCGCAACGCGAACGCGGTCACCGGTCAGGAGCTGACCGACATGGGAGAGGGCGCGACCTTCTACGACGTGCTGGTCGAGGTTCGACCGGCGTGAGCTTGCAAGGCTTCTACATCGCGGCCACCGTGGTGGCCCTCGTCCAGTGGCTGCGCCTGCGCGACCGGCGCATCCTGGCCCTGCTCGCGATGTTCGCGCTCCTCGCCATCGGCCACAGCCGGGACGACTGGTTCGCGGCGCGGCCCTGGCACCTGGCGGGCGGCGCCGCAGGCCTCGGGCTTCTCTACCTGCTTTCGCCCCGCCACCCCACCCCGTCCTGATCCCGGTCCGGCCCGCCACCCGAGGAGGAACGACATGATCGAGTCGCGCGTTTGCCTCGCCGCCACCGCCAGCCTGTTCGGCGCCCTCCTCGCGGCGGGCGTCGCGTGCGTCCGGCTCGGCAACTCCGGCGAGGGGCGAGCCCCGCTACCCGACCTGGCGCGGCTCGAGGCCATGACCGCCCGTTTCGCCCCCGCCGACCTCGGGGCCGACCTCTCGGGTCTCCCCGCCCGCGAGCGGCAGGCCCTGGCGAAGCTGATCCAGGCCGCCCGGGTGATCGACGCGATCTACCTGCGCCAGGTGTGGGCGGGCAACGAGGCGCTCCTCCTCGAGCTGCTCGAGGACCAAAGCCCGATCGGCCGCGCCCGGCTCCGCTACTTCATGATCGACAAGGGGCCCTGGTCGCGTCTCGACCACAACGCGCCGTTCCTGCCGAACGTGCCCGCGAAGCCCGGGGGGGCGAACTTCTATCCCGCGGGGGCCACGAAGGCCGAGGTGGAAGCGTGGATGGCCGGGTTGGCGCCGGCGGAGAGGACCCGGGCCGCCGGCTTCTTCACCACGATCCGCCGGGGCCCCGACGGGCGGTTCACCGCCGTCCCCTACAGCCTCGAGTACCAGGGCGAGCTGGCGCGCGCGGCCGAGCTGCTGCGCGAAGCCGCGGGGCTCACCGCGGAGCCCTCCCTCGTGGCCTTCCTCAAGAAGCGCGCCGACGCCTTCGTCTCGAACGACTACTACGAGAGCGACGTGGCCTGGATGGAGCTGGACGCGCGCCTCGAGCCCACCATCGGGCCCTACGAGGTCTACGAGGACGAGTGGTTCAACGCGAAGGCGGCCTTCGAGGCCTTCATCACCGTGCGGGACGAGGGCGAGACCCGGAAGCTGTCGCGCTTCGCCTCCGAGCTGCAGTGGCTCGAGGACCGCCTGCCCATGAGCCCGGAGTGGCGGAACAAGCGCCTGGGGGCCCTGGCCCCGATCCGGGTGGTGGACGTGGTGTTCTCGGCGGGAGACGGGAACCACGACGTGCAGACCGCCGCCTTCAACCTCCCCAACGACGAGCGGATCGTGGCCGAGAAGGGGACCAAGCGCATCATGCTCCGGAACACCCAGGAGGCGAAGTTCAAGAAGGTGCTCGTGCCCGTCTCCGCGATCGCCCTCTCCGCCGCCGACCGGGAAAACGTGGCCTTCGACCCTTTCTTCACCCACATCCTGATGCACGAGCTGATGCACGGCCTGGGCCCCCACAACATCGAGGTGGGGGGACGCAAGACCACCGTGCGCCAGGAGCTGAAGGACACCTACAGCGCGATCGAGGAGGCAAAGGCCGACATCTCCGGCCTGTGGGCCCTGCAGCAGCTCATCGACAAGGGCGTGATCGATCGCGGGATGGGGCGCACCCTCTACCCGACGTTCCTGGCCTCGGCCTTCCGTTCGATCCGCTTCGGGACCAACGAGGCCCACCGCAAGGGCCAGGCGGTGCAGCTCAACCACCTCCTGGACCGCGGGGCGTTCCGGGTGGTGGCGGACGGCACCGTCTCGGTCGACCCCGGCAAGGTCGAGGGAGCGGTGGCTGCCTTGACCCGGGAGATCCTCACCATCGAGGCGGAGGGGAGCGAGGCGAAGGCCCGGGCGCTCCTGGAGCGCCAGGGAGTGGTGCGGCCCGAGGTCCAGCGGGTCCTGGACCGCCTGCGCGACGTGCCGGTCGACATCGCTCCCCGCTTCGTGACCGCCGAGGAGTTGACCGCCTTCCACCGCGGGGAGTAGCTTGTGCCGCACAAAGCGACATGAAAGCGCTGGTCTACACCGGTCCGGGCAGGGTCGAGATCCAGGACGTCGCCAAGCCGGCCGTGGGGCCGGGCGAGGCGCTCCTTGCGATCCATGCCTCGGGGATCTGCGGCTCCGACATCCACGGGTTCCTCGGGCACAGCGAGCGCCGCAAGCCCGGGCTCATCCTCGGCCACGAGGCGGTCGGCACGATCGCGGAAGCCCACCCCTCCGTCACGGGCTGGAAGCCGGGGCAGCGGGTCGTGGTCAACCCGCTCATGGCTTGCGGCTCCTGCGCGGCCTGCCTCGCGGGGAAGCAGAACCTCTGCGCGACCTGGAAGATCCTCGGCCTGGACCGCGTCCACGGCACCTACGCGGAGTTCATCGCCCTCCCCGTGTCGTGCCTCCATCCCGTCTCGGAAGGCTTGAGCGAGCAGGAAGCGGTCCTGACCGAGCCCCTGGCGAACGTCGTCCACTTCTTCCGCACCTCGATGACCGAGATCCCCGACTCGCTCACGATCGTGGGGGCAGGGCCCATCGGGATCCTCGCCCTCGGCATGGCCAAGCTCCGCGGCATCGCGCGGGTCTGCGTCGTGGACAAGAACGAGGAGCGGCTCGCGGTGGCGAAGAAGCTCCGGGCGGACCACCTGATCGCGAGCGAGAAGGAGGATCCGGTGGAGGCGGTGCGCCGGTGGAGCGACGGCGGCACCGAGTTCGTGATCGAGACCGCCGGGATCTCCGCGACCCGGCGCCAGGCGGTGAACTGCTGCCGCCGGGGCGGACGCCTCGTCTTCGTCGGGATGACCGAGAACGACTCGCCCCTCCCCTGGATCGAGATGATCCGCGACGAGAAGAGCGTCTTCACGACCTTCTGCTACGCGCCACGCGACTTCCTGACTTCGCTCCGCCTCGTCGAGTCGCGGCAGATCGACCTCCGCCCCTGGACCGAGACCCTCCCCCTGGAGGCCGGGCAGGCGGGCTTCGAGAAGATCGCGTACAACCCGGGCTCCACCCTCAAGATCGTGTTCAAGGTCTGAGCGGTGGGACCGAGGAGCGCTCCGCCCCTCCTGCCCAGCCGGACCCGCTTCGGGGTCCTCTATTTCGGCATCGCCCTCGCCATCATCCAGTACATCGACCGGGTCTGCATCGCCCAGGCCATGCCGGACATCCGGAACGGGCTCGGCATCGCCGGCCCCGAATACGACGACTACGCCGGGTACGTCTTCAGCGCCTTCGGTCTGGCCTACGCCCTCTTTGAGATTCCGACGGGCTGGCTGGGCGACCGGTTCGGCCCGCGGAAGACCCTCATGCGGGTGGTGGTGTGGTGGTCCCTCTTCACCGCCGCCACGGGATGGGCGTGGAACCTGACCTCCCTCGTCGTCACCCGCTTCCTCTTCGGGATGGGCGAGGCGGGGTGCTTTCCCAACCTCACGCGCGCCTTCGCGACCTGGCTCCGGCCGGAGGAAAAGGTGCGAGCGCAGGGCATTCTCTGGCTCTGCGCCCGCTGGGGCGGAGCGGTGACCCCGATCCTGGTCGCGCTCGTGCTGGCCCGGATGTCGTGGCGGAACGCCTTCGCGGTCTTCGGCGCCCTGGGGTTGGTCTGGGCCGTCTTCTTCTTCCGCTGGTTCCGCGACGACCCCCGCGAGCACCCGCGGGTGAACCCGGGGGAGCGTGCCCTCCTGGCGGGCAACCCCCCCGTGGCGCGCCACGATGCCGTGCCCTGGAAGGCGTTCTTCGCCTCGAGGACGACCTGGCTCCTGTGGACCCAGTACTTCTTCTTCAGCTACTGCTGGTATTTCTACGTCACGTGGCTCCCGACCTTCCTCAGGAACACCTACGGCTCGACCACGGGCCAGTACGCGCTCGCGCTCCTGGCCGGGATACCTCTCTTCGGAGGCGGATTCGGGAACCTCATCTCGGGATTCCTCACCGCCCGACTCGCGCGGGCGACGGGGAGCCTGGCGCAAGCGCGGCGCATCCTGGCCTTCACCGGATTCACGCTGGCCGGCGTCGTCTTTCTCTTCCCCGCCCACCTCCCGCATCCGGTCCTGATCATGATGGCCATGGGGCTCGCCAGCCTCTTCGGCGACCTCTCGATGCCCTGCTCGTGGGGCGCGTGCATGGACGTGGGAGGCAAGTTCGCGGGCACCTACTCCGGCGCCATGAACATGATGGGAAACCTGGGCGGCGCCCTCGCCCCGACCGCCATCGGCCACATCCTGAAGATGACGAACCGCGACTGGGCGGTCGCCTTCTACCTTTCGGCGGGGGCCTATCTCGTGGCGGCGGTCTGCTGGCTCTTCATCGACCCCGTGACGCCCCTCGCCCCCGGCGAGGAGAGGGATAGGGCATAATCCCGCATCCGTCCAGGAGTACCCGTGGACATCGTACTGAATCGGCGGGGGGGTGTCCCGGTGAGGGACCAGCTCGTGGCCCAGCTCGAGCTGAAGATCCTCGGCGGCAGCTTCGTCCCCGGGGAGCGCCTGCCCAGCGTGCGGGCTCTCGCGCGCCGCCTGGACGTTCACGCCAACACGGTTTCCGCCGCCTACCGGGATCTCGAGTCGGCGGGTCACGTGGAGCTGCGCCGGGGGGCGGGGGTCTTCGTGCGTCGGGGCGCTCCCGCCGGTTTGCCCGAGGCCCGCGGCCTCGACGAGATGATTCGCTTCGCCCTCTCCGCCGCCTTCCGCCAGGGCCACTCGGGGGTCGAGATCAAGGCCGCGGTAGAGCGCTGGCTCAAGGCGGCGCCTCCGGAGCGGGTGGTGGTCGTGGACCCCTCGCCGGAGATGGCCGAGCTGGTGGCCCACGAACTGCGATCGGTGCTGCCCATCCCGGTCGCGGGCTGCGGCCTCCTCGACCTGGCGCGGGAGCCGGGGCTCCTCTCGGGCGCCCTCGCCCTCACCCTCCCCTACCACGCCACCGCGGTCACGCGGCACGTCCCCGGCGCGGCGGTGGACGTGATCCACCTCGAGTTCCCGCAAAAGGACCGCGAGGCGGTGCTCGAGCTCCCGCCGGGCTCGACCATCCTGGTCGTCTCGCATTCCCCCACCGTGCTGCCGTTCGCCTCGGTCCTGCTGCGGACCCTGCGCGGCGACGAGGTGCTGGTGGAGACGCGTCTCGCCAAGAACCCGAAGGAGTGGCGGCGGCTCGTCCCGGCTGCCGACCTCGTCTTCGCGGACGCGCTCGCGGTCGAGGCGGTGAAGAAGGCCCGGCCGCGGCGGCTGCGCGAGTTCCGCGTCCTCACCCAGCCGGCCCTCGGCCGGCTGCGGGGCGTGCTGTCGGTGGTGGTGCCGCGAGGCGACGGCCGCGGCTGACGTCCCGCCCTCGAAGGCGGGTATGCTGTCACCCATGCCTTCCTCGTTCCGGGCGCATCGCCAGGCCCTGGCCCGGCGGCTCCCGGAAGGCCTGATCCTCCTCGCCGCCGCCCCGGAGATCCTCCGCAACGGCGACGTGCACTTCCCGTACCGGCAGGCTTCCGACTTCCTCTACCTGACCGGCGTGGAGGAGCCCGGCTACGCGCTGCTCCTCGACCCGGCCCGGGGCGCCGAGGCGCTGTTCGTGCCGAAGCTCACCCAAGCGCACGCGGTCTGGAGGGGCCGCATCCCCAGCCTGCCGGAGGCGCGGGAGACCTTCGGCGTGCGGGACGTGCGCTACCGCGAGGAGCTGCCGGCCGTCCTCAGGAAGTGGGCTCGCGGCAAGGCGTCCGTCCACGCCGACCCGCGTTCGGCCGGCCTCGCGCGGCGGGCGGTGCGCGCGCGGCGGGTGCGGACGCGCGAGCTCAAGGAGGCCCTCCAGGAGCTGCGGATCGTGAAGACGCCGGGCGAGATCGCGCTTCTCAGGAAGGCCAGCGCCGCCACCGCGGCCGGCCACCTCGCGGCCATGCGCGCCGCGCGGCCCGGGCTCCACGAGTACCAGGTCCAGGCCGAGCTGGAGCGCGAGTTTCACCGGGCGGGCTGCCCGCAGCTCGGCTACTCGTCGATCGTCGCCGGCGGCGCCAACAGCGCGGTCCTGCATTACCAGCACAACTCCGCCCGCCTCCGCAGGGGCGACCTGCTGCTGATCGACGCCGGGGCCGAGTACCGCGGCTACACCGCGGACGTGACCCGCACCTTCCCGGTGTCGGGCCGCTTCACCCGCCGCCAGCGCGACGTGTACGAAGTGGTGCTGGAGGCGCAGGACCGGTGCATCGACCTCGCCCGCGCGGGCCGGACCAGCATGGAGCTGCAGCAGCGGGCGGAGGCCGTGCTCGCCGAGGGCCTGCGCTCCCTCGGTTTCCTGAGAGGCGGGACCGACGAGCTGGTCGAGACCGGGGCCATTCGCGTCTTCTTCCCCCACGGGATCGGCCACACCCTCGGCCTCGACGTGCACGACGTGCAGGGCGGGCAAAGACGCCGCCTGCCCAGGCCCCGAACCGGCAAGCTGCGCTTCCGCGCCCGCCTCGAGCCGGGCTTCGTGATCACCGTGGAGCCTGGGGTGTATTTCATCGCCGCCCTCCTCCACGACCCCGAGAAGCGGCGGCGGCACCGCGGCCGGATCGACTTCGACCGGGCGGAGCGCTTCCTCGGCTTCGGAGGGGTGCGGATCGAGGACGACCTGGTGGTGCGCGCGTCGGGGCCGCCCGAGAACCTCACCCGGGTGCCCAAGACGGCCGAAGGCGTGGAGGCGGCGGCCGGCCGGGAGGCGGCGCGAGCCACGACCGCGTGAGCCTCGAGGACCTGTTCGCGCGGGCCGAAGCCTGGGCCCGGGACGACCCGGATCCCGGGACCGCCGCCGAGCTGCGCGGGCTCATGGCGCGTCGCGCGGCCGCCGAGCTGGGGGACGCGTTCGCGGGCCGGCTGCAGTTCGGCACCGCGGGCCTGCGGGGCATCATGGGCCCCGGCCCGAACCGCATCAACCGCGCGGTGGTGCGGCAGGCCACCGCGGGGCTCGCGCGCTACCTGCTTCGCGTGGCCCCCGACACAAGCACCCGCGGCGTGGTCGTGGGACGCGACGCGCGCCGGATGAGCGACGTCTTCGTGGAGGACGTGGCCGGCGTGCTGGCCGCACACGGCGTCCCGGCCTTCGTCTTCCCCGAGCCGGTGCCGACCCCGGTCGGCGCCTTCGCGGTCCTGGAGCGGGGAGCGGCGGCAGGGGTGGTGGTCACCGCGAGCCACAACCCGCCCGAGTACAACGGCTACAAGGTCTACTGGGGCAACGGGGCGCAGATCATCCCGCCCCACGATCAGGGGATCGCGGGCGAGATCGACGCGGTGGGCCCCGCGAGGGACGTGCCGCTGATGGCGCCGGACGAGGCGCGGCGCCGCGGCCTGCGCCGCGAGATCGGGGGGGAAGTGGGCCGCGCCTACCTGGACGCCATCCTCGGCCTGAGGCGTTTTCGGGGTCCGGTCGAGGGGCTCACGGTCGTGACCACCGCGCTCCACGGCGTGGGCGCGCGCTGGCTGCGGCAGGCCCTCGGGGAGGCCGGCTTGACCAGGGTGCACGAGGTCGCCGAGCAGCGCGAGCCGGACGGGAGGTTCCCCACCGTGCGCTTCCCGAACCCCGAGGAGCCGGGCGCCCTCGACCTCGCGTTCGCCCTGGCCGAGGAGACGCGGGCCGACCTGGTGCTCGCGAACGATCCCGACGCCGACCGCCTGGCCGCGGCCGCGCGCGACGCGACCGGCGCCCTGCGCTCCTTCGGGGGGAACGAGATCGGGGTGCTGCTCGGCCATTACCTGCTGACCCGGACCCAGCCGCCCCCCGCGCGGCCCCTGCTCATAGCGACCATCGTCTCCTCCGCCCAGCTCGGGGTGATCGCGCGCGACCTGGGGGCGCGCTACGAGGAGACGCTCACCGGATTCAAGTGGATCGCCAACCGCGCGCTGGAGGTCGAGCGCGCGGAAGGGGCCACGTTCGTCTTTGGCTACGAGGAAGCCCTGGGCTACGCCGCCGGCACCGCGGTGCACGACAAGGACGGGATCAGCGCGGGCCTCGTCTTCGCCGACCTCGCGGCCTGGTGCGCGAGCCGCGGTACCACGGCCTGGGGCTACCTGGAGGAGATCCAGCGCCGCCATGGGCTCTACCTGGCCGATCAGCGCAGCTTCACGTTCCCGGGGGCCGAGGGCCTGCTCACCATCCGCCGGATCATGGACGGATTCCGGGCGTCTCCCCCCACGGCGGTGGGCGGCCTGGAGGTCGTGAGCGTCAAGGACTACCAGGGTGGGGCCTCTGGCCTTCCCTCCTCCAACGTGATCGCCCATGAGCTCCTCGGCGGCTCGCGGGTGACCCTCCGGCCCTCCGGCACCGAGCCGAAGATCAAGTACTACTTCGAGCTGCGGGTGGAGGCCGCCTCCGGGGAGTCGATCGTCGCGGCCACCAAGCGTGGGCGGGAGCGCCTCGATCGCCTGGCCGAGGACTTCCTCGCCCTCGCGCGGGAGCGAGGCCAGCCCGCCTAGAGCTCGCCCAGCCTCCGGAGCTTCTCGACGACCTCCGCGAGCACGCCCGCGGGCAAGCGCTTCAGCGCCCGCACGAGTCGCCGGTTGTCGATCGCGCGGCTCTGGTCGACCATCACCTCGCACTCCTCTCGATTGCCAGCGATGCCACGCGGGAGCACCACGCGAAGGAGGTTCTCACCCGCCAGCCGGGCGGTACAGGGCACGACCCAGGGCGAGGGATGACCGGCGTCGTTCAGCAGGTCCGTTTGGATCACTAGAACCGGCCTCACCTTGCCCGGCTCCGTGCCCCGGCGAGGGTCGAGATCGGCCAGATAGAGAACCCCGCGCCGCGCCCTCTTGACAAGGGCCGCCCTGGGAGCGATACATGGCGCCCAGCTACGCCCGGACGTCTCGGAGAGTCACGATAGCCTCGCCCCCGCTTCCGCTTCGTTTCGCGGGGCGAGGTGCGAGCCCAGGGGGATCGCCATGAAAGCACGCTCGATCGCGGGCCGGTCGCTCGTCGCCGGATTCCTCTTGCTGCTGGCCCGGCCAGCCGTCGCCCAGGTCACGACCGGCAGCATCCTCGGGACGGTCAAGGACGCGGCCGGAGCGGAGGTGGCGGGGGCGGTGGTCACCATCACGGAGCAGGGGAAGGGCACCTCCACCACCTACCAGACCGACGCCAGCGGCTCGTACGTGGCGCCCTTCCTGATCCCCGGGACCTACGAGATCTCCGTGGACCTCCAGGGATTCAAGAAGTACCTCCGGCGCGGGGTGGTGCTCCAGGTGAACCAGAGGGCCCGCGTGGACGTGGCCCTCGAGATCGGCACCCTGACCGAGACCACGAACGTCGACGCCCTGGCTCCCCTGGTCAAGGAGGACTCCTCGGACGTGGGGGAGGTGATCGAAGAACGGGCGATCCGGGAGCTGCCCCTGAACGGCCGCAACTTCGCGACCCTCGTCTACCTGACCCCGGGCATCACCCCGGGCCAGGCGGGGGAGAACCTGTCCGGGGCCAGCACTTTCAACCCCCGGGGCGCCTCGAACTTCAACGCCCTCGGCCACCACGCCAACTCGAACGCCTGGCTGGTCGACGGAATCGACAACAACGAGTACACCTTCAACACCGTCATCGTGACCCCGTCCGTGGAGTCGGTCCGCGAGTTCAAGGTGCTGGCCGGCACCTTCTCCGCGGAGTTCGGCCGGGGGGCGGGGGTGGTGTCGGTCTCAACGAAGTCCGGGAACAACGAGTTCCACGGCAACGTCTTCGAGTTCCTGCGCAACGACGCCTTCGACGCCCGAAACTTCTTCGCTCGGCCCGCGCCCGTCCCCAAACCCAAGCTCCGGCGCAACCAGTACGGGGCGGCGCTGTCGGGGCCGCTGACCATCCCCGGGCTCTACGACGGGCGCAACAAGACTTTCTTCTTCGTGGACTACGCGGGGCTCGACGAGAGCCGCGGACTGGTCTTCGTGAACACGGTCCCGACCGCGCGGACCCGGGTCGGGGACTTCAGCGATTTCCGGAGGCCCAACGGACAGCTCATCACGATCTACGATCCGCTGACGACCCGGCTCAACCCGAACTTCAACCCCAGCCTGCCGGTGAGCCCGACCAACCCGCGGATCATCCGCGACCCGTTCCCCGGCAACATCATCCCCGCGAACCGGCTCAACCAGGTGGGGCTGAACGTGGCCAGCATCTACCCCCTGCCCAACGGGCCCGGAAACTTCGACAACTACACCTCCACCGTCGATCGCGAGACCAAAGACGACTCCTTCACGATCCGCCTCGACCACAAGGCGGGGGAGAAGGACTCGTTCTTCGCCCGCTGGAGCTACGGCAACTTCAAGCTCGACGCCCCCCAGGGTCAAGCGGCCTGCTGCCTCCCCACCCCGGCCGAGGCGGCGGCCAAGTTCGACCTCGGCCCCTTCGTGGCCGGGATCCAGAACACGCGCCTCAAGACCCAGGGCGGGGCCTTCAACTGGACCCACATCGCCCGCGCCAACATGGTGAACGAGCTGCGCTTCGGCTACGCCAAGACGGTTCCCTTCACCTTCCAATCCGACTTCGGCCACAAGGCCGCCGAGTCCCTGGGCATCCAGGGGATCAACGTCACCGAGTTCACGACCGGGCTCCCCAACATCAACGTCACGGACTTCACCGGCCTCTCGGGCGGGCCCGCGTTCCTGCCCGTGAACCCGAAGCAGACCCACTACCAGATCGAGGATGGCCTCCTCTGGGTCAAGGGCAAGCACCAGCTCAAGCTCGGCTACCGGTTCATCCTGCGGAAGGTGTCGCCCTTCACCAACACCGACACCCGGGGCACCCTCAACTTCGCCAACAACTTCACGAACGATCCGGCCACCAACACCGGCGGCACCGGCCTCGCCACCCTGCTCACCGGCTACTCCACGGGCGGGGCCCGGGGCTTCCTGCTCCAGCCCTACAACATGACGAACTCCGAGCACTCGGCCTACGTCCAGGACGACTTCCGGGTCAGCGACCGCCTCACCTTGAACCTCGGGCTCCGCTACGAGGTCTATGTCCCCGACACCGAGGAGAAGAACCGGCTCGTGAACTTCGATCCCGTGAACCTCATCCTGATCTACGCGGGAGAGAACGGCACCGCCCGGGTCAACAAGAAGACGGACAAGAACAACTTCGCCCCCCGGGTCGGTTTCGCCTGGGACGTGACCGGGAACTCGCGGAACATCGTCCGGTCCGGCTTCGGCATCAGCTACTACCCGGAGCCCCACTCCGCCTCGAACCTGCTCGGACAGCAGGTGCCCTACACGATCTCCCAGAACTACGCCCCGGAGACGAACCCGCTGAGCTTTGCGAACGTACCCACCATCGCCAACCCGTTCCCCGCGATCGTGCCCGTGAAGCCCACGACCACCGCCGCCCTGAACGCGGCCAACCCGCGCGTGCTCGGCCACGACTTCGAGAACACCACCCCCTACGCGGCCACCTGGCAGGTCAGCTACGAGCGGCAGCTCACCCAGAGCCTGATGACCGAGATCGGCTACGTGGGCAGCATCGGGCGCAACATCCCGATCTTCATCAATCCGAACGAGGTGCAGCCCGGGACGGGTTCGAACGCCTCCCGCCGCCTCATCCAGCCCCTCAACAACATGAACAACATCCTCCTGGCGGTCAACGACAACAAGTCGAGCTACCACAGCCTGCAGCTCAAGGTGGTGAAGCGATTCGCCCACGGCCTGCAGTTCCTGGGCAGCTACACCTTCGGCAAGTCCCTCGACTACGGCGGCTCGCCCGCGAGCGGCGGGGGCGCGGTAGGCAACGGCCAGACGGTCACCCGCAGGGACCTCTGGCGCGGGCCCTCGGGCTACGACGTGAAGCACCGGGCGGTGCTCAGCTACGTGTGGGACCTGCCCTGGGGCACGGGGCGGAAGTGGCTCAACCATGGGGGGCCGCTCGCCGCCCTCCTGGGGGACTGGCAGTTCAGCGGCATCACGACGTTCACCACGGGACGGCCGTTCACCGTCTTCCTGAACACGGGCGTCAACAACGGCGCGCCTTCGTGGCCGAACCGGATCGGTGCCGGCACCCTGGACAACCCCACCGTGGATAAGTGGTTCAACACCGCCGATTTCGTGGCCCCGCCGCCGAACACCTACGGCACTTCGGGCCGGGGCGGGCTCTACGCGCCGGGCCACACCAACTTCGACGTGTCGCTCGCGAAGCGCATCCCGATCAAGGGCAGCGCCAAGGTGCAGCTCCGCGCCGACGCCTTCAACCTGTTCAACCACCCGTCCTTCGGCTTCCCCAACGCCAACATCGGATCGCCGACCGCGGGCAAGATCACGACCACCCTCAACGACAACCGGATCTTGCAGCTTGCGCTGAAGCTGGAGTTCTGACTAGCTCCAGAGCCGGTCCCAGGACCGCTCGCCGTCCCACTGCGGGGTGGGCTCGAAGTAGCCCTCGCCCTTGAGGAGGTGCTGCTTGACCGTGTCGGGGTTCAGCTCGATCCCGAGCCCGGGCGCGTCGGGAACCGCCGCGTGGCCGTCCTTCACCAGCGGCTTGGGCAGCCCCGTGACCAGGTCCTCCCACCAGGGGACCTCGAGCGAGTGGTGCTCGAGGGCGATGAAGTTCTCGGTGGCGGCGGCGCAGTGGACGTTGGCCATGAAGGAGACGGGCGTTCCCGCGAAGTGCATGGCCATGGCCACCGCGCGCTCCTGCGCGTAGTCGCCGATCTTCTTGGTCTCCAGGATGCCGCCCGCGCTCGCCAGGTCGGGGTGGATCATGTCCACCGCCTGCATGTCCACCAGCTTGGCAA
>WNGL01013831.1_pt1 | contig 18829 bp, 22 predicted proteins | sample 5400591 | NCBI WGS metagenome assembly WNGL01 (sample SAMN13153377, study PRJNA577476) | soil metagenome | isolation source: 80 cm soil or saprolite under Garry oak tree replicate 1 | place: USA:California | collected 2016-06-15 | reverse complement strand
TAATGCAACCAACGCCTGGGCAGCTCGCCTCAGCCCACGGATTGGTGGCATGACACTCTCTGTCTCTCCACTCAAGCGCTACCACTATTTTCTGAAGCCTTCGCAGCCTGTCATGGATACAACCGCGTGGCACCAACTCCCCATGATCGTCTACGGGGTAGGAAGCCATCGAGGGGCGCACTCACGGCCAGAACACGACCTTTTGCTGCTGGCCTGGGCACATGAGACGGAGCCAGAGCCATATTTCAGCGATGCCGACCAGGATCGCTGCGATCCCCCATTTCGCCATGATCACGGCATTGACAACTATGGGTACGCCATCCTCGGACAAGTAGATGAGTTCTCTCCGCTGCTTGCTAACTCAGGCGGCTTAATAGCGACCGCCTGTGGGTTTTACGGTACCACACCTGACGCCAACCCGCTGATCGGTCGTGATACGCATCAGCAGAACCTTGTCCACGCGGTCGGTTTCTCAGGACATGGATTCATAGAGAAACAATCCAACTTTTTCCTGACTTCTGGAACCGTTACGGCAATCTTGTAGCGATACTCCCATTCTCCTTGTGTTGGAAAAACTGTGACTCGAATACCTAAAATCCGAATGGCAAGACGCAACTCATCGTACAAGGCAGTTTTTAGGTACTCTGGGTCAGTTAAAAAGGGACGGACCTGTTCAGCCCAGGTTTCAAACTTCACCAGTTCAACTTCAAGCTCCATTCGTTTTGCTTCATCATCGGCGATATCATGCAGCATCGCTTTGGCTTGCAGTTTTTGCTGTTCCAAATGGTTCATCTGTTGGGCGAGGCCTGCCACCATATCATCAGTAGTTGCATGTCTGGCAAGCTCGTAAAAGTTCTGAATCGAACGGTCAATCTCTGCAATCCTTTCTTCGATACTAGTGGTATCAAACGGTGGTTTTTGTGTCGCTCGAATTTCTTCAGCTCGTTGGCGGGCAAACCCCGGAAACAAAAGCGTCTCAGCAATCTTTTCCTTCACCGCCTGCTCAATGGAAGGTAAACTGATTTGCGTTCGGTGGTTATACACAATGCCGCCGTTGCCTCCTACCTTTCTTCGACAGGTATAGAAAGGATAGGTCACCCGTCCCCGGATTGAGGATTGAGACGGGTAGGAAATGTGCATCTGATGCCCACAAATTCCGCAAAAAATGTAGCCGGAGCGCAAGAGTCCAAGCTGATCGGTATGTTTATTGTTTCGTACGCTCTCCTCCTTATTGCGTTGAATTTGCTCCTGGATCGCATCAAACGTGGCTTTCGTAATTATGGCAGGACACGGAGGAAGCGAAATCCATTCCTCACTCGGACGCATGATTTCAGTCGTTACCTGTTTCCCGTTTTTGGATTTGTGTTTCCCGATCTGCTTATACCGGTTGGCGTATGGTTGTCCGTAGAGAATTGGGTTACTGACAATTCTGCGAATAGTCTCCGGTGTCCAGTGTTTTCCTTTGGCTGAGGGAATCCCCAGTTCGTTTAAGGTTTGTGCGGCTTTGGCAAGCGATCCCCCTGTAGCTAAAAGCGTACAGAAAAACTCGGCAACCGCAACCCGTGTCCACTGCTTGCCTTCTTTGTCAGTGTAAACAATCTCATAATTGAGTTCATATCTTCCGCTGACTTCTGTTTCAGTATCAACAAGCGTATGGGTATACACACATATGCCCCCATTTGGTGCATGCCCAAGAGTAACTCTATCTGCACGACCCCGCATCATCCGTATTCGAGATTGTTCAACCTCAATCTCAACAAACATACTCCGAAGTGAGAGGATTGCTTTTGACATAGCATCCTCGCCAAACCGTTCTTTCACGGTTTCTAAACGGACCCCATATTTTGGGAGCATGTCATAGATAACTAATACCTCCACTTGTCGGCGGCCTAATGCTCTCACTTCTGAGATGACAAGCACATCAAACAACTTTCTCTTGGCAGCGTCAAGCAGTTTCAAGAGTTCCGTGCGTTCTGTGTAGGGAACTTCGTACGCTGAAATCGCTTCTCGAAATTCAAGATCAGGATTATAGAGATAGCCTTCCTTTTCCCCGTATTCTCGCACTAATTTTGCTTGAGACTCAATGGTAACACTATCAGCAAGTCTCGGGTCACTCTCACGAATATAGAGTGCCATTCGTTCGCGGCGTGGCGGCATAAAGTACTCCCAACTGATGGGGGCAGTACTTTTGAACGCTAACATGTCGGTTCTCCTTATGGGAATAAGGGGAGGCCTCCCGACAATTTCTCACAATCAAAAGTATGCCCTGAACTGGCTCCAAATGCTAGTCTACAAGAAGTTACTTTCCTTGTTACTTACCCGTACTTACCCTAATGACTCCAACTAAATGCATCCCCTGTATTGATAAGCGCAAATGCGCCCTCCTGTCCATCCACATGCACGATCAGATCCGGTTTGCCATCGTTATTCACATCAGACACAGAGAGGGTCACTAATTGCCCGGCTGTAGCATTCACCGGAATGGTATACACGGTGTATTTCTTCGCAACGGCTTCAACGATAACAATCTCGCTCCCATCCTCAAAGGCAATAAAACGGCTTACTCCGCCATGCCCAACATCTGCTCCAAAGACTGAAACTCTGTTATCCCCGTAGTGCCATTGCAGCTGTAAGCCATGCCACCAGGGAAGAACTACCATCGTGGCAAACATCCAAATACCAAGACAAAAGAGCATCCCAAGGCCAATCCAAAACAAATAATGATGGCGCTTCCTGGGAGGCGCTTGCTGACGGGGGTATTGTTCAGTTCTTCGCTCTGAAAAAGTAACATCTTGGCCTGCGGTTGCTCTCCGTTTGGGGGGCTGGCGGAAAGTAAGGCTCTCCCTCTTCGTAGTCGTACACGTTGCTCCTGCTTTCTGCTAAGGGATACCATTGAATACTAGTGAATACATATTGCTTCTAGTGTACACAAGTTTTTGCTGGTTTGTCAACATAATTTGACGACAATATCTTCTCTGCCTTATAATGCCGGAAAAAGAGGATTCGTAGGTATGCAAAAAGAGTGGTATTCAGTCAAGGAGCTGGCTGAAGAATGGGGTTTAGAGGAAGAAACCATTCGCCAGTATATCAGAACTAAACAGCTTGAAGCCGTAAAGTTTGGTAATACCTATCGAATCAACAAAGACGCAATTCAAAAGTTTATTGATAAGCGCCGGACCACCAAAGACGATACGCAATAAAATAACCTCAAGGAAAGTAACAGGGAAACTTAAGAGGAAACGAATTGTTTCCTCAAATTCGTTCCCCGAAACCTCCCTCAACCTGCTTAGAACCTTTGTTCTTAAACTTGTGTTCTACTCCAAAATCCGTTTAGTTATCTAATACTCTCTCAGCATAGTACTCTTGATGTCAGTCAATGGATTTCCTAGCGGTTTCCTCCCGTAGTCGTCAGCCGTATTCCTCCATTGACAGACGGGGGTAGGAGCACTAAGCCGAGAGAGTATTAGATAAGTTCTTTTACAACTGAAAGGAGGTGAACACAAATGAATGTCATTTATGTTCGGAATGGTATGGTCTCCAAAGTAGTAGAAACTCATCAGGAAGTAGATTATGCTCCTAATGAGAACCCGCAACCTGAAGTTCTTCAGGAAGATGTTGACTACCGCGTAGAGTACGCAGTAGTTCGATGTGAAGGTTGTCAAGAAGTGTTCCTTGAATACGAACTGCGTAATTGCTTACCAGATGGCAAACTACTTTGTGCAAGGTGTGCAGAAGGGGGAAGGTAACTTCCCTCCTGCCAGCGCTCGCTTACGCTCGCGCTTTCGAGCGAAGAGAAAGAAGGTGAGAACGTATGGGTTTTTTAGTCTTTCGTATGTGGTATTTCCCACAAGCTCAAAACAAATGGCAAGCACTTGATTTTCTGCGGGAAGCAGAAGAAAAAGGCATTGATAAAGACTTCTTTGTGAACCAATGGGCCAAAGAAGGTGAACCGCAAGAAAACAAAACAGGCGGTTGGTGGGCTGGATTTAAGAAGCAGCTTGGAGGGAAGAAGTAACTTCTTCCGTCCCGGGTGTTTCTTACACCAGAAAGGACGGTGAAAATGTATGCAAACACAACAAATAAGTCAATGGAAAGGATCACTCAATACTGCCGATAATGTCCGCCAGGAAATAGCAGAACGGTGGGGTGAAGAGGAAGCGGAAAACTATAATCCGCTAAAAAATTGCTTTACCTTCCATACCTGGCTGAGCTTAGGCTACAGCGTCAAGAAAGGAGAAAAGGCTATCCGTTCCTATACTATCAAGACAGTGACGGTAGAAGAGAATGGAAAACTTGTAGAAAAGCGGTATTTCAAGACGTGCTATCTGTTCTACTACTTGCAAGTTTCAAAACGATAGTTTGCCTACTCCGTCCATTCTAGCAAAATGGGCGGGAATAGGCAAGTTATGCGCTCGCCTATCGGCTCGCGCTTCACAACCCCCCGTGTTCTCTTCTATGTTGTATACTATAAGCTTGAGGATTTGAAACGAGAGAAAGGATAGTCTCATGCTGCAAGAGGATGATGATTTCTTGTACGGGGATGATGATAGGCAATATTTCCCTTGTCCAAATTGCGGAAATATATATGAAGCAGGAATTGATGTTTGCCTTAGATGCGGATGGTTAATTAGAGAGAATACACAGGGAATATTTTGTCCTAATCCTAAGTGTGAATATTTAAACCACCCAGAAAACGAATTTTGTTTATCTTGTAACAATCTGTTACCCAATAAACAGCAAGTCAAACAACAAGAGAGTAACCCATACCCCTATAGACAACCAGGACAAAGTGATTTTTCCTCCCCCGTAATTTCTTCCACAGCAAAAGGCAAAATACTTGGAACAGATTGGCGTGATGTCACTCTCGGAACTGCTGAGGGAAAAGATGTCAAACTCTCCTCTGATGAACGCACAAAAGGAACAGTATTGCTGGGTGCCACAGGTACAGGCAAGACTTCCGTACTCGAACATCTCGCAATTGCAGACCTCCAAACCAACACAACAAGTATTATCTTTGATCCCCACGGAGAAATTAGTGAACGATTGCTGCGAATTGGCGCAGGGATAGCGGAGGATCGTATCCTCTTTTGTGAAATCACTGGCAATCTCTCCTACGGCTTCAATCCCCTGGAAGTAAACGACCCAAACGACCCCTTAGAAGTCAGCCGTACCGTTGATTCACTCTTGCAAGTGTTTCGGAAGCATTGGAGTAGTAATTCAGCGTATGCGTTTGGCTCTCGTGTGGAATGGGTGCTTTCCAATACCTTCCGCACGATTATTGCCAATACGCCAAACTATACCCTGGCAGAAATTCCTCTCCTCCTTCGTGACAGAGATTTCCGGCAAAAGCTTGTTGCCAAAGTGCAAAATCCACAGGTACAGGAGTTTTGGGGACGGTATAAACAGCTTGAGTCAACGCAGAGACCACGGGATCAGTGGGAATTAATTGAGTCAACAATCACCAGACTTTCCCAATTTCTCAGTAATGAATGGCTCTACCGCGTCCTCTATCAAGCCAAGGGAACAATTAACTTCTCAAAACTCATCGACAGTGGAAAAACAATAATCTTTTCCCTGCCTATTGGAAAGCTGGGTGAGGAACCGGCATCACTCTTAGGGAGTTTGTTACTAGGCAAACTGGTAACAACAATTTTAGGGAGACTGGAATATGGAGTAATACCACCCCGGCTCAATATCTATATCGACGAATATTCCCGATTTTCAGTCCCGGTGTTTGCTGATCTCTGGACCCAAGCGAGGAAGTTTAATTGTGGTCTCACGGCAACAATCCAAACGCTGAATATGCCCGATGAGGAAAATAAAGCCGCGATGCTGCAAGCGGGTAATCACATTTGTTTTCGCCTGATTGGGACTGATGCAAAGACACTGGCCGCACAAATGCCTCTGCCAGATCCGGCGGGACTCATGAAACCTGAGCCGATGCTTCTCTATAGTCAAACACCAGCAGAGGATATATGGCATAAGGGACATCCAAATAAAGTAGTTATGATTACACGGGAGCATTTTTTCTGGATGGTTGGCGATCTAGAAAGACTACCCCATGAAGAATATTGGTGGTTTGATACAACATATATTTTTCCAGAGTATCCTGATTGGCGTATTTTTACAGATTGGGATATGTACCGTTCTTCTGCTGTCATGCTAAAACAAGGAATTGCTCTTCTTAATAGCTATTACTATGACTGGATGGAGCACAAATATTCTCTTGATACCCCGATAACCTCCGAAGAACTCAATATACTTCTAAAGATTGTTGAGTGTTTTGCTGGAGTTATGGGTATTCGGTCAGTTATGCAACCATTTATTCCAGACGAAAAACGAGTTTTGTTCTTATACCATTTACGAGATCATACTGAGTGGATGAGAAAGAAAATACTGAGCGATTATGTCAATAGTGGAAAATCTTGGGAATACGAATTTCTCAGGAACTTGAGTCGTGTCCCAATACGAAAACTGGAACTGGATAAGTACTACGAACATCCATGCATGAAGCAGCGCTTTTTATCGGAATGTCTTCTCATGAGGCTGAAAACCTTGTAGCATGGAAGATACGAACACTCCCTACCGAGGAGAAAATGTCTTTGCAAGAGATGGTACGCGATAGTGCAAATCTCATCCTTTTACGAGAAAAACAGGGAAAAAACTATTCACCTGCATCATTCTCAAAGTATGATGCAGGGATGGCTATCAATAGTTTGTATTATATAGCTGATGAACAGATAACAAATATTCAAGACCGAAACAAAAAATATGGAGCAAAGGTGCGAGACCGGGCAGCATGGCAAGGAAAAAAGTTGCATGAGCTAGTTGCCTATTGTTGTCGTCTCATCGGGTCTCTTCTTGAAAAAGAACCCCTCTATGTCCAAAGCCACACCTACAAAGACGTGGAATTATACCGCCGGACCTACTCAGATGTGCGCGACGAGCTGACAACCAAACTGGTGTCTTTGCCTCCCTATCAAGCAATCTGTTCACTGGTATCACACGCCGGAGAGTTGCCAGTACAAATCAAAACCCTACCACCCTTACAAATCCAGGCGAGTAGTAGTCTTGAGGCGCAAGTGAAAGCAATTCGTGAGCGGTGTCAAAAAGAACTCGGCCATCCCTGGCAGGAAGTCTATAGAGAAATGCAGACAAGACAGAATTTACCGCCTGCGAAATCGCATATTCCTCAACAAAAACCGTAATCCTGGGTAATCCTCGACAGAGAAAGAAGAGGTCTCTACGCTAACCAGTACACAGAAAATCCCTGATGTTGATCGGGATACTGCCATTTTCCTGGCACTCTCTGAGCACTACTGTTTAACCATTAAACAGGTGATGTGGTTGTATGAATGGAAGTCCTATCCCAAAGCAACCATTGCCTTTAAGAAGTTAGTTGACGCAGGGTTCATTTACCGCAAGCGGCGGCATGGCCTGGGAAGAGAAGAGATTGAAGGGGACGCATACCTCTTGTTAACTGCCGGTGCCAAGAAACTGAGAGAATGCGAGTTTACCCCAACCTTCTCAATTGAACCAAAACAAGCACAGAAAGTCAGCATCGTTCCACTCACCCATACGCTCCTGGTAAACTCTGTGCTGATTGAACTGTACCGCTTCCAAAGAGCCCATCCCAACCGCTTTCGTATTGAATACTTGGAACATGAGCGGGTCATGCGGAAGAAATACGGCAATACCTTTGAACTCTATATGGACGGGTTTGTTCGTCCGCTCGTGCATCTTGGCAAACGCTGGCTCGCCATGCCCTTCTTCCTGGAAATTGAGCATACCTCGGCACGGGATAAGCAGAACTGGCAAGAGAAAGTCCGCAAATACGTGGAATTGTTTGACCGCAACCTCCAAATCTACTTTGATACCCCCGCTGCGTTTGTGCTGGTGATGACGACCAATCCCGAATATGTCCGGCATTTGCAACAGTGGACTGAGGAAGTCTTAGAACAGATGCAGAAAGAAGAATACCGGACCTGGTTTTGTATTGGCAGTTTGGATCTGATCTTAACCCCTGTGGAGTTTTTTTGTTCACGACGGTTTTATAAGCCGTTTGATAAAGCGCCGCACGAGGTCTTTGATGGCCTTGCCCTTATCAATCGCTAACAGGATTTTTCCCGCTGCGTCTCCGTTCGATGGACAGTCGCTCACCAGCTTGCACAAAAAAGGAAGCCCATCAGCTTTTTTCCTGATAGGCTTCAAATAAAGTTGTTTTGTAGTTTGTCTTTATCCGTCAGTTGACGGACTTGGACAAACTACGTAAGAGGAGGATACCCGCTTGTCTGGCTTCTTGACGAAACCTCCAATTATTGGTATAAGGAGGAGTAGATAACCTACGTTTACCAGGTGTGTGAGACCTGGTAACGGGTAGATCAACTACCGGAATATCCAGCAACGAAGGCTGGAAGCAGTGGACTTTCGGCTCTGACGCCGTGTGGTAGCCAACTCTCCTTGATCTCGATGAGATTTTCTTGCTCATCGCGAACGTATTCAAGGGTGGTTACCGTTTGTTCTTGAGTTTGCATATCAAGGCAACTAATGACGAGTACCTCGACACGCGCTGGATGCTGGTGTGCTGGAATGAACGGCATCCCGTTCTCCAGTTTTACCATCCACGCCTCCATAATCAAGAACACCTTGTTCAGCTTGCCGACATTATGCCGTGCGCTGGCGTGTCTTCCCGCATCCCTCATGCAGATGATTTTTTCTGCATAGTGGTTGGGAAGATCTCCCAGGAAAACAACGTCCTTTCGTTCTGTCCCACTGAACAGAATCGTCGGCAGGTGTCTCCCTGTTTTGAGCACAATGGTTTTGACCCACTGCACAACTTTTTCCATTTCCACATCTCTTCACCTCCCCTCTGTGATGATTGCTCACCACGGTATAGGAACGTCACAGAGAAAAAAGACGTGTCAAGCTCATCCAAACACACAGTTGACAGCAAGCAGGCAAACTTGCTATAAGCAAAGTGTATGCAAGAAGGAGGAGGCGGGCAAAAAGAAGCAGCTCTTGTCCCTACAGGCGGGCAGAGTTGGTACGAGCAGGAGATGCCCTATGAACAACTTGTGGGCTATATCGATCATTTTGTGGAGCGGGCACGATCAAGACATCCTGAAAACCCATTTAGCGAGAAAGACCCATTCAGCGCTGCGGAATGGTTAGGTTGGCAACTGAGACAGAAGGCATTAGTTGAAGGTGATGGGAAGGGGCCGTATGTATTTAGTGGCTTAAAAACAGCCTGGGACGCGCTCGCTTATGACCGTTATACTTCTGATCGTGGAAGGTGGAGAGAGTGGGTGAGAGGTGAGTTAGAATATACTGCCCAAACGAAACAGACCTCTTTGAGCTTACCACCAAAGAGCGTGAAACTCCTTGATGCAATGGCGGAAGTTGCAGGTGTCCCTCGCAAACGTGGAGAATCCACAATCGATCTCTCATCTTTTGCTACACCCAGCGGCAATAACCAACTTCAAGCAGCAGGAAAATAACTTCCCTGATAATGTTCCTCTTCTTGCTCGGATATCCTCTGGAACTGCTCTTACCGTTTTCTTGCAGCATTCTCACTTGACAAATGCATCTGCAACTGTTTCTTGATCCGGTGTGGTATATACCCTGTGACGAATGACAACCTTGTGAGTTTGCTTGGGGAAGTTTATCCATCTTTCATCAAAACGCTTGGCTGCGGCTGAAGCATTTGACAAAGCATTCTCCCCTGCTCTATAGTAACCACACTTTCCTTCTGTGCTATGGGAGGACGAAACGGCAAAGAAAATGAGTACAGACAAGCAACGTTTGCAGGCCTAGAAGCTCCTTTGGCTGAAGAAACCGAGCTTGCCAATTGCCTCGTGCTTTCGCAGCCAGCGTATACAGATACCGGCAAAAAGCAAGCGTGGGCATGCGCCATCCACTCACAGCCAAGCATTTTTCAGCCGGAGACCGATACCGTCTTTCTCGCCTCAGCCACGAATGAACTGGCTATCCAAGCTCGGCGAAAAAGCCTCAAGCCTGGGGATCGGGTGGTGCTGATTGGGATTGTTACCTCACAGACTATCGCGTTTCCCAACGGTGAAACACAAACGGTCAACCGCATTGCTTTAACTCACTCGCCGCACATCACGGCAAAAGAGAAACGCATCAGTACGACCATCTTTGAACAGAACCGACGCAGGTGAGCTTTATATCTCTTTGCTCTTCTCGTTTGTGTAGCATCATTCTGTGCCCTCACAGCCCTATCTAGCAGGCGTTTGACGATCAACAAGGACTTCCAGAAGTCACTTGGGAAAAACAACGGTTTTAATTGAGCAGATTATCAGGGTCAATGTAGCCGTGAGGAAACAGGTGGCTTTGTGGGTGCTGAATTGGTATCTCTGTGACTTCCGGCAACGGAGAAAGTGTCGGTGCGGTCATACCTGCCCGTTTTGCAAGAAGATCATGGGCTCGCCAGTCAATTCTTCTGATCCGAAAGGGTGGCAAGCGACGGTGAAAACTGATGACCTCTTCATCTCTCAGTTGTAAAATCTCCTGGGCGGTCAGCAGTGGGATGGGCCGCTCTGCACGTCCCTCGCTTATCTCTGATCCTTCCTTTGAGGTTGTCGAATGGGCATAGGCTGAGTATGTCCCAAGCCGCTCTTCAAGATAGCGGGCAGTTGCGAGATCTGTTGGCCGGTAGTACGGCTGGCTCTCCATGTTGTCTCTGACCACTTGTGCGCGTGCTCTCCCATAGACTGCCTCAAGTTGCGAGAGGGATTGAATAGCGATCCACAGTGAGATGCCTCTCCCGACCACCGTTGTCGCGTGATCGGCTAAGCTGGGAATGGCTGTTCTTCCTGCTTCGTCAATCAGGAGGAGGACTGGGTGACAGTCTTTTCCCTGTGCTTTGTCAAAGCTCGTTACCAATTCATCAATCAGTGAGCCCCACAGCAAACGGACAAGGGGAGAGAGGGCAAGTAAATCCTGCTCCTTCCAGCGAAAATACACCGTGACAGGCCGATCACTATGCATAAGCTCTTCCGGCGTAAAATCTGAGTGCAGAAAGCAGCGAATAACGGTTTCGGTCAGCAGTGGTCGCATTCTGGCTGTTAACGTTCCCCATGCTGAGAGTAAAAACCGATCTGAGAGGTTCGCATTGGGAAAGCTCACATCAAGAAACTGTGTTGCCAGCTGCGGATCAACCTGATTGAGTCTTGCTGTGGCTTCTACCAAACCTGAGCGAATAAGAGACCTCGCATAGGGAAGCGGTGCAATGCCTTCACGTCTTGCGGCAAGAAATACCTGGGTGAGCATGACGGTTGCACGCTGCGTGAAAATGGCTCCATCGCCTTCATCCGGTCTGAACAGGAGATGCGCGGCAGCAGAGTAAAACTCATCTTCAGTTTTCTTCCCGTGCAATGGATCAAAGCAATGTCCGATGCCTGTTGGATCAATCACGTACACCTTTCCAAGTGTGCTTCTGTAGCCTGCGGTAGCGGTAAACAGTTCGCCTTTAATGTCATTGACAATAACGCTCTGATGCCAGGAGAGGAGTTGACTGGTTGCTAAGAGTCCTTTCCCGCTTCTGGTTGGGCCAACAATCAGCAGATTGCCAATTTCACAGCGCATTTGTTTCGGCTGGACCGTGACAAAGGAGCGAAGAGATGCTCTTCCAAGCAGCAGGCCGTCAGCGGGTGGTGCCGGAGTCAGTAAATGACTCAACTCAGAAGTGTTCGCAAAGCGTGCCCGATGCAGGTGGGTGTCACTGGGAAAGAGCGCTCGTATCCAGTGGACAACCGCACTGAAAAACAGGAGGAATCGTCGGATTGCTAGTACTGCGGCTCCCATTGTGCCTCCTCCCGCTCCCGTGCCTCCTGCAATTGCTGTGTGTGTTCTAGCATCAGATCGCGAACGCTTCGCTGCTCAAGACAGGCAGTGGTTGCCGCATCCCGAAGTACTTGAAAATCCTGCGGCTGCAACCGTCCTTGTACGACAGCGATCACATGCACATGCCGGTGTGGCGCGTGGTCTGCGTGTACGGCTGCGACCCAGGAAACTTGTTTGTGAATGCGATCTTCAAGTGCGTCCATAGTCTGCTCTGTCACTTCTCGTAAGCGTAAGTCCTGCTGTGTATCTTCTTGTTGTGGATCGGGGCTGATGACAAAGCGAAAAAAGACACTCCCCTTTTCCGCTTCATCAATCATGCGGTAGGCTTGCCATCTTCCCATGGCTCCATCAATCCCAAAAAGGGTTCTATTGATTTTTGTTCCATCTTTTCCTGGCCGGTGCTGGATATATCTGATTGACGCTTTCGCCCCCCCGGTGCTTTTTGTATACTTGGCTTTGACAATTGCCACCTGCGTCTAATTTTTGCCTCCCTTCCCGTTTCCCTCCTCTACCAGCCACTGCTCAACCTCAGCAATGAGCGAGGCAAGCTGAGGCGTCATGCGGGTAATCTGTTTGCGTGCGCCTTCCTGTGAGCCGTCAATAATTTCCTCCAGCGCGTGCTGTGTCATGCCAGGCTGGCGGGCTAAGAGGTTAATGACCAGCCGTCGTATCTGTCCGGTGTCAAGCACTCCCCGCACCAGCAGTGAAGACAACCTGGTACTGATCGCAGCCATGCGTCGGCTTATCGCCTGCTCAATAATCGGTTGCAGGAGGACGGCGTGTTGGACATGTAACTGTTGACGAATGGCTTCTTGGAGAAACGATCCCCCAACCTGTGAAACGCTCAGTCCTTCTTTCTCTGCTACCCGTTTGAGTTCCGATTTGATCTCCGGTTTAACCCAGAGCGTCACCGGGACGGTTTGGCGTTTCGTGGCATGGGGTTGGGTCTTCATGAGTTCCATAGTAGCAATCGGTCAGCCGCAAAAGCAACACATTTTTGGCAAGAATTACAGAAGAATTTGGTAAGAGGTGCAGCGGTTTTGTGAACGAGAACGATTGGTATTCATTTGGCGCGGTCGCGCCAAATGAATGTGCGGTGCAGGCTGGATTGAGGCGATGCGCTCGCAGGGTTGCGCGGTTTTATCTTGCCCTACACCGCCCGGCGGTTGTTACCCCTGCGGCATATGTGCCCAATGGTGCCATAACCATTGTTTCTCATATATGTGCTGCTGCACGCACCTACCCCTCGTGTTCTAAAAGCGGCGTGGCTTGAAGGTTTTTCACTTGCAGGTAGGATAGTTGGTTTTTCGTATTTTATTCGTGTTTTCGCCGTTTTTCAAGCACTACGAGCCTATCCTATAGAATAGGCTCTCTCCTCCCTGTATACATAGTTTTTTCCTTAGATGGTATGCGTTACACCAGCACGAGCATTCTTTCTTGTTTCCTCTCTCCCCTCTAGGATCAGTCTGCCGCCATGTCTACGGATAGAGTGAGTAAGAGTCTTGTATCTGCGTATGGCTCGGCCATGCTCTTGTTTACACCGTCAATCAGACTGTGTGTTCCCCTGATTTAATCAGGGTTCAGTATGATCTAGCAGACTCGCGCGTGAGCCAGGCGTACTCCGGTTGCACGGAATACTTCGGGTGATTAATACCCTTTGCCCTTCCAACGGGCTTCTCTAGGCCGATGAGCGAAGGTGAGGGAGTGAGAGAGAGCATGATAGAGTTCTGGTTTTCCATAGCAAACAAGGGGCTTGACAAGTGGTTGTGGGGTTGCTATCCTGAAAGTGTTCAGATTTCAAGGTTTCCCCTTCCCAGGTGTGAAGCCTTTTTTTATGGTTTTGATCGAGTTGTACTGACTAGTACGTCTATTGTTAGCATGAGGAAGAGAGCGGTGTCAAGGAATAAATTGCACCGTGGTGGCATGGTATCAACCAAGCAACCATGCCATCATGGTATCATGATATCGTGGTATCATGAATTTAAGCGGGTTAAGACTTTTGCTAAGATGCTCTTTTCTCCATGCTGCCAATAGTCCCTGACAAGATAGTTGGTTGCGATCCGGATAATTTCATTCCCGCTGGTCTTGATGCCCTGCCGCTTATACCTGTACTCAATCTCATCAAGTGCTTGTTTTTCTTCTAAGGTGAGTCGTTGTGTGGCTGGTTCTTTTCCGATTTGTTTGACTGCTTTTCGGACTGCTTCAATCATCTCTTCCTCGCTGAATGGTATCGTGGTTTCATGGTGTCGTGGTATCATGGTATCATGATACCGTGAGGTCGTGGTATCAGATGACTCTGCTTTCTCGGGTGTCTTTTTCTGCGAAACTGGTTCAGCTTGAGAAGCTTGGGGTGAATTGGGAGAAGGAGAAGAAGACAGGCGCGGGTGAGTGGCTGTGACTGGTTTCTTATCCAGTTGTGTTAAGGCGTCAAATCTTCCCATAGTTAGATCCGTAAATTTTGTCCTTTGGCGATCTCTTCCACCTGCTTGGCTGTGGCTTGCTTTTTTCCTTGTGCCACCAGTTCGATCAGCAGCTCAAAACACACTTTAATCGCATCTCGCGGCAGTCCTTTGGTGTAGGCATACAAGGTTTTATAGGCCTCGTCGGTTTCAAGAAAGAGCGCTCCTTTGTGTCCTGCGACCGTCAGCCGAAACGAAATCATGTCTTTGAGATCCTCAAGGGACATGGCATTCATGGCAATCGGAAACATGCGGGAGGCCAATTCACGGTAGTGGATGATTTTCGTGCCCAGTTCCTCCTGGCCGACCAGGACGATTTGCAAGAGCTTGGTCTTATTCGTTTCAAAATTTAAGAGGTAGTGAATGAGCTTTAAACTCTCGCGGTTCATATACTGCGCTTCATCAATCAGCAAGATCGGGACTTTGCCCTGCTGATACTGCTCAACAAGAAACTGCTCACAATTTTTCAGGGAGGCGGTGTAGGAACGCTCGGTTTTGACATCAAAGGTTTCCAGGATGAGGCGTAAGAAGGCATTGCTGCTTTTGAGATTGGGAGAAATCAGGAGCTTGACATGATACCGCTCATCCTGACTTAACTTTTCTTGCAATCGGCGGACAAGAGACGTTTTGCCACTGCCAATTGGACCGTACATGTAAATGGGGCCAATGCGATCGCGTGCCATAAATTCACATTTAGCAAGCGCCTCTTTGACTTGAGAGGAAAAGTACAAAAACCGAGGATCGGGATTGCTGATAAAGGGGTGTTCATTAAAACCGAAATACTTAATGATTGCGTCAATATCCATACATGCAGGTAATTATGAGATAGTATGGCAATAATCCCTACAATTTGTCAAGAGGGGAGTCAAAGTGGCGACAACTTTACTGCCGGAGGGTAAAATCGAAATGTACAAATCTTCTATACCAACACGCACGATACAGCAGGGGAGCGTGCAAGCAGCATTTGATCCAAGCCACAGATTGCCCATTCACCTGAGACACGGCTGTCCACACCCCACCTCGTGTTCTAAATGGTAGGTGTAGCGTAAAACGCATCCAGGGGATTTCATCGCAACAATGCTGCTCAGGTATCCGAGGCGGTGAGCAGGCCAGTGACGAGGAGTGCTGTTTCGGGCACAAAAAAAGGGTATCCGCTGGATACCCGCTTTCACGTTCTCCCGGTGCGCTACACGTTTCCCTGAAGAGCAACCGCAGGAGAAGCGACGAGCTCTATCTCCTCTACCTCCTCGCATTCAAACCAAATGGGCTCCTCTATGAGTGTTCCTTCCAGAGCGACGAGGTAAAAACAAAACGGCTCCTCAAGATCAGCAGGAATAGTATCGACGCTGCGGATGGTCCCTCTGAGCCCCCGGAAGGGACTATAACTGGTCACATCGACTAGACTACCTACCGGCAAGACGCTCATCTGCATGGTCTGTTGCCATCCTTTCTCATGAACCAGATGCCCTCTGCTTTCTGCATCCGGCCTTCATGCCTGAGAGGAGAAGTACTCCTCATGACACAAGAAACCTCGTTTCCGCACCCGTAAGAAGGGTGTCTAGCATTCTATAACATTACGGCACAGCATGCAAACTCCGCTATACAAATACTCATCTCGTTAGAATTATTCCAAGAATGCTGCAACCAGGTCGATAGAATTCTTGGGTAAAACAGCCTGAACGGACAAAGCGGCCTGAGAAAATAAAATGGTAGCCGCGAGGGTAGGAGTAGAAAACCGGCGTCAGCCGTGCCTTCTGTTTCGGAATATGGATGAAAGAAAAATGGCCTGATAACACTTGACAAAACCGCGTCAGACGCGGCGCAAGCCGTACCAGGCCAAGGATGACAATTGTTGCAGTCTGGTAACTATTTACTCCGTGTTGATCTTACTCTCCGATCAACTGCTCAAGGTACTGATTATACTGGCTCAGCACTCCTTGTTCCAGGGTGTAGTAGGCGTACGAGCCGTAGGTCTCTCGTGAGACGATCTGCACAGCCCGCAGTAGAGCCAGATGGCTTGAGATCACGGACGGATTTTCACCAAGTACGTCAGCAATCTCGACGACGCAGAGCAGACCGCCGTACCTGCTGAGCAGGTCAATGATGCGTAGACGCGTTTTGTTCCGCAACACACGAAACATATCTGCCTGCGCTATTGCGTCGTCTCTGGACAAGCGCGGCTTAAACTTACTCATCGGTTCGCCTTTTTTGGTGAATTGGCGACCTTGTTCTTCCATATGTTTCCTCTCTTTGTGGTAGGGGAGTGCCGTATGTGATAGCATGAAGCTATGCGGGACTCCCGCTCGGAAGTGGGGTACTCTGCCTATTGAGTCGGCAAACTTGAGCAGACAGAGTGCCTCAACTGATACGCACTAAAAGGGTGCATCTTCCGTCGACTCACCAGACTCAGGCAGTGCTTTTTTGCCCTTCTCAAGCATCTGGATGGTTGAGGCGACAATCTCAATTGCCACCCGTTTGACCTGGGTTTTGTCCATGTAGGGGCGCATCACCAGTCTTCCCTGCACAAAGACCAATTGGCCTTTGCTCAAGTACTCATTCATGCGTTCTGCCAGGTCATTCCAGCAGATGACGGTGAGCCAGAGGGTTTCCTGATTTTTGCCTTGGTCAACTGCCAGGCTGAATTTGGTGACCGCCTTGGCGTTAGGGGTGTAGGACATTTCCGGGTCTTTCCCTAAACGGCCAATAAAAGAACACTGATTAAACGTTGGCATTCCTCATACTCCTTTTTGACTTGCCTTCTTCTTCGTTGGCGATTTTCTGTACAACTCTGCGAAGCCAATAGGTCTCCATCACATAGAAAGTGTGGCCGTCCACATGGTAGCCGTGTCCGTCGTGCGTTGCCTCAATCCGCTTCTTGGCGGCAAGGAATAACCGTCTGCCTTCACCGCGCCTGCGGTCAATCTGAACGGTTCTGCCGTCGCGGTAGCTGAGGAAATCAAACGAACGTTCGCTGCCATAGTCGATGGTATTATGGATAACTAACACCTGATCGGCCTTGGGATCGCCGTAAAAGCTCCAATGCCAATGGTTCACCTGCTTTGTCTCATCGCCATCCTGCCACGTCTGAGGGACGGGAAATCCCCAATACACAAGCGTGAAATGCTCACTCTTTTGTGCATCCCTGGATGTGGAGTTGGTATAGTGGATGAGGTTAAAGGGGTCAAGAAACCAGTGGATTTCCGAACCTTGCTGATTGACTTCATACAGCCTGATGTAGGTAAATCCTTGGTTGGCGTTCTTCCTCAAGAAGCATTTCAAGCAGAGGTTCAGGGCAACATTGGGGCGATTTGGTGCATACGCTTGGTCGCATCCTTCGCACACCCTGTTCGCCTTCACCATAGTAGTGATCTGCTCAAAGGCTTCATCGGCAATGGTGATCTCTGAACCATACTCAAGTTTGACTCGCTTCATGCTGTCCTCCTGATGTCTGTACAAGTGGGTTGAAATCAAGTTTCACCGCGCCAGCCTCTGTGATGGTCGTGATAGAGGTATCGCCATAATCGCCATGAGGACTGTACGGTGAGGTCACGTAACAAAACCAACGAGCGTAAGAGTTGACTGCCTCCCGTTCCGGTGATTGGTACTTCTTGAGGACATACCATGTCCAGGTACCACCGTAGTCGGGATGCTCTTCGACCTGCCAGACTACGTACGCCTGGTCAGGTTTCACGGTCTTGCTGCAAAGGTTTCGTGTTGCCACTTCTGCCTCCTTTCTCGGCAAGGTAAAGACGCGCTACAAATTCGGCAATCTGCTCAATGGGTTCTTGCACAACCAGATGAGCTATCTGATCGGCAATTGCTTGCATATCCTCGTCTGAAAGGGACTGAACAAGCTCTACAGGGATGCCTGCTGCATTGAGGGAAAGCCGTGAGATGGAGAAGATGTCAAACTTTCTGCTCCAATCAAGTGAATCCAATTCGTTCTCCTTCTGTTGAAAAATCAAACTGCAACAATCTGTCAAAGAGCCAAAGCGAAAACAATCTTCGCTACCTTATCGCTAGTGATAAAGTGTAAACAGCTTGCTTGCTAAGGCCGCCTGATTGTAGCAACTAGGAAAGGGGAGTCAACCTGATCGGTGGTGTGGGGAAAATAGCTTTTAGGCGTGCTTGAATACATTAAGATGAAGTTATGTGTGAGAGAAGATTAGGCGTGTACGTTTACTTTCCTGGTGCTTGCTGAGGTGGTGCGGCTTGCTCTGTTTTTGCTTTAGTGGCAGCACCTACAATTTCTTGTCCTGTCTTTAAGACATCTCCCGGACCATAAGTCCTAGATCGAATATCGTCTTAAATTGCCATCTCAAATTCAAAGTCTTCTTGTGGAGAGCAAAGGCGGGTTTTCAGACAGCTACATAAGCAGCGAGGAGGGGAGGGATTTGACGAAATGGCCGTTCTGCCGAAAGAATGCTGCGACGTTCTCAAGGATCGCGCTGATCCGGTGTTTCTGCTCGGTCTGACAAATCAGTACCCCGCCTTTGGGGAGGTTA
>WNGL01003827.1_pt1 | contig 18829 bp, 15 predicted proteins | sample 5400591 | NCBI WGS metagenome assembly WNGL01 (sample SAMN13153377, study PRJNA577476) | soil metagenome | isolation source: 80 cm soil or saprolite under Garry oak tree replicate 1 | place: USA:California | collected 2016-06-15 | reverse complement strand
GCGTCAAGCTCACCGGCCCGCGTGCTCACCCCGGGACCGGCTCCAACTCCCCCGGGCATGCTTCCGCCCGCTCATCGTGAACGGACCCCTGACCCGCGCCCTCACGCGGAACTGGATAATCCGCGCGCCGCCATCCCAGAAGGCCCGCGAGAACACGAGAGTGACAGGATCACCCGTGTATTAGGCGTTCGGCGCGCTCCCGGTATGAACGACAAGGCTGAATTGACGACCGTCGCCACCGTTAGCGGCATAAGAACAGCGCATAAATATACGGGCACGTAACGCCCTCTATTCGGCATGAGCGGAAGCGCCTTAGCGTCACGCGCAGGACAACCGGCTCTGCGCGCGACCGCCTGCATCACGAAGGTGCTCTCCCGCAGAACAGTGCCTTACGCGTACGTCCTCAGCTCATCACGGAAGGCAGCCCGGCCTGCCCGCGCGGCCCAGCTGCCGGACACCCGGAGGCGCTGCAACCAGGGGAAGGCGATGCCTGCGCCTGCCGTACAGCCACATACAGGCCAGGTAGCGGACCAGATAGCAAACACGCCGCGGAATAGCCGGGCGCGCCCGCCCCGGCCGTGTTACTCTTATTGCATGATTTCCCCGATCCGGGGAAATCGCACCGGAATTCGTGTTCAAGTCCCCCCTCGGACACCCACAGTGGTGGTACATCACCCTTTTCAGAGCACCGCTTGAACACGCTCACCCTTTTCAGAGCACCGCTTGAACACGCGGACGGCCCGGCTGATGCCTGCGGCCTCCCCACGGCGCTGACCGGTCCCGCCTCCCGCCGCGGGAGGCAGCCGTGACCGGCACGCTGATCGCCCCTGTCATCCCCTCTCCTGCCGCTGCCCGGACCCTGCCGCTCACGGTCCCGCCCGTGCGCCCGCCGGCGCTTCCCCGGGACGTGGTGTACGGGCTCGCCCGCGTCGACCGCTCCGGCCGCGTGGCCGACCGGACGGTCACCGGCGCGCTGGGCTGGCGCGGCGGGGACCGGCTGACCCTCACCGCCGAGGCAGGCGTGGTGGTCATCCGCCGCGACCCGGCCGGCCTGGTCACCCTGCCGCCCCGGTCCTGCGTCCCGATCCCCGCGGCGCTGCGGCACCGCTGCGGGCTGCTCCCCGGAGACCCGGTCCTGCTCACCGCGGTCCCCGCCGAGGACACCCTGACCGCTTACTCACTCGCGGTGGTGGACCAGGCCCTCCGCGCATATCCCGTTCCCGGCACGTGAAGGAGGAGACCGATGACGATCACCGGACCTGACGCACGCTCAGCCGCCCCCGGGCAGGCCGTGGCCGACGCGGCCATGCTCGTGCTGGAGCGCATGGGCCTGACCCCCGCCGACCTGCTCGCCGCCCCGGCGGCCAGGCCGCCCGCCCCGACCTTCGCCGAGTACATCCCGGTCGTCTCCGCCCTGGTCAGCGACGGCTGCCGGAAGGCGTACGGCTCGTACTGGAACCTGTGGGGTGCCAGAAGTCTGCCTGGCCTGTGAGCTGCAGCGATGACTTGTGGGGTTCCAGAGCTCGGCCGCCAGTCCTGACCTGGGCTTCTATGCGGCTCGCTCGTACTCGTTGATGAGGCCGCCGAGGACAGGGCGGCGCTTGATCCGCTCCTGGGAGAGGTCCGCGACAGGGTGGTCGGGCCGGGGCGGGCCGAGATGTCGGCTGCGATGAGGTCGCCGGCCGTTGTAATGGGTCTCATACTCAGCCAGGATCGTCCGCAGATGCCGTTCGCCGAAGATCAGCATCCGATCGGTGACCTCGGTCCGGGCGGTGAGCACGAACCGTTCCGCATAAGCGTTCGCGCGCGGGCTACGCGGCGGGATCTTCACGACCTGGATACCGGCATCGGCCAAGACCGCGTCAAACGACGCGGTGAACTGCCCGGCCCGGTCACGGACCAGGAACCGGAAGCCTGCGGCGCGATCACCCAGATCCATCAGGAGGTTACGCATCTGCTGCACGGTCCAGGGACCGTCCGGGTTCGCGGTGATCCCGAGGATGTGCACGTAACGGCTGCCCACCTCCATGACGAACAGGCAGTACAGCCGCTGCAGGGTCACCGCGCAATCCACGTGGAAGAAGTCCGTGGCGAGCATCGTCGATGCCTGGGTATGCAGGAACTTCCGCCACGTCGTGTCGGAGCGCCGCTCCAGTGCCGGGGGAATCTTCAGCGCCTTGAGGACCCGCCGGATGGTGGACGCGCCGACCCGGTGGCCGAGCTTGAGCAGCTCGCCCTGGATACGCTGGTATCCCCAGCCGTGGTTCTCGGTGGCGAGCCGCTCGATGAGTGCGGCGATCTCGGCGCTGACCGGCGGCCGTCCTGTCCGGTGCGGATAGGTCCACTGGCGGGTGACCAGGCGGCGGTGCCAGCGCAGGACGGTGCCGGGGGTGACCAGCCGGTGCGCTCGCAGCTTTCCGGGCAGGAGCCGGATCAGCGCGGCGAGGACTGCGCGGTCGGCCCAGTCGAGCCGGGGCCGCGGATGGGTGCGGCGCAGCACAGCGACCTCATGCCGCAGCACGAGCAGCTCGGCGTCCTTGGAGGCTGATGACCGGCCGAGCAGGACCAGCCAACTGCACAGCCGCGCGAAGATGAGATAGAGCAGGCGGAGAGACACGGATGATCATCATGCCGCACAGCCGACCTGGTCATCGCTGCAGCTCACATGCCAGGCAGCCTTCTGACACCCCACAGGTGTCCCGGTCCCGGCCACTGCAGCAGATCCCGGCCGCTGACGTGCTGGCATTCACCGTGCACGTCCTGGAGTCCCGCAGCACCATGCTCGGTGAGCGCATCGAGATCGCCTCGGACGCGATCAGCGCAGAGCAAGCCGCCGGTACCATCGCCCGCCTGGCTGGCCGCCCGGTGTGGATCTGGGTTGCCAGCCGGAAGGTAGAGATGAGTACCAGCTGATCGGAGCCGAGGGCGGAGGGGTGAACATGGCTGCCGATGCAGCCCGGCAGCGCGTGCTCCGGCCAGCCCGTCGCGGCTTGGCCGATCCGCCGCGGGCTGAAGTCGGACCCTGCCGCATACCTGCAGCCTTACATTTCACCGGCCGGGGAGCGGCCGCCTGGCGCTCCGGGCTCAGGGGCACCCTGAGTCATGTCGGCTGGGCAATTGTCCGGGCGCGGTTTCAGCCCAGGCCGCTCGGCAATACGGTCGTGACCGGTTTCAGGCGTAGGTGTAGCCCATTGCCGTGATGTCGCGGGTGTCGGCCTCGGTGTAGGCCCACGGGTCCATTACTGGGCTCTGGGATATTTAGTTAACCGGAGTGGCCACAACATCTGGCGGTGGGCAGGATCTCCAACCTCTGCATGTTGTATCCCGATCACGTCCGCTCCGCTTACGTGAATATCCCAGACTGGGCTATTGGGTCCTGTCCCGGTCAGGTTTGGGTTCAGGCCGGGGTGGGCCTGTTGCCACTGCCACCACAGTCGGTCGATTCTCCCAGCCGTGCCCGCTCGAGCGGTCAGTGACGAGATGCGCACTGCGGGGAGTGTGGTTTGGCTTTGGTTAGGTGAGCCGGATCCAGACTCCGGTAGATGGTGCTCGGTCGTGGTCGAGGATGAACAGCAGGTAGTAACCGGGCGGTGCGATGGTCCCGTCCGGCGGCGCGGTCGCGTTGACTGCCGTGGCGGTGGTTCCGGTGATGGCGCAGCCGATGTAGCGCTGGTTGTGGTTGAAGCCGTGGGTGACCGCTCCAGGTCGCATCAGGATGGCTTCGGAGATCGTGGCCGGGGAGGCTGTCTGGACGGAGAATGCGGCGCCGTGCGTCACGGTGGCGGGCGCGCTGGTGATGGCCGGGCGCGGTTTGAAGAAGTAGGAGGGCAGGTAGCGCTCGTTCGGTGTGTTGCCGCCGTTGGGGTCGCCGCCGACGATGACGCTGCCGTCGGGTAGCAGGATGGCGGCGGAGTGGTAGCCGCGGCCGTGTGTCATGTTCGGGCCGAGCATGAACCCCGATCCGGGGTCTTGCGGGTCGAAGATTTCCGCCGGGCCGCCGTCGGGTGGTGTTTCGAACCCGCCGACGATCAGCACCCGCCCGTCGGGAAGCAGGACCGAGTTCACCTTGTCCCGGGCGACGTTCATGTTAGGCAGCGCCTGCCACGCGGGCGCGGTGGCGGACAGGTCGATCCATTCGGCGGTCTGCAGCGCGCCGGCTTCGCTGGCCGACCACGCGGCGCCGTTGCTAGTGCCGCCGGCCACCAGGACCCGCGGCTCGTAGTGCGGTGGTCTGAGCGGCAGCAGGACGGCGGTGCCGTCCATGTTGACGCCGCGTTGCGGGTTGGCGAGCTGGTTGTACTGCAGTGCCGGGTTGTCGACGACGGGGCTGGCGGCCGGATCGAAGCGCCGGGCGGGTTTCTGCGGGCCGGCGATGAAGAGGTCACCACCGGGCAGCAGGAAGGTCCACGGGTAGTAGAAGTAGTTGAACGGCAGCGGCTTGGGCGCGCTCCAGGACCCGGCGCCGCCGGGGGTGAACGTCTCGGCGGAGGCGGCGGTTGGTGCGCCTGCGCTGGCGTTGTCCTGCCCGAACAGCGTCATCGGGCGGCCGTCGGGCATGGTGAGCGTGGTCGGGTAGAACCGGCCGGTGTGCAGGTCGGCGGTGGCGGTGAAGGTGGACGTGGCGGGGTCGAACAGGAACGCGCGGCGTTCGGTGTCGGGATCCAGCGGCGGGTTGGAGTTGAAGTGGTATCCGCCGTGCAGCAGGATCGTGCCGGCCGGGTCGGCGAGGTGGGCGTGCGCGCCGGACCAGATGTTCTCGTCCGCGGCTAGTGCTTGCGGCTGGTTCGCCGGCTGGGTGTAGGCGCCGGTGCCTTGGTCCCAGAGCCTGGTCTGGTCCGCGCGGGGCCCGTAGCCCCAGTACAGGATGCGGTTGGTGTTGGGCAGCAGCACCGCGTGCATGAAGGTGACCTCCGGCAGGCCCGGCAGTTCCTGCCATTGGCCGCCGACGGCGTTCGCGCACCGGTCCAACTGCACCGCCGGGCAGGCGTTGCCGCCCGGGTCGAGCGGGAGGCCGGTCTGGTTTTCCAGTTGGTGGGCCTGCTGGTCAGTGAGGTAGACGGTTTGGTGTGAGCGGACCAAGGCGACCAGGCCGGCCATCATGTGCATCTCGACATGGCAGTGCACCAGGAAGTCGCCGCGCAGGTGGTAGGGCTTGGCGCCGCGGTGCGGCTGGCCGCACTGCTCGAACCCTGGTGGGAGCAGCAGCACCGGCGGCGCCTCGGTGTCGACCGTGAAGGACTCGGCGGGGCCGATGCTGCGCACGTCGATGATCTGGTCGGCGAACTGCCACCGTTGCGCGTGGGTATGAAAGTTGTGCCAGCCCATGCCGAGATCCAGATCGAAGACGTACCAGCGGATCCGCTGGCCGGCGTGCGCGATGATGGTCGGGGTGTTGCCGGCGAACGAGCGCCCGTTGAAGCAGTAAGACGGGATGTTGTCGCCGCCTTGTTCGACGACGCTGTGCTGGCTCGGGCCACTGTTGGTCCAGATGACCTGCCCGCCGACGCCGACGGTCACGTTCGCCGGGTTGAACGAGAAGTCGACGATGTTCACTGGCACGGTGCTGGGGCCTCCGGCCTGCACCGTGACGGTGCCGGCCATCACCGCGCCGTGGATGCCGCAGATGTAGTTGTAGGTGCCGGCGACGGTGAACGCCGGCGAGGTGTAGGTCGCGCCGACGTTCAGCGGTGCGCTCTGGAACACCGGGGTGTCACGGAAACCGCTCATCTGGTGGAAGAACAGCGGCACGTGCAGCAGGTGCTCGGGGTCGGGCAGTGGTTGCGGCGCGTGAGCGAGCTCGTCCAGCGTCGCCAGATAGGGTGCCAGCTCCGGTGGTGGCTGCTCCACCACAGGGCCTGCTGGCGGCATCGGCGCCGGGCCGGGCGGCGGCATAGGCATCGGCCCGGGCGGTGGCATCGGGTCCACGCCGGCCGCAGTCTCGGCCTGCGCCGGCTCCCCGGGCGGCTCGTGATGGTTGTGCCCTTTGCCTTTCAGTTGCTCCAGTGTGCGGAAGAGGTGCTCCTCCAAGCCCGGCGGGTACGGGAAGCGGGGCAGCCGCTCGTAGTCTTCGTCCGGCAGCACCACGAGGCCGCCGAATAGGCCGCGGTTCACTGCGGCGCCGATCTGGCGGTAGTGGTCGTGGAATGGCCAGGCCCCGACGGTGTCGTCAGTGACCTCGAAGGTGTATGTCCATTTCTGGCCCGGGCAGATCTCATCCGAGCGCCGGCCGTCGCTGCTCTGGGTCCCGAACGGCCATGAGCCGTCGGAGTCGATCCCGTAACGCACGCCGTGGATGTGGAAGCTGTGCGGTACCCCGTCACCGTTCTTGACGTGGATCCGCAGCCAGTCACCGGGCCGTGCGTAGATGACCGTGCCGGGCACCCGACGGGCGAAGGCAGGCTCATTGATGTCTGCGGCGACCAGCTTGTCCGGCTTGGGCACTAGGTACTGCGGGTCCAGGTACTCCCGGTAAATCAGGGCGGTCAGCCGGCGCGCTGCGACCTCGTCACCGGGAATGGTGCCGTCCTCGTGCCCCATGTTGCGCATGCAGTCGCGGCGGTACTGCATCGGCGGCGACACATGGTCGTCCGGTTCGACCGGCGAGTAGCCGGAGATGGTCTCGATCTTCAGATAGATGTCGCGGATGGCCATGGCCGCCTCCCGTGAGGGCTTTCCAGCGCGGTATTCGCGTGTGGTGGTTAGTTCATGCCGGGCGACAACCGCCACCGCGGGTGCCGCGGCGGCGCTATGCCCCTATGCCTCGCAGCACCGGCGGATCGCCTTCCGGATGCCTTGGGGTCGATGCCGTGCTGGCCGAGGTAGCGGCGCACTGCTTCGTCCTCGGTGAGGCTCTCGATGATGCAGCACAGCGGCGAGTGCTGCCTGGGTAGCGTGGTCGGTGGCGGTTGGTCTCCGCCGTGGAAGACGGTGCCGGTCAAATTCTGCTCCCGGGCGAAAGGTGATCCGCTGAAGGTGACGCCGGTTGCCACGACCCGGACTCGGTACACCCCGTCGATCGCCGCTACCGTGGTGGCCTCGAAGCGGCCGGGTTGCGGGACGGCGGCCAGAGGCTGCATTTCCACGCCGCGCCTGAGTCGGTGGAGCACGGGTTACATCACCGTTACCGTGCCTGACATGCCAGCTCCGCCGGGGCCGCCGTGGATGACGCAGTGGTAGGGGAAGGTGCCAGGAGCGGTGAAGGTGCGGGAGAACTGGGGGAAGGGCGGACCGCCGCTTTTAACACCAGAATCCCAGATGCCGGTGTCGGAGGTGACCGAGTGATCGGTGCCGTCGTCCCATTTCCAGGTCACGGTGTCTCCGGCGTTGATCATGATGGCTTGGGGCGAGAACTGCAGACCCGTCGTGAGGTGCACCTCGGTTACTCCTGGCTGCGTGCCGCCGGTGTCGGGGGGGCAGGGAACGCCGGCGGGAAGCCCGAACGCGAGTTCGCCACCACGGATGATCAGCAGCGAGCCCATCATCCCGGTCATCATGTGGTCGAGCACGTGGCAGTGCATGTGCCATTCGCCCAAGGCAGCATCGGGCGCGGGACCGCCAGCCCGCATGAAGCTGCCGGAGTGGCCATCGATGGTGAACGCCAGCGAGTTGGCTGGCCCGAATATCCGGGTGTCTTCGAACTGTGACACCGGGTGGTTCTGTGGGCTGCCTTGAATGGTGACGGGGTCGTTGCCGTCGGGGCCTGGGATAGTCCACCGGTGGCCGTGAAGGTGGAAGGTGTGGGTGTCGCTGCCCATGCCGACGACGCCGAACCGCATCTTGGTATCGCGGCCGGTCACGATCGTGGGCGTGTTGCCGAGGTATTTGCGGCCGTTGATGCACATGCCGGCATTCTTCAGGGTGTGGTAGAGCTGCAAGATGAGCATCTTGTTCGGCGGCGTGCGGTAGACCGGCAGGCAGAACCGGTGCAGCACGCTCAGGTCTTGGCTGAGTTCGAGCACAGCGGGGCCCACCCGCAGCGACAGTGCGGCGGCCGGAACGTCCCCGCCGCCATGGCCCGCCCCTTCGTCCTCGTGCTGGGGCCCGGCATCTGGGCCATGCAGGTGGTCGGCTGGCAGGCCGAGCTGGCCGAGCAGGCCGGGCAGGACGAAGGGTGGTTCAGGGAAGGGGAAACAGCGGAAGGTGCTCGGAGAGCCGTTCGCTGACCCGCCAGGCACCAGTGCCGGATCGGGGTTGCTTGGATCCACTGGGCTGTTCGGGTCGAGGCGGATGTCCACCTCGTTGGCCGGGTCACCGACGTTGTTATGGATGACGATGATTCCGATGGCACCGAGCTCGATGTTCTCCGTATCGCAGATCGAGTGATCGTGGTACAGCCATACGCCGGCGGTGGAGGGCCACCCGAAGGTCTGCCAGGTGTAGGTGAATGTGGCCCCGGGGGGGACGCGGTCGCCCTGTTTGAACTGGCCATGAACGCCCACACCGACCCACGCCGCCGCCTCACTGCCGACCGGCTGGGCTGGGTCGGGCGGCGTGAGTGGGTAGGCGCCGTCCGAGGTTGCCTGGAAGACGAACCCGTGGGGATGCAGGCTGTGGGTGCGGGTTAGCACATCTTTGCCCGCGCGCCCGTCGGCGTTGCGGAAGTGCACGTGCACCGTGTCACCCAGCTGGCATTCGATGACCGGGCCCGGAATAGTGCCCATCGTCCCGGCCTCGCCGGGGTTGTGCTCGTTGAGATCCCAGGGGTTGATCTTCCGGTCATCCGGGACGGTCCAGGCGTCGCTGCCGTCCGGCTGGGTGGGTGGCCGGTACCGCCGCAGGATCAGCGCATCGATGACGTTCGCGCCATCCCGCAGCGGGTTGAACATCGTCACCATGCGAGGAGGAGTTGCAGGGACCACCGAGGTTAGCGTCACCGAGGCCGGCGGCTGGCCAGTCACGGCCTGCATGTTCTGACTGGTCATCCGGTCCACGTTGTGGGGGCTCAGGTCCCACGGCCGGTTCTCAAGCTGGATCCAGTACTCAATTGCCATGGGGAAGTCCCTCCGATTTACCACTCCACCCCCGAGTGGAGGATTAATGTATTAGGAGGCGGCGCACCGCTTCTTGATACACGACGACGATCCAGAGCCGCGTTTTCCTGACCGCTTCGCAAGGCGCCACCTGGCTGCCGCGGCCCCCAACACACATCACCGCGCACATGCCGCCCTGTGGGGTGCCAGAAGTCTGCCTGGCATGTGAGCTGCAGTGATGACCAGGGTCAGTCGTGAGGCATCATGATCATCCGTGTCTCTCCGCCTGCTCTATCTCATCTTCGTCCGGCTCTGTGGCTGGCTGGTCCTGCTCGCCCGGTCGTCGGCCTCCAAGGACGCCGAGCTCTTGGTGCTGCGGCATGAGGTCGCCGTGCTGCGCCGGACCCATCCGCGGCCCCGGCTGGACTGGGCCGACCGGGCGGTGATGGCCGCGCTGATCCGGCTCTTGCCGGGACGGCTGCGAGCGCACCGGCTGGTCACCCCCGGCACCGTCCTGCGCTGGCACCGCCGCCTGGTCACCCGCAAGTGGACCTATCCGAACCGGACGGGACGGCCGCCGGTCAGCGCCGAGGTTGCCGCGCTCATCGAGCGGCTCGCCTCTGAGAACGACGGCTGGGGATACAAGAGGATCCAAGGTGAGCTGCTTAAGCTCGGCCACCGGGTCAGCGCGTCCACGATCCGCCGGGTCCTCAAGGCGCTGAAGATCCCCCCGGCGCCCAAGCGGCGCACCGACACGACGTGGCGGAATTTCCTGCACGCGCAAGCCGCGACGATGCTCGCTGCCGATTTCTTCCACGTGGACTGCGCGGTGACCCTCCAGCGCCTGTATTGCTTCTTCGTGATCGAGGTCGGCTCCCGGTATGTGCATATCCTCGGCGTGACTGCGAACCCGGACGGGCCGTGGACCACCCAGCAGATCCGCAATCTTCTGATAGATCTGGGTGATCGCGTCACGGATCTCCGGTTCCTGGTCCGCGACCGGGCCGGGCAGTTCACCGAGACGTTCGACGCGCTCCTGGCGGTATCGAGGCCGTGAAGATCCCGCCCCGGAGCCCTCGCGCGAACTCCTATGCGGAAAGATTCGTGCTCACCGCCCGGACGGAGGTCACTGACCGGATGCTGATCTTGGGCTAGCGGCATCTGCGGACGATCCTGGCTCAGTACGAGGGCCACTACAACGGGCGCCGCCCCCATCGCAGCCGCCAGCTCCGCCCGCCCCGGCCAGACCACCCTGTCGCCGACCTCTCCCAGGAACGGATCCAGCGTCGGCCCATCCTCGGCGGCCTCATCAGCGAATACGAGCGAGCCGCCTAAAAGCCCAGGTCAGGACTAGTGGCCGAGTTCTGGAACCCCACAGGTGGAACAGTACCTGGCGGAGGCGTCCCGCCTTCACTACGCCACGGAGTGGCAGGAGGCGATCCTCGCGCGCACCGACGCGAGTCTTACCTCGGGCCTGAGCATGTACCTGGAGGGGCTGGCCAGGGCCGAGTCGCCTGAGCAGCTGGCCGAGGTCTTCGAGGAGCCCTAGGCGGCCAGCCGCCACCTGCTCCTGTGCGACCCGTTCACGCTGCCACTACCCGGGCTGCTAGGGCAGGCCGGCCGCGCGCGCCGCCTGCCGGGCCACGTCGGCGTTGCGCGGGTCGATTTCGATCAGGCGGGCGCGGGGTCGCGGGGTTGTCGTAGTCGTGGTGCCAGGCGTACCAGTCGTGTTCGGTCACGGAGGTCATGGTATTGACGTAGGCGGCGCGATAATGCTGGGGTGAGGCGCGGGGACGCGGGGCTCGAGTACTCCACGCTGGATGCGGCGGGGGTACTGGCTGGCGAGAGCCCCGTCGCGCGAGGGCCGCTGCTGGTGGTGCTGTACCGGATCGAGGGCGGCGGGCACGCCTGGCCGGGCGGGCCGCAGTTCCTGCCGGCCCGGGTCATCGGCCCTATCCCCCGGCAGCTGGACGCCATCGGCATCCTGCTGGACATGGTCCGCGGTGTATCAGATGACGGCAGGGCGCCCCCGGGTAGAGAAAGAGGTTAACCGCCACTACCGAGGCGCTGATGCTGGCAGCAGGCGAGCCGGCCGGGGCTGGCCGTGCGTGACGACCCGACCGTCGTCGCGCTGTCAATCGTGCGGCCAGGGGCGACCCGGCCGCGTGGAACGAGATCGTGGAGCGATACGCGCCGCTGGTGTGGGCTATCTGCACCCGGTTCCAGCTGAGCAACCACGATCGCGAGGATGTGGGGCAGAACGTATGGCTGCTACTGGTCGAGCAGCCCGGGAAGCTGCGGGGACCCGCCGCATTGCCCGGGTGGCTGGCCACGACCACGCACCGGGAGTGCCTGCGGGTGGTGACGGCGGCGCGCAAATCGGAGCGGCTAGGAACGGGGCTAGACGATGCTCCGCAATTCGTGGACAACACGATGATCGACGAGGAGATCCTTATGGCCGAGCGGAACGCGGCGCTACGGACGGCGCTCGCGGAGCTCCCGCGCCGGCGCCAGCAGCTGCTGGCCGTGCTCATCAGGGACCCGCCGTGTTCGTACGCGGAGATCAGCGCGACGCTGCAGATCCCGGTGGGAAGCATCGGCCCGCAGCGAGCCCGCTACCTGGAACGGCTGCGCAAGTCCAGCGCGCTGGCCGGTCTTGGCGACCCCGACGTCCACTGGGCGGAAGACGAGAAACATGCCTGATGGCTGGGACGACGAGGAGCTCCTGGCGGCATTGGGCGAGGCGGTGAAGGCTCGGCAGGCGGTGCCGGAGTGGTTCGTTGAGACGGGCAAGAACGCGTACGCGTGGCACAACATCGACGCCGAGCTGGCCCAGCTGACCTACGACTCCAGCCGGGACCAGGACGCGGCGGCCGTGGTGCGGTCGGAGGCCGCGTCGATCCGGGCGCTGACCTTCACCTCGGCGCGATTGTCCATCGAGCTGGAGGTCACCGAGGGCTCGCTGGTCGGCCAGATCATCCCGCCCCGGTCGGGAACGCTCGAGGTCCATACCAGCGCCGGCGTGACCAGCTCGCCAGTGGATGAGATCGGGTGCTTCACGGTGGACCCGATCCCGAGCAGCCCGTTTCGACTACGCTGCCGCACGGAGGACGGGGCCGACGTGCTGACCGGGTGGATCACGCTGTGAGTTTCGCGGTTCACGCCGCGCCCAGACTCACCAGCGACATGGCAGTGGCGTGCTGGACCGGATCATCGGTGAACTCGCACCGCACGCGGTAGATCGACTCGGCGAGGCTCTGGCCGGCCCGCAGGTGCCGGTGCAGGTCCACCATCAGGGGCACCGCGGCCTGATCGTTCAGCGGCAAGATGGCGGCGAGGATCCCCGCCGTTCCGAGCGGCAGCAGGCTGCTGACCAGGCCGAGCAGCTCGTTGGCTCCGGCGGGCGCCAGGACGCCGGAGTCGCAGCTCGGGAGAACCAGCCGGTACGGCGCGCGGTGCAACTGCTCGAAGTCATAGACGGTCAGCGGCCCGTCGTGCATCCGCAGCGAGGAGAACAGCGGGCTGTCGGCCCGGAAGATCCCGTGCGCGGCGATGTGTGCCAGCCAGGCCCCGTCCAGCGCGGACAACACCTTGTCGGCTGTGGCAGCGGCGTCTTCCAGCACCGTCACGTCGTCGTACAGCCGCGCGACCAGGGGCACCTCGGCGCCGCCCGTGGCCAGGCCGGGCCCGCGGGCCAGGACGACCTGGCGGTGTTTGGGTTCTGGCACTTGGTGGGCCCGCATCCAAGCGCTGGCGGACGGGGCGACGCTGATTACCCGGTCCTTTAGTGCGGGCAGCAGCGCCCAAGGGATGGGGTGCAGCCTGCCGGGCGGGACGATGATGACCGGCCCGTCGCCCAGGTGCGGGACGGCTTGTCCGAGCAGCGCTTGCTGGAGTTCTGGTCCCGCCTTACCCAGGACGGCCAGCGCGCTGGCCGGATCGTCACCGGGGCGGCTGGAGGCTAGACGGCGCAGGGCGAAGCGGGCGAAATCCGCCGCCTTCATGGCGTCGCCGGCCTGGCCGGCGGCGAACTGTCTTATGCGGCCCGACCCGCAGGTCAGGACGTACAGATCGCCGTCGACGTCACCGATCTCGATGAGCTGGGCAGGGCCGAGCTCGTCGAGCAGGTCGGCCGGGCTGAACGGGGCGCGGATCCACGGTCCGTTACCCTGGGCTCGCAGCGCGCTGGCGCGCACCTCGGTTTCCAGCCGCTGTTGTTCCTTCTGCAGCGACGCGCTCGGCATGCCTTGGCTCCGTGCCTGGTCCAGGCCCCTGGTCACGCTGCGCAGCGCGGCCAGGCTGGCGTTCAGCTCCGCATCGGCTGACGGCCGCACCGGGGGAACCGCGTAGGCGGTGGCCCGCCAGCGCTCGCTCCAGGTCAGCAGGAGCCCCGGCCGGCGAGCCTGCGCAGCATGTCGCTGGGCGAGGGCGGCCAGTTCGGCGCCATGCACGGTGGCCTGGGCCCGGAGTTCCGAGGCGCCCAGGGCCAGCCGGTACTCGTCAAGAACGTCGAGCCCTCGTCGGCAGGCGGCCAGCATCCGGCCCGGACGGCCCGCAGCCTCGGCGCGCAGGGCCTCGCCGAGCCACCCGCTGACCCGCGACAGCGCCGGGCCGCGCCGCCGGGTCCCGGCCAGCGCGGCCAGATGGCGTTCGGCGTCGTCGCGGCGGCCGAGATCCAGGGCAATGCGCCCGGCCAGCAGGTGCGCCTGTGCCGCGTCGCTCGAGCCGAGGGCATCCAGCCGGGCGGCGGACCGGTTCGCCTCGCGCAGCAACGGGGCCGATACCGGGCCGACCTCGTACCGGGCCTGGACGAGAACGCGCGCCGCATGGGCCTGCCGCCAGGCGCTCCGCTGTGACCGGAACATGCGGTACGCGGCCTGCGCCCAGTCCATGGCGGTCTGGGGCTGCGTCGCGGCCAGCGCGCAGTTGGCCGCCATGAGCAGCAGTTCCGCCTTCTCCGTGAGCCGGCCACGGATTTCCTCTATTTCTCGCAACGCGGCCTCGGCTTCGGCCAGGGCGTCGCGAGCCAGCCCGGCCGCCAGCAGCATGGCGCACCGTTCGGTGCGCAGCGTGATGGCCGGGACCTTCAGCCGCTGGAAGCTGAGGGTCGCCGCATCGAGACGGGCCAGCGCGGCCGGGAGGTCTCCGGATGCGAAGGCGGTCAGCGCGCGGTTGACCACCGGATCGAGCGCTTCCAGTTCCTGCCCGATGGTGGAATACAGCCGTGCGGCGGAAACGTAATCGGCATCGGCCCGGCTGGTCGACCCCAGCCTCAGGTAAATGCTGGCGCGGGTGTTCAGCGCGCGAGCTGTCCAGAGCAGGTCGCCCGCACGCTGCAGCACGACGACCGCGTGCCGCGCGTCTTCCAGGGCCGCCGGGAACCGGCCCAGGGCGAAGAACACGATCGCGCGGCCGTGCCGGACCCGTGCCGCCGACACACCACTGGACCGGCGCACGGCGGCCTCGAAGGCGGCCAGCCCGGCCGCCGTCCGGCCCGCGAAAACGAGTGCCACGCCCAGGCCGGCGAGTACCTCGGCCTCGCGCTCGGCCGAGCCCGTGCGGCGGGCCTGGCGCAGTGCCTGGCGCAGTTCACGGACCCCGGCCTTGACGTCGCCGTAGTCGCGCAGCACGATCCCCGCGGCCTGATGGGCCACGGAGGCGTCATGAGGGCCCGGTCGTCCGGCGAGCACGGCACGCGCTCTGGTCAGCGCAGCCCAGGGCCGGGACGTGGCCAGCGCGACCAGATCGTCCACCTTGCGCGGACCTGCCGCGGCCGCGCGCCCTCCCCGGACCATAGGCCGATTCTAGGTCTCCAGATTTGGTGCGGTCCATGTATTAAAGCGTCACGATTGCCGCTCCGTAGGTGCATCGGACTCGGCGAGCTTTCTGAGGAACAGCGGGCCTACTTACCAGTGCCTGCGGTTAGATCGGGTAAATGATCAATTTCGGAGGGCACAGTGACAGAAGAGAATTACTGGTACAGCCAGCTTGAGGCTGAGGCCGTCGCCGAGGCCAAGGTCATCGTTGACGCGTTCCGCGACCGCGAAATCCCGATCGAAATCGGCGGTTTCCCCGACTACGCCGAAGAAGACGACGACCTGCACTCCGGTGGCATTGCCTTCATGTACGCCAAGGGTCAAATTCTCGCCCGCGAACAGTACCTCGGCGGGGCGGGATGGACCCCGGAGCCCCCGGATCGCCTGATTATCAGCAGGCAGAAAGGAATATTGGAGATCCTCAGCGAGGACGACCGTGTCCGGGAAGTCGAGATCACGCGAGTTGTCAGGGACATCGTGCTTCTCCGCTTGAACCCTCGTCACGGTACGGACACTCCTGACCGTGAGCAGCCCGACGTGCTCGACCTGCTCGACCGCATCGACGCCGAACTCGGCCCGGGAATCGCAACGCCTGATCACGTACTGACCGCCGCGCAACACCTGACTCCCTGTTCGGCCACGGAGCCGCAGCAGGTTTATCCGACGGCGGGACCCTACCCCGCGGTCTGCAGGGACGGCGGTGCCCGGGTGCGGATCTTCCAGGCCGACACCGGGCTGGTGGCGGGTGCGGCGCAAACCTTCCCGTGGCTCGCCGGCGTCCAGGGCGACACCGACCAGCGGAACGAGCCGAACGGCACGATCCTGCCCTACGGGGGACACGGAACGTTCGTCGCGGGCGTCCTGCGGTGCATGGCCCCGCAAGCGCAAGTCCACGTCGAGAACATCTTCGACACCGCGGGCAGCGCGCTGGAATCGGAGGCCGCGAAGAGGCTCAATGAGGCGTTCGGCTTCGGCTTCGAGATCATCCACATCACGGCCTCGTGCCATACCCGGAAGAACGTCCCGCCGCAGGCCCTGGAAGCCTGGCTGGAGCTGCTTCGGCCGTACAAGGGTGTCGTCTGCGTCGCAGAGGCGGGCAACAACCACACCAAGCGGCCGGCCTGGCCGGGCGCATTCCCTGATGTGCTCTCCGTCGGGGCGCTCGCGACCGACTGGCATCACCGTGCGGACTTCAGCAATTACGGGGGCTGGGTCGACGTGTACGCACCAGGCGAGAACCTCATCAACGCCTTCGGCAGCGGTACGTACACCTGCGAGATCCCGCCTGATGTCGGGCAGGTAAGGACGTTCTCCGGCCTAGCGCAATGGAGCGGGACTTCCTTCTCGGCCCCCATCGTGACCGGGCTGATCGCGGCCCGGATGGCCCGCTGCGGCGAGAGCGCCCGGGAAGCGGCCGCGGCCCTGCTGGCCAAGGCCCGGGCCCAGACGATTCCCGGCGTGGGTCCGGTACTGTTCCCCTGCTGCGATGGCGAGGAGCGCTGCGACCGGTGCGGCGGTTACGGCCGGCGCGGCGGATGCGGTGGCCGACGCAGCGGCGGTGACTGCCGATGCGGCGGCGGTTGCGGGTGCGGGTTTCAGGAGGCGCCCGTCACCAGGACGGAGTGCGGGCGCCTGAGTCGCTGAAGTCCTGACGCGGGGAGTTCGCGATCCGCTGGGCCTTGGCCTGGAGGATGAGCCGCTGGATCGTGTAGGTGACCGCGAAGTACCGGGTCAGCGACGCCGTACCCAGACCAGCCGGCGGGCCCTTGCCGTCAACCAGGTAGTCGTAGCCCAGGTGCACCCCCAGCGAGACGATCCACAGCACGGCGGTGAGCCAGGTTCCCTGGCGGAGAGCCTGGCCCGCGTTGATCCAGACGCGCACGGTCATCGCACGGATGGCGCCGGTGATCGCGGCCAGGACCAGGCTGCCCGCGAGCGCGGCGAAGACCGTGCCGGTGTTGTGGTGGTGGTTGGGTGCAGGAACTGGGTGAGCTCGACGACGCCGATGATGGCCAGGATCAACGGCAGCCGGAAGCTCGCGCGGACGGGCCGGACTTGCATCTGCCGGAACAAGATGAGGGCGAGGACCGCGATCCCGATCACAACTCCCAGCAACGTCACGGCCGTCGCGCAAAGCCAGTACACAATCCAGGTGACCTGGACCGACGCCTCAAGTGACGTGAGTGACTATTATGGACGGTGTCAGCCAGTAGTTGATCTTGACGCCTGACGATACCGAACGAATCAGGCGGTAGTGTGCGCGTTCTTCCTGACCTCCCGCGTCACTCAACGTGATGCCGGGATAGTGGGGTGGATGTTCTGGGCTGCCGGGTCCTCCTGCGCCCTGGCGACCTGGACCGCACTCGCCGTTTCTGTCGTGGCGTCAGGCCTGGCTGTCTACTGGGAGCCCGGCCCCCGGATGATCCCGGCGTGGTGTTCTTCCCCAGGCCCGGGATTGCCCTGGGGCCGGGCACGCGGCCGGCCCTGCCGGGCGCTCGGTGATGATCTGGGTCCAGGTACGGGATGCCCGCGCCGGGCACATCCGGCTGGCCGCGGCCGCAGGCCCGGTCATCCGGGCGCCCGCAGCGGAACCTGGGGGGCTGACCGGGATGCGGATCCAGGACCCCGGCGGCATCCGGATCCTCGTGGCCGGGGTTCCCGCCGGTCACCCTGTCCGCCGTGCCCGGGACCGGTGTCACCGCCAGGGCGGCGAACCCTGCGCCAGGGGTGCGGGCACAGATGTCCTGGCTGGCGCGTGCCCGCGACCAGCCGGCCTGGTGGGCGCAGGGGTTCCCCGCTTGCGGATGCGGCCGCCGTCTGCTGGCGCGAGATGAGGGACGGTGCGGGATGCGCGGTACCGGATCAGGCCCGCCGGCGCCGGCGCCGTCGCGGACCTGACCGCCGGTGAGCGCCATCAGGACCGGGGCCGCGGTACCGGCCGGGCCCTGATGAGCGCATCCGGGCAGTGGGCAACCGGCCGCGGATGCGCTGGCCGCGCTCGCGACCCGGCGGGCGGCGCCCTTCTACCGCGCGCTGGGATATCAGCAGTCCGCCATCTACCACCGCAAGGTACCGAGCGGCCAAGCCATGGAATAGCCCGGTACGCGGCATGAGAGCGCACCTATGTGCTGCGGTTTGGCAGAATATGTGGATGATTGCAATGTGCGGATTACCTACGATCTCGACGTGGATACGCTGTACATCCATCTGACGGATAAGCAGCTGCCACCTGGCTGGGCAGTGTCCCCCCGTCGATCCTTCCGAGGCGTGCAGGCCTGCATCGTACTCGCCTAAAAGGGACGACAAGAGGGTATGTCTCGAAGTACTGAACGCGACCTCGCTTATCCACTCCGACCTGCAGGCCAGGTCATCCGTCCTGCCGACCCTTAGCGGCAATGACCTGGGGGCGGCATCGGGGGCGTATGATACGTGAGCGGGTAAGCGCGAAGTCAATTGTCGCAGATAGGGTTAAGTAGTTGTTTAGAGAACGATCTGTCCGCATATGGACCGTTTTGGGCGGCATGGCCAGCGTAGGTGCGTTAATCTGGGCAATCCACCCCGTCCATGGCGGCTTCGATGCCGCCCCTGGTTCCACCAGCACTAGCTCGACTGGCAGCGGCGCCACGCACGCTCCTGCCAGTCACTCAACTGCCGTCCCCCAAGGGGGATCCACGCAGCCCTCGGGTGCCTGGATTGCGCAGCTGGCATCGGTCTCGGTAGATGCGGGATCTGCGCAGCTCCAGCGGACGCTCGATCAGATAAGGACCGAGATTCCCGGAGCCCAATATCTAGACAGCTCAAATTATGCCTCACTAAACTCGGGATACTGGGTGGTGTACTATAACAGCCCCTTTAGCGACGGGAACCAAGCTCTCAGTTATTGCGCTAGCCATGGCCGGACAACCAGGAAGGTTATTGAAAACTCAATTCGAAGAAATAGAGACCGATGGCTGCGCGGAAAGAATCAAGAAACGTGTTGAGCGGTCGCCGGTAATCGGTGAAAAGGATCTTCCAGGTTTTCAGGTGCGCAACCGCACGTTCGAT
>WNGL01005131.1_pt1 | contig 18842 bp, 14 predicted proteins | sample 5400591 | NCBI WGS metagenome assembly WNGL01 (sample SAMN13153377, study PRJNA577476) | soil metagenome | isolation source: 80 cm soil or saprolite under Garry oak tree replicate 1 | place: USA:California | collected 2016-06-15 | reverse complement strand
ATAGCTGTTGGACTGCTGCTGCTGGCATTTGGCGTATGGTTCTTCGCCTTCCGTCGCCAATCGAAAAAGATAAAGAGCGAGGCAAATGCAGAGTCACTCGAAGTCTGGAATGAGGGAATCTGTCCTGTCTGCCTGGCATTGTACACCGCAAACCAGCTGCGCGCACCAGTGCTCGCTTGAAGAGATTTCTACACAAATTGAGCTTGCAAGCCAGCAGAGTGGCCTTGCAAGCTCGATTTATGTATTCCTTTCCCCCTCGCGCCGACTAATTAAAGAAGTCAGGTTTCAGGCTGGTACAGAAACACTTCACCAGCGCAGCATCAAACTGCGTTCCCGCACATCGGTGCAATTCTTCCAGTGCCTGCGCTGTTGTGCGCTTGGTCTGATAGGTCCGATCAGAGGTCATTACCTCAAAAGCATCAGCGATTGCTATAATGCGTGCTCCCAGCGGAATGGCTTCACCTGCTAAGCCACTGGGGTAGCCAAATCCATCCCAACGTTCATGGTGATGATAGACCAGGTGCGCTACTTCATCCAGCATCTTCACTCGATGCAGCATATGGGCACCACGAGCACAGTGCGCCTTCACATTCTCATATTCCCTGGAAGTGAGGCGCGATGGTTTATGGAGCACCTTATCAGGGATGCTGATTTTACCGATATCATGAAAAAGTGCTGCCAGCTCAATCGTGACCGTCTCTTTGTCTGTAAGAGTGAGAGTCTGCATAAGACAGCGAGAAAAATGCTGTACACGCAGGGAATGCTGATAGAGTTCGAGGTCTTTTGCCTTCAACAGGGAAATTAGGGCCGAGAGGGTATAGCAAACCAGGTCCTTCAGACTATCTTGTTGTCTCACCTCATATGGGGGTAAGAGATGCCTCGTAGCTCCCTGATCCAACGGTTGCGGAAGAGGTTCATTCGTTATACTATTCAGGTGTACAAGGGCTTCGTGCAACAAGAACGGTCCGAGGCGCGAAGGGTCTCCAACCCTGATAGTGGGCGACATGTGAGTGCTCATGGGTCATCTTCTCCTCGCCAGGGGTCTATGGTCTCTGACTACTCAATTTGTAGTCTCTATAATAGTATACGCCTACAAGTTGCTCTTTTTTAGGGTCTCTATAATAGTATACGTCTGCAAGCTCTAAAAAGCAGCAAGATGGGACTTTATGCTTTTGAGCTTTGCGTCCATGGCGATTGCAACGCTACACTCTGGCTGAAGACAGATACTCTCTGGTTGCAAGCTCCAGCATGATATGGTAATATTGGCTCACTATTTCAAAGCCCCATGGATCTATAGTCAGGAAACCCAACTCCCTACAAGGGAGCAGGCTTGTAAACTGTTGAGCATATTCGCTCAGGCTGGCAAGCTCACTATCCTGTCCAGGCGGAGATCCGCAAGGTACTCCGTTATGCGGAAGCGTTCGAGTTCGTACCTTTAGATGCCACCTCAGTCTGAAGCTCTACAACTCTTGGGTTAAACAGCAGTAGCGGGTTTAGGGCAGTGCCCAAGAGAAAGTACCGCCGCATAACATTGCCGAGAGGGGCCGAGGAGCAATCCTCGCGTCACACAGGCCGGAACGTCCGGAGTTTAGCCGTTCTCCACCGCAAAAACGGCTCCCCGCAAGGGGGATTTCAAAAACGGAAAGGCAGGCAAGAGGCCCCAATGCCCCAGCCCCGAACAAGGACTCGGCATTCCTCTCGTCCCGTGAACGGAGATGGGCCTCCTGAGTGAAGTGTGGCTTCGACTGCTTAGCCTGGAAAGAACCTATGCGCAGTCTATTGCTGGCAACCACCAATGCTCACAAGTTGGAAGAGTACCACGCTATCTTCTCAGGATTACCGTACAGCTTGTTGTCGCTTCGTGATGTCCAGTTGGATCTGGACGTAGACGAGACAGGAACCAGCTTTGCTGAAAATGCAGAACTGAAAGCCCTGGCCTACTCAAAGGCCTCGGGTCTGCTCTCTCTGGCTGATGACTCTGGCCTGGAGATCGATGCACTCGGTGGTGCTCCCGGAATTTACTCTGCCCGCTTTGTCAGCCGGGATACTTCCTATGAGGAGCGTTTTCGCCTGATTCTGGAGCAGCTGAAAGGACTTCCGCTGGAGAAGCGTACTGCTCGCTTTCGTTGCGCTATTGCCCTGGCTGAACCATCAGGGTATCATCGTGTAGTGGAAGGGATTGCCGAGGGAGCGATTGCTGATGCTCCGCGTGGAACGAATGGGTTTGGCTACGATCCTATTTTCCTGGTACCTGAGCTGGGCAAGACATTTGCTGAACTTCCATCTGATTTGAAGAATCGTATCAGTCATCGAGGGCGTGCTGCGCAAAAGGCTCGCGCTCTCCTCGCCAATTGGCCTCGATCTCCTTCCTCCTGAGTAGTGAGAGATACTGGTACCAGAAGAAATTGAGAGGGACGCAAGGAACAATTATGTCGAAGAAGCCTCCTATTCGGGTGGCCCTTGACCTGGAAACCACAGGGCTGCATGCAGAGCAGGATACTATTCTTGAGGTTGCAGCAATCAAATTTCAGGGGACTACCGTGCTTGATACAATGGAGACCCTGGTTGCGCCTGGGCGCCCCATCCCTTTTCGTGTGCAGCGTCTCACAGGCATTACCCCGCAGCAGTTGATAGGTGCTCCTCCCTTCGAGTCCATCGCCATGCAATTGCAGTTCTTTCTGGGTGATTTGCCGATTGTTGGTCATAGTATTCCCTTCGATGTTGGTTTTCTACGTCGGCGCGGTCTGGTACGGACCAACCCGCTCATAGATACCTTTGAACTGGCGACGATCCTTCTTCCCTCCTTGCCGAGCTACAACTTGGGGCAGGTAGCTGAAGCCCTGGGCGTACCCGTAGCTCCTGGCCGCCATCGTGCAATGGTGGACACCAGGCTGGCAATGCAAGTCTTTCTCGCCCTGCACGAGCGGCTCCAATCGGTCGACCTGGCACTCCTCAAAGACCTGGCAAGCCTGGATGCACCGCGTACATGGCCGTTGCTCGCATTCTTTCGCCAGGAGCTGCGGAACCGACAAGAGCAGGATGGTATTGGTGAAACTTCACTTTACATCAAGGGCGGAGCGCCAATGCGTGGAACTCTGGGGGATCGTTTTGCGGCGCAATTGGGGGTAGACCCCCGTGTCTTATCCTTTGCTATTGCTCGTCAGGCTCAACCTGAGCCTGAATCAACCCCACCTCAGAGTGAGTCTGCATCAACACCCACTTCGGCTCTTGGGAAGCTTGAACAGGTACGAATAGGGCCAATGACTACACACCTGCCTTACTCCCTACCCTGGAGTGGCTGGCTGAGGCACCTGCTGACCAGGACCTCCCCCCCAGGCGTCTTGTGATTGCCTGCTCGAACCAACAAAATGCCCGTCGCCTGATCGAGAACGTTCTCCCACGTTTGCAGGCGTTGCTCAAGACCAGTATGCCGGTGACATACCTTGCTGAACAGAGTGGGTATCTTTGTGTCCATCGCTGGTTCGGTGCAGCCCTGCGTCGTACCAGTGGTGAATTAACAGCAGAACAGGCGCGTGGACTTGCCAAGTTCGGCTTGTGGGCACAACAGACCCTCACAGGCGAACGTAGCGAATTAACCCTGCTTCCTCAAGAGATTACCGCCTGGGAACGCATTTCCTCAGGTATTGAACGTCTTCCTTCGGGCGATACACGTTCAGGCACTCCCTACCAACGCTGCCTCTATAGGCAGAAAGGATACTGCTTTGTCAGCAATGTTGAGGAGCGTGTCAAAGCGGCCACTATCATCGTCACTACCCACGCAGGACTGTTCGATGACCTCTCCAGTCCACACTCATTGCTGGCTGCTATTGATCGACGCCTGGTCCTCGATGCTGATCTCCTGGAAGAAGAGAGTGCCCGTTGGAGTAGTGCCGAACTGGACCAGGTACGCCTACTCGAAATGCTCAACACGATTGGTGTCGAGTTACCTGATGGCCGCTATCAAGGATTGCTTGCACTCGCTGCACCCGCCTTACGAGAAAATGGGCCAGGTGGCCTTTCAACCACGCCGACCGTAGGGAAGTCAGAGCTTGATACTCGCATGCTCGCCTGGTTTCAAACCTTACAGCAGGCCCGTACCGCCGTGGGAAACTTGTTTGCTGCCTTGAGCAGTCTTCTGGAGGAATCCCAGCAACAGGGATCACATGGAAGTGGCCGGGATAAGGGAAGGGATGACTCCCCCGGGCGTTCCCAGGGAGGACGCAGCGTTGAGCGTATAGATCAATCCCTGCGCCTGACCTCGCATATACGTAATATGGAGGCATGGCAGAATGCAGAACAGGCCTGGCAGCTGGCTTCCCAGCGTCTACAGACGGTGCTTGATTTCCTGCATGAAGCGGAGAAGATTCTGCTCACTACCCAGCGAAGTCGCCATCGGCTCGACCTTGGGAGTAGCGAGGATGACTCTGTAGCATATGAATTGGCTTCAGTTGCCCGAAAGCTGCTAGCCCAAAAACGGCTGGGACAGCAGGCCATAAACCTGGCAGATAACGATACGGTGTACTGGCTGCGTATGCCTCCCTCTCCTTCACCTGTTGCGCAACAGATGGCTCAACAGCGCCTGGCTGAAACCGCTTCACCTGCAGCACAGTTACCGGAGGGTTCACCGACTCTGTATGCCCAACCCGTCCAGGTTGCAGCCTCGTTGAAGCACCTGTTGCTTAACACGGATGCCTGTACGATTTTTGCTGGCGTTGCCCTGTCTGTAGATAGCAATTTCTCATTCACTCGCGGGCGTTTAGGGTTAGATCAGGATATATGTCCGGCGTTTTCGGTCGTCACTGCGCATCACGAACAGACACTCTTATACTTACCAAATGACGTGCCAGAGCCAAATATGCCACAGTATCAGCGTCACCTTGAGGCTGCCCTGGTGCAACTTGCCAGCACACTGGAAGGGCAACTGGTAGTGCTCTTCACTTCACATGCAGCCTTGCGAGCGTCCCATTCGGCTGTCAGGCCATTACTGGAAGCACAAGGCATTCTTATTCTGGCGCAGGGCATAGATGGTTCCCCCCGCCAGCTCTGGCAGGTCTTCAAAGAACAAGAACGAGTGGTATTGTTTGGCACAGGAAGCTTCTGGGATGGCCTGGATGAGGTCAGCCGCACTCCTGCATGTATCTTCATCACACGCTTACCCATGCCTGTGTTGAATGATCCCCCCATTGCTGCCCGTGCCGAACATTACTCTGACCAGCTGCATCAATTGACAGTACCTGTGGCAGCTCTACGCCTGCGTCGAACACTGAATCGACTTGCCTGGAGTGACACGAAGCGCAATGCGATTGTGCTCTTTGATCGCCGTATCATTTCAAAAGAGTATGGTTCTGCCATCCTGCACACCCTGCCACATTGTTCTACACGCCAGAACGGGATCTCGGCTCTATCTGAAACAGTGCTTGATTGGCTTACTACAACCGGCTCCTGGGAATAAGGAAAACCAAAGCTATCAGCAAGAGTAGTGGTGCAATCAGCAAAAAGAGAGGGAAAGGTGGCATCAACCATACTGCCCCTAGAACGAGTGCAATAGCAATGAAGTAGCCTGCAGGCGTGTGGGTTTCTTCCATCAACATCCTCCTCATCCCAACATCCTGATCAACTGTCCTATCCCAAAGAAGGCCAGTAACCCCACACTGTCATTGTACTGGTTTACGCAACAAGGCAGCGGTAAGTGTTGGGCCTACTTACTTGACCCCCCGATGGCACTATGGTATGTTGAGAACTACTGCGAAACCATCTGCTGAAAGGCTGACTATGAATCCGGGAAGAACACTCTTGCAGTTGCCTCATGGGCAATTGCAACTCCCTCTATTTTTGCCAGATGCTACCCTTGGTGTTGTCCGTTCAGTTGACAGCACAGATCTGGAACGTTGTGGTATCGAGGCACTTGTCATGAACACATTCCACCTGATGCAGCGCCCCGGCTCCTCCACAGTTACAGCCCTTGGTGGTTTACATAAAATGTGTGGTTGGCAGCATCCCATTATCACAGACTCCGGTGGTTTCCAGGCTTACTCATTGATCCGCCAGAACCCTCGCAACGGTTCCATGAACGAGAAAGGGATTACCTTTCAGCCAGAAGGGTTGGACCGCAAGTTTCACCTCACTCCTGAAAAGAGCATTCAGCTACAACTCAGCTATGGCGCTGATGTTGTCATTTGCCTCGACGATTGTACTCACGTAGATGACCCGTTTGAGACACAACAGGAGTCCGTCAAGCGAACGATCGACTGGGCTGGGCGTTGCAAAAACGAGTTCCAGCGCCTTGTTCAGCAGAAGAAGCTGTATCAGGAACAGCGACCGTTGCTGTTTGCGGTGATCCAGGGCGGAGGATTTCTTGAATTGCGCAAGCACTGTGCTGACGAACTATTGGAGATTGGTTTTGATGGCTTTGGCTTTGGTGGTTGGCCTCTGGATAACAAGGGAAAACTGCTGAGCGATATCATTGCCTACACCAGGGAAATTGTCCCCCCTGAGTTTCCGATGCATGCCCTTGGAGTCGGGCACCCGGCCAACGTCGTCGAATGTGCCCGAATTGGCTACGATCTCTTCGATAGTGCTATGCCAACACGAGATGCCCGTCACTATCGGCTCTACGTATTTACGGCAGAAAGCGGGTTAGAGGGTGAATGGTATTCGTATCTCTATGTCAATGACGACAAAGCCATCAAAAACGATGGCCCCATTTCTCGCTTCTGTGACTGCCTGTGCTGCTCAAACTACTCAGTGGCCTATCTGCACCACTTATTCAAGATCAACGACAACCTCTTCTTTCGACTCGCCACCATTCACAATCTGAGATTTATGGTCCAACTCACCGAACGCCTGAGGGCAAGCCTCCATGGATAACAACCAGCTAGACCAGCTGGTGGAGGCTGTTCTCACCAGCCGCAACTATAAAAGCGTCTGTGAACCCTTTATCAGAAACATTGGTGCGCAAGAACTTGCACGTTGGAACAATCTGAAAGAAGCAATCAAAGCTACCAAAAATAAGTTGCATCAGATAGGTGGAGCATATTTGGGAGGTGAAGCACACTATGCTGTATGGCTGAATGAGCTCAAGACGGCCGTCCAATCAGGAAACAGGCAACGGCTTCTCCAGACTTGTACCAGGATTATGAGTCATCATTCCTCCACCAGAGAACGTTTGCCGATCCTCGATCAGTTCTACACAATAATCCTGGCTGATCTCCCTCCGATTCACTCGGTCATCGATATTGCCTGTGGCTTGCATCCTCTAGCTATCCCCTGGATGCCTCTCGCCGTGCCTGTCCAATACTATGCATATGACATCTATCAGAATATGATAGACTTCTTGAATGAAGCTATGACGCTCCTCTCCGTGGAGGGCTACGCCCTGGCTCGCGATGTGATACATTCCTGTCCCACGCAAAAAGTTGATCTCGCCTTTATTCTCAAGGCGATCCCATGCCTGGAACAGGTGGATAAATCTGCTGGTTCCCGGCTCTTAGAGGCAATCAACGCGAACTATCTGGTCGTCTCGTTTCCCGCTCATAGCCTGGGTGGCAGAAAAAAAGGGATGGTTACTCATTATGATGCCAGATTTCAAGAACTGGTAGCAGACAAGCGTTGGCCAATAAAGCGATTTGCGTTTCCTACCGAACTGGTGTTTCTTATAGTCAAATAAATATTCAAAACTAGATTTCAGAGCTGTACCTCCGATTTGCAGGTGCAGGGCGACCGCATCGGAGGTACAGCTCTGTCGCCTTCCATCTAATTCCGACTGATCTCCCACATTAGATAGAAACCTTGCTGGCTTTTAGGTGGACATCCTCTGTCCATTAGATGGAAGCCTCAAATAGCATCTTGTCATTAGCTTGACAATCTAATGTATAATATCATTTGGTGCAAAAAAATACACCACTGTTTGGTAGGAGCAAAGTGCTGTCCTGCTTTATTCTGTAAGGGCAGCAGAGCGGCTCGCAGAACTGAAATAGATGAGGAGGGAAATCTAATGCTTGTCCATTTGATGCTGGAACTCTACGGTTGTGATCGGGAACTTTTGAGCAACGAACCTCTAGTACGGCGTGTGCTAGAAGAATATCCTTCCCGTATAGGTATGGAAAGACTCAGTCCCGTCCATCTGTATAATGTTGAAACATCCAATCCACTTGATGCTGGCCTTTCAGGCTTTGTGATCATCGCCGAAAGCCATGTCAGTTTACATGCCTGGCCGGAGTATGGTGAAGTCGATATCGACATCTGCTCGTGCAAGGAGTTCAGCCAGGAAGACGCCATCACTTTTGCGAAAGAGATGTTTCAAACAGATGATATAGAGTCACATTTCGTAGTACGTGCAACGCGCTCCCTGCGTCCCGAGAGACCTGATCCTCTCCGCTATGAAGCTGCAATGGCCGCTCGTCGGTCGCAAGGGAGAGGCTTATAGTAAGGGGTTCCGACTTTGAGGGACTGGAGATGAGGAAAATACCTGTTTCCAGTCCCTTTCTGTATCTGAATTATAGTCAGCAGGTAAATAAAACGCTTTGGCTCCGAATTTAATCCGATTCTGGCTCTTGACTTCAGGCTCACAATAATGCGAAGTACAAACAGTATCTTTAGAAACAACTGCTGATAATGATAGGATAGAGCATGTCACTAATACCGCCGATACAAGCCCCTGAGAGCAAAAACCTCCGCACTATCTATGGAGCCTGTCCACATGATTGTCCAGACTGCTGTGCGTTGGAGACGCAAATCGATGAGCATGGGAAAGCCGTCAGTGTGCGTGGTCGCTCCGACCATCCTGTAACACGCGGCTGGCTCTGTGCCAAAGTCAACCGCTACCTGGACCGTGTCTATCATCCCGAGCGTTTGCTCTATCCTCTGCGGCGTGTTGGTCCAAAGGGAAGTGGCGCATTTAAGCGTATCTCGTGGGATGAAGCGATTGCAGAGATCACTGGACGTTGGCACGAGATCATTGCACAGAACGGTGCACAATCTATCCTGCCTTATAGCTATGCTGGCACGTTGGGGCTGGTGAATAGTTCTGTCACCAACACACGCTTCTGGCATCGCCTGGGGGCTTGCCGCCTGGATCGTGCCATTTGTGGTCATGCGGCTGAAGAGGCTGTAATCCTGACGGTTGGCGGTCGTCTTGCTCCTTCGCCCGAGATGCTCATTCATAGCAAACTCATCCTCATCTGGGGCAGCAATCCTGCCAGTACCGCACCACACCTGATGCCTTTCCTTCGCGAAGCCCAGCGCAATGGAACGCGCATCATCGTCATTGACCCCATTCGCACACTCACAGCCCGTTCTGCAGACCAGCATATCCAGCCCTTGCCAGGTACCGACGCAGCGCTTGCCCTCGCCATGATGTATGTGATGGTGACGGAGGGGCTGCATAAGCCGGAGTGGATTGCAGCTCATACACTCGGTTGGGAGTATCTCCTCGAAAGGATCATGCAATTTCCACCAGAACGTGCTGCCCAGATTACAGGTCTTCCAGTCGGGACGATCTTTGACCTTGCACACAGCTATGCTACAACAACGCCAGCTTTGCTGCGCGTGACCGATGGTATCAATCGTCATACCAATGGAGGCCAAACAGTACGCACACTGGCCTGCCTTCCCGCTCTCACAGGCCAATATGGTCTACCTGGCGGCGGTCTGATGTATAGCACCAGCGACTGGCTACCATGGGATGCCTCAGCCGTAGCTCATGAGTGTGAAGAGGTCTGCCCGCCAGCACCACGCACCCTGAATATGAATCGGCTGGGAGCTATCCTGACGGGTGAAGCCGACCCTCCTGTCTACTCTCTCTTTGTCTACAACGCCAACCCGGTGGCCTCGACACCGAATGCCGGCAAAATTATCGAGGGCCTGATGCGCAACGAGCTGTTTACCATTGTGCATGAACTTTTCGAGACCGATACTGCTCGCTATGCTGATATTATCCTGCCTGCTACCAGCCAGCTCGAGCACGTAGACCTGCACAAGCCATATGGTCATCTTTCACTTCAATACAACATGCCTGCTATTGCCCCTCTAGGTGAGGCCCGCAGTAACTGGGATGTCATACGTGCCCTGGCTGCTGCCATGGGTTTTAACGAACCATGGTTGCAGGAAGACGCGAACGAAGTCATTCGTGAAGTACTACAGGCTACTGCACGTAAGAACCTACTCCTGGAAGATATTACCCTGGAGCGTTTGCAAACCGAAGGTTCAGTCCCTCTCGCTATTCCCGCAGATCAGCAGATACCTTTTGCCGATGGCGTATTCCGCACGCCCTCCGGCAAAGTAGAGTTCTATTCCGCCCAGGCTGCCGCGAAAGGCTATGATCCCGTTCCTGGTTGGGAACCAGAGGTGGAATCGAGAAGCAGTGAGCATTCCGGGGGATCATCTGATGCTCGTCTACCTCTCCTATGCCCTGCTGCTCACCACTTTGTCAGTTCGACATTTGGCAATCAGGAGCGATTGAGAAGCAAAGAGGGCAAGCCAACACTCCGTATTCACCCAGCCGATGCCACCCCACGCGGTATTCGTAGTGGACAACTGGTGCGTGTGACCAGTGAGCGCGGTTGGTGTCACCTGTTCGCAGAAGTGACGGAAGAAGTGCGCCCAGGTGTGCTGGCGACGACAACGGTCTGGTGGCCAAAGTTCAGCCCAGATCAGCGCAACGTCAACTGGACAACCTCCGACAGGCTGGCAGACTTTAACGGTGGCAGCACGTTTTATACTAATCTGGTGACAGTAGAGGTTGAAATGTAGGTCTCTCTACCTGTGTCTGGGCGGAGCGAGCCAGAGCTGTCATCGGCATAGAACCTGATGCTGATATGCGCCGCCAGGCTGAAATCCGAATGGCTAACTTACCCAATGTGCGAAAAGTCCAGTTGCTTTCCATGACGTTCTTGCTCAGATGCGAGTTCTCGGATCTGAGAGGAGAAATATATGCCGTTACGTGTACTCAGCTATAACATTCTCTTCGGCGGAGAAGATCGTCTGCCTCAGATTGGGAATGTGATCCGCATGCACCGGCCAGATGTGGTTGCTCTCCTGGAAGCGAATAGCCGGTCGAATGCAGGGAGGCTTGCCCAGGAATTGGGGATGCAACTCGTTTTTGGTGAGGCTAACAGCGAATTTCACGTTGCGTGGCTGAGCTGCCTCCCTGTTCTTTGGACGGAAAATCATCGTCTCCCTGTGCTTGCAAAAACCCTCTTAGAGATTGAAGTCCTTTGGGAAGATACTCCCATCCATCTCTTTGCCACCCATCTGATAGCCGGACGTGATAAGAAGAGTGGGCAACACCGCGTAGAGGAAATGCGTACAATACTGAATATCCTGCAATCCCCTCATGGTTGGCCTCATCTGCTGGTAGGAGATATGAATGCTATTCATCCTGCCGATCAGGTTGGCGTTCCTGCATTCATGGACGAGACGGCCCCAGAGATTGGCTATATTTCGCGTGAAGTGATCTCTTTGCTTCTGCAAGCTGGCTATGTTGACTGTTATCGTCAATTGCATCCAACGGAACCAGGATATAGCTATAAGGTGCCCAATCTCTGGCTACGGCTGGATTATATCTTTGCCTCACCACAACTGGCCCCCAGACTTCATGCATGTGATCTTGCTTCAGGTCCAGAAGCCATGATCGCCTCGGATCATCTCCCTATATGGGCTGAGTTTAGGTAGCAGAACGGCAGATAATCTCTTGTGCTCGTAACGCTCACATCTGGTGTGTTTGATAGAATATCTCATACAGCACAATCCCCGTCGCCACCGCGAGATTGAGCGAATCGCTCCGCCCAACCATCGGAATTTTTACCATCAAGTCGCAGACCGCTTGCTGCTCACTCGATAAACCCTGCCGTTCGCTTCCCATCAGTAGAATAAGAGGCGGATGGTAAGAAATCTGGCGATAATCATTGCATGCTGCTCCTGAGGTGCCGATTACTGTATAGTGATGCTCTTGCTTCCAGCGTGCAAATTCGGCAAAAGTCGTTTTGACCAGGCGTTGTGAGAAAATTGCACCCATACTGGCTCGTAGTGCTACAGGATCATAGGGATCAGCACAATTTCCCAGGAGGATTAGCCCGGTGTTACCTACAGCATCGCCTGTCCGCAGGATAGTCCCAATGTTCCCAAGGTCCTGGGCAGCATCAAGTGCTACCCAGCAGCGTTCATTCGCCAATCGAACGTCTTCCAACTTTTCCCAGCGTTGGCGCACCACGGCCCCAATGCCCTGTGGATTATCTTTGACTGAGATACTTTTGAAAACGTCTGCTGTCACCTCAAGGCATGGAACGCCAAGGGCTTGCTGTGCCGAAATGAGTTCTTGCCCAAACGTGCTCTTCAAGGGATGCGGGGCGATCACCAGCATCTCAATTTCGGCGTTCAGTTGTATCGCTTCCGCTACAATGCGGATGCCCTCGATGAAAAAGAGTCCCGTTCGTTCGCGCTCCTGGCGCTGGCGAAGACTGCGAATCTGTTTGATACGTTGATTGGTCAGGCTAGAAATCATCATAGACTAAGTGTATCTCTTCATATGTTATAATTGCCAGTAAAGTGAACAATACTGAACACCGAGGTAATATAGGAAGTGAGACAAGATATCGTCCAGCCAGGTGGTTCTCAGGAGCGTGATTTTGAACTGGTTCAGCGCTACAAGACCACTCTGGAGTATCAGCGTGAAATACTCAAGCACATTATAGATATTGGATCTTCACTGCGGCTCACTGTGGATACAGACACCTTGCTGGTGCGAGTATGCGCTGCAGCCTGCAAAGCCCTGCGTTTTCGGCATGCTGCCTTATACCTGTCTGATGGCACAGGCTATTTCCGTATCTATGCCACCTCTGGCATCAGTCTCGAGGAGGAAGAGTATCTCCATCAGCACCCATTGCCAGAGTCTGTTGTTGCTCAGCTGGTTAACGAGGAGTATCGCATCAGTGACTCGTACTTTATTCCTGCTGAAGCCCCACTGTGGCGAAATGAGTACGTTAGTAGCTTCTTTGTGATTGTAGATGACGCCACAGATGCTTCCTCCCCTCTCGCTCCTTCATGTCCTCCTGCTTTCTTCGATCCTACCTGGCGACCTGAAGATCTGATGGTGGTTCCACTGATCAGTGCTGATAACACCCTCCTGGGCTTTTTGACTCCTGATGCTCCCTTAGATGGGCTACGTCCAACCACCGAGACCATGGCTCTCTTTGAATTGTTCGCTAACCAGGCTGCGATTGTCATCGAAGGTACCCATCTCTATGCTGAATTACGTAATGCACTCAAGCAGGCACAGGAATCCGAACGGCTCAAAAACCATTTCTTAATCACAGCTTCTCACGAGTTGCGTACTCCCTTGACAGCCATTCAAGGCTACCTTGAACTACTGGGCGAGTTTGGGCCTGCGCTCGATGAAGAATCTAAAACCCGCTTTCTCGCTAATGCTCGTCGGGCCTGCGAAGAATTAGTCTTGCTCCTGGGCAATGTGATGGATGCCAGCCGTATTGATCAGGACCGCGTGGAACTCAAACCTGATTCTGTGCGAGTAGTGCAATCCGTACAGATCATCCTCGAAATTTTGGAGCCGATCCTTGGACGGGAAGGTCGCACAGTGGAAGTTCGGATCGCTGATGATCTCTCTGTCTGGGTTGATGACTTACGCCTCCGTCAAATCCTGCTTAACCTGGTTGGGAATGCGTTGAAGTATACGCCTGCTCCATCAGGATTGGCAATCAAGGCCGAAAGTGAGAGTGGAGAGGAACTGGCTCAGTACTTAACTCGATCATCGGTACATCAGCATTTATCGCCTCCTCCTTCTGGTCATTTTGTGGTGATTGCTATTCGTGACTGGGGGCCAGGTATTTCCTTAGAAGATCAACGCCACCTCTTCACGAAGTTTATGCGCTTGCCCATGGCCATAAATAGCCTGCAGCGAGGAGCTGGCCTGGGTCTCTATCTCTGCCGTCAGCTTACAGAAGCGATGGGTGGCTATATCTGGATGGAGAGTGCAGGTGTTCCTGGTGAGGGTTCCACCTTCTTTGTCGCACTCCCTCAGCATATCGGCAATTCCCCCATTTGACGAGTTTTAGCCTGCTATGCTACTATATCTCAAGAGGGAAAATTGTTTTGATCAAGGAAGAGGGAGTATTATGAACTTATATGAACAGTTAGTAGTGGTGCGCGGTCGTCTAGATGAAATTGGGGCACATGATGATACAGTAGACCTGGTAGAGAAGCTGGTGAAGAAGGCAGAACCAGCAAAGGGTGATAAGACCAATTATACTCAGATTCAGGTGTTGCGTCACATGTTGCGCATGCCTGAAGTGAGCGATAACTATAATATCTATAACGACCTGCAAGAATTGATCGGCGAGCGTATCGAGACGGAGATCACTGCACGCGAAGACGCGGCTCCGGCAGCGTATGTTGATACTGAACGCCACCCGAAGCCAAAGTCGTTCTATAAAGCACAGAAGGCCAGGGCGAAAGCGAAGGAGAAAAGGAAGGGCTGATCACTATTGAGTGGTTGGCCCTTCAATTTGCCGTTGTTGTGAACCTGGTTCGCCGAGTTGCAATTGTTGTTTCATTGCTTGCAACTGTGCCTCCACATTCTGCTCGGCTGAAATCTTTTGCAACTCGCGGTCAAGTGTATCACCTGAGCCTGCACCCAGCAATCCCTGCTCACCCAGCGTTCCCTGCTCGATCAGTGATTCCATCGCATTGGCACGGGCCTGCATTGATAATACCTTATCCTGGGCCCTCTGCATTGCCAGGTTCATCTCCGTCATTTCTTGTGAGATGCCTGTGGCCGCCTCATTGATCTTCACCTGCGCCTGTGCAGCGCTATACTGCGCCTTGACCATCTCCTTCTGTGTACGGAATGCCTCCACGCGAGCAGAGATGGTGCGCTCCATCTTAATCAGCTTATCTTCCTGGGCCTGCAACTGAGCGATTTGTTGCTCGTAACTGTTAATCTGGACCACCAGCAACTCTTTTCTTTGCAGGGCCATACGTGCCAGGTCCTCGCGGCCCGCCTGTAATGCCTGCATCGCCTGCTGGTCGAGCTTACTGATTCGTTGCTGAATTTGCTCCTGCTGCATCTCCAAGCGTTTCTCGTTGGTCACAACGTCAGCAATCGAACGGCGCAGGTTCTGCAGTTGTTCCATCTGCTGGTTGTATGAGTAGTCCATTACCTGACCAGGATCTTCGGCTTTATCCAGTGCTGCACTGGCGCGGATACGGAAAAAAGCTGCAAGACGTGACAAAAGGCCCATACGTCCCTCCTGTTTTTTGGACGAGCAATGAATACGCATTTCTCTGGCTTCTACATCTCTTATGTGGTCAGAGTTGCTCTTTCTTTATGATATCATAAAAACGCTTGACTTTTACGTATCTATCGGCTATAATCCGCCTTGTACTAGAGAAGCGGGCTTAGTGTAGTGGCAACATGCGACTTTCCCAAAGTTGAGATCACGGGTTCGAATCCCGTAGCCCGCTCCCAAAAGGGCCTCCTGTCATTATGACAGGAGGCTTTTCTTTTCCCTGCTCACGTGTCCATCTGCATTCGCCGCATATCGCGCCCCACCGTTCTCAGCCCAATCAGGCAGACCAGACCTGCCAGGAAAATGAACGTTGGCCCAGTAGTAATCAGCGCGAAGGCCAGTGTCTCTTTTTCAGCAATAAACCCGATGATCGAAGGTGCTGCTGCATCTCCGAGCAGGTGTGCCAGGAGCAGGGCAACAGCGACTGCGGTGGCACGCAGGCCCGGCGGGATAATATCCTGAATCACTGCATTCAACGGCCCGGTGCAAAAGTTCAAAGCAATAGCTGCAATAATGAACACCGTGACGAACCCAGGGAGGCTATGGATGAAAAGCGCTATAAAAGTCATCGGAGCGCCAACAAGAAAACCGAGCGTTGCGGTCAGGAGACGGCCTTCGGGGCGACGACGCTGTAGATAGTCCGCCAGCCAACCACCGGTCAGTGTTCCAACCAGTCCACTCCCTACCAGTACACCACCAGAGATGAGTCCAGCCAGTCCTAACTTCAAATGGAAGGCATCTACAAAGTAGCTGGGGAGCCAGAATGAAGTCCCACCAATCGCGAAGAAACTGGCTGTCAGCGCACAAAGCAATATCAAGTAGGTTGGAATCTTGAAGATTTTTCCTGCTGAACTCCAAAATTCTGCCCCTATAGCTCCGTGTCCCTTTACAGTATCCTCTCCATCTCCATCATTTTGCTCATTTTGGATCTCAAAAGCGCCTCGTTTTGGTTCAGTCAGCCGCCAGGCCAGGAATGCCAGGATCAGGCCAGGAATACCAACGATGTAGAACGCCCAGCGCCAACCAAATCGATCAGCTACCAACCCACCGAGTGTAAACCCGAGGGCGGCTCCGATCAACGTCCCTGACGACCAATATGACAGGATGCGCCCTCGTTGCGCTTTGGGGAAATAGTCAGCGAGCAGTGAAAGTGAGGCCGGTGCGTACCCGGCCTCTCCAATACCCAGTACGGCCCGCGTGAGAAACAACTGTATAAAGTTCCTTGTCAGTCCTGCCATCGCAGTTGCAACACTCCAAACTCCAACACAGAGCGCCACAATGTTTGTGCGTACACTTCTGTCCGCCCATATACCAAGTGGCAGTGTGGCGAGCGCATAGACCAGCAGAAACGATGTGCCGAGCAATCCCTGCTGGCCCGTCGTCAACCCAAACTCCTCACGGATTTTCGGGAGTACGGCTGGCAGCACAAAGCGGTCCGTATAGTTGAGTATGTTAATGCTGAATAGAATGATAAAGGCCAGCCGCGCCTCCCCTCTGCTTGGTCTACTAGTAGTTTTGGGGCTTGCTTGTTCGGGAGCAGTTGTTGTCATAAAAAAAGCTTTCTTTCTGAGAGGTACAAGTATATTTCTGTTAAAAGACGGTATCTGCAGGCATTTTTGGGTTTCGCTTCAGTTTGCCTCCAATTATTATAGACGCAGCACATAATGGATGTTGGCAGATTAATCGGAGACCCAGGGCGCGATAATGGATGTTGACAAAATAGTCGAACAATGACTGGCCGATAAATCGGCGCCTACGGTCGGGTCGGAGTAGTTTGTTCATCTGCATAATCGGCCCACGTGCAGGATAAATCGGGCCCTGACTGGCCGATAAATCGGCCGTGCGCGCGATAAATCGGCGCCTACAGTCTGGCCGGGTTAATGTGTCACAGTTTCACCAACGTCAAACCAAAAATGTCCCCTGAGCCACCAATCTCCTGCAACGCCCAATCAGGAATAGGATCATCCACTGAGATAATCATCAGCGCAATATCAGGAGTATGCTTTGCATCCCTGGGCTGGGGTGCCCGCACTATGGGACCTACATCCATATGACGGATATTCACATTCGCTCGCCCCAGGATTGTGCCTACCCGACCGATCATGCCGGGTTGATCGGGATTGCGACAGAAGAGAATGTAGTCCTCTGGTACAAACTCTGTCCAGTAGCGACCCACACGCACAATACGTGGCTCACCACGCATTACCGTTCCACTCAGCATCTCCACGTACTCATCACCAGAGCCAGGCTTGCCTGCAAATGATGAAGCGTACCCATTGGCATTCAGCAGGCGCAGCGTCACCAGGTTAGCAAACTCGGTTGATGTCGTAGATTTCTGCTCAAGAATCTCCAATCCTCGCTGTTTTGCCAGCAATTGTGCATTAATCATGTTCACATGAGCGTCGGAGACCGATTCAAGCAGACCCTTAATCAGTGCAGCCTGCAGGGGACGTAAATCGTAATTCGCAATTTCTCCGCTACAGGATAACTCGACCTTGTTGAGTGGCCCTGGCTGCAGTTGGGTGTACAGACGCCCCATCTTTTCGAGCAAATGCATGTAAGGTTGCAGCACCTTAAGCGTTTCGGGAAGGATCATAGGTGCATTGACGGCTGCGCGAGGGAAGTCTCCGTGCAGGACAGAGACAATCTGCTCGGCAACATCTGTGGCGACTCCCACCTGTGCCTCTTCTGTTGAGGCTCCCAGGTGTGGTGTGGCGATCACACGCTCATGAGCCACGAGTTGTTTGAGAGTAGCATTCTCGCGTATTGGTTCCTCACTGAACACGTCGAGAGCGACTCCCGCCAGGCGGTTCTCGTTGAGCGCATGAAGCAAAGCTTCTTCGTCAACCAGGCCCCCTCGTGCGCAGTTAATCAGTCGTGCTCCCGGCTTGAGCAAACTCAGTTCGCGAGCACCAATCAATCCGCGTGTCCCGCCAGGCCCACTGGTGAGCGAGGCATGTAGCGTCACAAAATCTGCCTGTTTGAGCATCTCTTCCAGGCTCAACAACGTCACACCTAACTTGCGAGCCTGTTCAGGTGCCACATAAGGATCAAAAGCGATAAGCTGCATTTCCAGCCCCTGAGCACGTCGCGCAACCTCTGTCCCTACCTTGCCCAAACCTACGATGCCAAGCACCTTATTGCGTACTTCAACCCCCAGAAAGCGTCCCTTCTCCCATTTACCTGCTTTCATGCTCCTATCGGCTGCCGAAATATGCCGCGCCAGGGCCATCAACATCGCAATAGTGTGCTCTGCGGCTGCGATGATGTTGCCAGTAGGGGAGTTGACAACCATAATACCCTGTCGTGTTGCCGCTTCTATATCGATGTTGTCAACGCCCACTCCGGCACGCCCGACAATCTTCAAGCGTGTCGCTGCTGTCAGAATATCGCTTGTGACCTGGGTTTCGCTGCGCACAATCAAAGCTGTATACTCACTAATTGCCGCTCGCAACTGTTCAGACTTGAGACCAGGACGTACATCAATCTGCGCCTCTGGAAGGTGTGCGTGCAGGAGATCAATCCCCTCCTGTGCGATACGGT
>WNGL01004411.1_pt1 | contig 18842 bp, 15 predicted proteins | sample 5400591 | NCBI WGS metagenome assembly WNGL01 (sample SAMN13153377, study PRJNA577476) | soil metagenome | isolation source: 80 cm soil or saprolite under Garry oak tree replicate 1 | place: USA:California | collected 2016-06-15 | reverse complement strand
CATCCGCTTCATCAGGTCCTTGACCCTGGCGCCGATCGACGCCCCGGAGTCGAGGTAGACGGGCGTGCTGCCGCGCTGGGCGGCGATGGCCGGCACGCCGAGGGTGGCGGCGACACAGCAGGCGGCGAGCGCCGCGGCGACCAGGATTCTGGCGCGCCGGCGGCGCGGCCAGGGAAGGGAAGGAAGGGATGGTCGGGGGAGGTGGCGGAGCTTGCCGAGCGGCATGGCGTTCCCTCCGTCTTTGGATACGGAAGCCCCGAAAGGCCGGCTTCGACCGATCGAAGCGCAGTCTGGAACCGCTCCCAAGACCTGTCAAGAGCCTGGATCGCCGTACTTTGGAAACCATTTTTTGGAATCGCTCCCAGGCTCCCTGATCGCCCGCCTGGCCACCGGCCGCTAGGCGTGGCTGGGGCGGGGCGGAGCAAGCCACCACTGGCTTCTAACCGACCGCTCGGGGGCGGTCTACCTGGCCGGCCCGGGTCAGCGTCTGCTCTCGCGCTGCGGATTCCACCCTGATCTCGCGTTCCCGCCCTCGAGACAAGAGCGCAGAGTCTCTCGACGTCCCTCCTCCACGGCCGTCTCCCTCAAGGCACGGGCGATTTCCGTAACTTCTCTTAGTGCAAACTGGCCAGAATGCAAATTTGCGGACTATGATCCCGGCCTAAAGGGACGGTGAAGTCGTATGCCAGCCCTGAACCCCACAGTCCGGAACCGACGACCAGGGGTCGAGCTTCGTAGATTCCGAGAGGGGGCCGGTCTGACCATCGAGCAGGTGGCTGCACGGCTGGAGTGCTCGATCTCGAAGGTCTCGAGGATCGAAACCGCGCAGGTCCGACCGACCCCGCGAGATGTCAGGGACCTGCTGGATATGTACGGGGTCGAGGACGACTCCCGTGAGGCGCTTCTTCGGATCGCTCGGGAGGCTCGACAGCGCGGATGGTGGGAGCTCTACAGTGACCTGCCGAAGTCGACCCTCGCTGGTGTGGAGTCGGCCGCCGATTCCATCCGTGCATACTCGCAGGCGCTGGTCCCCGGGCTTCTTCAGACCGAGGAGTACGCGCGAGCGGTTATCCGGGCGATCCACGCAGGCTTCGACCCTCCTGAGATCGACCGCCGCGTGGAACTTCGTATGGCGCGCCAGCAGCTCCTTACGAGGGAGCGTCCGCTGCGGCTGTGGGTAGTGCTCGACGAGGCTATTGCGCGACGCGAAGTCGGTGGACGAGACGTCCTGCGCCGACAACTCGACCATCTGGCAACGGTCACGGCCCTCCGCGACGTCACCATCCAGGTACTGCCGTTCCGTTCTGGAGCCCACGCCGCCATGGATGGTGAGTTCGCGATCATCGGCTTTCCCGAACGAGGCGAGACGGACATCACCTACATCGAGAACGCAACGAGCGATCTCTACGTTGAGGAAGCCGACGCGGTGAGCCGATACATCGAAATATTCGATCGCGTCCGCGATGCGGCGCTCAGTCCTACGGCCTCCAGGGCGTTTCTCACCCGAGCGGCCAGAGAGCTGTCAGCGCGGGCCTGACCTATGGAGGACGACATCACCGTGGACTTGTCACGCGCGGCATGGCGCAAGAGCAGCCTCAGCTACAACAACGGTTGCGTTGAGGTCGCCTTCGTCGACGGCCGGGTCGCAGTCCGCGATTCCAAGCATGCGGACAGCCCGGTGCTGGTGTTCACCGGCGCCGAGTGGAAGGACTTCGTCGCCGGAGTGCGTGACAGGGAGTTCAACCTCGACCGCTGACCTCAACGCGCCTGCTCCGCGGTTGAGCGGTGCAGCGCAGCTCAGACGTGAGCGGGGCGGGCGCCCGGAAGGACAACGCCGAAGCCCTTGACCGCGAGCTTGAGGATCACCTGGCCGGGCTCGGTGAGGTCGGCGACCCACGGTGTAGGCGTCCGGGCCCTGGCGGCGGGCCAGCGCCAGCGCGCGGGCGTTGGCCCAGACCTTGGCGCGCGATTCCTCGAGGAAGCGCTTGGTGCCGAGCCGGTTGGCGGGGGTCAGCACCCGGTCCAGCAGGCTCCGCGGCCCGCTGACCGCGTCCAGCTCGGTGTCCTCGGCGCCGACCCGCGCGGCCAGCACGGTGTCGATCTGGCGGTGGTCGGCGGAGCGGCCGGCCAGCAGCTCCGGGTCCTGGAACTCCTGGTCGTTGATCACCTCCAGCAGCGCCTGTGGGAGGTCGTAGTTGATGTGCGCGTTCATGCCGAGCAGCACGTGCCGCAGCGGCGGCAGCGCGGTGGCCTGCTCGTCGGCGGCCGCGAACGCCACCTTCCAGGGGCCTGAGGGGACTTCACCGCGCTGGTCGGCCTCCAGCGCGTCCAGGTACAGGCGGGCGAACGCCACGTCCCAGCGCTCCACCCATGGCGGGTCCGCGAAGGCGCCGGTCTCCAGCTCCGCCCCAACCGCCCTGGTGGTGCGCAGGTAGGTGCCGTGGAAGTAGCGGCGGGCGTCCTTTCGCGCCTCCAGGGGAGCCTGGAGCGCCTCCATCCGCGCCACCAGCTCGTCGATCGCCCCGAACTCGCTCACGCCCGACAGCTTGCCAAGCGCGGACGGCCTCGTCCACTACCTCACCTGGAGCGCTCAGCCACGGACGACCACAAGCTCAGAGCTCCTGGCGATCGGCAGGCTCACAGCGGTGGCTGCTCCGGCTCGCGCACGCCACGTCGTACCGTCAGGCGGGTACTTTGGCCAGCTCGGCGACCTTGGTTGCACCGCCGTGGCCGATCGCCTTGGCAATCCCGCCAGAGACCAGGCGACGCTCGTGCTCGGTGAGGTGCGGAAGGATCGGCGTGAAGGCTGTTGCCAGTACCGTGTGTCGAGCGTCAAGCCCTCAACTTCGGGCCGCAGGCCGGGTGCCTCTGGCCAGCGGCTGCGGCCTCGGACAGCGCCTCGCGCTGGGCCGCGAACCATGCGCTTGGCGGGAGCGCGACCGCGGCGCTGCGCAGCCGAGCCGCCCGCCGCGCGCGCTCGGCCGGGCCCATCGCCAGCGCCCGCGCGATCGCGTCGGCCAGCGCCGCGGTGTCGAACGGGTTGAGCAGCAGCGCGGCGTCCCCCAGATCCTCGGCGGCGCCGGCGTTGCGCGACAGGATCAGTACCGCGTCGCGGTCGTTCACGCAGGCGGCCTCCTTGGCGACCAGGTTCATCCCGTCCCAGACCGGGTTGACCACCACCACGTCCGCCGCGGCCAGCGCCCGCAGGGCGCGCGGGTGGTCGTCGAGGACCAGCAGGCGCACCGGCGTCCAGCCAGGACGGCCGAAACGCCGGTTGACCTCCTCGACGCACCGCTCGACCTCGGCGCGGTAGCGCTGGTACTCGGGCATGCCGCCACGCGACAGGTTGGTGACCACGAGGTGCGTGACCTTTCCCTCGTAGCCCGGGTGCGACCCCAGGAAGGCGGCGAAGCCGTCCAGGCCACGCACGATGTTCTTGGTCGGCTCCATGCGGTCCACGCGAACGATCAGGCGCTGTGCCCCGTCGGCGGCGAAGCGCTCGGGCAGCCTCCGCGAGAGCAGCCGGCGGAGGTCGCGCTCATCGACCCCGAGCGGGAAGGCACGGACCCGCACCTCGCGCCCGTCGGCGGCCCGCACTGTGCCAAGCGCCGCGTCGACCGCGAAGCCCACCGCCCGGCAGCAGCGCAGGAAATTCTCTACCCAGCGGGCGCTCAGGAAGCCGACCACGTCGGCGCCGAGCATGCCGTGCAGCAGCTCGCCCGCGACGGCGTCCGGGAGAAGGCCGAAGCACTCCGGGTCAGTCCACGGGCAGCAGACGTGGTGCATGATGCGCAGGTCCGGCCGGCGGGCGCGCAGCAGCGCCGGAGCCAGCCCCAAGTGGTAGTCCTCCACGTGCGCCTCCGCCCCGGCATCGGCCTCCTCGTCGCACGCCTCGGCAAAGGCCCGATTCACCGTCCGATAGCTGTTCCAGCGGTCCTGGAATCCCCGATCGAAGGCCACCGCGCCAGCGTCCAGCAGGTGATGCTGAAGAAACCAGAGCGTCCGGTTGGAAATATCGTGGTAATAGCTTTCGTAGATTTTCTCGTCCAGGCGCAGCATCCGCGGCTCCGCCGTCCCTGACCGCGGCAGCGGCAGTCCCGTCGCCGCCGCGGCGGCCGCGCGATCGCCCTCCGTTATCGCTGCCGAGATCCACGTGCAGGGGATACTCTCGAGGGCGGGGGCCAGAGCGCTCACCAGACCGCCGGACCCTCTGCTGGACGACACCTCGCCATTCGCGCCGATCGTGAACTGCAGCGGCCCGCGATTTGACGCCACCACCACCGCGCTCATGCTCGCCCGAATTCCCGCTCCCGATACCAGTGCACGACCTCGCGCAGCCCCTGGTCCAGCGGCACCTTCGGCCGCCAGCCGGTGAGCCGGCAGACGGCGTCGGGATTGGCGATCAGGCGCTGCGCCTGGAGACCGCGGGGCCGCACCAGCGCCGGGTCGCTCCGCGCGCGCAGCTCCTTCCGCATCACCTTGCCGAGCAGGGCGATCAGGTCGTCGGCCGTGGTCCCGAGCCCGGAGCCGACGTTGAACGTGCTCCCGACCGCCGCGGGCGCTCCCGCCAGGCGCAGCAGCGCGTCGACCGCGTCGGTCACGTAGACGTAGTCGCGCACCGAGTCGAGGCGGCCGGCGAGCACCTCGTCGCCGTCGAGCGCCTGGCGGACAAGGGTGGGGACGAGGTTCCGCTCCGGCTGCCGAGGGCCGTAGACGTTGAAGCCGCGCACGGTGGTCACCGGCAGGCCGAAGGACGCGTGGTAACTTGCGGCCAGGTGCTCTGCGGCGAGCTTGCTGGCGGCGTACGGCGAGCGCGGCTTCAGTGGGTGCAGCTCGTCAACGGGGTTGTAGCGGGGGTTGCCGTACACCTCGGACGAGGACATCAGCAGCACCCGCTCGACGTGAGCGTCGCATGCCGCCTGCAGCACGTGCGCGGTGCCGCGCACGTTGACCTCGACGTAGGTGAGGGGGTCCTCGAGCGAGTACGGCACGCAGCCGAGCCCGCCGACGTGCACGACAAGGTCGACGCCGTTGGTCGCCCGCTGCACCGCTGCCAGGTCGCGCAGGTCCCCGAGCATGACCTCCAGGTCCCCGCCGCCACCGCCGCCCGGGATGCGCGCCATGCCGGACCCGGGAGAGCTGGAGCTGAAACGGACCAGCGCACGGACCTGTGCGCCCTGGAGCAGCAGCGCCTCGCAGAGGTGGCCGCCGAGAAATCCCGACGCTCCGGTCACCAGGACACGTTTTTGGTCGAGCGCGATCATACTGACTCTCTTCTGACTCAGGACGCACGACAATCACGGAGATCGCCGCAGAATCGAGCACTAACGGGGCGGTTCGCGCTGTCACCGAGCTGACAAGTTGCTGCGGTCGAAGTGGTGGCCGCGCAACCTTATCCCTCGGCCTGTTGCGGCGCGGATATTAGCCCCCTGTTCGCGCATTCTGCCTTATACTCCCGATATGCGAGAATGCCCTGTCTGCAAGCGGCCCGTCGCGGCGTCGGACCGGTCATGTACCGACTGCGGCGCGGAGCTGCGCCCCGCCTCGGGTTCTGAGGAGTTCCGCGTCATCACGGTCGTGTTCTGCGACATCGTCGACTCGATGAAGCTCGACGACCAGCTCGAGTTGCTGCCGCTGCGACGGGTGATGGACCGCTTCTACGAGACGGCCAGCCGCATCCTCGTCGGCCATGGGGGAGCAGTAGGCACGCGCCATGGTGACGGGCTCATGGCGGTATTCGGTATTCCTACGCCGCACGACGACGACGCGCTCCGCGCCGTGCGGGCCGCCTCGGAGCTGCGGGAGGCCCTGTCCCAGCTCAGCGCCGAGCTCCAGAGCAGTCACAAGATCGCCCTGGCCACACGGATCGGCGTCAACACCGGCAGAGTCCTCGTTCACACCGAGGGGACCTCGGTCGAGGAGCAAGTCACCGGGCATGCCGTCAACCTGGCGAGGCGGTTTGAGCAGAACGCTGGTCCCGACGGGATCCTGATCGGAGAGGGAACCTACTCGCTGGTGCGCGACGCCGTGCGCGTCGAGCAGACGGAGCCGCTGCGCCTCAAGGGCGTGCCAAGCCCCGTGGTCGGCTACCGCGTCCTGCGGGTCATGCTTGGCGTGCCGGGACGGGTGCGGCGGCTCGACCGCCCGCTGATTGGACGGGACCTCGATCAGCGACTGCTCATGGACCTGTTCGAGCGCACCGTCGCCGAGCGCTCCTGCCATCTGGTCGTCCTGCTGGGGCCGGCCGGGATCGGCAAGTCGAGGCTGGTCGACCATTTCGTTCAGGAGCTGGGCGACCAGGCGACGATCCTGCGCGGACACTGCCTCTCCTACGGAGAGAGCGTCACCTTCTGGCCGATTATGGAGATCGTCACCCAGGCAGCCGGGATCGCGCCGACCGACCCGCTCGACATGGTCTACGAGCGGCTCGGCGAGCCGCTCGCCGACAGCGACCGGGCACGGGAGATCACGCTGCGCGTGGCCCAGCTCATCGGCTTCACGGCCGAGAGCGGCCTGCCGGGCGACAGCTATTCGGCGCTGCGCGCCTTCCTGGAGGCGCTCGCCCGCCGCCGCCCCTTGGTGGTCTTCGTCGACGACCTGCACTGGGCAGAGCCGTCGCTGCTCGATGCCATGGACCACATCGCCGAGTACTCCCAGGGCGTGCCGCTCATGCTGCTGTGCGTGGCACGCCCGGAGGAACTGCTCCAGCGCAGGGAGCGCTGGCCGGGCGCCAAGCCGAACACCCTTTGCATCTCGCTATCGCCGCTGCGGGAGTCGGAAGGCGAGAAGCTCGTGGAGCACCTGCTCGACGGCAAGCGCCTGGACGTGGAGGTGATGACCTACATCTGGCAGCTCACGGAGGGCTATCCCCTCTTCGTGGAGGAGCTGGTCGAAGGGCTCGTCCAGCAGGGCATCCTCCGGCTGGTCGAGGGGCGCTGGGTGGCGACCGCCTCCGAGCTGGAAAAGGTGGCGCTGCCCCGGACGATCGAGGCGCTGCTCACCGTGCGGCTCGCCCGCCTCAGCGAGGAGGAACGGTCGATCATTGAGCGGGCCGCGGTCGTGGGCAAGCAGTTCCACACCGCGGACATTGTCGCGCTGTCGCCCCAGATGCGGCCGTCCGAGGTGGCCAACTGCCTCGAGACGCTGTGCCTGCAGGACCTGATCGACCGCGACCACAGCGCCGTGTTCCCGCTGCCGGCGGTCGAGGGCGGCGATGGCTACAGCTTCCGCCACATCCTCATCCGCAACGCCGCCTACGAGCGCATGACGGAGGAGGTCAGGGCCGACCGCCACCGGCGCTACGCCAACTGGGTCGAGGAGACGGCCGGCGACCGGCTCAGCCAGTTCGACGAGCTGATCGCCTACCACCTCAACGAGGCATACGAGTACCAGCGCAAGCTCGGTCCGCCAGACGCGGCGGCGCAGGAGTTGGCGCGGCGTGGGGGCGAGCGATTCGCGGCTGCAGGGCGCCGGGCCGTGATCCGAGGCGACATCCGCCTCACGCTGGCGCTGCTCAGACGCGCCTCGCGCCTGCTCCCGCACGAGGACTCCAGTCGCATCGCCGTACTCTCTGACCTCGCCGGCGCCCTCCAGGCGACCGGCGAGCTGCAGCGCGCCCGGGAGGTCCACGACGAGCTGATCGCCCGGGCGGAGGCGGCGGGCCAGGAGGCCGAGGCGCTGCACGCGACCCTGGGCCGCCTTCAGGTGCTGGCCTTCACCGACCTGAGCGCGTTTCTGCGCGACGCCAGGCGTGAGGCCGAGCGCGCCGTCTCGGTCTTCACCCGGACCCACGACGGTCTGGGCCTGGCCAAGGCATGGCACGTGCTCGCCCTTGCCGACTGGGTGGTGGGCAACTCAGCCAGTGCGGCGGCCGCGCGTGCGCGTGGCTTCGCCCAGGAAGCGGGCGACAGGTCGCAGGAGGCCAAGGCCATCCGCCTGTACTGCCAGATCCTCCTGTCGGGGGAGGTTCCCGTGGCCGAGGTGACCAAGCGCGCCCAGCAGGCACTGACCCTGGCCAGGACCACCGGCATGCGCAGCCTGGAGGCCAGCATGCTGACCACGCTCGCGCAGACCGCCGCCATGGCCGGTGACTTTGACAGCGCCCGCGCGTACAACAAAGAGGGGAGCGCGGTCGCGCTCGAGTTCGGCGAGTTGCTCACCAGGGCGGCCGACTCCGCCTGCGAGGGACTGGTGCTCCTGCTGCAGGAGAAGCCGGCCGACGCCGAGGAGACGCTGCGCAAGGGCTACGAGGCGCTCGAGCAGATGGGGGCGACGACGCCACAGGCCAGCATCGCGGTGCTACTCGGCCGCGTCCTGCTGTATCAGGGTCGTTATGGCGAGGCCGAGGAGATGATCGAGGTCTGCGAGCGTCTGGCCGCCGCCGACCACGTCGACATCCAGGTCAAGCGACAGTCGGTCCGGGCCGTCCTGCTGGCCCGCCGCAGCAAGCTGGAGGAGGCCGAACGATCCGCCAGAGTCGCGGTCGAGCTGGCCGAGACCACCGACCAACTCGACACCCAGGCGCAGGCCCACGCCGACCTCGCCGCCATCCTGCGGATCGCGACGCGGCGGGAAGAGGCCATCCAGGAGCTTGAGCGGGCGCTGCGGCTCTACCGTCGCAAGGGCAACGACACCGGCGTCCGCGCCGTGCGCCGCGAACTCATCAACCTGCGCCGGTGACGCGGAGGCAGTCTTCGCGAACCTCCGCCGCGACTGCTACAGATGCCGGATGACGGGGCCCGGCGGGCTCCCAGCAGACGTGTAACCGGCCGAGCGCAAAGGGAGGTCCGGTCGGACGAGCAGGCCGCCGGCGGTCAGCGCATGACGCGATAAGTGATGTGCGTCGCGAAGGGTGACTGGAGCAGGCGCAGGTGCTCGAGGCCCATCGTCTGGTCGAAGTCGTCGAACAGACGCTTCCCGCCCCCGAGCACGACCGGAGCGATCGAGATCGACAGCTCTTCCACGTGTCCGGCGCGCAGCGCCTGGCGGATGACGTCCGCCCCGCCCATGACGAACACGTCCTTGCTGCCGGCCGCCTCGCGCGCCCGAGCGATCGCCTCGTCCAGCCCGTTCACGAACGTAAATCCGGCGTCTGCGGGAGCGTCCCCCGGTCGGTGCGTCACGATGAAGAACGGCACGCCGAACGGATTGTGGCCACCCCAAGCCCCGGCTGCCTCGTAGGTGTTGCGGCCGCCGACGACGGCGCCGACGCGAGATATTGCCCCGTCGAGGACCTCCTTGTCCGCGCCCGTCGCCTCGCCACGTGGCTCCTCGTCGTAGCTCCACGGGCCGCCGAAGACCCAGTAGTGCAATCGCTCACCGCCATCGCCCAGGCCGCGGCCCGGCCCGTCATTCGGCCCGGTGATGTAGCCGTCCAGCGAGGTCGTGATTCCTGCGGCCACCGTCGTCATCGGTCTTTCCTCCTTGGTCGTCACCATCATCAGTCAGGACCGCTGCGCCCGTCGAAACTCATCGGCGCCGATGTCAGGTTCTCGTGGCCCTCGTCCGCCTCGACGATCTCGGCTGCCCCCGCGAAGATCCTGACAGTGGCAGAGGGCTCACTCGTGGTCTGTCCAGCAGGGGGTCGGCCAGCCGGTGCTGCCGGCCCACAAACATCACCCCGACGGCCAGCCCCGACCAGCATGAACAGCGCCGACGGCCAGCCCAAGCCAGCCCAAGCCATCCTGAGCCAGCTGCTTGAGCCCGTAGATCACCAGCAGCACCGCGACCAGCGACAGTCACCGATATCCGAAGTCGCCCGGGCGACGAATGTAGAGAGCAGCCGCAGGCTGCCGGTAGGCGCGGGTCGACCTGGCCGCCAAACGGAAACCTGGACCTGTAGAGGCGAACAATCAAGGGAGGCTGCTATGACCGCGGCGATTCGGGCCGAGGGCCTGGCCAAATCGTTCGGCAAGACCCGGGCGTTGGATGGGGTCGACTTGGAGGTACAGACGGGTACCGTCCTTGGGCTGCTCGGCCCCAACGGCGCTGGCAAGACCACCGCCGTCCGGATCCTGGCGACCTTGCTGGAGCCGACCGCCGGCACAGCCCAGGTCGGCGGCTATGACGTGGTCCGCCAACCCCAGCAGGTCCGCCAGCTCATCGGGCTGACCGGCCAGTACGCCGCCGTAGACGAGAACCTTAGCGGCAGTGAGAACCTGTCCATGCTGGGTCGGCTGCTCGGCCTGGTCAAGACCCAGGCCAAGCAGCGCGCGGCCGATCTGCTGCAGCATTTCGACCTGGCCGATGCCGGTGGCCGGACGGTCAAGACTTACTCGGGCGGCATGCGCCGCCGCCTGGACCTGGCCGCCAGCCTGGTCAGCCGGCCGCCAGTACTGTTCCTGGACGAGCCGACCACCGGCCTGGACCCGCGCAGCCGCAACGGGCTGTGGGCGGTGATCCGCGAGCTGGTCGCCGAGGGCACCACGCTGCTGCTCACCACCCAGTACATGGAGGAGGCCGACCATCTCGCCAGCCGCATCGCCGTGATCGACCACGGGCAGGTCATCGCCAAGGGCACCCCCGACGAACTCAAGGCCAAGGTCGGCGGCCAGGTCCTCGAGGTCCGGCCGGCCGACGCCGCCGACCTTAACCGTGCCGCCGAGTTGCTGACCGAGCTGACCGGCAGCCAAGCCACCATCGACCGCGACATCCGCCTGATCAGTGTGCCCATGCCCGACCCGGCCTGGCTCCCGGTCGCCGTCCGGCGGCTGGACGAGGCCAGCATCACGATGGTCGACCTGGCGTTGCGCCGGCCGAGCCTGGACGAGGTGTTCCTGGCCCTGACCGGCCGCCCCGCTGAGGCCGAGCAGCCCGAAGACGGGCAGGATCCTGAAGGGAGCGCCGCATGAGCACCGACGCATCCATCCTGCCCGGCGGCCCTCTGGGTGTGCGCATCCGGCGGATCACCCCTGGCCTTGCGTTGCAGCACGCGTTGATCGTCGCCCGCCGCAACCTGCTCCAGGTACGCGGCAACCCCCAGCTGCTGGTGTTTCTGCTGATCCAGCCGATCCTGTTCGTGCTGCTGTTCGTCTACGTGTTCGGCGGTGCCATCGCCGGCTCCAGCCGACAGTACGTGCAATTCGTGATCCCGGGCATCATCGTTCAGACGGTCGTGTTCGCGACCGCCATCACCGGTATCGGACTCAACGAGGACGTCTCCAAGAGCATCGTCGACCGCTTCCGGTCTCTGCCGATCGCCCGCTCGGCGGTGCTGGCCGGCCGTATCCTCGCCGACGCCGTCCGTCTCGTCGCCACGATCGCAGTGATCCTGCTCGTCGGCATGCTGCTCGGCTTTCGGCTCACCAGCAGTCCACTGGCCGCCCTGGCCGGGTTCCTGCTCATCATCGCCTTCGGCATGGCCCTGTCATGGGTGGCTGCCTTCATCGGGCTGTCGGTCCGCAACCCAGAGACGGCCCAATCGGCCGGGTTCCTGTGGATGTTCCCCCTGACCTTCGCGAGCTCGGTGTTCGCCCCACCCCAGACGATGCCGGGCTGGCTGCAACCCTTCGTCCGGGTCAACCCGATCACCGTGGCCACCGACACGCTCCGGGGCCTGCTGCTCGGCGGCCCGGTGCTCGCGCCGGTGCTCAAGACGCTCGCCTGGATCGTCGTCCTGACCGTGATCTTCGCGCCGCTGGCCATCCGCCAGTACCGCCGACTGGCGTGACTGTCACGCCGCTGTGGGCCGGTTGAGCGTTGACCGCCTACAGGTCCGCGGAGACATTCCCAGGTCAGGCGCCGCCCGTGCCGACGGCACCCCGGATGGCGGCCACGGTCGCGGCCGGGTCCTCAACCCCGATCACCAAGCGGGCGTAGCGCTCGTCGGCCAGGTGGATCACCACCGCCTTGGCGGCGTCGTGCACATCCCAGAAGACCCGATCACCCTGGTGATGGAAGGTCCCGGCCACGATGACGCCGGGCACATGCGCGCCGGGGCCGCGCCAACCCTTCCGGCCGCGCACCACCTCCGGATTAGCCTCGGCACCGGTCACGTGCGCCAGCGGAATCTCCAGGCGGCTCTTGAAGGTCCACAGCCGATCCAGGCCCTGGATCTGCACGGTCAGCTGGTCGCCTGCGACTTCGACCCGCGCCATGTCCACTCCTCTCTATCCGGGTTCTTGGGCCGTACGGTAGGCGGGGCCTCCGCGGCCGTTGCCATGCTCAGGAGTCCCGCATGAGCAGGCCTGGCAGCGGATAGTAGGCGACAGTTGCTGGCAGCAAGTGCTGCTCGGTGTCGTGGGCTCCGGGTTTGGAAGCGATTGGCTGCCCTGTCGTAACCACGGCGTCCCCTTCAGGTACTTGCTAGTATATGGATACTGATAAGTATGTAAAGACCCGGTGGAGGTTGCATCTACAGTGCGTGGGAAGAAGACACGCCTTACCCGGGCGCAGAGCAGGCAGCGAACGCGAGACCTCCTGCTGGACAGCGCCGCCAGGATCTTCGCCCAGCGGGGCTATCACGCAGCCTCGGTGGACGAGATCGCGGAGCAGGCCGGGTTCACCAAGGGCGCCGTCTATGCCAACTTCCCGACCAAGGAGCGGCTCTTCCTGGCCGTCTGGGACCGTCAGCAGGAACAGCTGGAGCGGTCTTTTGCGGCCATGACCAAGCCCGGCAGCTCAACCATCGACGCCATGGGTGAGTTGGCCCAGGTCGCCGCCCCCACGGACCCGCAAGCCTGGCAGTGGGGGCTGCTCACGCTCGAGTTCTTTCTGTACGCCGTGCGGGAGCCGTCGCTGCAGGGGGAGCTCGCGGAACGCTTCCAGGTGACCAGGCGCCGCCTGGCGGCGTCCCTCGAGCCCCATCTCCACGGTGCAGGGGAGCCACCCCTGACCAGTATCGAGCTCGCGATCGTGGCCATGGCCGTGAGCACGGGCCTGGGCGTGCCGGCGGTCCTCGAAGCCTCCGCCATTCCTCCCGATCTCTACGCAAGGATGATGACCAGGCTCCTGGGATGAGGCCGCCGAGCAGCCTCGTGCCGACCTCCTGCCGCCGTTGGGCGCCACGACCATCGTGAGCTTAGGGGTCCCCGCACGACAAGCTTGATTGCCCGTGTGGCTATGCGCGGGGACGTTTCGGCGGTGCCGGTGATCTTCCAAACCCACGTCGGCGTCACGGTCACGGCAGCGCAAGCGTTTGGACCTCGCCCAACAAGCGCACGTCCAGGCGCCCGCCGAAGCCGAACTCCAGCAGCCGCAGCGTGTGGCGCTCCAGCAGCAACGCAGCCATCGTCCCCCGCTGGGCAGGGATGCCGGGCGGGCGCGAGCAGCGGCGGCACGTGAAGTGGCCGTGCACGACCAGGACGTAGACGTCCTGGTCGGGCCCCGGGGGGACGGCTTGGTTGCTGGCCCTGGTGAATGCCCGGGCGGTCGTGGAGTGGACGTCGACGGTGGCGACGTGCGGATCGCCCAACCCACGCCTGGCCTCCGTTGCGATGCGGACCAGCGGGCGCTGCCAGCCCACCGGGGTCGCCCGCGGCGCCGGGGTGGACTGCTGATCGGCGGCTGGAGCGGCGCTGGCGCATCCGGCAAGCAGCATCGCCAGGACGATCGGAACGGCTACCGCCCGCATGGCGCCTCCCCTGCCAGCGTCTCGCATAGGTTATGACGCTCCGGCCGGCACACGGTTCCAGGCCGCTGGCCGGGGAAGCCGTCCGCCACGTGGTGCGGTACTGCTCGACCGTCCCGGACCGCCAACAGCGGCGCCCTGGACGACCCGTGCCGCGTTTACGCCCAGCGGCCAACCCATCGGCCCTGATCACCCAACGGGTCACCACTGGTCAAAGTAGTCAAGCGGGGATCCCTTAGGGGTCTTTGTCCATGGGCTATTCAAGGCCGGCCTTACCGACGCCTGGGCGACCGTCCTCGGCCCTCAATTCCCCCGGGAGGCGCGATCCCAACGGCGGCCGGGGACCCGCAACACAGACCGACCGTGACCGCGCCCATTGCCATCACCCCGAGCACCACGGCCCCGACGGCCGATAACCCGATGGAGACGGCACCGACCGCCACCAGCCCGATCGCCACCCGCCCAGTGCGACCAGCCCGATCGCTACGCCACCCGCACTGAACAGACCGATCGCCACGCCACCGATGGCCACCAGCCCCGTCGCAATATCCCCCAGGGCGATAATCCCACGCGCGCGCCAGAGCCGATACCGGCCATCCGCCTGACGGCCTCCGACCGAGATATGCACCACCGGCAAGTCACCCCACACCTGCTCCGAGCGGTACTCGAACGCCTTCCGTCCGACGCTCGCCATAGGCCTCCCCACGCCTTCGCCGTCCCCGCAGGTTGTCCGCCGTCGCGCTGCCTTCTGTCGGGCAGTATCAGCCGTCGCACCCTTGCGCGGAAGGGTCTGCCAGCCTGCCGCCCATGACCGCTTACCGGCGCAGGCTCAAACAGGCTGCCCGCCCGGCTCGGAACAAGCCGGGCAGCGGCACGCGTTCCACCAGACGAAGGTTGCACCCGCAACCATACCTGCCACAATCGGGGGCGGTCCCCAGCTTGGTGAGGACGCCCTGAACGAAGGTCTGGAGGTTGACCATGCCCGCGGTGACCAGTGACACCATCGCCCTTCCGCGCGTTGCGCGGCCGGGACTGGATGCGGCGGAGCGGCGGGTGATCTCGGTCACCACCGCGCCGAGCGGCCTGGAGGGTGAAGGGTTCCCGGTCCGCCGCGCCTTCGCCGGGGTCGACCTGGCCACCCTCGACCCGTTCGTGCACATGGACCAGATGGGCGAGGTGGACTACGCGCCCGGTGAGCCCAAGGGCACGCCATGGCATCCGCACCGCGGCTTCGAGACCGTCACCTACATCATCGACGGCGTCTTCCAGCACCAGGACTCCAACGGCGGCGGCGGCCTCATCACCGACGGCGACACGCAGTGGATGACAGCGGGTGGAGGGATCCTTCATATCGAGGCGCCTCCGGAGGAGGTGGTCAAGCGCGGCGGCCTGTTCCACGGGTTCCAGCTCTGGGTCAACCTGCCGTCGAGGTTGAAGATGACGCCGCCGCGCTACCAGGACATCCGTAGCGGCGCGGTGGCGCTGCTCAGCTCGCCCGACGGTGGCGCGCTGCTGCGGGTGATCGCCGGCGAGGTCGCCGGGCACCAGGGCCCCGGCATCACCTACACCCCGATCAGCCTGCTGCACGCCACGCTGGCCCCGGGCGGCCAGCTCCGGCTGCCGTGGCCGGCGGACTTCAACGCGCTGGTGTACGTGCTGGCGGGCGCGGGTTCGGTTGGTGCCGAGCGGCGGCCGGTTCGGATGGGCCAGCTGGCCGTCTACGGCCCGGGTGATGTGGTGACGGTCAACGCGAACGCCGGGCAGGAGAGCCGCAGCCCGCAGCTGGACGTGCTGGTGCTCGGCGGCCTGCCGATCCGCGAGCCGGTCGCCGCCTACGGTCCCTTCGTGATGAACACCCGCGAGGAGCTGCTGCAGGCGTTCGAGGACTACCAGGCCGGACGGCTCGGCACCATCCCCGCGGAGCCGCGGCCGGGCCACGAGGTCCTGAAGGAGACCACCGAGCCGCGCTGAGCGCACGCTGGACTGGGTTATTTCGAACTCGCTTTCGCGGCGTCCTGGAGGTGGTCGACCAGGTCGTCGACGAGGTCGTCGGCGCTGGCGTGGCCCTTGCCGTCCGCGGTGAGATGTCCGGTGGAGGCCAGGTCGGCGGCCCCATGGGCCAGCGCCCGTAGCAGTGCGGCAACTGCGGCAGGGGCTGCGCCGGCGCCGCTCCACGGTGCACGCGCTCCACTTCGTCGAGCTGCTCACCTCGAGGTGGCGGCGAAGCTACCGGGCCGGCGGTTCGGCATGTTGGACAAGGCACCCACGATCCTCAGCTCCGTCCTCCCGGCTGCTGGCGCTCGCACGCGACCTGTCCCCGTTCGGGGCGCCCGCGTCCGCGCCAGGGTCAGCAGCTCAGAGCCATGGCCGTGGCCGGTGACCAGCGTGCTCGCCCAGGTCGTGGTGCCGGTGATCGTCGGCCTGCGGGACCGGGCCCAGGCGGTCGTCTTCGCCTACGAGGCCGGTCTGGTCCGCCCCGCGAATACGATGCGCGCGGCGGAGGCTGCCAGCCCGGCGGTGAGGTCGCGACGGTCCGCGAGCAGGAAGGAAGCGGTTTGGCCCTTTCAGAGACTCCACTGGCGAATTCGTGAACTGGCTGATCCCCGTGTCGCCGGCTGCTGAGGTGTTCGGGCACGATGTGTCCTCGTGGCCGTTGACCGTCCCGACCGGAGGATCAGTAGCTGATGTCGATGCAGCCCCAGCCCTGGCCCGAACCCGCCGACGATGTGGCTCAGGCCGTGCAGGCCATGTTCGCCGGGCGGCGGGCGCCGCTGGCGGTCGTGGTCCGCGACGAGTTGGATGAGGTGTTCGCCGACGCCGAGTTCGCCGAGGCTTTCGCGGTGCGGGGTCAGCCGGGCTGGTCACCTGGACGCCTAGCCTAGCCATGATCACCGTGTTGCAGGCGGCGGAGAACCTGACCGATGTCCAGGCGGCTGCGGCGGTCCGGCTGCGGCTGGACTGGAAATACCTGCTGGGGCTGTCGCTTGCCGATCGTGGGTTGGACGCCTCGGTGCTCTCGGAGTTCCGGGCCCGGGTGGTCGAGCACGGCTTGGAGGCCAGGGTTCTTGATCTGCTGGTGGTGCGGCTGGTCGACAAGGGACTGCTCAAGGCTCGGGGTAAGCAGCGCACCGACTCCACGCACGTCCTGGCGGCGGTGCGCCAGCTCAACCAGATTGAGCTGGTCGGGGAGAGCGTCCGCGCCGGTGTCGAGGCCCTGGCCGCAGCGGACCCGGACTGGGTGGCTGTGCGGTTGGACGCCAGTTGGCAGCGGCGGTATGGCGCGCGGGTGGACTCCTGGCGGATGCCGGCGTCAACGACCAAGCGCGTGGCGTTGGGCGCTGACTACGCCCGTGACGGATCGACGCTGCTGCGCGCGGTGTGGGACCCGGCGTCGCCGCCGTGGTTGGCGCACCTGCCCGCGGTCGAGGTCCTGCAGCGGGTGCTGATCCAAAACATGGTGGTCACGGTCGATCGTGGCGGGCGGGAGGTGATCCGACTGCGGGAGGCCGACACCGATGGGCTCCCGCCTGGAAGATGCCGGATCGTCTCGCCGTATGACACCGATGCCCGCTGGGGCGGCAAACGGGACCTGGCCTGGCCCGGGTACAAGCTGCACATCAGTGAGTCCTGCGACGCCGAACCGCCCACGGCCGCGGTCGACGACGTCCCGGATGCCCCGCCGAACCTGATCACCAACGTGGCCACCACCGACGCGAGTGTGCCCGACGTGGCGTTGACCCAACCCATCCATGCCGACCTGCAGCGGCGGCAGGTGCTGCCTGCCGAGCACTACGTGGACTCCGGATACCCGTCGGCGGATCTGCTGGTGTCCAGCCTGACCAGCTTCGGGGTGCGGCTGCTCACCCCGATGCTGGCCGATACCTCACCCCAGGCCCGTGCCGGGGCCGGCTTCGACCGCACCGGGTTCACCATCGACTGGGATGACCAGCGGGTCACCTGCCCGCAGGAGCAGGCCAGCGCGTCGTGGACCCCGGCCACCCAACGCGGCACCGACGTCATCGTGGTCAAGTTCCCCGGTGAGGTCTGCCAAGCCTGCCCGGTCAAAGCCCACTGCACCACCGCCACCCGGGGTGGCCGGCAGCTGACCCTACGGCCCCGACCAGTGCAGCAGGCCCTTGACCAGGCCCGCGCCGAACAGACCACCACCGCTGGCAGACGACCTACGCCCGACGAGCCGGAGTCGAGTCCACAATCGCCCAAGCGGTCAAGGTCACCAATGCTCAAGACCCGCCTGGAACACAACACCATGGCCGTCGCCCTCAACCTCATCCGGCTCGACGCCTGGTGGAACGGCGAGTACCTCGACCCACGCCGAACCACCCACCTCTCACGCCTGGAACTCACCCTCGCAGCCTGAACCGCAATTCGCCAGCGGAGTCGCTGATGCCCGGACCGCTGAACTGGTACACGCGCGTATGGGCGGTACGGACCTGATCGTCGACGCCTACCTCAGCTCGATCATCGAGATGGCCGGCATGGCCGTCGCGCTCTCACCGTCCAGATCCTGCTGCGCATGCGCGCCAAAGCGGCCAAGGCCGCTAGAACCCGTCCTTGCGGCAGCGGTGAGCCAGGCCACGGTGGGCGATGAGCCACGTCCTGAACGCCGGGCTCGGCGCGATCGTTCTGCTCTTGGTCTTCGAGGTGAGCATGAAACTGGTCGCCGGAGGGTCCTGGGCGATACCCCGTTCTGCTTGGCGAGCTGACCGAGGCGGGCCTGGTCCAGCTGCCGGGGATCCTGGTGATCGCCGGTGGCGTGATCGCGTCGGTTGGGCTGCTGCCTCGATGGGCCGGCCCTTGACGACGGCGGATCCCTCGGAAGGGCTGCTGAAGACCAGGCGTGCGCCATCGCCGTGGACTCATCGGGAGGCGCCCCGTCACGGTCACCCCGAGCTGCCGAGGCGAGCTTCCCGCTCACGGCAGGGCCGACCGCAGCTGCAACGGCGGGGTCCATGATGCCTGGGTCGCCATGGTGGATCCTGTCGGAGCGCCGCTTGCCCACGCCGGGTCCACGGGTATGCAACATCCCGCTCGGCGAGGTGTTCCAGTGCCCCCGACAGTGCGGGAGAGACCCCATGAAGGCGATCGTCCCGGACACCTTTGGCGCAGCCGAGGTCCTGCAGCTCAGGGAGGTCGACAAGCCGGTGGTCGGGGATGACGACGTGCTCGTGCGGGTGCACGCGGCCGGTGTCGATCCGGGCGTGTGGCACCTGATGACCGGCCTGCCGTACCTGGTCCGCATCATGGGCTACGGGCT
>WNGL01004826.1_pt1 | contig 18843 bp, 18 predicted proteins | sample 5400591 | NCBI WGS metagenome assembly WNGL01 (sample SAMN13153377, study PRJNA577476) | soil metagenome | isolation source: 80 cm soil or saprolite under Garry oak tree replicate 1 | place: USA:California | collected 2016-06-15 | reverse complement strand
AAGACCTTCAGCCCATCAGTCTCGACGAAGTCACCACCTATCCGCTCTCATCGCGGCCCAGCAAAGTTACGGTTAAGGATTTCGGAAGCCCGGTCACCGAGAATTCGTCGTTGCGCGATTATCTCGCTGCGCTGCCGAACATTCTGGCGGTGCAAAGCATCCGGGATCTCGCCGTTCGCATGCGGCGCGCGCGCGAATTGAGAAAGCCAATCATCTGGGGCATCGGTGGCCATGTTATTAAGACGGGCCTCGGACCGATCATGATCGACTTGATGAACCGCGGATTTGTCACCGCGATCGCTGGCAATGGTTCCGTACTGGTTCACGATGCTGAGATTGCAATGGCGGGTTCGACTTCGGAAGATGTCGATGCCACGTTGGGTGTCGGGGCATTCGGTGGTGCTGAAGAAACCGGAAGACTGTTGAACGATGCGGCGCGACGTGGCGCGCGCGATGCCACTGGGTTAGGTGAATCGCTGGGTCGCGTTCTTCTGGAATTAAAGCCTCAGCATGAAAGTCTTTCCTTGCTCTGTGCAGCTTACAAAGCGCGAGTTCCTTTTACCGCCTTCATCACCATGGGCGGCGACATCGCTCACTTTCATCCGAGCACCGACGGCGCAGCGCTGGGAGCAACGTCGCATACCGACTTTCGTTTGCTGGCTGAAATCGTTCGACGCATGAATGGCGGCGGCGTCTACCTCAATGTCGGTTCAGCCGTAACCTTGCCCGAAGTGTTTTTGAAGTGCGTGACGCTGGTCCGAAATCTCGGGTTTCAACTCAAAGACATCACGACGGCGAATTTCGATTTCATTCAATCGTATCGACCGCTGACGAACGTCGTGCGACGGCCGACGGCTGACGGCGGTCGCGGCTATGCGATCACCGGTCATCATGAGTTGACTATTCCGTTATTAGCGGCCGAACTTATCTGTGGAGCAGGAGCGGAATAACTTCGCTCAGCAACTTCACGCCCGCGATTACTAAAACCACCGACAGCCAACGTCTGATTCCGGCAACGGGCAAGCGGCGTGTGCCTAATTCAGTTCCAATCCATCCGCCGACGAGGACCGCGGGCGCCCAGACGAAAGCTTCGTGCGGCAATGTCTTGAGCGCCTCCAGGTGATTGAATAAACCATGTCCAAGCAAACCGGCGATCGAATTCACGAGAATGAACGTGACGGACACACCGGAAGTCTGTTTAGTTTCGGCCCAGCCCATGAGGAGCAAGAGCGGACTCAGAAATATCCCGCCGCCAACTCCGGTCAGTCCGGAAAGGAAACCGATTGCGGCCCCGAGAATCAGCGCCAGTCCAATAGGGACCAGTTTGGTCTCTTGCGAATCGGCTCGCCTCGCGCTAAAAAACAAACGCACAGCACTGTAAAGCAACACCGCGCCCACCAGCCCTTTGTAGACAGAGGCAGGCAAGGGCAACCAGCCACCGAGAAAAGACGCGGGAATTGACGCGATGGCGAAAGGCCAGAACGTTCGCCATGAGAAGAACCCCGCCCGCAGAAATCTGATCGTGCCAACGGTCGCGACGATGATATTAAGCGTGAGTGCCGTCGGCCTCATTAATGCCGGCGGCGTATTGAACAACGCCATCGCCGCCAGATAACCCGAAGCGCCGGCGTGACCCACGGTCGAGTACAAGAGCGCCACCGCAAACATCAGGAGCGCGATAATCGCAATCGTAGTAGCGTCCAATGCTTTACAATGATTTTAGAATGAGCGAAACGTGACGGATCAGAGCACAAAGCGTGGCCCGCCCGCAACCTGCACGCTTTTGCTCTGAGTCGCGGCGGGTTATAATTCCATTCCCCTTTTCATCCGAATCCTGATCGTAGAAGTCGAGGCATGGAAGCGACCAAGCTCAATTATTTTAAGAAGCGTTTACTGGCTGAATTACTCCAGCATGCGCGCCAGGTCGGGGAAGATCAGGCGGCTGCGATTGACGCCGCAGACGACGGCGCGAAAGAGAGCGCCGATCTCTCTTTGCGCGACGTGATCGGAGAGATGGCCTTAAGACTGGGTGAGCGCGAATCACAAATGGTCGCCGATATCGATCAGGCGCTGATGCGGATTGAAGAAGGCTCGTATGGACGATGCGTTCGCTGTAATAAGCCGATTGATGAGCGTCGCCTTGAGGCGCTTCCCACAGCTCGATATGACGCTACGTGCCAGGCCGCGATTGAAGACGCGAACGGAAGAAGCGCGCGGCCGACTCTTTAATAATCCTTGTCCTTTCGGAATGTGTTATGCTGGCGCGGGTCCGAGACTCTCCCCGCCTTTTCGCTCTCTCTCAAAGGAGAATTTTAAATGAGATCAAGACCTTATAGACTGCTCCTTGTCGCCGCTCTAATCGGGGCTCTACTTCTTTGTTGGAGTGTCTACGCTCAGGAAAAGAAAGCCAGCAGGATCGTTTGGGAGTACCAGATGGTCTCGATGCAGTGGGACGAGATTAGTAAACTGTCCGAACTCGGTGCTCAGGGATGGGAGTTGGCTTTTGTGCGGAAAGAAGAAGAGATGCTGGGTAACGTTCGTCGTACGACGGTCATTTATTATCTCAAACGCCCAAAGCAGTAAGAGGCCGCAATGGAAGCGCTTTCGTCGATCCGATGACAGATTATCTCGCTTTGCCTATTGGTGATGTTGCGCCCGATGAAGTCAACGCGGTGATCGAGATTCCCCGCGGACAGACCAACAAGTACGAATACGACAAGCAGCTTCACGCAGCTTCACGTTTTTCGGCTCGACCGCAATTTGTATTCGCCGGTTCACTACCCCGGTGATTACGGCTTCATCCCGAGCACACTGAGCGACGATGGAGATCCGCTGGATGTACTGGTGCTGGTTGACGCACCGAGCTTTACCGGTTGCGTTATGACCGTGCGCCCAATCGGCATGTTACGGATGATGGACCAGGGAAGGGAAGACGAAAAGATTCTCGCGGTCGGGACGAATAATCCTATTTACAAAGACGTGCGGGACTATGCCGAGCTGTATCCGCATGTTCTGCTGGAGATCGAACACTTCTTCACGATTTATAAGGAGTTGGAAGCCAAGACGACGCGCATCAACGGTTGGGACGACGCTGCGCGCGCACGCGAGATTGTGAGGGAATGCAACGCGCGATTTGCGATGAATTCATGACCGGAGAATCTTGCAAACTCCCTCTCCCTTTCGGAGAGGGTTGGGGTGAGGGCTTAGCTGAGAAGCAAGGAAAGAAACCGATTCCTTCCTAAACCGTCTGTGCCAGCGTTCGCTTCCGATAGTCTTCGCCCTCGATCTCTACCGTCTTGCACATCTCGTAGAGCCGCGAGCGTAAGGCAACGCCTATGCGGTCTTCCAATAATTCAGTTGGATCGCTTTCGTTTTTACGCTTATCCGAATAGTTAGTAGTGAAGATCGTCAAGCGCTTATCGTTGTAACGCGTATTGATGATCTGCATCATCGTATCACGCACCCAGTCGGTTGGTTTTGACGCTCCCAATTCGTCAAGCACCAGCACGTCTGCATTGAAAACCGGTTCAAGAACTTTCATCTCTGAAGTCTGCGAAACGGGATTGTAGGAATCCTGGATTTGTCGCAGCAGCGCGCCGAACTGATAGAACAAGCCGCGCACCTGATAGCGTTCAATCAGTTCGTGCAGCAACGCCACCGCGAGATGAGTCTTCCCTACGCCTACGGCCCCCGTGAAAAGCAACCCGCGCCCATCAATCTCCAGAAAGTCGTCTAATATTTTCTGGGCTTCTATCTTTGCTTTCCAAAGCGACTCGGAATCGCCCATGACGTAGTTCGCCAGGTTGCAATGCTGGTACCGAGGCGGAATGCGTGCCGCGCGGAAGAGGCGCTCGCGATAATCCGGCGATTGGCAGCGGCAGCGGCGCGCGCCGACGCCGGGCACGACTTCCATCCCAGTACCAAAGCAATAAGGACATGCGCCTTCGCTTCCCGTCTCCGGCGCCGAATCACGATTCTGGTTCACTGCTGAATCAGCGTCGGCGGGCGAACTTCCGACCACGCGAAAACGATTTTGCTTTGGCTTTGAAGGGATCATTTCCAATTGCCACGCTGGATTATATCATTCGAGCGCCAGGCAAGATGAACAATGACCTTTCGATTCTTGTTTTATGATCGATCTGTTGAGATGGTGGCGAGTGAACAGTTCGGTACTTTTTATTAGCAACCCAACCGGAAAGGCAGCCATCTGAGAAAACGAGGTTATTCGGCAAGTGCCGTGAGTGACGCGCAAAGGCGCGGACAGCCTTTCGGGTAAAGAGGTTGCGAGAAAAGCGGCACGGGCAATAACACTCGATACCTCCTGTGATTTACCGCTCGGCGTGGAAGATCCGCCGAGCGGTCTTTTTTTTAATTCCTCATCCCACTGGTAAACATCGTCCACGGATGCGATTTCATGTCGCGCAACAGGTCGCTTGTCCAACCGTAATCAGGATGTGCTTTCAGAAAAGCTGAAGCGATAAAATCCTCGCCGCACGGGTGTCCCATTGCGGCCCAGATTTGCATCTTCTCGGCCATTTGGCTGTCGACGGCTTTCGCCTGCACGGTACCGCCTGGAAAGAACTTGCCCCAGTCCCATTCCGGAATGCCTCGTGGCGAGCGATCGACGCAACCGCAAAGGCTCCGCTCGTTTGGCCCGGTCTTCTGCTCGAACGAGTCGTACGTGTCGCCTTCCATTTGTTTCACAGTCTCAACGTCAATCCGGTTTTTCGATTGCTCGACGAGCTGTTCCCAACGTTGCTTTCTCGCCAGTGGCGACCCCTGACGATTGTTAAAGTCAAAGTCAGTTTCCAACTTCGCCAATCTTGGATCGACAGGAAAGTTCGAGCCCACGAAATAGCCATCCTTTGTTCTCCGTACACTGTGCTCCTTGAGTCCAAGTTCGAAGAGCGCAATCTCGCCCGTTTTGTTGTCTCCCAGTAGCCAGTCGTTGGCATAGCCGCCGTTGTTGCCGTCCAGCATAATTCGCACGTAGTCGTCGATGGAGTTGCTGTACTGTAGCGCTTTGCGGGCGCGATAGAACTCCGGCGAGCCGGCCGGATCGAACAACGTGAAACCAGTGATTGTCGTTTCGGTGATCATAATGCCGGCAGCATTGATCCCGAAATCATCGTCGCTCGTAATCACGCCCGGCAAGCCGTCCATTAGGATGCGATAGCCGCGCGCCGGTTTGATATCGAAGACAATGTTCCATCGCTCGCCGACCATGTAATTGGTCCAGGTGTTATGGCCCATCACGATGCGATGATCTTTCGTATAGCTACCGGTCGCGACTATGGCGCTGCAATTGCCCGGCGCGTGCGTCGTCGGCAAGCGGCCCTGCTTTTTTTCCAGCCACGGCAGATAATAGTAGGGAAGCTCTTCCAGCGCGTTCAGGGCGACAATGTCCCAGCGGTCGGCTTTCACGCCCGCATCGTTCAATCCTTTGACAATGCCGTCAAGCTCACGCTGAAATTCAGAATCGATCTTTGGCCAGAGAATCTCCTGCGAAGCCTTACGATAGAAGTCCCAATCGCGCTTACTTTCGTGTTGCAGGAACGGTTTCACCACGCGCAAGAGATCTTCGATCTCTTTGGCCAGCAGTTTGCCATGCTGATAACCGATTTGTTCGGGTGAGCCCTGAAGGTGGACGTAGATCCAGCCGTTACGCTCGAACCGATAGCTACCTTTCAGGCGATCGTCTTCTGAAAGTGTCGGTTTCCATTGAACGAAGCGAAAACCGCTTATTGAAAGGATTGCGATGCCGAGTGTCAGCGTGCTCAAGAGTTTCAGTTTCATGATTGAATGTCCTCAACCTTTGAGAAGAAGTTTGAGACTTCAAACCACCAGGATGTGTTAGACCAGAACAATCCAGGGATTGAACTCTCAACACTGATTTCCGAGTTTCTCATTTTATCCATTCGTCTGTTAAAGTACAGAGTTTGTTTTGGCAGCCGACATTGCGTCTTTGCTTACCGTGAAGCAGATAATCGCCACCGACCGCGCGCCTCGTGCTATCGGACCATATTCACAAGCGGTGCGCGCGGGCAACTTGGTGTTTGCGTCGGGACAGATTCCGATCGATCCGGCGACCGGCGAATTCGTCGCCGGTGGAATTGCCGAGCAAACCGACCAGGTGCTGCGCAATTTAACTTCCGTCTTTGCAGCCGCCGGAGTTGAATTGAATCAGATTGTTAAGACGACGGTTTTTTTGGCGGACATGGAAGACTTCGCCGCGATGAATGAAGTCTACGGCCGGTTCTTTGGCGCACAGCCCCCGGCACGTGCGACGGTACAGGCGGCGCGATTGCCGCGCGATGCCAGGGTAGAGATTGAGGCGATAGCTGTATCAGAACCGGGAGCGGTAGCGACCGGATCATAGACGTTAGCTTATATTCCCCTCACTATCGCTCGGGGTTCTGAAAGGTTCAGGCTGCTTTCGCTATTTTCCCGGCTTTAATACAGCTTGTGCAGACCTTCATCCGGCGCACGCCGCCTTGAGGCAACTGAACGCGGATTGATTGCAGATTAGGATTGAAAACACGTGGCGTCCGATTGTTGGCATGCGAGACATTGTTGCCAAACTGCGGGCCTTTGCCACAAACTTCACAACGCTTAGCCATGATTGCTGATACGCTCCTGTCGATTAACGCGCGACACCACGGTGTGGATCGGCGGAGGTCTTTGAAACGAAAACCATAACAAACGAGATGACGGTCGGTCAAGGAAGCTTCGGATGCAGGTGCTTAGAGTACCAACTTCAGTTGGGCTTTCTGTGCGTTTGACGAAAGACCCGACTGAAGTCGGTACTCTGAACACCTCTTCGCAACGATTAAGGAGTAAAAAAAAACTAAAGTGCAAACAAGACATATACAATTCCTGGGGCTGATCGCCGTAATGATCGGCGCGATGCTGCTCGCGGCCTGTGGCTCTGGAAGCGACGCCGGCCCGGCTAATACCGTAGCCGCCACGGTTAATGGCAAGAAGATAATGGTTGCCGAAGTCGAACGGCTGATCCAACAACAGACGCATGGCAAACAGGCGCAGCTTTCCAGCCATGCTCTCGCGCAGGCCCGCTTGTCGGTGCTCGACAACCTGATTCAGCGCGACGTCCTTTTCCAGCGCGCGGAACAGGAAAAGCTGCTGCCGACTGATGAAGAGATTACCAATGCGCTCAATAAGCAGAAGCAGGACAGTGGCATGACTGATGAAGAATTCGCGCGCCAGCTAAAGGAGCAAAACATGACCATGGAAGCGCTCCGAGAGGAATCGAAGAAGGATATTGCGATCTCGAAGCTTCAGGACAAATACGCCGGCAAAATCACCATCAGCGATCGCGAAGTCGAGGACTACTACACCGCAAACAAAACCGAGTTCATTCTTGGTAGAGGCGTCGAGTTGGCCGATATCGTGGTAGACCCTCAGGACAACGGCCTTCAGGACGATGCTAAAACTGAGGCTGAGGCTAAGCAGAAGATTGACGGCGTCTATCAGCAGCTGAAGACTGTCGGCACCGAAAGATTCGGCGACGTGGCCCTGGCCAAAAGCGAAGATCAAAGCCGAATCAAAGGCGGCGACATTGGATTTGCCTCTGAAGATGATCTGAAGCGAAATAATTTTCCGGCCGCTCTGATACCTCGGTTGTTCGCGATGCAACCAGGAGAATATACGGAGCCGGTGCAGTTCAATGGCCGCTGGTATATCTTCAAACTGAAGCGGAAACAATTGGAAGTTGAGAATCGCACGTTGGAGAGTCCGGGAGTGCGTCAGCAAATCACGCTTGAGCTGACCGATCAGCGAAAGCAGATTCTGAATGCCGCTTTGCTTACCGTGGCGATGTCCGAAGCGAAAGTAGTTAATAATCTGGCGATTGAGATTTTGAATAATCCCAGCAATCTAGGCCTGCGTCCCGCCGGGCCTGAACCATCAAAAGGCGCTGAAACGCCCGCGGCAACGCCGGCTTCGAGCGCTTCGCCTGTGGCAAAAGCAAGCGCGTCGCCCGCGAAAGCAGCGTCGCCAAGTAAGTAGTCATCTGAAACTTTCCCGATCCGGCGGGTGCGACCAAGAAGTATTTGAGTTCGCACCCGTTTCCATTTGGAGTGCGGCGGCAGAGCATCACTGGAGCGCAAGCGTCCTCGCTTGCAATGAACGGGACAGGTGCGAAAGTTTTGACGCTTGCAAGCGAGGACGCTTGCGCTCCAGTCGGTTGGCGCTCGCGGCGGATCCAAAATTGAAATGTTGTTTCGGCTTACCGACGTTTACAAATCCTTCGGCGCGCAGGACGTTCTGCGCGGCGCCTCTTTTCAGATCAATCCCGGTGAGCATGTCGGTTTGGTCGGACGCAACGGCGCCGGCAAGACGACGATTTTTCGCCTGGTAAACGAAGAAGAGACTCCGGATAGCGGCGAAGTTGCGCGGGCGCGCGGGCTCAAGCTCGGATTGCTGGCGCAGCATGTTCACTTCGACGCGGGCTCGACTGTGCATGAATCGGCGCTGGCGGCGTTTGGCCATCTGCAACAGATCGAGCACGAGATGCATGAGTTGGAGCATCGCATGGCCGACGCGGGCCAAGACTTAGACAAGATTCTTTCGCGTTATAGCGATCTGCAACACGAGTTTGAGCGCGAAGGCGGCTTTGAGTATTCCGCAAAGGCCGAGGCGATCCTGCAAGGTCTTGGTTTTGATCGCGAGACTTGGCAGACGGATACCCAAAAACTTTCCGGCGGACAGCAGAATCGTTTGGGACTCGCCCGCTTACTGCTTTCGGAACCGGATGTGCTCTTGCTGGACGAGCCAACGAATCATCTCGACGTGAGCGCCGTCGAATGGCTGGAAGAATTTCTGCAAACATACCCGTCGGCTTTTGTCATCATCAGCCACGATCGTTATTTCCTGGATCGGGCCTGCGTGCGAATAATCGAAATGGAACACGGGCGCGCGACGAGTTACAACGGGAACTATTCGGACTATCTTGTCGAACGCGAAGAGCGGCGCGAGATTCAACAGCGCGCTTATGATAATCAGCAACGGTTAATCGCCAAGACCGAAGAGTTCATCCGGCGCAATCTCGCCGGCCAGAAAACGAAACAAGCAAAGTCCCGACGCACGATGCTGCAACGTCTGGACCGCGTCGAAGCGGTTCGCGCCGAACAGTCCTCCGGAGATTTTCGCTTGCAGGAAATCGAGCGCGCGGGCACTCATGTGCTGACCGTAGATGAAGCGACGATTGGATACGGAGACAAGATTCTGGCGCGGGACATTTCGCTGATTCTCCGCCGCGGCGAATGCCTCGGAGTGATCGGACCAAACGGATCGGGCAAGACAACTTTCTTAAGGACGATCCTCGGCAGAATTCCAGCCTTGTCGGGCGACTTGCGATGGGGCGCCAAAGTTCAGATTGGTTACTACACGCAACAGCTCGAAGACCTCGATGACCGAAACGAGATCATCATGGAATTGCGCCGCGTTGCCCCTACAAACGCTACCGCCGGCGAGTTGCGATCTTTTCTCGCAAGGTTTCTTTTCTTTGGCGACGACGTTTACAAGCACGTGGGCGATCTTTCCGGTGGAGAGAAGGGAAGGCTCTCGCTGGCGAAGTTAATTTACTCGCGCGTCAATGTGCTGCTGCTCGACGAACCGACGAACCACCTTGACATTCCCTCCCGCGAAGCTTTGGAAGCAGCGCTCGACGCCTATGAGGGAACGATCATCACGATCAGCCACGACCGCTATTTCCTCGATCGCGTGGCCACGCAGATTTTGGCTTTGGATGGTGAAGGGAACGCGGAGGACTACAACGGCGATTACACCGAATATCACGATTGGAAGGCTGCGCGAATTAAAGACGGCGATCGGGCTGTGCGCTCTGCGGCCGCGTATGGATCAAAGAGATCAATAGCGAGTAGTTCGAACGAATTAGTCTCATCTTCATCAGCGGGCGAGCGGTTGCTCCCGCCCACAGCGGCGCGCGGGACACGCCGAGGTAAAAATAAAGCCGCCCGATCCGGTTCAACCGACGGCTCACCCCGAGTCAAGATCATCAAAAAGGCGCGCGATCCGGAGAGTATCGAAGCCGAGATATCCAAATTGGAAAGCCATCTTTCTCAATTATCAGAAAAGATGGCTCGTCCGGAAGTCGCCCGTGACATTACGAAACTTGTCCAGGCTAACGATGAATATCAGCAAACGGAAGCGCGTTTGGCTGAGTTGTACGACGAATGGGAGCGAGCTGAAACAACTCCGAATTTGGCAAGACATTAAAACAACCCACTTGTAAGTACTCATAAAGCTATAATAAAGTATGTTGTGCGCTGAGATCTCACGTCTCACACTTTGACTTCACCTGACAAAATGTCAGTAGCCTGACAAAAGGTCAGTAGCGTTTGGCACTTCCTGGAACCTGTAGCATTCTTCGCTTGGTCGTCATCTAGTTCTGGCAAGCGACGCTCCGTCTTCAACTTAGATCGATTCACTCGGTTCGCTGGGCTTGCGGCACGCGGCTTGTAGATAACGTGAAGCGAGGCTTTACGCCTCACCATCTCTCACCGTCGTCTGGCGATTAGGGACAATCCTTACCACATCGGACGGAGGCTAGAGTCTTAACACGGACTGTTATGGCCCCGGATGCAATCACTAACAAAGAGGAGCAAAACATTATGTTTCAATCAATCAAGCGCGCCGTGACTCTCGTAGGCGTTGTCGCCCTGTTGGCGATGACGGCGGTGGTTGCGTCGGCTCAACAAACTACCGGCTCGGTAACTATGTCCGCGGCCGTTTCGAATTATGTCGAGTTGAATTCCGGCGGAGCGGTGACGCTCAGTGGAAATTCCGGCGGCAGCGTTACCACCGACGGTACAGTGGACACACCGCTGGCGGTGGTCGTTGACTTGGGCGAATTAGGACCGAGCAACACCAACAGCTTCGTGGAATTGAGCGTGCCGCTCAAGCTCCGGAGCAACGTCAGCTACCAGCTCAAGATGAGCGGCAGCGTTTCCGGCGCCGGTGCCACGGCTTACAGTCTGAAGAGTACTGACGTTGGTTTTGGCATGAATCCCAGCGCACGGCCCGCCAATCTGGCCAGCGGCACGGACACCAACACCACGCCTGGAGATCCGACGGTTGGTGGCTCGACTGACGTTAATGGTCGATGGGTCTTTGCCGGTTCGAACTCCACCCTGAACGATTTCTCTTCGTCGACTGCTGCTTTGACCGGGCCGAGAATTAACAAGACGACCCCCAAGTCAAACAGCGCCGGCCTGGTAGTGCCCGCAATCTTCGCGATCAAGCCGCAGTTTTACGATCCCGCGGCCGCGATCACGATCAGCGCGAACTTTACGATCTCCGCGCCATAAGTGCTGATACTTTTGTTGGCCATCCCTTATATCTCGCCGCATGCCACCGAATCTACTTTATCGGCGGCATGCGACGAGCACTTTAACCCCAAAACGAGAGGACACTATCATGGACACCAAAACCACACCAATCATTATGCGAGCACTCCTGTTCACCGTATTGCTCGTGGCTTTTGCGGCTACCGCGTTTGCGCAAACCACGACCGGCACTGTTAGCATGAGCGCAACAGTTTCGAAATTCGTCGAATTCAATTCAGGTGGCGCCATCACGCTGAGCGGCAACTCAGGCGGTGGCATTACTACCGACGGAGTGGTCGACAATCCGCTGGCCGCCTCGATCAATCTCGGTGAACTTGGGCCCAGCAACACGAACAGTTTCGTGACAGCATCCGTACCGCTCAAGCTCAGGAGCAACGCCGCCTACGTGCTTTCGATGAGCGCAACGGTGACGAGCACCGGTTCGACCAGCAACAAAATTGTGAACACTGACGTGGGCTTCGGCCTGGGCTCGGTCACGCGCTCGGGAACGGGCGTGAACACCGGTGGCTCGGACACGAACGCTACGTCGGGCGATCCAACTCTGGCAGGCAACGGCTCGATCAACGGGGCGACCGGCCGCTATGAGTACACCGCCGTCAAGTCTAATCTCAGCGCCTTTTCGGCTTCGACTACCGCGCTTAACGGCGCATTCATCCTGAATGCGGTGCCGCGCAGCAACACCAACGGCCTTACGGTGCCCGCAATGTTCGCCATTAAGCCTCAGTTCTACGAGAACGGAAGCACAACCGTTTCGGTGACCTTCACCGTCACGGCCCCATAAGAGATGAATTTGCGCTTCGTCATTTCTGCGAGCTGCCTTTGCCTGCTCATCGCCTGCGCCGCCACCACGATTTCGGCGCAGGCGCTCGACATCAGCAGCGGCGGCCAGCCGACCATCACGGGTACGCTCGGCGGCTCAGTCACGGGCAGCGCGAGTGTGCTAAACAATCTGGTGGTGACGATTAACTTCGGCGAAGTATCGCCGGCTAATACGAACGCCATTGTGAAGGTGGTTGTGCCAATCGGGATCCGGAGCAACCAGCCCTACCAGGTCTCCGTCTCGCTGGCAGGATTGGGCAATGCGAATCCCCAAGCCCTACAGGCGTCGGACATTGGCTTTGGCGCCACAAACATTCGTGCGATGGGAAATCAGTCGCAGGTCTGCACCCTGAGCAGCCACATCTTTTATCCGCCGTTTAACAACGACCCGGCCAGCACTGTGACGATAGCTGCCAATGGCCGGGTGACATATCAGTCGTCACTGTCGAACATCGCCGGCGCAACCGTGATCTTGAGCGGGCCGCGGCTTAAGAAGACCAACGGCCAGAACCGGGGGACAAACGACGGATACATATTCGACGCCATCTTCGCCATCACGCCGCAGTTTTTTGCCGCAGGCGTGTCCTCGGCAACTTTGACGTTTACCATTTCCGCAGGTCCGAATGTTCCTTGTTAGATGGAGGTACCCGAATGCTAGCTCTGACCAAAACCACACATCGCATTGCCCTATGCTTCTGCCTGTTCGTTGCTTTTTCCGCTTCAGTGGTCGCGCAAACGGCCCCTCAAGCGGTATCCGCACCAAAAAGTGGTAGCGGTATCTCGTTAGCACCTGCGCGAATTGAAATGGAAATGCGGCCGGGCACAGAAGCCACGGTGGTAGTCGATCTCGATTATCACGCGGCCGAAAACTCGCAGCCCGTGCGCATCGTCGCCAGCTTGAACGATTGGACTCTTAATCGGAATGGAGAAGTGGAATTTCAAAAAGCCAATACGCTTCCCAACTCGGCCAGCGGGTGGCTGATTTATAGTCCGGCCGAGACGACGGTAACTCCCGGCAACGTTCATTCAATTCGTGTAACGATCTCTGTTCCGAAGGATGCGACACCTGGAGATCATCTGAGCGCCTTGATTGTCGAGCAACGACCCGACACTATCAAGCTGATTCAAAATCGGCGGCAAATGGTCGTGCGTTACCGCATGGCGGCCGTCTTTTACATCAAAGTCGGCCAGCTAACACGCCGCGGTTCCCTTGAGAATCTTCACGCTGAAGCGAGTGCGGACAGCGTGCGCTTGATTCCGACTTTGAAGAATCAAGGCAACAGCGCGATTCGGCCTTTGGCTTCAGCGCAGATAACTAATGCAGCCGGCCAGATCGTAGCTGAAGCGACCGAGAACGAATCCTTGCCAGTGCTGGCAGGCTCGGAATTGGCTAAGCCTCTCACAATCGAAAAGGCGTTGGCGCCGGGTGTCTACAACATTAAGTACCGAGTCGATTTCCAGGATGGCAGCAGGCCGACTGAGGGTGTGACAGATTTGGTGGTTGGTAATGCGGCCGCCAATCCCTCGTCCGCACGGGGCGATGCCAAACCAGCGAAGCCCTGAGCGCTAAAGACTTGATCGCTCTGCTTTAAGAGTCGTTTCCAGGTGACGCTGTCAAGATCAAATGAAGAGTCCAGTCATCCGCGCCCGCTTCTGGCTTCGCGGCAATTAACACGGTGACTTCCAGCGCATTATCCATTGAACTTAGCGTGCCGGCGAGAGAAACGCGAAGTCCGCTAAGAATTGAAAATGAGGAAGAGAGATTCAAAGGCATGAAAGGAGTTTGTACTCTGCCGTTCGGGCTTCGGCTGTCCAACTCTCGCGCAACGTTGAGACTTGCGACGGCATTTATGGCCGCGAACCTGCCAGTCGGCCGCGCCCCAATTACGGCGAAGTTAACCAGCGTCGCAGCCTGCGATTGAATCAAGGCTGAGATTCTGTAACTGGTATTTGAGCGAATCAGGATTGGCACGCGGACGGCCACGACATCAGTCGAAGACCCTGACAGCGTCAATCCCAACGTCTTGCCAGCACCATGCGATTCAATTCGAACATTGTTCTCAGCGAAGGCCTCTCCGACCGAGAGGGCCACTGTTTCGCTGACGCTGGCATTTATGGTTACTGGGGCAGAATGGGATTGACCCCGAGCCATAAAGGGCAGGAGAAGTACCACACCCGCCGCCAGCCAGAAATTGTGACACTTGAGCCAGTTCAAGACTTTATTTCCTTAAATCAGAATTTGACGCCAGTTCAATATTCCGAAACCACGCCGCTTCGCTGAATTACCCTGACAGAATTCTTATCATAGAAAAACTACTAATGACCCAGCTTTCCAGCGATATTTCAAAAGTGCGTTTTTTTTGTAGCTCCGAAAAAGCTCGTCTGGATACGCGTCGCCTGATCAAAGTTGGTTCGACGTCAGCGCTGCTGTTAGCGCTTATGGTGACGTTGGAGACGGCTGGTCTCGCGCACGCAGGGCCGCCGGCTTCGAGGCCAAATGACTTCGTTAGAAATTTGCATGCCAGCGATCCCGCGCCGCAAAGCAACAGCTTTCCCGAAGGAACTGTAATTATTGTCAATGGCCGGACCCTGGCGGGTCCGAATAGTTCCGCGCAGCAGCGTGGCGGCCGTCTCTTCCTTCCGATCGCCAGTATTGCGCGCGCGCTCGGAGATTCGATCCAATCTGACCCAACATCGCGCGTAGTCACAGTTCGCCGGCAGGGCGGCATTGTGGCGGAATTTAGCGCCCAGCTAAATCAAGTCCGCGAGAACGGTTCCGTCACCCTGGCCATCTCGGCGACAGCAGACATTGTCTTTCCACCTGATGTTCAGGAACTAATGCTGCCGGTCGAGATTGTCGCCGCCGTTCTTGATGTTTCGATCCAACGAGAGGAAGGACGAGCGATCAGAATCACGCGCGGTGGCACGCAAGCCGGTACAGTCCGACCGGGCACTGAACACGCGCGAATCGAGCTTTACCAGCTTGAATACGATTACAACGCCAGCCGTTACACTTCTTTCTTCGATCACAACCTGACGCTGCGCGGCAGCGGCCGGTTGGGTGACGGGCGTTTCACTTTTCTGACGAATTTCGACGGTGGAACCGCGCAGTCGCGCCTAACGAATCTTCATGGCGGCTATTTCAAATTGGAGCGGCCGAGCGGGCAGGCCTTCGTCCTAGGCGACTTTGGCACGGGCACTGACCTTCAGTTTATGTCTAACACGATACGTGGTGCGTCGGCGGAATTACCTGTTGGCCCAGTGCGATTGAACGTGTTTGCCGGTCGCGCAATGTCGGGAACAATAATACCAACTTTGTTTGCGCCGGCTGATGTAACGGGGGACGACTCGCTGCAGCAGACGCAACCGCGGCGGTCGCAATTCCACTACGATACAAATGTCTTTGGTGCTTATGTGACTGCGGGCTCTTACGCAAAAGTTCACGGGGGACACGATTTGCTTTTCTCGTCAGGCGCCATGCATTTTGTCGGACCGAATCGGCGTGGCGAACTGGCCACGGGTAGTGTTCGCTTCGCCTCCGGCGGCAACCGCTTTCAAGCCGATCTCGGAGCGGGTGAATTCTCTGGAGTCAGTCGCGATGGGAATCACGTCGACGGCGGAGCCGGAGCCGTTAATCTCTCTGGCTCTTTACCGTTAACTGATCAGCTGATTGTGCAAGGGCGATACACGTATGTGGGCCGAAACTTTCTCAGCGCGCAGAGTGGGTTGCTCGAGCCAACCAACCTTGTCGCCGGGGATCTAACGTGGCATCCAAGAAAGTGGATCACCGCTTCACTTGGCGGCAGCACCGCAACGAAGCCCGGCCGAACTGGTGACTTCAATCGGTTTGAGACCGCGACCCTGAATCTGACGCCGAGCGGTCGATGGCCCACGGTGTTCTTTTCACACACGCAGAGCAGCACCCCGCAATTGAGGAAGGCAGCTTTCACCTTAGCCAGCGCCGCCAAACAATTTTCGCGTGGGCGCCTGTTTGTGAACGCCACGCGCGTTAAGACGTTTGGGCCCGCGTCATTAAACGTACAGGCCGGCGCCAACATTCGGATCAACGAATCGAACACATTCGAGGTCAGTCAAGGGATTGGCAGTCGTGGTTTAGTCAGTGGAACGGCGGCGTGGCAGTTGTCGAACCTGCTGCGCAAGCATTTAAGCATCAGCGGCGGTCTGGGTTATATGCGTAGTGCAACGTCATCTCTGCGCACGACGGAGAACGCGTCGGTATCCGTGCGTTTGCCGCGACAGAGCACCTTGCAATTCAGCTATCTGCGAACTCAGACAGGTCCGACGCTGCTGCTCAGTTTGCGTGGGTTCCTGTTCTCGTCGCACCGGGCCGAGCGCGCGATTAGCGGACCAGTGGCGGAAGTAAATTCCTACGGAGCGGTCTATGGACGCGTGTATCAGGACCTAAACCTCAACGGTCGCTTCGATCCCGGTATCGACCTGCCCCAGGCGAATGTGAAAGTGCGCGTGGACGGCAACCGGTATGTTGTGACCGGCGCGGATGGCAATTTTCGCATCGACACTGTCCAGACAGGAGAGCATTCAGTCTACTTGGATCTCCTGTCAGTTCGCGCCGACCTGACGCTGCTGGATGGCGCGCAGCAGGGGGTCGCTTTGGTCTCCAAACGAGACTCAGTGGTTGATTTCCGACTGGTTCGTACGGGCCGCATCAGCGGCGTAGTCTGGCTGGATCTGAACGAGAACGGCAGGCTTGACGAAGGCGAACAGCCTTTGGCCGACGTGCGGATCGTCACCGGCAGCGGCCGGGACACCATGACCGATGCGAACGGCTACTTTCTGATCGGCGATCTGCCGCCCGGTGAACACGTGGTGCTGGTGGACGAAAAAACACTTCCGGATCAAACCCGATCTGTACGTGGTTCGCTTTCAATTAAAGTCCTTGCCGGCAGTGAAAGCAGCGGCGTTGCGTTCGCTATCACACGTTTGCCTCCGGAGGTAAAGCGTTTTTCAAACAAGTGAGCGCACACGCTTTGTGGTCAAGGTTCAATTACTCGGCAGGCGGCTGACTGCGCTCGTGGCTTCAGTTCATTTTTGCGTTCGCAGTCTTTTCTACGTTTGCCAGCATCAGCTGCAAGGCGGTTTTCGGAAAGAATTTTCCGTTTAGTATCACCGCATCAATGCGTTTGATATTACTGATGTTGTCGAGTGGGCTCGCGTCAAGCAAGACCAGATTGGCAATCTTCCCAATCTCAACGGTGCCTTGCGAACTCAGCTCGTCGAGAAAGATTGCGGGATTGCGCGTGGCCGCCTGTAGCGCCTCCATTGGTGAAAAGCCCGCCTGCACGTACATCTCCAACTGATGATGCAAACTAAAACCTGCGAATATATACGCGCCGCTTAGATCGGTTCCGGTCATGAACGGAACGCCCGCGCGGTGCATCGCGCCCACCAGTTCCAGCTCTTTTTGAAAAAGTCTCTTCTTGAAAACGATGCTCAGGTGTGCGGTAACGCGCGAAGAAGTTTTTCTGCGGGCTCCACCATTGCTGCTCAGATTGCGGAATATATTTTAAACCTGGGTCGCTGCTTTGGCTGAGGTCATCAATAAATGTCTGCGTCCACTTGATTTCAAGCGTTGGCACTTGCCACGTTTGATTCCGAATGAAGTGGGCGAAAATTTGCTTCGCCTTCTGCTCATCGTATGTGTCGAGCATACGCGCCGCGCGCTGCTATTCGGCGGGGAAACTCAGATGGATCAGTGGGTGGCGCCGAAGCGTTTTCTAATTGCTGCAATTCTCTTTCGATCGTTGACGCGCCCTCTAGAATACTGCCCAGATGCTCAATGCTTTTTTGTCCGGCATCTGAGGCCTCGACCGATGTGATGGCAACAGGCACGTGTCCGACAACAGGCATCCGTTGCTTCTTTGCCTCATCGATGATTGCGAAGTAAGCATCGCGTGGCAGACGGTCGTAAACTTTGACACAGTCCGCGCCTCGCTGTTTGAGCATGTCGACTGCCTGCCGGCCTTCAGCAGTTTGGGCCGGCGTATCTCGCCGCTGGAATTACAACCGCGCGCGATGTCGGTAACGACATCGAGTTTGGCACAGTTGCGTGATGCCGCGAAGCAAGGACAGGGGCTCGGTCCGCGAATGCTCCTGGCCGGCTATAGCGATGGCAAAAACGAGTTTCATTCATTCGATGTTTAGGTCAACACTCCGGCAGAAGCGCGCGCGGCCGTACAGCATTATAAGGATGCCGGTTACGAACAAATCAAAATTAGAGACAATGTAAAACTGGAAACTCTGAAAGTGATTACTGCCGAGGCTCATCGGCTTGGCATGACCGTCACCGGGCATGTTCCCAAAAGCATGAACGCCCTCCAGGCCGTCGAGGCCGGCATGGATCAATTTAATCATCTCAACTTTGTAGAGACCGGGTTCTTTCCCAGGGCCGGCCGTCAGCCGCAAGTGTCAATCGATTTAGAGTCAACCGACTCCAAATATGCGCTGCGGTTTTTCAAGGAGCACGGCACAGTCGTCGATTAGACGATAGCCGTGCTGGAGCTAATGCTTCGCCCTAAAAACGTGGCGATTGAGAGTTTCGAACCGGGCTTGACGAAGGTCCCACCGGAATTAGTCGAGCAGATAAATCAGAAAGGTG
>WNGL01002477.1_pt1 | contig 18844 bp, 17 predicted proteins | sample 5400591 | NCBI WGS metagenome assembly WNGL01 (sample SAMN13153377, study PRJNA577476) | soil metagenome | isolation source: 80 cm soil or saprolite under Garry oak tree replicate 1 | place: USA:California | collected 2016-06-15 | reverse complement strand
GCGAGGGGTAAAATTCCGCAAGGATTTTTGGTGTCATAATCCCGCGTGTGCTATTTGTCGCACGGTCCAACGGACAAACAGGCATGAAGCGAGGGCTGTGTGTCGCGGATGTTATTTCGGCCCAGTCAGAACTCCAGGAAGGCTCTCAGTGGAGAAGAAGAAACAACACATCATCCCGAACTGTTACTTGAAGGCCTGGTGCGACCCGGTTACTCCACCCGGTCATAGTCCGTCCATCTGGAGAATCAGCAAAGATGGCTCAGCGAAAAAACGGAAGTCTCCCGAAAAGTCTTTTATATCGACTGACAGATACACAATCAGGCTTCCCAACGGTGATCGTTCTTTGGCGCTGGAAGACACCCTGTCTTCTCTGGAAGGGCAGTTCACTTTAGTACTTGCTCGAATAAGACGGCGTGACCGCTTGACTGCTGTGGACCGGGCGCGTCTCTGCGTGTTCTCCGCCGCTATGCATTCTCGCACGATGGCTCAGGGCGAGCATTGGCGCGGAGAGATGGCGAAACTGCACAAGAAAGTCGAAGCGATGGAACGAGCGTACGAAATTGTCCCCAAAGAATCGCTCGTCACTGCGGAGATGGTGAAAACGGCTCACACAGACATTTTGATGATGAGTATCATGCAAGAAACGCCACTTCTGTTTCAGATGAATATGAGCATCGTTGTAACAGATGACAAAACTGGATTCATCACTTCGGACATCCCATGCATCTGGCAGAATCCCAAACTCCACACTTTTCCGCCGTTCTATCGGCATCCCGGACTCGCTCAGAAAGACATCGAAGTGAGCCTTTCGCTGACTCCACAGCACATGCTTCTGATTTCGCACCACAATTTGGATATGTACACATATGCAAGCCCCAAGGTCGTTCAAGAGGTTAACCGCGCCATGCGATTCAGTTGCCACGAGGAGTTTGTTTCGTGGAAGGGAATTGTGGACCCATTTTGGTTCACTGATCGTGAGATGCCGGAAGACGCATGGGAAAAGACGGAGCAGGGAAAAGCAGCCAGAACCGAATCGGAGAAGTCCAGCGATACACAAGACGCCAATCAATCGGGTTTTGCGGAAGAAACATAGTCGTTCAAGGTACAGCCCTCACCATGTGATTGGGATTTGACCCTTCATCCATTTTTGGTACTCTGCCTCGGAAAGTTTGCCACCTTCATACAGATGCTTCATCAGATTTCGGGCGTTCTTTGCCTCCAGAAACGAATACATCGCATGGACAACCAACGTGACGTTCTTTACTGTCTGTGCGGTAGCCAGGCCCTTTTCAAAGAGATGTGCGTGCACGCCGTTTCTGGCTTCGCGTATCTCGTGCAGGACCGATTTGAGTGTCACTTGCTCGGTCTTCTTCCAATGGCGAAGTGCATCATGGGGAATCCAGTGTCGTGCGAAAGCACGATTGATTAGCCCATAAAGGTCGCGGCATCGGTCCTTGGGCCTACTGTTCTCCACGAAATCAAAGATTCTGAGAAGTGCTTCCAGTTCGCAGCATCGGGCCACCAGAGCGGAAAAATAGGCCCGACCCTTGTAGCACTTCTGCGCTTCCTTGCAGTAAAGCCGTGCCGCATCCCACATCTTCTGCTGATAGATGCGCCGCTTTCTAGGCTTCTTTGGCATGTTCGTTTATCGTTCCTTTCGCCCTTTTGTACTTAGTATCGCTCGCGTCTTCTTATTCATCCGGTAGGTTCTCATCGTGTTGGCGTGTTCGCATTGCCACGAGCAGAACTTCCTACCTCCGACCGAATACTCAATCCCGCATTTCTGGCACACCTTGCATTCAGCCCCGGTGACAAGATCAATCCACGCCAGTGCAATCAATAGTTCTCTTCCCGTCACCGGCTGAATCACCGCATATGGAACTTTGCCCCGCCATTCCATATGCACCTCAAGCGTGTTTCCCAACTTGCTTTCGAGCGCGAATCTATCTTTGTCATAGGGTCTGCTGTCACCAGATGGACCCGGCCCGAAAGCCGCGCGCAGCTTTGTGCGGTTGCGCAGCAAACCTCTCCAGTGCTCTTGCTGTTGCCGCAATGACTCAACGGTTTCGACTTCGGCCCGGCCATTGAACCACCGATGACCAAAGGAGCCGTACAGACGCATCTCGCGTACACCCGCGGATTCGTTTCCACTCAGGAGGCTACCGTTTGGGCCGTCACGTTGGTTCTCATCATAAATTGCGGACCACACACCTACCCCATTCAAGAAGTCCATCGCAGATTCCTCATCAAATTTGAGTCTGAAGAATTGCTTGCGGATTTCTTCTGGCTCTGGGATGCGGGCGAATCTCCGCTCCGGGTGCTGATTGACGGCAGGAACAAGGCATCTGTCCCCGGACAGTTTTTCTTCTCGCACAGTCCAGCGCGTTGGAATCGCTAAAAACTGTAGTTCAACCGGCATTGAGAAGTGTGTATGCTTTGGCGATATGTTCCCCATACACATATCGTAGTCCAATAGTCATAGGAGGAACTAGGAATGCATAGCAACAGTGACTTCTTGACTGTGGATGAGGCTGCCAATCTGGTGGGGCTTTCGCACCGGACCATTAGACGTTGGCTGGAGATTGGGAAGCTGACGCGCTATAAGGCGCTCTCTCGCACGGTGGTGAGCCGCTCTGAGTTGCTTGCATTGCTAGAGCCTCGGAAAGTGAGGAAGAACAATGCGTAAAATCACCGATGCGATTGATGAGCTAGTGGCACGTTCAAAGAGAAACCGTGAGTTGAGAGCCTTTCACATATTCCACAAGAGGCACCCGGAAGTTCTGGATTTCCTGGTGCAAGAGATTCAATTGTGGCTTGGACACGGCTTTGAGGCCTTCTCTTATCACTCGCTGTGGCAGTACGCGCGGTGGAAGCTGGAAATGGAGAGGGGACCGGGCGATACGTTCCTAATGAATGACCACGCCGCGCCCTTCTATGCACGTGCAATCACCATCCTGCACCCGGAGTTCAATGGTCGCTGTGAATTCCGCAAATCAAAAGCCGACAAAGTCTTTGGCACTCAGCTTGAGCCAGCCCCCCAAAAGCGGCGTAAGAACTATGCACGGCGGTTGCAATGGGCAGATGGCGCAGCAATTGAGAACGGATGGCGGCCCACCTTGCCGCACGTTATCAACCACGCGGCCAATCTCAAGCCGGACATCCACACGGAACGGACTCTCTGAGATGAGCAAGCGTAGAGAGAGTTAGCGGCAAAACTTCGGCAGGGGCGGTCCTATTGAGGGCCGCTCTTACCTATTGCAGCATGAGCCATGAAGCGCAACAGTGCTCGTGGTGGTGGGGCATGTCGCCGTATGTGCGAAGTGCCAAGCAAAACAAACTGAGGAGCAAAGGAAGGTAGGGTTATGACACTTTTGAATGTAGCGCTGGATGTGTGAGCCGTGGATGGTTTGTCTTTCCATGTGTACCCCGTACCAAGAGGCCGCTTGGCGGTCTTGTGCCCAATGGCGTTCTTGATGCGAGCAATGATGAGGCGCAAATCCGTACATGGTGGGCAGCCAAGCCGGACGCTAATGTTGCCATTGCGTGCGGACCAAGTGGCTTGTCGGTGTTGGATTGTGACCACGGCAGCCGCACAGAACAGGACGCACGGGCCTGGATGCAACGGGCTAATCTGCCGGAGACGTACACCGTCCACACAGGCCGCCGCACCAGCAAGGACGGCTCACCTGAGTACGGCGTCCAGCTCTATTACACGGACACCATGCCGAGCGTGGGTGAATTTGCGCTTGGCGGAGGCACCGGGCAAGTCAAGAGTCGTGGTGGCTACGTGATGGCAGCGGGCAGCATTCACCCGGACAGTGGTGAGGCGTATGAGCTGATGACAGACGCGCCGATTGCCTCACTGCCGGACGTGGTTCGCTCACTCAAGACGGAACACAAGCCCGTGGACGATGACGGGCAATCCATCAGTGAAAACCGCAATATCCGGCTCACCAGCATTGCCGGGAAGCTGCGCAACGCCGGACTGTCAGCAACCGCTCTTGAGTTGGCATTGCTTCAGGTCAACGCGGACAGATGTGTTCCACCACTTGATGACGAAGAGGTCCAGCGGATTGCCGAGAGCGTGAGCCGGTATGCGTTGCCTCAGCCGGACCTGGAGGTCACCATCGGCGGGAAAAGCGCCGTGCCAAACAGCCCTGTAGATTGGCGGGCTCACTACCATACGTTTGAGCAGATGGAGAATACGCCTCCGCCAGTCTTCCTGATTGAAGACTTCCTACTCTATGAGTCCATCACCGCCATGGCCGCGCCTGTAGGTCAGCGCAAGAGCCTAGTTGCGCTGAATGTAGCACACGCATTGTGTACCGGAGAGCCGCTGTTTGACCGCTTCAGGGTCACAACACGGCCCAGCCGCGTGTTGTATCTGTGCCCTGAAATGGGCATTCGGTCCTTCACAGACCGCGTGCGCAAGATTGGGCTGATGCCCCATGTCGGCAAGACGCTGTTTTGTCGCACCATGAGCATGGAAGATGAGCTGCCTTTGTCTGACCTTGTGCCGGAAGAGCTGGACGGCGCTGTGGTCATCGTGGACACCGCTGTTCGTTTTCTTATTGGAGACGAAAACAGCTCTGAGCATATGCGGGCATTTGCGCGGGAAGTATTCCGGCTCAGCAAAGAAGGCCACGCGGCGGCAGTCTTGCTTCTACATCACAGTGCGAAGGGCACTAAGGAAAGCCCGGAGCTGACGCTTGAGAATGCGATGCGCGGCAGTGGTGAATTGGGCGCGTTTGTCACGTGCTGTTGGGCAACGCGGCTCCAAGACCCGGAGCATCCGTATGAGTCAGCCTCATTCTTGGCGAACGTAAAGCCGCGTGATTTTGACGCTAGACCCTTCGAAGTCACAGGCAGCCCTGATTGCCGCTTGCACTTCGTTGGTGACGGCTCTGCACCCGCTGTGCTTGTCAAAGGGCAAGGCGGCAACAGGGCCAATAAGGACGGACAGGACGAAGCGGCGCGGGCCATCATCAAAGCCAATCTCACAAAGACGGTGCGTGAGATTAAGGCCGCATTGTCAGATGCCGGAATCAAGCGCAGCGATGGGTGGATTTCCATGCGGCGTGGCGACATCAAAGGCACGGGCAGCAAATTGACTGAGGGACCCTTCATCACGCCTTAAGGAAAGGATGATGATGAACGTGAAATAACCCACAACACGGTCGGGTAGTTTTAGAAAAACATACCCTCCCGCTGCCGTGGCATCGTGGCGCTCGGTGATGACGCCGTCTTCACGTGAAGGCGCGGTGAAGCTTCACCGAGCCGCCATATAATGATTGGCAACCGCACCTAAGGAGAACAGTGATGTCCGATCCCACGGGCCACATGGACCGACCCGGAGCCGGTCCTCTCAATTCAGCAAACATCAGCATGGGTGGCATTCCCACTAGCCACTACTGGCACCACAATCCCGAGACGGGCAAGTTTGAAGTTGTGAAGTCAATGCCAGCCGGGACACCTGATGTGGTCGTCCGCGAATTCAACAGCTTCTTTGATCTGCAAAACTGGACCAACGAAGAGTGGAGCAGGTCTGGACGCCTGAGTTAACACGCATCAGCGGGGGGGGGGGTAAAATCTTGCCGAAGGTTCCCCGTCAGCCCTCCGCCGCCGCTTCATTTACACAGACCAACAATTCGCAAAAAATGTGGTCAAAACACCGCACTTTGTCTCGTTTCTGTGAATTACTCATCTATGTAGATTTGAGGGTTGCGGCGCTCTACACAGGGGATATCGACAAGATTTAGACCCACCGTCTCCCTGGGAACCATCAGTGGGTAATGTGCACGGTTAACGTATAGCCCATTGCGCTGAAGACCTTCTGTAGCTTGGTGGACGTTTCAATCGCCTCATAGAATCCATCACGACATTTCCGCATCTTTTCCGCTGCTCGCTTTGCCGTTTTAGCCGGATGGCTTGCGGTGTTCCGAAATTCCTTAATGAATGATCGCGCGGCTCCGAGTGCAGCGCGATGATCCTTCAATCTGTTTTCTTGATAGAGCGCATCAATGATGTCTGCTACTGCAGCGCGGGCTGGAATTGTAGCGATATGCCCTTTCTTCACCGCTTGCGCTGCCATTGAATTGACAATCGCTTCAACAATTTGGCCCGCTTGCTGCAAACCTTGGCCGATGTTCGTCTGATATGTCTTGTGCGCGGCCCGGAAGGATACCTTAAGCTTCGAAGTAAGATTCCTAATCTCATTCTCCAGTCTGGGCTCCGGGATAAGTTGAGCAATCGGAACGCACGGATGTTGAATGATCGCTCGACCATCTTCGTCAACTGTGATAATCCCGATTCCATCTTGGCGAAGCTGATTCACTTTGGTTTGCTTTGTGTCTTTTTGGTACGCATCCAAGGAGCACGCTTGGTACACCGCAATTGGAGCGTCATAGATACCAATATCGTGAGCCGCGACTTTCAAGATTTCCGGATACAGATTATCCGCGACTTCGATACCTACGATAGATCGTGATGTGGGGCGACAGAAGAACGTCGGACGCCACGATATGGCCGAATTTATGCCTTGCTCAATACATAAGCCATTTCCACCGAACTGCTGTCTGCAATGCGCCAGAGCTCGTTCAGCGACCATTTTCATCCGAGGATCGAAAGTATCGAAGGCCATCAGAGTCCAAGTACCCTTTCGATCCGCGTTTTCAGTTCGACTAGCTTATTTCTGAGATCTGGATTTATTGCCTCCTCGTGCTCTCCAGCGATCTCCAAATATTCAAAAATAGAGTCGATTGTAAGCGAAACTTTTCGCTGGTCGTATTGCAATTCAAATCTTTGCGCATAAACTTCTTCAATTCCCGTCTTCTTATTTGGGTCGAGGATGTCTTTTAACGCCGAGCGCACTCTAAGTTCCTTCGCTCCGACGTTACTTATCGATGTCGCAATCTTTGAGAGCTTGCGAAAGTCTGTGATGTTTCCGATAGTGCCCGCGCGGAATTTGTAAATAAGTGCATCACGCGCGATGTCGAGGTTAGCGACCGCAGAAGGAACCCGATTCTGAATGGTCTTGAGTGAACGCTCCATCTCGATGAAGAAGTCTTCAGATAGCTGCTGCGAAGCCTTCGGCAAATGCAGCTCTTGCTCCAGAACCTTCACGTATTTCCGTGGCAAATCAAGCAGGTATTTGCACCGTCGAATCTGACCGCGCGTTAACCCCGTAAGTTCACTCAGCTCAATTTCGTTTGGGTCCCGCCCATTCTCGGAGTGATAGAGCTGAATCACGTCCGGAAGGCTCTTCGCGATCGTGAGGTAATCCCATTGTTCCCGGAGGGCATGGATATTGAACATTAACAGCAGGTTTTCGAGCGGGGTGGGCTTTTCCTGAACCAACGCCGGCATTTGTTTCAGATTTAGTTTCTTCGCGCACCGCCAGCGCCGTTCCCCATCAATCAAAATGAAGCGATTTCCATCTTGATAGACGGAAATCGGAACTTGAACTCCATATCGCCTGATTGAACCGAGCAGAGTATCCAATTCTTCGGGACGAAAGAACATCCGAGGATTGGCCGGATTTTGGAAAATCTGGTCGGGCGATAGTTCCTTGAGCGCCGTTTTTTTAGTCGTGTTCATTGCTTCGCCATGTAGATGAATTCTGTGACGGAATCAACCACGTGCCCCTTTGAGCCACCTAATGTCGAGTGCTTGTGCGGCACCGCCATATAACAATCCGCGTGAGGGAAGTACTCGCGCAGAATCGAAAGAGGGTTGTTTCCGGCCTCCAGGAGCAGACCGTTAGATGGATAGCTAAGAATGAGATCTGCTCCAACGCCGCGTACACCCGATACAAAGTCACGAAATGCTGACGTAACTTTTGAGCGAAGAGAAAATGAGGTCTGAAATCGATTACGGCGATATAGGCCATTTCCAGACACTCGCGGATAGTCATAGATCAACAGGGTTTCAAGTAGATGGTAGAACCTTGAATATTGATCGTCGGTATATGGGGGATCAGCGTAAATGACACTCGGACGCACTCGCATCCTTCGGAGTCGGCGTATTAGCGACAGAGCATCCTCGTTGAACACGCGATTTTGAATACGCCAAGATGCAGTCCCAACAGGGCACAGGAGTTCGATCGATTCAAGCCATTCTTCCCAAATTCTTCTGCGCCGTTGGGCGAGGAAGGTGCGGAATGATCCATGCTTGGGTCGAAGGAACTGTGCAAAGTGCCCAGTAGTCGATGAACACTTCAAAATTGCCCGACCTAATGCAATCTGAAGCCAGCGGCGCTGGTCTGCGGACAATGTTCCGTCGCGAACTGCCTTTCCAATTGATTGGACAATCGAATCGATCTCAATTGCCTGTGCGACCCCGATATAGGTATTCGGATAGATGCGTGAGAAGAGACTATGCTTTTTGCCTTTGAGGCTCTCGGCCCCTCGATTCAGGCTTGAGCTTAGCTTCTTTTGGGTTGCTTCAAAATGTTGAAAATCTATTGATGCTTGGGACTCTCCCTCAAGTTCCAGGGGGCGTTTCAGAAGTGTTGATAGCCCATTTTGGTGGTCGCGAAAGGCTGGAAATGCAATGACAGCAGCGGACAATGCGCTCAGCGGAGCTTCCCGAGAGACAAAGAGCGCGTGTGCCACTTCCGATGCGAAGAATTGTGCGTCATTACTCCAAATCTGTCTCTCGGTCCCAATCTCCTCTCCTACGGAACACATCCCAGAAAACGCATCTAGAAGTATTCCGTCTCGCGAGCATTTAACGGCAGACGAGACAAAGGAGACAAGATCCCGCTTCGTCCCCATGTACGTGATGTTGACGCCCAATGGCCCCTCGTAAATCGATTCCGATTGTAAGCGCGGATTATATCACTTTAGAAAATCGCAAGTTCGGCCCTCCACTAAGGGCTATTTTGAAAGCAGGCTCACGCGCTCATGAACGGCCTGGAGGTCTGCAGTGGTCATGTGCGCGTATCGCTTCGTTGTTTCCAAGTCAGAATGGCCCATTACCTTCTGCAAGCAGAAGACATTTCCGCCCCGGCGCAGATAGCCGGTTGCGAATGTGTGCCGGGTTGCGTGGAGCGTGCGCGCTGGTGCGTTGAATCCCAACGAGAGGCAGAGCCGCTTCACATAGCGCAGCACGTTGCGGCGGTGGAGCGCCGTCTCAGCCGATGTTGCGAACAGAAATGCTTCCGGCTTCCGATTGAAGTCTGCAATGTAGCGGTGGATGGCCTTACGCAACTCGAAGCTGATTGGGACCACGCGCTGCTTGCTCCCCTTCCCATCCAGCGTCACGAGCAAATCGTCAACGTTGATGTCTGCGACGCGCAGCTTGAGAATCTCGCCAATGCGCGCGCCAGTGTCGAACAGGAAGAGCAGGATCAAATGGAGCCGCCGCTCGATTCTCCCCTTTGGCTTCCAATCCACCAGCAACCGGATTTGTTTGTCCGTGAAGGTTGGCAGGATGTTTTGCGGCTCTTTCAGTTGTGCAATTCTTGGATGCTTGCAAGCGGGACCACACTTTGCGTCCGGCCCGGCGTTAGTCCAGTGCACGTATGCGTTGATTGCACGGATGGCTGAATTGCATCCGGTGGCTCGCAAACCTTTCGCACGCATTTTGAGCACGGCTGCTTTCAAGTCTTCTTGTGTTGGCGTGTCAGTGTCCAGCCATTTGAAGCTGTGCTTGTACCATTCCAGCGTTGATGGCGAGACGTTCGAGAGGAATTGTCGTTCGCGGATAAACTCAGAAAATCCCATGGCGTTGTCTCCGAAGCGAGTACCAAAATTCGGAAACAGTTTTTGTAAATTATTGATTCATAATATGGTTAGGCTCAGCCTGGTAGAGCACTCGCTTGGGGTGCGAGGGGTCGGCAGTTCAAATCTGCCCGTCCCGACCATTAAACCCTTAGATTTAAGTCGTTTATGCCGACTCTCATCGTCGGCATTTTTCTTCCACTTGTCCAATTGTGCCGTAATTGTGTCGTTGTCCAGCGCGGCCACGGCCTCTCTTTTGGCCTCTTGTCTGATGTGCGAGTAGTGGCGGAGCATTTCTACGGGGACGTGTCCTGCGATGGACATTATTGTCTGTTCGCTTGCTTCGGGTGACTCCGCAAGTTTCGTTATCGCGTGGTGCCTTAGGTCGTGCGGCCTGAGCTCCTTCAGTCCGCACTCCGCCGTGAGCGTTCTCCATGCCGTCCGCCACCCCAGCGGCTCGGCGGCTGTGTTGGGTCGTACGCCTTGCCTGAAACTCGGCTCGGAATGAGGTAGTGTTCCGGTTGTGTTACACCCAACTCGTTGGCACGTTCGAGAAGCCGCTCGACCGCCCATGATGCCGTCAGATTTAGCGGCAGAATTCGAGTACGGAATCGGTTCTTGTCGACCCGCACAGTCAGAGTCTCGCTCTTCAGGTCAATGTCGCTAACACCACGCTCTTCAAATGTGCGAACGACATGGATGCCATTCGACTTTGCATATTGCTTGATGGCCTGATTCTGCCGTGGAAAACCGTCCCCACTGAGTGGGCCTCGGCCACTAACACGAAGGTAGGCAAATGCTGTTTGCATACCCTTGGTATACGAATCCGCTGACGTTTTTAGCTACCTTTTCTACAGAATTAGTATCAAGTGGCTGAAAATTTTATACTTAACCTCAGGACTGTCGCAGGTGACCATGCCCCAAGAAAACCAACAAGTTCCTATCTCGATATACGGGTTCGCTGATGCAACGACCGCTTTTGAGCAGCATGTACGAGCACACGGTCACGCTAAAGTACCTGCACGACAATCCTGACGAACTTCAGGCATTTTTCGAATTCGACGGTGTACAGCAGCACAAGCTGATAAAGCAAATCATTGACACATTCGGTGAGGGCGCGTTGTCTCGTGAAACTGTGGCTGCTACGGAGCGGGATTATGCAGAGGTCAAAGACAAGTTCTTGGTAAAGTCATGCAAGTCGAAGGAATGCAGTGAGCAGCGTGTTGGTCCCACATGGAGCAAACTGGACTTCGTATCCATGGCAAAGAGGGCGGGTGTCATCGGTTCGGTCGTCGTCCCCGGCTACTACGTGCCGCTGCGACATGCTCATTCCACGCTCCGGGCAATGACCGAACGCCTCGAAATGGGGGACGGTCAGATGGGCTTCCGGCGAGAGTCGCAACCAAAGGAAGCGGACGAAGCACTCATGACAGGCCATAATTGTTTACTTTTGGCGTTAGAGGTTCAGAAGGAAAGATTCAAAGTCCCCGGTCTGGAGGAAGCAATTCAAAACCGTTGTCGCGATTGGGCATTAGTATGGTCACCCGAGTCTCTTGCAAAGATGGAGGCTGAAGCGAGGGATTCAGGCACGTCTCCCATGTGACTTTGAAATCCTCAGCATAGTTACGTTGCATCCGGCACCACCGGAAATATCGCCAGAGCGATACATCTCAGGATGGTCGGAATGGTGCTCATTCGGTCTTCTCCCGCTCGTTCATCCTCCCCACAACCATCTCGTCAATCTGCATCTGGGTGGCGAACTCTTGCATCTCGCTAAGGTCTTCCGGCTTGATATCGAGAGCCTTGTAAATGGCAGCGTCGTGTCCGGCCTCGTAGCCCTCAATGTAGCCTTCGGCGTGTCCATCTCGCTTCGACAGTCGGTAGAAGAACCCTATGCCTAGCCCCATCGCAACAATCTTTATCCATGTGTTGCTGAAGTAGATATTGGTGACCACACAAGCGAGAGTCAGGATGACCAGAGCGATGGTCGAGCCCATATGGACGTTCCATTTACGGTAGTCAGCACGGATACGTGCGTAGTCGCCTCTGGTGAGTTTGGTCAGTTCTTGAATTTGCAGGGCGTTGAGACCGGAGTTGCCCCATGTAATGCTCTGGCCTAACTGGTGCTTAAGCCTGTAGGCTTCGGCAACCGTCATGGTGTTCGGGTCCTTCGTTTCGTCGGACATTCTTGCCTCTTCTGCTCATGTTGGGGAGGGTTCTTACAATCGCGTTGTGGTCGTACTGCGATTAACCCTTCGCACAGACGGGCCGCCGAGCATCACTAGCCGACCGAGTACACCCTTTCCGAGGAGAATACACCGCTCAATACATCACCGGAGAAATCACAAACCTGTCACACCGCTCCTTTTGGTCGTTGGCGGGTGGCGCACCCTTTGAGTCCCCACAAGACTGAGGGTGCCCCATCCTTCGCGCACTTTGCGAAGGGTGGGCGGGCACCATCTCACGCCGCGCCGAGCAAAGAAGTTCTAAAATCGTCTGCTAGGGCCGAACACTAAATTCCGATAACTCGTCCTTGTCCTGACATACTTCACGATCGCGTTGCCCAACGCCTGCTTTAAATGACCGCGATAAGACGGGCATTCCGAAGCTTATCCCCTGATCGCACAGACGACCAGTGGCCTCGCAAGGTTGAACTGCTCTTCAACCGCCAAAGAACTGTGCTCGTGATGCCAAGGATCTGTGCTCGTGATGCACCGCGCTCGCCACCAACATTCCGATTGAGAAAGGCCGATTTCTCACCTATTGCTGATCATCGCCTGTGCATTAAATCCTAGGAGTCGAATAACGATCCGGTGGAAGCCGGCAAATGAGACACACGCGGCCGCCGCCGTGGCCCCGGCGTGAGCGGCGCGGAGAGCAGGTTGGCAATCTCCCGCAATTCGGCGCGAGCGTGTCCAATGGTGGCCGCAACCTTGTCGCGCTTCCTTCCAGATTCCTTCTCGGTCACCGGTTGACCAGACTCCGGTTCTGAACGGCGCGACTGCCCCAGCGCGTGACGCGCCCCCACCAGCGTGTAGCCCTCACCGTAGACCAGGCGCTTGATCTCCAGGGCCATCTCAACATCGCGTCGGCGATAAAGCCGCTGACCGCTACCGCTCTTATTCGGCTTTAGCTGGGGAAACTGCGATTCCCAGAAACGCAGCACGTACGTCTCGACTTTGCAGATACGGGCGACATCGCCGATCTTGAAATAGAGACGGTCAGGGATCGTCGGCGATTCAGCGGCGCGCTTCGGGGACGGATGCGTTGCCATAAAAATCCAGGAGAAGCCCGCAAAACATCTGGGGATGACTCCTTAGAGGCAGTATAGGCCAGTCCTTCGACTCGAAGTGAAGCAAAATCAACACCCCGACCCAGATTCAGAGCACACAATCCAACCCGGGACTGGACTGGCTACTGCTTTTTCAGCACCGCCGTGCCCTTCTCGTCGCTAAGGATGGCGCTCTCAAGCTTGCGGAATTCCGCGGCTTTCTCCGCCGGGATCTGCACCTGGCGGACGATGTAGTCACGCTCATAGTGCAGATGATTCTCCTTCGCCGTGACTGCGGAGTGGTAGCTGGCAAAATCGAGATCCACGCTGACAGCGTCAGGAGTTTCATCGACCACGTACCCCGTTGGCAGAGTGATGTCGAAGCTGTCCCGCCAGTGTCCGGTGGCGCTCAAGTCGATCGGAACAGTGCGTAGCTTGTCGTCAAACGCAACCACGTGAGACCCGACAACCCGCGGGCGAACCAGTAGAAGCGGACCGGCCTGATGGGCGTATTGCGGCACGGTGAGTTTGTAGTGGACCTCAATGGGCTTGTCGAGAGCGGAAGGCTGGACGAATTGGAACGAGTTCAGCACCACCCCGGGAACATCGTGCGCTATCTCGGTTTCCAGCGACTCGCGGCGCTCCTTCTCATCGGAATACTTGAGAAGGATGCGTAGCTCGGCGCCTTCCGGGCCAGTGTGAGTTGTGTCGACCAAGCCGGTCAACCCGCCATCGGGCGCAAGTGTGAACTGCCCCTTGCGCTCCGTGCCGTTCGCCTCCGGTGCCAACACCGGCAGCGGAATGATCTGGCTCGCGGCTCCGGCAGCCAGCGTTCCGTAGCTGCCCTGCAGAACTGAGCGAAGATTCCCGACAGGAGTACGCTCATCGGTCGGATCGAAGATCAGGTAGCGCTTGCCGTCTTTCCCTTTCACAATCGCCATCAACCGCGGGTCCTGAACATCCGGCGGTATCTCGATTGCGGTGATCATGTGATCGCCAAACATGGAGGGATCATCGGGATCCACAAAGCCGCGGCGCGAATCGACGGGTAGATAATACGCCCTGATTCCGGCCACCTGAAGCATCGAGATAAGCAGCGTCGTTTTGTCCTTGCAATCGCCGTAGCGGTTGCGAAAGATATCGGCGGCGTGGTTGGCCTGGTGTCCGCCAATTCCTCGCTCCACGATGAAGTAGCGAATGTCCTTCTGTATGGAGTCGGTGATGCGAACCAATTTGGCATAGAAGTCGGGAGCGCCCGCAATCAGCGTCTGCACTCGGGCTGTTATCTCAGGCGACGGATCGGTCCGGCCCGCCTCGAGGGTGGTGAACCATTGGCCCAGGGCACGCCACTGATTATCGGTCCCCTCAATTGCTGCGTCGCCCCATTGCACCGACATGCGCGCGGCTAGAGCGACCCACTCCGGGCTCGCGGGAACGTCACGCAGAATGAGCGCCGGCATGTCCTTGATTTCCCAACGCCAGTGATTCGGAGTAACTTCGACAGCCGGGACAGCTTTGAAGCTGTGCCATGCCTGGGTGTGCGCGCGGCCCGTGGGAAGATCGACCTCGAGGGCCTGGAAAACAACGGGAATGCCATTTTGAATCTGCCAGAGCTTCTCCTGGAAGTAGGGTTTCATGACTTCTTCAGATTCGCAGATGACGGTGGCGCCAACGTCCACGGCCGGGGGATGGGCGATTCGGGTCTTGTGCGTCGACAGCATGATGGGAATGTCGGTGTCGCCTTCTTCAGTGAAATCTGTGTCCTGCGCCATGTATTGCTTTTCATCCGCGGCGATCGTCCACACGCGAAAGTAGTTGACCTTTTCATCGACGTCGTAAGAAACCTCGCAGGTATTGTGACGGCCCTGAGGCTTGAGCACGCGGATGGCTTCGCGCTCACGCTCGACGGCCCGGCCCTGCCCATCGATCGTCTCAATATATTCGTCGTAAAGAATGACGGCAGCTGCGTCTTTCACATAATCGGGCGTATGCGTTTTTTGGGCGTCTAGTCCCCATTGAGGCACAGCCTGAGATTTTCCGAAAATGCCGGCCAAGCCCGGCTCACAAACACAAACGAGGAGAGCGGCAACCAGAATCTTCGCGTGGCGAGCGTTGGGCGTGAGCCTAATTCTCATGTCTAGTTTCCTTTGGCAATCGCGGCGCGCGTGAGCACAAGCTGCTGCTGATCGGCCGTCGCAACCTTCTGGTAGAAGTCATGAAGGCCTGGGTAGTCCGTAGGCCCCAGCAGAGCGAAGTTATACGCGAGGGTACGCACCACATTCGCGCCGTCCGGTGTGGAGTTGAAGACAATTTTCAGAACGGCGTGATTGGGCCAAGACGCATTGGTGGGCTGGGGTGCACTCTCGATCGTGAAGCCAGGCGGCAGATGGTAGCTGACATCATCTTCTTGTGTCTTGGCGTAGTGCACATCAATGGGAGTTGCACGTTTGTCCTGCGCTACGAAGGGATGCTTGGCGCGAGCTTGGAAAAAGAGGCCGGGAAGGAAGAAGTGCTTGCCTGTAGCGGCGCCAATGTTGCCGGAGACTTTTACGAACGCGATGAGGTTGGCGGTGGGGTCGTCGAGGGCGAGGAAGTGGTCGAATTCGCCTCGTACGCCGTCGGGGAAATCGTTTTGCGTGGCTTCATTGAATTGCTTCTTGACCTCGTCCTGATCGTTTTCAAGCGCAAGCTGACGCCAGTGTAGGGCGTCGGGGCCGGACATCACGTAGCGAACCGTTCCAGTGGCTGCTCCGTCTCGATCAACCGTGAGATCCGCGATGCGCTGCACGACGGCTGTCTTGAAGGAGTTGCCGGCAGTCATAACGGGGACAGGCCCGCTGTCGTTGAGGCGAAAGCCCGTCGCGAGTGTATGCTTCCAGTTCAGAATGCCGAAGGGGCACATTTTCTGGCCGGGATCAACATAAATGTCTTTGCCATCGAGCACGACGACCGCAAGATAGTCGTCGAGTTGCTTGACCGTGAGATAACGGTCGTCGAAGATGGCGCGATTGCGATTGACGACCTGGACGGGATGGACCTTCAATCCTGCCGCGCGTCCCAAGGCGACAAAGAGCAGCGCAATATCGTCGTCCGTTCCGCTCCGCTGCTTCCACACGTCCTCTGCGGTGCGGATGTCCTTCAGTTTTTCTTTCTTTCGCTCGGCCTGTGATTTGGTTCGGCTAAAGACGGTGTTGTCGAGCTTCTGGACAGCGGCATAGATTTTTCTGGCTTTCTGCTCGTCGGAATCTGACGGCGCCACAATTTCAGCCACGGCCGCCTTGAGTGCTCCGGAGGGATTCGTGAATTCCTGCGCCCGCTTGGCCCAATGCTTGCCGGCATCCTGCCAGAACTCAGGGCCCGAACTCGCGTTGGTGTAATAGAACTCGATGCGCCATTTAAGAGTGTTCAGCGGCGGCATCCAGTCTTCCGCTGGAATGGCTGGAATATCGGCGAGGTCAATCGTGTACAGTTCCTTGCCGCGGTCGTAATTCACCGGAGTGTCGGATCCGATGCGCGAACCGTACATGAGGCGATTGAGGGAATTGCCGTTCCCGTCAGAGATGTATTCGCCCGGCGCGACGTGAGGATGAAAGCTGTAATGGGCTTTGCGAACGGGGTAGTCCTGCTGAATATTCCACAAAGGCTCGGAGACCCTGTTGTCGGGGGAGCGAACCTTGAGGCGATATTCAAGAATGCTGCCAACTTCGACGTTGGGCAGCGTGAAGACCACGCTATTCCTCTGAAAATCCTTCGCTTTGAAATCCATCAAGTCGGAAGGTTTCGCGGCCAAGGGGATCACGGATCCGTCAGCGTGAATGGTGCGGCCCTGAATATCCGTCACGGTGTCGATTCCGTGTAGATAGGAGACTCTAACCGTGGCGAGTTCCTTTCCCTTCTCCTTGAGAACCTTGACGCGCTCGTAGTAGCTTACGAAATGCATCGCATCATCCGTGATCTCTTCGCGGTAGAGATAGACGGCGTCTGCGCCGGGAGCCTTGGGGTCCTCGGTCATCTTCAATTCTTCTTTTGTCGGTTCCTGGAATTGCGCGCGTAAGAGTGTGGGAGACGCTGCGCCCAGACAGAAAAGGACGATAGGCAGCACGAATCGGAGCCGCATGAAGTTTCCTCTGGTGATAAGTGGTTAGAAGTTTAACCCAATTTCAGGTCAATTTGATGTGATAACTGTGCCACCTTTGAGCTATTTAATGCGGACGAATCATGCCAAAGCCGGCCCAGGTCCTATCGCATCATCACCGCTCGATGCCGCAACCCAGATCAATCGGCCCGGCAGGCGTAAACTTGTTGGGTTTGGTCACAACCGTATAAAGAGGAAACCTGTTCAATGAGCCGTGTTCGATTTGCCCCCATTTGCCTCGCGCTTTGCGCCACATTTTCAGCCTCACCTGCGGCGATCGCGCAGTGGAATCCACCCAATCCGGTGGTGAGCTATGAGAAACAGACCGGGGGCCTCGTGGTCCGGCAAAAAGACGGCGTGCTCAAACTCGATGTGAATGCGGCCGACGTCCTGCACGTCACCTACTCCCCGTCGCAGGCCTCCTCTCCCATACGTGCCTCCGACTGGGTCGTCGTCAAAATGAATTGGCCCTCCGTCAGCTTTGTAGTCTCCGAAGATGACAAGGCAATTACGCTGACCACCGCAAAGCTCAAGGCTGTGATTGAGCGGGAGAGCGGCGCTCTGCACTACGCCGGCGCCGACGGCAAGCCGCTGACTACCGAAAGCTATCGCTCGTTGAAGCCTGTCGAAGTAAATGGCGAGAAAACTTTCCGTGCCGAATCGTTCTTCGCCATCTATGGCTCACACGAGGGCCTCTATGGCCTCGGCCAGCACCAGGCAGGTGTGTGGAACTATCGCGGCGAAACCATAGACCTCTCGCAGGAGAACACCAACATCGCTGTTCCCCTGCTCGTCTCAACCAACGGCTATGGCATCTTCTGGAATAACCCTTCGCGCAGCCGCGTGAACAATCGCTTCGTGCACATGCTCTACCTCAGTGCCGAAGTTGCCGACCGCCTGGACTATTACTTCATCTATGGGCCAGACGCGGATCAGATCATCGGCCGCTATCGCGAACTGACCGGCGAGGTACCGCTATTTGGCCGCTGGGCATACGGGTTCTGGCAATGCAAGAACAAGTACCAATCCCAGCAGGAAATCGAAGGCGTTGCCGCCAGGTACCGCGCGCTCCACATTCCGGTCGACAACATTGTGCAGGACTGGTTCTGGTGGGTCACGATGGGCGAGATGAAGTGGAACCCCAACTACCCCGATCCGCAGGGTCTCATCAACAAACTGCACGATGAGCATTTTCATCTCATGGTCTCCGTGTGGCCGTATTTCAGGCCCGGCAGCCCCGTCTACGACGACTTCGAAAAGAGGGGCTGGTTTGTTGCCAAGACAAAATCAGCAAGCTTTCATCCGCTGAACCAGGCGTTGTATGACGCCACCAATCCTGAGGCGCAAAAGCAGTACTGGGCCAATGTCAACACCGCGCTGTTTCAAAAAGGCGTAGACGCGTGGTGGCTCGACACCGACGAGCCCGAGACCGAGGGCCGCGAAGACAGCATCCTGCTCGATCACAACCTGCACATAGGTTCCGGCGCGCGCTACGCGAATGTTTACCCGCTGTTCCATTCTGGCGGCGTCTCCGAGGGCCAGCAGGCCGCGTCAGACAAGAAGCGCGTCTTCATTCTGTCGCGCTCGGCGTATGCAGGATCGCAGCGCTTTGGCGTGACGGCTTGGTCAGGCGATGTACTCAGCGACTGGATGACTTTCGCGCGTCAAATCCCCGCCGGGTTGAACTACTCCATCTCTGGGATGCCCTACTGGACT
>WNGL01003504.1_pt1 | contig 18847 bp, 13 predicted proteins | sample 5400591 | NCBI WGS metagenome assembly WNGL01 (sample SAMN13153377, study PRJNA577476) | soil metagenome | isolation source: 80 cm soil or saprolite under Garry oak tree replicate 1 | place: USA:California | collected 2016-06-15 | reverse complement strand
CCGGCAGCGTGGGCCGCCGGCGCCGAGGTGTACCCGGGAAGCGGTCAGGCCGCCAGATCGCGAGCATCGCCGGGCTCGGCCACCACCGGTTGGCGCCGAGCCATCACCCGCTCGCGCACCCCGTCGAGGAGCGAGTAGACCACCGGCACGACGCCCAGGGTGAGCGCGGTCGAGGTGATGAGCCCGCCGATGATGGCGACCGCCATGGGGACGCGCGTCTCGGCGCCATCCCCCTTGGCCAGCGCCACCGGGATCATGCCGGCGATCATCGCGACCGAGGTCATGAGGATGGGCCGCAGCCGGATGGGCCCCGCCTCGAGGAGCGCCTCGCGGGCGCTCTTCCCGGCCGCCCGGAGCTGGTTCGTGAACTCGACGAGCAGGATCCCGTTCTTCGTGACGAGCCCCATCAGCATGATGAAGCCGATCATGGCCATCATCGACATGTACTGGTTCGCGAGCAGGAGCCCCCCGACGCCGCCGATGATGGCGAAGGGCAGGGACATCATGATGGTGAACGGGTGGATCAGGCTCTCGAACTGCGCGGCCAGGATGATGTAGATGAGGACGATGCCCAGCAGCAGCGCCGAGAGGAAGGCCTTGCCGGCCTTGCCCAGCTCGCGCCCCTGGCCCTCGAAGTCGAACTGCACGTTCTTCGGCAGGTCCTTCTGGGCGAAGGCGGTGAGGTAGCTCATCCCCTCGCCGAGCGAGTAGTTGCGCAGATCTGCGAGCAGCGTCACCTGTCGCATCTGAGCCTGGTGCTCGATCTGCGACGGACCCACCGCCGGCTGGATGGACGCGACGCTGCGGAGCTCCACCAGCTGCCCGCCCGGTGCGCGGAGCGGGACCGCCCCCAGCGCGACCGGATCGGCCAGCACCTCGGCCGGGAGCTTCACCTTGATGTCGTAGCCGTCGCCGCCCTCGTGGAAGTCGGCCACCTTGTCGCCGCCCATGAGGGCGCGCACGTTCTGCCCCACGAGCGCGGCCGGCACCCCCAGGGCGGCGGCTCGCTCGCGATCCACCACCACGTCGAGCTGCGGCTTGCCGGAGCGCCAGGTGGTGTCCACGTCGACGAAGCCGGGGTTCGAGAGCATGGCCTGGCGCGTCCGCTCGACCGCCCGGAGCAGCGCGTCGAAGTCGGTGCTGCGCAGGTTCAGCTGCACTTGTTGGGGGCGGTTGCCACCGCCGGCGATCATGCTGAAGTCCTGCACGGCGAGCTTGGCGGCCGGGCTTACCCGCAGCGTCTTGCGCAGGTGCTGCTTGAAGGCCTCCTGTCCGTAGGTCCGGCCCGAGACCGGCACGATGTTGACGGTGATCTCGCCCTTGTGGACCTCCTCCTGGGCGCCGGCGCCGGCCACCGCGAAGGTCTCGGTGACACCCGGGACGGCGCGGATCTGCCGGGAGAGGTCGTCGAGCTGGCGGCGCGTCTCCTCGAGCGTGGTGCCGCTCGGCAGCTCGACGGTCACCTTCACCTGGCTCATGTCCTGGCTGGGCATGAAGGTGAACTTGAGCCGGCCGGCCATGAAGAAGGTGAGCACCAGCACGGCCACCGCAGCGCCCATGGTGAGGAGCCGGTGCGAAAGCATCGCGCCGAGCGCCCGCCGGTAGAACGCCTCGATGGCCCGCAGCACGCGCTCGATGGCCCGCGACAGCCGGCCGGGGTGACCGTGCTCCCGCAGCATGCGCGCCGAGAGCATCGGGGTGAGCGTCATCGACACGCCGTACGAGATGAGCACCGCCACCGCGACGGTGACCCCGAACTGGTAGAAGAACCGCCCCATGATGCCTTCCATGAAGGCCACCGGGACGAACACCGCCACCACCGCCAAGGTCACCGCGAGCACCGCGAGCGCGATCTCGCCGGTGCCCTTGCGCGCGGCCTCCCGGGCCGACTCGCCGTGCTCCAGGTGGCGCACGATGTTCTCGATGACGACGATCGCGTCATCGATGAGGAGGCCGATGGAGAGCGTCAGCGCCAGCATCGTCACCACGTTGAAGGTGAAGTGCAGCGCCTGCATGACGGCGAAGGTGCCGATGATGGCGGTGGGCAGCGCCACCGCCGCGACGAGGGTGGAGCGCCAGTTGCGCAGGAAGATCAGCACCACCACCACCGCCAGGATGCCGCCCAGCACCATGTCCTCCTTCACCGCGTCGATGGACGAGCGGATGAACTTGGAGCCGTCGACGACCATCTTCACCTGGCTGCCCCGCGGGAGCTGACCCTGGATGCGGGCCAGGCTCTCGCGGAGCCGCTCGGCGACCTGCACCGTGTTCGAGCCGGACTGCTTGCGGATGACCAGGCCGAGCGCCGCGCCGGTCCCGAGCCGGGCCATGCTGCGCGCCTCGGCGGGCCCATCGAGCACCTGCGCCACCTGGCCCAGCCGGAGCGGTGTCCCCCCCGGGCTGGCGATGATGAGCGCCCGCAGCGCCTCCACCGAGCGCGCCTCGGCGGAGACCTTCACGGAGCGCTCCACGCCGGGCTCCAGCGTGCGGCCGCCCGGGACGTCGATGCTCTGCAGGCGGAGCGCCTGCACCACGTCGTTCGGGCTGAGCCCGTACCCCTTCAGCAAGCGCGGGTCCGGTACCACCGTGATCTCGCGCTTGCGCCCGCCCACCACCTCGACGGCCCCCACGCCGGGCACCTGCTGCAGCGCGGGCTTCACGACGTCGTCGGTGATCTTCGTGAGCCGCTCGATGGGGAGCGGCGCGGAGAGCGCCAGCGTCGCCACCGGCGCGGCGCCGATGTCGAACTTCTCCACCACCGGAGTGTCGATCTCCTTCGGCAGCTTGGAGAGGGTGGCCTGCACGCGGTCGCGTACGTCCTGGGCGGCCACGTCCACGTTCCGCTCGAGATCGAAGCGCACCACGATCTGCGAGACGTTCTCGACGTTGACCGAGCGCAGCGTGTCGAGGCCCGGCAGCGTGTTGAGCGCCTCCTCGAGCGGCTTCGTGACGGTGCGCTCGATGGCCTCCGGATCTGCGCCCGGCAGCACTGTCATGACCGTGACGATGGGGAACTCGACCTCCGGCATCTGGTCGACGCCGATGCGCGGGTAGGCGACGATACCGAAGACGAGGACCACGAGCGTCAGCATCCCGGTGAAGACCGGGCGGGAGATGAAGGTCTTGATGGGGCTCATGGCTGGATCCTCTAGGGCTCCGACGAGGCGACCACCGGTTCGCCGGCGGAGAGGACGCCGGGGTCGAGGATGACGTCGGCGCTCGCGTCGAGGCCGCTCCGCACCGCCACCGTGCCCGGGTTCACGGGCACCGCCTCGATGGGGCGCAGCTCGGCCTTCCCGTTCGCGACCACCAGCACCACCGTCCGGCCGCCCTCGGTGCGCAGCGCGGTGGCGGGCAGGAACAGACCCTCGCTTTCGGCGAAGCCGCCGAAGTCGACGTTGACGAGCGTGCCGGGGCGCAGGCCCGGCGCCGGCGCTACGTCGGCCAGCACCTCCAGCGTGCGCGTGCCCGGGTCCACCACCGAACCCTTCACCCTCACCCGCGCCTCCAGCCGCTGCCCGCCCGGGGTGGTGACCCCCGTCACCCGCTGGCCGGGCTTCACGAAGGCCTCGATGCCCTCCGGCAGCGCGAGCCTCACCTCCAGGTGGTCGAGGTCGGTCAGGGTCAGGATGGGCGAGACGGGCATCATCGTGACCGTGTCGCCGGCGTTGTGGAACTTGGCGGTCACCACCCCGCCGAAGGGCGCCACCAGAGTGGCGTCGGTCACCGCCTGCTGCGCGCCGCGGAGCGCCGCCCGCGCCTGATCGCGCTGCGCCGCGGCGAGCTCGTGCGCGGTCTGGACCTTGTCCCAGCCGGAGTCGGGGAGCGCCTCCTGCTCGTGCAGCACCTTGCCGCGCGCCAGCTCCTTCTCGGCCGCGGAGAGGTTCGCCTGCGCGAGGCGCTCGGTCGCCTGCGCGTTCTGCAGCGCGATGAGCGCGTTGGTGGCGTCCATCTCCACGAGCGGGGCGCCGGCCTTCACGCGCTGCCCGACGTCGGCCCGCAGCCGCTTGATCTGACCGGTCGCCTTGGCGGCGAGCACGGCCTCCTCGCGGGCGCGCAGCGCGCCGGTGGCTCGCGCGAGCCCGGTGTCGAGCCGGGTGGCCGGCTTCGCCACCCGCACGCCGTGCGTGGCGGGCTCGGTCGAAGGGAGGGTCGCCTTCTCCGAGCGACCGGAGCACGCGGCGAGGAGGAGAGCGCCGGCGAAGGCGACCACGGAGCGGAGCGGGATCATGGGTGAGTTCCTCGACGATGGGGAGGCGCCGCGACGCCGTTCAAGGCGAGCTCGACGATGAGCGCGGCGTGTCCGAAGCCGGCGTTGCCGCTGGCCCGTTGGTGCTGGTGGAAGGCGAAGGCGATGCCGGCGATGGCGCGAGCGACGTCCTCGGGAGGATGGCGGAGCTCACTGGTCCGGACGTGCCGGCGCAGCCAGCCGAGCAGGAGCTCTCCGTAGCGAGCCATCCCCGCGCCGGGGTCGTGCAGCGCGCATCCGTCCGGCCCCGAGGGTGCCTGGGCGAGGAGGTCGAACACCGCCTGACGGCTCTGCGCGAGCCGGTGCTGCGCGCGCAGGAGCCCCTCCAGGCGGTCCGCCAGGGGGGCGCCATCGTCCACCGGCTCCTCGAAGGTGGCAGCAAACTCGCCCTCCACCAGCTCGAGGAGGCTGCGAAAGATCTCCTCCTTGCTGGTGAAGTACCGGTAGAGCGAGGCCGGCGCGTACCCGGCCGCCTCGGCCAGCTCGGCGAGCGTCGCGCTGGCGAAGCCCCGCCGCGCGAACACCTCCGCGGAGGCGAGCAGGATGTCCCGTCGGGACCGCTCCCGGGACCGCTCCCGACGGTCAGCCGATGCGCGAACGCTCATTCGCTAAATAATATTTATCGTTCGCTATACGATCAAGCATATTCGCATGCACGGCGGCCGGAGCAGGACGGAGCGCTGGAGGGCCTGGGCATTCGGGGGCAGGCCGCCGCTGAGTCTTTCGGGAGGAGGTTCCGCCACTTAGCTTCACCTCGTGCCACTCAGCGAACGCCTCCGACTCGCCTGGGCGACGTACCGCGCCGCGATCTTCCGGGCGCGGCTCTCCAGCACGCCGCGGACCTGGCAGCGGCTCGTCCGGGCGGGATCGAACCTCCGCGAGGTCCAGGCCGCGGCCCGCCCGCCGGATCCAGGCACCGACCCCTCGCCGGACCGCGAGGGGTCCTCGCATCGAGGACATGCCGAGCCTCCGCCGTGAGCAGGTGGTAGGCGCCTCGTTGCGCTGGTAGCTTCCGGAAGCTACATTGCGTCCGTGCGCACCGTCGGCCTCAAGGTCCTGAAGAACAAGCTGAGCCAGTATGTCCGCCTCGCGCAGCAGGGCGAGGTGGTGCTCATCTCCGATCGCGACCGCGTGGTCGCCGAGCTGGTGCCGCCCCGCGCCGGCCGGAGCCCAGAGGTGCCGGACGCACTCCTCGCCGATCTCGTGCGGCGGGGCGTGGTCACGCCGGCCCTGCTCCCGCCGGGACCGCCGCCCGTCGTGCCCCCACGCACCGCCAAGCTGGCTGACATCCTCGCCGAGCTCGACGACGACCGGGCCGACCGGTGATCTACATCGATACGTCGGTCGTGCTCGCGGAGCTGTTCGCAGAGGACCACCGCTCGCCAGCCGCCATGTGGGGCGAACCTCTCATCTCGAGCCGCCTCTTGCAGTATGAGGTGTGGAACCGCGTGCATGCGCGCCACGCCGGGGAGAGCCACGGCGAAGCCGTACGCGCAATCCTGGGGCGCACGTCGTTCGTCGAGCTGCTTCCCTCGGTCCTGGTGCGCGCTCTCGATGCGTTTCCACCCGGCGTCAGAACGCTCGACGGCATTCACCTGGCGACGCTGCATCATCTGCGCGGTGCCGGCCAGGCGGTGTCGCTCGCGACGTTCGATGTTCGAATGCGCGCGGCGGCGAGAGCGCTTGGGTTCGAGGTGCGCTGAGGACGCCGGGCTCCCGCGCAGCGGGGAGGGGCCCCCGGAAGACGCAGACTCCCTCGCCCGCGAAGCGGGGAGAAGGGCCGGGGAGAGGGGTGGATCCAGCCAAGGAGTGGATTCGACCGTGTCGTGTCCGGCGTGGTCCCGCCGGTCGGTGAGCTGCGGCCGCCCGTGCTCCGCGCCGGCATGGTCCCCATGGCCGGAACGCGCGCCCGCGGAATCGTCGGCGCGCCTGCGCAATCTTGCACCGCGTCGCGGAAGCGACGCGGTGCTTCGGTCAGTGCTCGGCGCGCATCCTCGGCTCGCCCGGCGCGTTCCGGCAGACGATGAGCGCGCGTGCGGCGCTCCACAATGGCGGCCTCCGCCCACCGCCCGGCGGGACCGCGAGCGGTGGCCGTCAGCACGCTCGGTGCGCTGGTACACACCGAGATTCGGGGCCGCGTGCGGCGTCCCTTCACACCATCGTCATGACTTGAAAGAACAAGAGAACGCGGACCACGGTGGATGGCCTGCCGAGACCTCCTCGGTCCAGAACATGCTCCCCTGGACAGCAACGCCTCGGAGCGCGCGCTTCGCGTGGCCGCGCTGGGTCGAAAGGACTTCCTCGCCGCCGGCCATGATGACGCCGGCGAGAATTTGGCCGGCCTGTTCTCACTCATCGGGACGTGCGAGGCGAACGGTGTCAACACCGTGGAGTACCTCGCCGACGTCCTGTTGCGCGTCGCGACGCACCCGGCCGCGTGCATCGACGAACTGCTTCCGCAGCGATGGTGGCATTGCCTAGCGACTCCACCTGAGCAGCATCTAGGCACTTGCGGGACTCTTTGGGTCCGGGATCTCCTCGCCCGGAAACAGCGCCCTCGTCTCGGCACGCGAGGCAACTGGAAGCGGTTCCATCCACGCGAGGTGTGCGTCTCTCGCACAAATGTGAATGAAGCGATTCCACTGTTGGACAAACAACCAGTGCAGAAAACAGCCTTCGGGTGTCGCGGGTAGTCTGGACGCGCTGTCACCTTCGGCACCGGGACGGGATTCTAAGCTTGAGCTCGGAGACAGACTACAAGTCCCCGCAACACGTCTATGTCCCGTCTGGCCCCGCGCCGCCGGGGGGCAGGGCACGCGTGACGCGTGCGGGGTCCCCCCGGACGGTGGGCGGAGGCCGCATTGCGGAGCGCCGCCATGCGCTCCACGGTCGCCGGAGCGCGCCGAGGATGCCGCGGTGCGCGCCGAGCACTGACCGAAGCACCGCGGCGCGCAGGCGGCGCGGTGCGAGATTGCGCAGGCGCGCCGAGAGCGCAGCGGTCGCGCGCTCCGGCCGCGGGCGAAATGTCGGCGCGGAGCACGAGCGGCCACAGCTCACCGGCCGGGGGGACCACCTCGGCCAACGTCCGAATCCGCCCCTCTCCCCTACCCTCTCCCCGCTTCGCGGGGCGAGGGGGTGGGTTCAATCCGCGGTCTCCCGCGCGTCTTCCCGCGCCTCTCCCCGCGGCGGGGGATGAACCCCCGCCCTACAGGCGGTGAAGCCCCGCGTGGTCGATCAGATCCTCAGATCAGGTCCCAGCCATATGCCTCGCGCTCGAAGGCGTCGTCGGCGAGCGTCTTCACCAGCTCGTCGTCGTTCACGTCCACCCGGCGCAGGTTTCCGCGGATGCGCCCGCGGGCGCGGCGGGCGAAGACGCGCAGGATCTCGAGCTCCCGGGCGGCCTGCTCTTCGCCCTTCTTCTTCAGGCTCCCGTCGACCCGCGACATGACCGCGGCCAGCACGAACAGGTCGATGAGGATGTCGGCGATGCGCTTGAGGGCGAACTGCTTCTCGATGATGTTGCGGCCGTGCCGGCGCAGCACCCGGTCCGACACCCAGGCCAGCTCGCGGGTCGCCTCCTCGAAGTGCTCGGCGGTCTGCTGAAGCGCCGGGTGGAGCTTCTTCCAGGTCAGCTTCTCGCTGAGCCGGTCGCCGAGCCGGTCCGCCACCGAGGCGGGGACGCGGATGGCCGCCACCCGGAGCGCGTAGTCGGAAAGCACGCCGAAGCCTTTGATGGGATCGGCGAGGACCTCCCTCAAGCTCTGCTGGACGTCCTTCAGCTCGACCGCCACGTCATTCATGGCGGTGAGCGCGATGAAGAGGCGCAGGATCTCGTTCGTCCCCTCGAAGATCCGGTTGATGCGGGAATCGCGCATCACGCGCTCGTAGGGGAACTCGCGCATGAAGCCGTTCCCGCCCGCGATCTGGAGCGCCTCGTCGGCGGTTCGCCAGAGGGCCTCGGTGCCGAACACCTTCGAGATCGCCGCCTCCACGGCGTAGTCCTGATACCCCTGGTCGACGAGCCCGGCCACGAGGCCCACCACCGCCTCCGTCGCGTAGCAGTCCACCACCATCTCGCCGACCTTCTGCTTCACCAGGCCGAACTCGGAGATGGACTTGCCGAACTGCTTGCGCTCCTTGGCCTGTTTCGTGGCGAGCGCGATGAGCCGCTTCATGCTGCCCACACAGCCGCCGCCGAGGCCGGTCCGGCCGGCGTTGAGGATGCGCATGGCGGTCTTGAAGCCCATGCCCACCTCGCCCAGCACGTTCTCGTCGGGGACCTTCACGTCCTCGAACTGCACGGTGGTGGTGGACGAGGCGCGGATGCCCATCTTGTCCTCGTGCGGACCCACCGACACCCCCGGCATGTCGCGCGTGACGATGAAGGCGGTCAGCTGCGCCTTGCCGTTCTTCTGGATGTCGGGGGTCTTCGCGAAGACGGTGAAGAAGTCGGCGAAGCCGCCGTTCGTGATCCAGAGCTTGTCGCCATTGAGGAGCCAGTGGTCGCCCTGCTTCACGGCGGTCGTCCGGATCGAGGCGGCGTCGGAGCCCGAGCCCGGCTCGGTCAAGCAGAAGGCGGCGATCATCTCGCCGGTGGCGAGCTTCGACAGGTACCTCGTCTTCTGCGCATCCGAGCCGAAGAGGAGGAGGCCGCGCATGCCGATCGAGCTGTGCGCACCCACCGTCAGCGCCACCGACCCGTCGTGCTTGGCGATCTCCTGCAGCGCGCGCGAGTAGGCCGCCGAGCCGAAGCCGAGGCCGCCATGCTCCTCCGGGACGACGAGCCCGAAGAGCCCGAAGGCCTTCAGCTCCTCGATGAACGCCATCGGCATCTCGCCGCGCGCGTCCCACTCGCGGAAGTCCTTGGCGCGGCCGCCGAGGAGCTGGTTCACCGAGGCGATGACCTGCTGCAGCGTCTCCTTCTCTGCCTGCTTCATCTCCGGATACGGGAGGACGATCTCCTCCTCGATCTGCCCCATGCAGAGCGCCTGGACGAAGCTGGCAATCTTCTTGTCGATCATGGTGTCTCCTCGCGCCTCGACTCCGCTCCGACGCTCAGGGGGGAGCCGACAGGCTCCGAACGTCACACGACGCGCCGCGGCAGCATAGTGCTCTTCGGGGCGGCTCGCCTCCGTCAGAGGACGGCCGCCCGCCCGAGCAGGAGCCCCGCCGATGAGGGCACGAAGCCTGCACCGGCGAGGAAGCCTGCGAGCGGATGCTGGTGCGCCGGTGCGCCGTCGATCTCGGCGATGAGCGTCGCCTCGTGCCGGCCCTGCGCGGCGCGAGCCAGCTCGGCGAGGCGCCCCGCCACCGCGTTGCCCACCCGCGACCGGTCGGGCTCCAGCTCCGGTAGCCATGCGAAGAGCTGCCCACCGCCGCGTGCCAGGTAGGCGGCCAGCGCGCCGTCGATGAGGATGACGCGCGCGCCCACGGCGCGGGCGAGGCGCCCCCCCTCCCCGCCTGCTACCGGCCAGTCGAGGATCGCGCCGTACGGGTTCGCCGGGTCGGCCGCCGCGAGCGTCACCACCTCCGGTACCTCGGGCGGGTCGCGCAGCGCCCGGACGAGATCGAGCACGCCCGGCTGGGCGAACTGGAGCGCCCCCACGCCGGCCACGAAATAGCCGCGGCGGATGCGCCCGCCCTCCTCGAGGTGGCGCAGCACCTCGTAGACGGCGCTGAAGCCGCCCGGGAGCGATTCCGCGGCGGCCGCGCCGCGCGACACGATCCCATAGCGGGAGAGGAGCTGCTGCGCGACGGCGGCGCTCCACTCGGTCGGGCTGGGACGCGCGGGCCCGGCCTGATCGCGGCGTGCCGCGACGAGCGTCCACCGGCCGCCGGCGGAGGTCGGGACGGCCAGGCGCGAGCGGTACGGCGTGCCATGGGCGAGGTGCCGCTGCCGGCGCCGCTCCTGCCGGACCACCGCCGGCTCCGTGTAGGCGCGCAGCGCCTGGAAGGTGTCGTTCGTGACGATCCCTTTCCAGACGAGCGCCCAGAGCGCGTCGAGCGTGTGCTGCTCGTACCCGCCGCCGAGCGCCGCGTGCAGCTCGCCGAAGAAGGAGGCGCCCCGCTGCGCCAGGGCGGCCACGAGCTTCTCCTCCTGCTCGGTGAGCGGGCCTGCCGGCGCGGTGGGCGCGGGCGGAAGGAGGCGCGGGAACGCGTCGGCGAGGTAGAGCGCCACCCGCCCGTCGCGCCCGCCGAGCGGCTCCAGGCCCACCCACAGCACCTCGCCTCCGGCGGCCAGCGTGTCGAGGTCCCCCCGCAGATAGCCCTCGACGCGGGCGGGCAGGATCTCGGCCTCCAGCAGCGAGGCGGGGAGCGGCGCGCCCTGCAGCTTCTCGACCGCGTCGAGCACCGCGTCGAGGCCCCGGGCGCGGCGCGTGATGCCGTGCCAGCTCGCGAGGAGGCGGGCGAAGACGGGCGGCTCGACCGGCTCGATCTCGTCGCGCAGCTTCGCCAGCGACCGGCGCCGCAGCGCGCGCAGCACCTCCGGGTCACACCACTCGCGGTCGCGCCCGAGCGGGCGGAAGGCGCCCTCGAGGAGCCGCCCGCGGCTGGTGAGCCGGGAGAGCACCGCCTCCGCCGTCGCGGACCCGACGCCGAAGCGCGCCGCCAGATCGTGGGCGGTGAACGGCGCGTGGCGCCGCGCGTGACGGAGGACGAGCCCCTCCAGCGCCTCGGGCGCGGGCGCGAGGAAGACCTCTGGCAGGCCGGGCGGGAGCGGCACGCCGAGCGCATCGCGGTAGCGGGCGGCGTCCTCCACGGCTGCGAAGCGTTCCTGGCCGGCCAGGTGGAGCGGGACCACGCGCCGCTCCGCGACCAGCTGGTCGAGGCCCCGCGCCACCTCCTCGGAGGCGCAGCGTCTCGCCACCTCTTCCCGGCTGAGATCTCCGAGGCGCAGGAAGAGGTCGGCGAGCCCATCGGCGCTTCGCGCCCGTCCGCCCGGGGTGAGGTGCTGCAGCTGGGATTCCAGATCCGCCAGCGCGCCGGGGTCGAGGAGCTCGCGCAGCTCGGCCTCGCCGAGGAGCTCGCGTAGCTGTGCCTGGTCGATGGCGAGCGCGTGGGCGCGGCGCTCCGCCAGCGGCGCGTCGCCGTCGTAGATGAAGCTCGCCACGAAGCCGAAGAGGAGCGAGGCGGCGAACGGGGACGGGGTGCGGGTGTCGGCGGTGACGACCCGCACTTGCCGCGAGCGCACGTCGCGCATGATCTCGGTCAGGGCGGGCAGGTCGAAGACCTCGCGCAGGCACTCGCGGTAGGTCTCGAGCAACATGGGGAACGAGCCGAAGCGCGCCGCCACCGCGAGGAGATCGGCGGCCCGCTTGCGCTGCTGCCAGAGCGGCGCGCGCTGCCCCGGGCGCCGCCGCGGCAGGAGCAGCGCCCGCGACGCCACCTCGCGGAACTTGCCCGCGAAGAGCGAGGTGCCGCCGAGCTGGCCGAGGACGAGGTCCTCCACCTCCTCCGGCTCGGGGAGCAGGAAGCTCACGTCGGGTGGGGCGTCGCTCTCCGGCATGCGCACCGCGAACCCGTCATTGGTCCAGAGCGTCTCCACCTCGACGCCGAGCAGCTCGCGGGCCCGCGCGGTCGCCGCCATCGCCCACGGCGCCAGCACCGGACCGCCAAAGGGCGAGAGCACGCAGACGCGCCAATCGCCGAGCTCGTCCTTGCAGCGCTCGATGACGATGGTCCGATCGTCCGGTACGGCGCCGGTGGCGGCTGCCTGGTCGTCGAGGTACTGGAGCAGGTTGTCGGCGGCCAGCGCGTCGAGGTCGTGGCGGCGCAGCAGCCGCTCGCGCGCGGCCGGCCGCGGCCCCTGGCGCAGCTCGCGCACGAGCCGCCCGATGCGGCGGCCGAGCTCGAGCGGCCGGCTCGCCGCATCGCCCTTCCAGAAGGGCATCTTGCCCGGCTCGCCCGGCGCGGGCGAGACGAGCACGCGGTCGTGGGTGATCTCCTCGATCCGCCAGGAGGAGGCGCCGAGGAGGAAGACCTCGCCCACCTTCGTCTCGAAGACCATCTCCTCGTCGAGCTCGCCCACCCGCGCCTGGCCGGCCTTGGCGCCGGCCAGGAAGACGCCGTACAGGCCGCGGTCGGGGATGGTGCCGCCGTTCACGATGGCGACGCGCTTCGCGCCCTCGCGCGCCCGGAGCTTCCCCGACAGGCGGTCCCAGGTGATGCGCGGCCGGAGCTCGGCGAACTCGTCCGACGGGTAGCGGCCGGAGAGCATGTCGAGCAGGCCGTCGAAGATGTTCCGCGACAGCTCGGCGAAGGGCGCGGCGCGGCGGACCGCGTCGTGGAGCGCCCCCACCTCCCAATCCTCGAGCGAGACCATCGCCACCACCTGCTGGGCGAGCACGTCGAGCGGATTGCGCGGGTAGCGGGACGCCTCGACCACGCCCTCGTGCATGGCCTCGGTGAGGGCGGCGCAGGCGACGAGGTCGGCCCGGTACTTGGGGAAGATGACGGCGCGGCTCGGCTCGCCCATGCGGTGACCGGCGCGGCCGATGCGCTGCACACCGCTCGCCACCGAGGGCGGCGCCTCGATCTGCACCACCAGGTCGATGGCTCCCATGTCGATGCCGAGCTCGAGCGAGGAGGTGGCGACGAGCCCCTTCACGCGTCCGGCCTCGAGGTTCTCCTCGATGGCGATGCGCTGCGCCCGGGCGACGGAGCCGTGATGCGCCTGCACCAGCACCTCGCCCGCGAGCTCGTTCAGGGCCGCGGCGAGCCGCTCCGCCACGCGCCGGCTGTTCACGAAGACGAGGGTGGTCCGATGCGCGCGGATGAGCCCGAGCAGCCGCGGGTGGATGGCGGTCCAGATGGACGGGCGCACCGGACCCTGCGAGGCGGTTCCGCTCGGGAGCTCGCTGCGCTGTCCGAGGCGGGCCATGTCCTCGACCGGCACCTCGACGGTGAGCTCAAACGCCTTCCGGGTGCCAGCGTCGACCACGGTGACGGGGCGGTAGTGGACGGGCGTGGACACCTCGCGGAACTCGCGCGCGACCTCCCTCTCCCCCGGCGGGGGAGAGGGCCGGGGTGAGGGGGCCGCCACGTCCTCCGTGCCTCCCAGGAACCGCGCCACCTCCTCCAGCGGGCGCTGCGTCGCGGAAAGCCCGATGCGCTGGAGCGGCCTCCCGGCGAGGAGCGCCAGACGCTCCAGCGAGAGGGCGAGGTGCGACCCGCGCTTGGTGGGCACCAGGGCGTGGATCTCGTCCACGATGACGGTCTCCACCGTCCGCAGCGCCTCGCGCGCGCCCGAGGTGAGGAGCAGATAGAGCGACTCGGGGGTAGTGATGAGGATGTCGGCCGGCTGGCGCGTGAAGCGGGCTCGCTCGGCCGCCGGCGTGTCGCCGGTGCGGACGGCGACGGTCGGGAGCCGGTGGACGTCGCCGCGCGCGGCGGCCTCCTGCGCCACGCCCGCGAGCGGCGCGCGCAGGTTCCGCTCCACGTCCACCGCCAGGGCCTTGAGGGGCGAGACGTACACCACCCGCAGCCGATCGCGCTTAGCCGGCTCGGGCGAGAACACGAGCCGGTCGATGCAGGAGAGGAACGCCGCCAGCGTCTTGCCGCTGCCAGTCGGCGCGAGGAGGAGCGTGCTCTCGCCGCGGCGGATGGGCGGCCAGCCGAGCGCCTGCGCGGGAGTGGGGACGGCGAAGGAGCGCGCGAACCAGGCCCGCGTGGCGGGGTGGAAGCCGTCGAGCGGGTCGGGTTCGGCGCGGGCCCTCACCCAACGGATCTAACGAGGAGCTCGCGGCCTTCAAAATATGAAGCCCCGGCCGCCGCGAGGCGACCGGGGCTTCGGGTGTCACCGATGAGAGGCCGCTATAGGAAGTAGCGGAAGAAGAGCACCGCGTTCGTGGAGAAAGCGGTGCGGTTGTAGTTGGTGGTCGTGCTCGTGCCGCCGGAGGTGACGCTCGGATTACCCACGAACGTGAGGGGGAGCTGCGCCTCCGCGCCGATGGTGAACTTCGACGCGAAGGCGTACTCGGCGCCGAGGACCGGGGCGATGGAGAAGTCGGTTGCGCTGGTGCCCACCTCGGCAAAGCCGCTGCCTGCGGAGGTCGAGAAGTGCGCCAGGCCGAGGCGGCCACCGACGTAGAAGCCGGTGGGGGTGGGCGGCGCAAAGTAGAAGAGCCCGCCGACGCCGAGCGACCACGCGTTGACGCTGCCGCCGTTCAGGCTCTGGTGGTTGAACCCGATGGACGGCTCGATCCGGAGCTGGGGGCTGAGCTGGATCGGGACGTAGAAGGACGCCCCAGGGAGGGCGATGGAGTTCCCGTTCCCGCTAAGGTCGAGAGAGTTCGGGCTGACGCCGAGGAGCCCAAGCGGCTCGATGCCGATGCCGAAGCCGACCGACACGTTCCTGCTCTGCTCTGACGCGACGGGCGAGACCTGGGCGTGGACGGGCTCCGCGCGGGCCGCCGGGGCGATGGCGAGGGTGACGGCGAGGGCAGCGAAGGCGACGATCCTACCAATCATGCGATTCTCCAAGTTCCCCGGCGACATGCCAGGCGGCGGCACTCTACCCTCACTTGGGGAGCAAGCGATCGCTTTTGGTCCCTGGGGGGTGGGACATCGCACGCGGTCCCCCTACCCTGGCAGAGGCCGGCGAAGGGGGGCTCCCGCGGGAGCCAGGGCGCTCCCATCATCGATGGGTGCTCACCGCGCTCATGCTGTGCCTGCTCGCGGCCGAGGAGCCGCGGCTCGACCCGGATGCGCCGCGGATTGACACCCCGCTCGAGGTCGGCCGCTGGCACTTCGCGGCGATTCCCATCGCCTCGTACTCGAGCGACATCGGGCTGCTCGTCGGTGGGGCGCTCTTCTTCTACGCGCCCGTGCCGGATTATCCCGACGAGCGCGACGAGGCGGCCATCAGCGCGTCGTTCGCCACCCGCGGGCCACGCTCGCTCGACACCTCCTGGAGCAAGCGCCGCATCTTCGGAACACGCCTCCGCTCGATGGTAAACCTGCACCTCGCGGACGACGCGCTCATGCCGTACTGGGGGGAGGGGGCGCGCCTGGGCGACCTCGGGGTGCCGACCGGCTACGGCACCCCTCCCGAGCCTTACCGCTACCACGATCGCCGCCTCTTCCTGGCCGCCACGCTGCGCGGCCCCATCGCCGGCGCGTTCGGCTGGCACCTTCGGGCGCGCTACCTCTACCTGGGCGTGCCGGAAGAGAGCGCCCTCCTTGCCGCGGCCGCACCTCCGGGCGAGCGCGGCGGCCGCGTCGCGCTCGGGGAGGTGGGGCTCGTCTACGACACGCGCGATCGCGAGCTCGGGACCCGCTCGGGCGCCTTCCTCACCGCGGCCCTGTTCGCGGCCCCGCAGCTCGGCGGCGTCTCCGACTTCGCCTTCCACGGCTATGACGCGAGCGTCCGGCTCTACCTGCCGCTCGTCCTCGGCGCCACCCTCGCGCTGCGAGCACTTTACGACCGGAAGCTCTCGGGCGTGCCCGGCCGCGGCGACGCGGAGCAGGCCGTGCCGTTCTTCGAGCGCTCGCTCTACGAGGGCCTGGCCTATGGCGAGGGGATGGGCGGCGCCGCCACCGTGCGCGGCGTGGCGCGTTACCGGTTCGCCGGCGACGAGAAGGCGCTCGGGAACGCCCAGCTCCGGTGGAACCTCCTCACCACCCACTTCGCCGAGAAGACGCAGGAGTATGGCCTCTCGGCCGGCATCGACGCGGCCTGGGCGCGCCAACCCGGCTTCGAGGCGGTGGACGGCATCGGCGCGGCGCTCGGCCTACGGTTCCTCTGGGACCGGGCCGTCCTGCTGCGGGTCGAGATGGGGCGCACGCCGGGCGGCGACGACACGCTCTATGTCGCCTTCGGAGAGCAGTTCTGACCCGCCCGAGCTAGACTCGCGCACCGTGCCGCGCCTCGCCTCCCGTCGCCTCGCCCGGCTGCTCGCGCTCGCGCTCCTTGGTTGCGGCGGCGCGGGCGCCGGGGCCGATCCGACTGGCCCTTCGACCCCGTACGTCATCACCGTCTTGAACTACGCGGCCGATCCGGTGGATCTGGGAGCGCCGGCGGGCGCGACCATCCTCTTCCATAACCTCGACGACTTTCCCCACTGGTACTCGAGCTCCGCCGCGCCGAACGTGTACGTGCACTCCCCGGCCGGCGGGGTGGACCTCGATCTCTACCTGCCCGCCAGCAGCTCGAATACCTTCACGCTCCCGGCCGGCCTCACCGCGGGGGCGGTCGTGCCCTACTTCTGCCGCCTGCACCGGGCGGCGGAGATGACGTCGGCGAGCATCACCATCCTCGCGCCGACGTCGCCCTGAGCGGCGGTCAGAGCACCCGGTCCTCGCGCAGCGCCTCGATGACCGCTCGGCTCACCGCCGCGTGGCGGGTACGCCACTCGACGTGCGCGTCGGGGCCGACCCGGTTCGCCACCCCGAGGGCCGCCGCCACCGGGATTCCCAGCTCGGCGCAGGCGGCGAAGACCCCGGTCAGCTCGAGGTGCTCGGCGGCCGCCAGCGTCGCGAGCGCGGCAGCGCCGGCGATGGTGGACGTGATGGCCGGCGGCACGGCCACCGCGTGCGGCGCGAAGCGCGCGGGGAGCGCCCAGCTGGCGAGCCAGCGGACGCGCTCCGCGGCCGGGCGGTAGGCGCGCCCCTCCCGCTCGTCGAGCGAGGTCGCGATGGCCTCCGTCGCGGCGACGAGGTCGCCCGGGTCGAGCCTCGCGTCATACGCGCCGCAGGTCCCGACGAAGAGCACCCTCCCCGCTGGCTGCTCCGAGAGGAGGCGCGCGGTGGCGACCGCCGCCGCCACCGCGCCGATGCCGACGCAGGCGGCGCGCCACCCCGGTGGCGGGGTGGCGTCGAGCCCGCAAAGCTCGGGCGGGAAGGCGGCGAGGAGGAGGTCGTCGGGCAGCCGCGGCATGCGACAGCTTCTATACCCCGCCGCGGCGCGCTCCTGCTGCGCGACGCGGCCGCTCGGCCCAGTTACACCCCGGCATGCGCATCCTCCACACGATGATCCGGGTCGGCGAGCTCGAGCGTTCGATCGCCTTCTACACCGAGGTGCTCGGGATGAAGCTCCTGCGCCGCCAGGACCACCCCGAAGGCAAGTTCACCCTCGCCTTCGTCGGCTTCGGCCCGGAGTCGGAGCAGGCCGCCCTCGAGCTCACCCACAACTGGGACACGAAGAGCTACGACTTAGGCACGGGTTACGGCCATGTCGCGATCGAGGTCCCGGACGCCCACGCCGCCTGCGTCGAGATCAAGAAGCGCGGCGGCCTGGTGACGCGCGAGGCCGGGCCGATGAAGCACGGCTCGACTGTCATCGCGTTCGTGCAGGATCCTGACGGCTACAAGGTGGAGCTCATCCAGCGGGGAACGCAGGGTGAGCGGCGCGCCGTGGAGAACCCCTCACCCCGCGCTCTGCCCTAGCAGAGGGGGTCTTCACTCTCCCTTCACTCTCCCTCTCCCCCGGCGGGGGAGAGGGCCAGGGTGAGGGGCTACGCGGCCCGCACCACCACGCCCGTGGCCGTCTCCGAGAACACCAGCTCCGGGTGCAGCCGCTCCGCCGTCCGCAGGGCCCAATCGCGGTCGAACAGCACCACCAGCCGCTCGCGCACGTCGAGCAGCACGAGCCCCTCGACCGCGCCGGAGAGGTCGTCGAGCTCCAGGGGACGTCCGTCGGCGCGGGCCACCCAGCGCGCGAGCTGGTAAGGCGTCGACTCGAGCCTCACCTGCACCCCGTATTCGCTCTCCAGGCGGTAGCGCACCACCTCGAACTGGAGCTGGCCCAGCGCGCCCAGGATGAGGTCGCCCACGCGGCCGGCGGGAGGACGGTAGAGCTGTACCGTTCCCTCCTGCGCCAGCTGCTCCACCCCGCGCGCGAACTGCTTGCGCTTGAGCGGGTCGATCAGCGCGAGCCGGGCGAAGTGCTCCGGGGCGAAGCTCGGGATGGGCTCGAAAGCGAAGCGCGAGCCCTGCGTGAGCGTGTCGCCGATCTCGAACGTGCCGGGGTCCGGGATGCCGACCACGTCGCCGGGGAAGCCCTCCTCCACCACGCTCCGCTCGCCGGCCAGGAACTGGGTCGGGCTCATGAGGCGGAGGTCGCGTCCGCTCCGGACGTGGTGCACCTTCATGCCGCGGCTCACCCGCCCCGAGCAGATGCGGACGAAGGCCACCCGGTCGCGGTGCGCCCGGTCCATGTTCGCCTGGATCTTGAACACGAAGCCGCTGAACTCGTCCCGCGCCGGATCGATCGGGCCCTGGTCGGTCGGCCGCGGCCTCGGCGACGGCATGAGCTCGCAGAAGGTCTCGAGGAACGCCTCCAGCCCGAAGTTGTTGATGGCGCTGCCGAAGAACATGGGCGAGAGCTCGCCCGCCTCGAAGCGCTCGCGGTCGAAGCCGTCGCCGGCCGCGTCGAGGAGCTCCGCGTCGTGACGGAGCTGGTCGTGGCCGCGCGGGTCGAGCTCCTCGCGCACGAGCGGGTCGTCGATCCCGGTCACCTCCACTGGCGGCCGCTCGGCGCCGCGGGTGGCCGAGGATCCGGCGTCGGCGGCGTCGAAGAGATACACGCGCTTCTTCAGCCGGTGGTAGACGCCGCGGAAGGTGCCGCCGCGGAAGACGGGCCAGCAGATGGGGTAGACC
>WNGL01005115.1_pt1 | contig 18849 bp, 17 predicted proteins | sample 5400591 | NCBI WGS metagenome assembly WNGL01 (sample SAMN13153377, study PRJNA577476) | soil metagenome | isolation source: 80 cm soil or saprolite under Garry oak tree replicate 1 | place: USA:California | collected 2016-06-15 | reverse complement strand
CGACCGTCAACACCGCGCCGCGGCCAAACTTGATATTCGATGTCCCGTGCTTATGCACGTGAGAATCTTCGGCGGCCTTAAAGTCGCGACCAAAAAAGAGCGATTCGATGCGCTCGAGAAACGCTGGATCAGTGGCCATTACGTCTACGAAAAGCCCATGTTTCGGGCAGGTCTTACGCATGACGACCTGGCCGTTCTCTTCGACAATTTGTGCTCTGATTTCTCCCGGATGTTCATTCATCAACGATTCGAGAGAGGTGATGCCGTCAATCACCGCCGTGCGCACTTCTTTAACGCAGCGCGGACAAAGCGAATCTGTCTCTCTGGGAAAACCCAGCGGCGGCGCCGAACGTTCGTAGGATTTCAAGAGCGGGCCGGGCGCCCACTTCGGCCGAATCGCCTCGCCTTCGGGCAGCCGTTGGTTGACGGATTGAAAAGCTTTCCAGGCGACGTCAGAGAGCGTCGAAACCAGCTTGGAACCAGTGGCTCCGCTCAATTTGGTCTTATCTGACTCGCCGCGACGGAATTGATCGCTAAACAATAAGAGCTTCTCCTCGGTGACCGCTTCTTCGAATTAAGACGCGCCGGAACTCCTCAAAGCTACAAGAAACTTGGGGACGGTGTTGGAGTACCAGCTTTAGTCGGGTCTTTCTCATTAACCAAAAAACCGACTGAAGTCGGTACTCTGAACACCGTCAATCCAGGCCTTTGAATCGCGGCAGCCATGATAGTTTGGTGGGACGGGCAAACGCAAGACAAAAAAGCCAGGGAGGCCCTCTTGACAAACTCTTGAGGAAGAAACCTCAGTGTTTCAGGGGATTCGATGTCAGAACGGCCTGTGGTAGCTGGCTGTTCCGACCTTCAGTGCATCTTCATAAGTAAAGATCAACCGCCTCCCATCAGGCGCTGAACATTGCGCTCCTGCGGAGCTTGGCAATTATTGGTGGCGCGAAGCTATAAATAAACATAGCGCTCCTACCGAGCTTTATGGTTCGCGCGCATCGCTGTGTCAGAACGGCGAGCGGTAGCGACCCGATCAAAGCGCTACTTTAGTGGTCGATCCCATCGCTACCGCTCCGGGTTCTGACACGACGCACGCCGGGCGCGTTTTATTTCGCCGCTTTTCGGTTGACTACGGCGCACAAAAGTAGGACGAGAGGAACAACGACATGATCGCCTTTCCCGCGCGGGCATCCCGGCCCGAATCCTCTTCGAACGTAAGGCGGACCAGGTTGAAGAATTAAACCGGCTGTCAGAGCACAAAGCACGTTGCGCCGACGGTGATGGCCGCGATCTATGGCGCGCTGGGAGACAAAACGCAAGCGTTCGAATCGCTCAACAAGGCTTTCAGTGAACGAGATTTCCTGCTCGTGCTGCTCAATATCGAGCCAATGTTCGACCCGCTGCACTCAGACCCTCGGTTTGCGGAGCTGTCGCGCCGCGTAGGCCTGCCACAGTAATTCATTCCAGAATGGGTACAAGTTGTCGGCAAGGTTTTCTCCTGCTGGCATCAAGCGCGGACTCCTCATATGAGACGGACACTTACGGGACGGGATTGAGCATCACAGGTGATGGGAGTTCGCTGCGAGATCGCATAAGCACCACTAGTTACAGAACCGCGAGCGGTAGCGACCGGCCTCTTGTATCGCTGAAGAAGTCCGCCGCGACACGAAGGCCGGTCGCTACCGCTCGCGGTTCCGTAACAACCTCCGGCCAGTTCGCCATCCACGGCTGCGCGTTATACTATCTGCCTTTCGTACTCGGCTTAATCTTTATGAACACGATCGAGAAAAAAGTTTCGGAACTCGCGGTGCATGTTGGCGGCCGGGTCTTCGGAGACGGCGATATTATGATTCGGCGAGTGGCCGGTCTTGACTCAGCGGCCGACGGCGAAATCACGTATGTCGAAGATGAGAAAGTTTTTGAAGCGGCCGGCGCGTCCAAAGCGTCGTGTGTGATTGTGCCTGAAGCCGCCAATGTGAATGCGCCGTGCCGGATCGAAGTAAAGAATCCCAAGCTGGCGTTCAGCTTGATTGCAGAAGTCCTTCACCCGCCAAAGCAGCGTGAGCCGGAAATTCACTCCACTGCTGTCATTGCGCCCAGCGCGGACATCGCGCTGGAAGTCTTTATTGGCGCTTTCGTGTGCATCGGCGAGAATTCGACGATAGGGCCAGGGACGCAAATCCGTGCTGGCGCGAAGATTGGCGACGACGTTACAGTTGGCAGCGATTGCGTGATTCATCCCAACGTATTTCTCGAAGACGGCGTGACGATTGGTGACCGAGTCATTCTCCATGCCGGCGTAGTCATCGGCGCAGACGGATTCGGTTACGTGCGCGGCGACGTGGGTTATCACAAGTTTCCGCAGATCGGCACGGTGGTTATCGAAGACGACGTCGAACTCGGCGCGAATACCTGCGTCGATCGCGCCGCGCTGGGCCGAACGCGCATCGGCCGGGGCACGAAGATCGACAACCTGGTTCATGTCGGTCATAACTGCGACCTTGGCGAGCGGGTTGTGATTGCCGCGCAGACCGGCATCAGCGGCAGCGTGACGATTGAAGATGATTGCGTGATTGGCGGGCAAGTCGGGTTCGGCGATCACATCCGTGTGCAGAGTGGCGCGGTGATCGGCTCGAAGGCGGGCGTTCTGCCGGGGAAGATTGTTCGTCCCGGCGTGTGGTGGGGAATTCCGATTCAGCCGCTCGATGAATACAAACGCCTGAACGCGCATATCCAGCGCCTGCCGCGTGTGCGTGAAGAAGTGAAAGAGCTACGCGAGCGAATAAAAGAATTGGAAAGTGTTCTGATGCAGAACCGAGAGACTTAGAACCAGGTTCACGCTGGCGAGCAGTGTTCTAGCGGGCTGCTGAAAAAGTATTTCTCTAGCCCAGGCGTTCACGCCTGGGAAACTGAAGGCGATTAAGTCACAAGCCCCCTTCCAGGGGGCTTTCGCATAACCGCTTCAGCCGGTCTCCTGGCCGAAGGTATTAGTGAGGCCCCATAAATGGGGCTCAAGAATTAAGCCACTTCACTCAACCCAGGCGTGAACGCCTGGGCTAGTGGAAAAGCCAGCACGATCGTATTCGACGATAACCGCTTCAACTGTGGTCGGATCGCATCTCGACTTTTTAGCAATCCTCCGGAAAAAAGTAGTTGACAACCTGAAGATGTTTACGCGAATCTGATGTTGGGCTTTTCCCCTCGAGCCCTCCCCCCGGAAAGTTGATATCATTCGCCTGAATCGCCTCAATCGATCGACCCATTGGGCCGTCCGCGCGTAGTGACCGGCACAAATCCCAAACGCGTTGCGAAGTCTAAATTCCAGGAACCCGCGCAAACGCCCGCGCGTCCCCTGGAAGGCCCCGCAAAGCCCGCTGAAGGGTCGCCGAGACAGCAACCGCAAGAATCGAAATCTTCAGTCAAGCAGGACGAATCGGTCGCCGCTGCTCATCGTCTTTCACCGGTGCGAATTCGGCTGCGCATTGAAGAAGCGGAACGCCTGATGAAAGTCCGTGTCTTGCCCACCGCGATGAACGTGCCTTCGATTGATTACGTCACACTCGCTGCCCTGCTGCCGGAAACTTCGCACGTTCATTTAATCCGTATCGCCAAGCAGACGTTTCTGACCAGGGGGGCAGAGTTTTCAGCAACGACCTCCCTGGGCTTGCCGGTCCAGATCCATATCGCGCGAGCGAATGGAGTTAATACCGCCGTGACCGTCTTTGATGAGAAGAACCGATCATTAGTGCCGTTGGTCGTGGAATTCCCGATCGAGCGGCGCGGCCAGTTTCGCGAGATGGCTTATTACACTTCCGCACATGCGGCGCTGCTTTCGCCGGAGTTGATGAAGGCAGGCCAGACTTATGTTAACTCGATGATTGATCTGGCGGCGAAGCGCTTGCGGGAAAGAGGCGTGCCCATTGCTTCGAATTTAATCGACGTGGCCAAGCACCTTTGTGTCGTCGAACACGTGGATCACGATCGTTTCCGCAATGAGAATCGCATCGCACTCTTCGAAGAAATCTATTCGCTCTACGCGCTGAATCAACTCGACACTTATCGCTACTCAGTCAGCTCGGCCGGCGCCGGCGGCATGGTGCAGATGATTCCCTGGGCTTACCAACTCGAGCGTCAGCGACATCCGGGCGTGGGACTGAATCCTGATTTCGTGCTCGGTATGCGCAATCACGGCAATGCGCTCGAAGCGATGCTGCTTTACATGAAAGACACCTGGGACGATCTCCTCGCGAACGAAGATGTGCAAGCGGCGATCACGGCGAAGCAAGCCACACCGGCTGAGCTAATGGCCGCCGCCTACAATTCAAACGCCGCGAAGCTGCCGGGTTACATTCGTCGCGCGGGCGCCGGTTGGCGGACCTTAATTCCCCGCGAAACCCAAATCTACTTGCAAATTTACCAATCGCTGGACAGTTTGATGACGACAAAAGCGAACCACGCGCGCGCGTTACAGAACCGCGAGTGGTAGCGACCGGATCAATTTCCATTTGCCATTTAGTTCGCGGTTGAGTGTTCAAGTTTAGCTTGCCAGTTTCGGGCAGCCTAAAGGCTGAACTCTTAACACTGGTAGCCAAAGTCGCCACTGGCAAATGAAAAATGACAATGGAAATTGATCCGGTCGCTACCGCTCCCGGTTCTGAAACGACGCCCGGTATGATGCCGGGCGTTTTGCTTTGCGATTTTCCTTCCTTTCATCTATCTTGGCGTTTCCGCTTTCGTCAAGAGACTTCTGGAGGCAGCCGATCATTTCTATGAAACAAACAATCCTGAAACTTATAGTGCTTTGTCTGTTGATAGGTGCGTCGCTAACAATTCTTATCGATCGCTCCGCCGCGCGTGGTGCGCGCAACCGAAATTCGAACTCGCCAAGTTCTGCGGCGCCCCAGGAGAAAACCGTCGAGCAAACGCGAAAGAACATCAAGGTGCTCACTGGCCTGCCTGATTCGCAGTTGATTCCCGTAATGAATTATTTTGCGGCTTCGATGGGACGGCGCTGCAATTTTTGCCACGTCAATAATCAGGGTCAATGGGATTACCCTTCCGACGCGAAGACAGAGAAGAACACCGCCCGCGAAATGATCAAGTTGGTGCTGGACACTAATAAGACATTGGATCGTCTTAAACTGGATCCAGTCGCTTGCTATACCTGTCATCGCGGACGCAACACCCCGCAATCGCTTCCGCCGCTGCCGTTGCCAGTTCCTTCACCGCCGCCCGGAAATCAGAGTGGAGCGGGCGGCCCGGGAGCAGCCACGCCTGGCGCTCAGCCCCAGACCTCGCCGAGTCCGCGCCCATCACCGCCGGCTCCCGATGCTTTGATCAGCAAGTACATTGATGCGATCGGCGGCCAGGCTGCAATCGACAAGATTACGAGCCGCACAGCCACGGGAACAGTCGTAGCCGCCAACGGCATGACCGGAACTTACGAGATCGATCAAGTCGCGCCAGACAAGGCTTACGAGAAATTTGTGACGCCGCGCTTCACGATAGAGCATGCCGTGAACTCGACCGGCGGCTGGGAAAAGAATGCGCAGGGCGTGCGCGAGATAGGTGGCCAGGAGTTGGCGAACGCCAAAGGGTCCATGCAGTTCTTCAGAAACCTGAAGCTCAAGGAACAATATGCAAGCCTGCGTTTTGGTGGGCGCGACAAGATTGGCGACCGGGACGCATTGATCGTTGTCGGAATAACTGCCGACAAAAAACGCGAGCGCCTCTTTTTTGACACCCAAAATGGACTGTTGCTTCGTCGGGTGACTTATCTGGAGACAATCGTCGGCATTATACCCGAGCAAACCGACTTTGAAGATTATCGCGACGTTGACGGCGTGAAGCTTCCGTTCACGATTCGCGTATCATCGGTCGATGCGGGCAATCCATACATCGTGCGGAAGCTGACTGAGATTAAGTTGAATGCGCCGGTGGACGAGACGAAATTCAACATGCCGCCCGCACCAAAGCCTGCTACGCCTTGAGCGGAGTGTGAAAGGAATTCACTCGCATTCACGTAACTGCGCTTCCAAATCATTAAGAGCTGATTCAAGCTGTGTTCGGTAGCGAGGATTCGTCGCTACTTTCAAACGGCTAATAACCTGTGAGCGCGACAGTAAAAGAGATTGCCTGCGCTCTTGTTTTGCGCGTTCATCCGCAGACATGCGAGGTTTAATCTGCGCGTCCCGATTAGCTTCGGCCGCGCTCTTCTGATCTTCAACCGATTTACTTTCCCATCCGCGCGCCATAACTCACAACAATCCACGTACCCAGCCGCCATCAACTTGCAGCGTCACGCCAGTGATGTAAGACGCACGCTCGGAAGCGAGGAAGGCGACCGCGGCGGCAATCTCTTCGGGAGCAGCCATGCGCTGTATCGGAGCTTGCGTGGCCCATGTCTCAATCACTTCCTGTTTTGATTTGCCTGCTGCTTTGCCGCGCACTTCAGCCAATTCATCCTGTCTTTCAGTCAACGTATAACCAGGCGCGACGTTGTTGACAGTGACACCACTGGCCGCGACTTCGTTCGAGACGGTCTTGGCCCAACCGGTCAATCCTGCGCGCACCGTATTCGAAAGCAGCAAGCCTTCGATCGGCTGTTTGACTGAGACCGAAGTGATGTTGATGATGCGTCCCCACTTCTGCTCAATCATGCCCGGCAGCACGAACTTCGCAAGCCTGATTGCGGACAGAGCGTTCTGCTCAAACGCTTGCCGAAACATATCAAGGTCGGTGTCCGCGAATACCGTGGCCGGCGGCCCGCCTGCATTGGTAACGCAAATGTCGACACGGCCTGCGTGCTCCATCGCTTCGTCAACGAAACGCGCGATGTCGGCGTTGTTGGTCACGTCAGCACGCAGCCCTTTCACTTCGGCGCCAGTTTCATCTTTAATTTTCGAGGCAGCTTCCGAGGCGTGCCCTTCGTCGCGCGAACAAAGAAAAACGCGCGCGCCTTCGCGGGCCAACTCGCGCGCACAAGCGAAGCCGATGCCGCGACTGGCGGCGGCGACAACAGCGACGCGATCCTTTAGTCCGAAATCCATATTCCACCGAAATGTCGCCAAAGAAAATTGAAAGCCACAGAGTGGCGATATGTTTATAGCACGGTTGACACTAATTTAGTTCCTGTAGCTGCAGAGGAGCGCGATGTTCGTCTCGGGTCGGTTCGTTTTCAATCGCTAACGTGCCCCTAAAGGTGCTAAGCCTACTGAGTCTCGCGCGTACTATAAACATTTCGTCCCTCCTATGGGACTTCATCCTGCTTCAACAAATCGAGGCACGTGTCGATCAGCAACTCCGGATTGTCATCATAAACAATCCGCGCCTTTGTTGATTTCTGGAACGTCTCGATGAGCCGCTTGAGTTCGTCCGCAACTCCGCCAGTGCCGATCAAACAACCAATTATTTTTCCTTCATCGTACGCAATCGTGAATTCGTTGAGCGAGCCAATCGAACCGGCAATGAACACCACGACATCGCATGAACGCACCAGCACGACGTTGCGACCTTTCAAACCAAAGCCGGTGTAAATGATCGCGTCACAGGCGTCGGTTGGCAAGGCGTACGCTTCCACATGCTCGCGTTCATCATGAGCCGGAGAAATCCCGACGTGTAACGCGCCGGCATCGTGCGCAGCCTTTCCCGTGGCGTAGACAAGCCCCGTCGTCGCGCCGGTAAGTAGGATCACGTTGCGGCTAGCAATAGCCTTACCGAGCGCCTGCGCCTTCTCGCCCAGCGCAGTTGTTTCTTCTGCCGATCCCATTACGCCGACTTTGAGTTTCATGTCCATCCAATGAATGAACCCCAACGTTTAGAGGCGGGCTACCGCCCGCCATCATCAATGATTTCCACGACTGGCTGGCCGTAGCCCGCCTCTAAACCGATCGTCCTCTCTTTACGATCCCACCATCCTCGGGTCAAAAACCAGATCAATCCCGGTAACACAAAGAACGTTCCGACGCCAACCGTCACCACGCGGGGCGAGAAGCCAAAACGATCCATCAGCTCACCAACCAGGTAATTCGATGCAGCCATCGTCAGAGTCAGCAGCGCCAACTCCGCCGCGAATACGCGTCCGCGAAACTTGTCCTCGACCTCGCGTTGCAGGAGCACAGTCGAGAAGACCCACAGTATGCTCCCGCCTGTGTGTGCCGTCAGCAGAAACAGCAAGGCCAGCACAAAACTACGCGAGCTGCCAAACGCGATATAGAACACTCCGCCGATCAAGAACGCAATGCCGATGGCGTACTGCATCTGCTTGCGAGTTTCACCGGCCCAGCGCCGCGCCACGATTGGGCCAATGGCGGTGCCGATGCCCCGCGCGGTAAACAGCACGCCGATGCCCGTGGCGGTCTTGCCGGCGACCGGAAAGATTCTCTCGCCGAAGACTGCGAGCAGAGTCAGGATGCCGCCGCCCATGCCCCACGCAGGCTTGACCATCAAGTAAGCAAATACTCGCGGACGATGCGTGACGTAACGCACTCCTTCGATCGTGTCGCTGATGCCGAGTGCTTTGCCGGCCGTAAGCTTTGCTTTTTCGCGCGCTGGACGCTTGGGAAAATGTACACTTGCGATTAAGAGCGCGGAGGCGACAAATGAAACTGAGTCGAGCACGAATGCCGCGTTCGTGCCGAACCAACCGGCGACAAATCCACCGATGGCCGCGCCGAGCGTCAGCATCACGGACCACGTGACCGAAGCGATGGCGTTGGCGGCCAGCAACTCGCGGTCGGACGCGATCGAAGGAATCGCGGCCGTCTTTGCCGGCTCGAAGAAAGCTGAGAATGCCAACTGCAAAACTGTCAGCACATATACCAGCCACATCTGATCCGGCCGGCGCACCAAAAGAAATCCCAGCACGACGACCGCGCGCAGCAAGTCGGCGGTTATCATGATCGAGCGCCGGCTGAATCTGTCGGCAATCACGCCGGACAACGGTCCCATGATGACGCTCGGCAGAAAACGCGCCACCATAATCAAAGCCACCGAACGACTTGAACCTGTTAGTCGCAACGCGATGGTGTATACCGCGATCGTATCGAACCAGTCGCCCATTTGGCTGACGACCTGACCTAGCCAGAGAAAACGAAAGGCGCGGTTGGCACGCAGCAGCTCTGCGTAACCAACCGAGGGCGGTCGTTCGACTCTCGCTTTAGTGACTTGACCCACAGTTTTGGAAATCGAAATGAAGACGATGAAAGGTGCACTTTAGAAAAGTAGCTTGTCAACTTTGCAATGCGTCGAGGAGATCCAAAGCGCCGTGGTCGCTGCGCTCTGCCGGCGCACTCCAAAGGTCCATCACTTTGACCTGTCACAATGAAGATAGATCGTGAAAATGAGAAACAGAAGTTTCTCGCGCTTTCTGGAAACTCGTTCAAAGCCGCCCTTTTTTGCAATTCAATCAACGAAAATTACCGGCACGACCTTTGTTATGCGCAGGCTGCGGCTAGGAAGCGTTACTGCTGATGGGCTCACCGCACTGGGCCCGCTAGCCGCCCAAGATTGAGAGTTGTTGTTTCACCCCAGAGGCGAATGCGCTTGCCCTTCGCCAGCTTGCCCTTCGGCGCCGGAAGCGAAAGCCTGAGTTGCTCCAGGTCTTCGCCTTCGGCGCCCGGACTGCGCACCGCTGCTAGCGTGCCTCAAGCAGGCAAGTAGGCCTGCGTACCGTAAATCGGCAGGAAATGAAACCGATCGAGATGTCCGATTACAACCGCGCCGCAAAGACCTACTGGTTTGTGATGGTCGCTGCCGGCGCCACCCTGTTTGTTTGGGCGGCCCAACGTTGTCTGGCTTTCTCGCCGCCGCAGTGGGCAACGTTCGGCGGTTTGCTCTTACTAGTGATAGTAGCCGGCGCGAATCCAATTCGCATTCCCAACACAACTTCAAGTTTCACAGCCGGCGATGTTTTCACATTTCTCAGTGTTTTGTTTCTCGGAGTTCCAGCGGCGATTTTGGTGGGAGTGGCTGATGCGTTTGTGAGTTCACGGCGCACTTCTAAGCGGCTGGCGAGTTGGGTCGCCGCACCGGCAATGATGGCCGTCACGGTCTTCATCGCCGGCAATGCGTTTTATTTTGCGCTTAGCCGCTTCGCCCAGGTTTTCCGGGAGCCTCTTGGCGCGGGCGCGATGCGCATCGATTTCCTTTTGGCCGGACTGGCGCTAATGGCCATGCTGCATTATTTCATCAACGGCTTTACGATTTCGACAATTTACGCGCTGCGCACACGAGGTCCAATTCTAAAGTTGTGGCGCGATGGTTATCTTTGGACCTGGTGGTCGTTCTTGGCCTCGGCAGTTGCAACTGCTGTGATCTTTTCGGCGGTGTCGCGGATTGGATGGGCTTACGTGTTGCTGAGCGTGCCGATGATCGCCGCGACTCATTGGACTTACAAGATCTATTTCGAGCGCGTCAATGCCAAGACTCGCGAAGCCGAAGAGTTAAGCCGCCTGCACCTGGCCACCGTCGAAGCGCTGGCCACCGCCATCGACGCCAAGGATCAGACTACGCATTGCCATGTGCGCCGTGTGCAGATTTATGCCGAAGGAATCGGCAAGCTCTTGAATCTGTCTGACGGTGAGTTGGCGGCGCTGAATGCGGGCGCGTTGTTGCACGACGTAGGCAAACTCGCGGTTCCGGATCACATTCTGAACAAACCGGGAACGCTAACTCCGGCTGAGTTCGAAAAGATGAAGGTGCACACGAATGTCGGCGCCGAAATTCTCAGCCGCGTGAATTTCCCGTATCCGGTGCTGCCCATCGTGAAGCATCACCACGAGCGTTGGGACGGCCGCGGCTATCCCGACGGCTTGATGGGCAAGCAGATTCCGATCACGGCGCGGATCATGTCGGTGGTCGATTGCTTTGACTCAGTACGCGAAGACCGGCCGTTCCGCCCAGGCATGACCCGCGAAGAAGCGATCGACTTGTTGCGTAAAGGCGCCGGCACGCACTTCGATCCAAGAGTCGTCGAACTATTCACTCAGCATCTGCCAAAATTCGAAGCCGAAATCGAAGCCCGCGGACTCGTCGATCAGATTCACGTGGGCGCACCGTTCGGTCCGATGGCGACGGTGGAAGATCAGGTGGCGTTGGCCCGCGAGAACGCCTCGTTCGGAGCTTACGATCAAATCCGCGATGCGCATCGCGAAGTGTACGCGCTTTACGAAATCGCGCGTACGTTTGGTTCTTCGCTGGACGTCGAAGAAACCGTCTCCGTGCTGGTGGATAAAATCGGACACATTGTGCCGTTCGATACATGCGTGGTTTACCTCTACGACGAAGTTAAGGGTTACGCGATCGCGGCCCTTACGCTGGGTCTGAATGCCGAGGCGATGCGAGGGCGTTGCGTGGCGCCGGGCGAAGGCGTAACCGGCTTTGCTTTGTCCATTCGACGACCAGTCAACCGGTTTCATCCGAGTCTCGATTTCGCCAACATGCATCTTGCCGCAGATCTCGATTATCGTTCGATGGCTTCGCTCCCATTATTCAAAGACGATCTCTTGCTGGGAGCGGTCTCGGTTTACTCGACTACGCTGAAGGAATACAGCGAAGATCACATTCGCTTGATGGAAACGGTCACGCGTCTGGCTTCGGATGCGTTGGCAAACGCCGTCCATCACGCTCTAGCTGAATCGAACGCTCTCACCGATCCGCTCACCGGTTTGCCGAATGCTCGCAGCCTCCACATTCGTTTCGAAGAAGAGGTGGCGCGCGCCCGCCGCACCGGACGTGCATTCCAGTTAATCATGCTGGACCTCGACGACTTCAAAATAGTTAATGACACGTTCGGGCACAAGCTGGGCGATCGGATGCTGCGTGAGGTTGCCGCACTCGTTCAGGCCCAATTGCGCGAATATGATTTTCTAGCGCGCTACGCTGGTGATGAATTCGTTGCCATTGTCCCGGATATGGCGGTCGATCAGGTAGCCGAACTTCGTGAGCGAACCGAAAGGATCGTCTCGGCATTTTCAATCGAGGTTCGCGCCAAAGGACGGGCTCGCGTCGGCATCAGCTTGGGATCGGCCGTCTTTGGAGTCGATGGCGAGACGCTTGATCAGTTAGTGATCGCGGCCGACCAGGCAATGTACCGGGCTAAATCGCAGCATAAAACGGGCTTCCTCCGCACCGCAAACATTAACTCAAGTTCGTTGAAGCCTCTGCCTGAACATCGAACGGAAAGCCGGCTCGTCACCACGGCGATCAACTAGTCTATTCCATCAGAATCTTAATAAACTCTTGACAACTCGACCCTCGAACCGTCAAATTGGAAGAGTGGCACGCGGGTCCACTCACCTTTACCCGCAAACTGGCTGTCGATTCCGACTAGCCGGCTGATTCCAGCGCCCTTGTCCTGACTCCGAAACCGCCGCGAATATCTGCGGTCTCTTTGCTCGCTCTTTGTCCTCAGGCCCTTGATTCCGGCTTTGAAGCGCGTGGAATACAGACACAGACCGAATGCCTTTAACTTCCCTCGAATGTCAGCTTTGAATACTCAACAAACCGGTGGCGCGACGCTGCTAATTGTCGACGACGAACCGTCGACTCGTGAAGATCTGCGCGGTGTCTTTGAAGGCGCCGGACATCGCACCATTGCAGTAGGAGACGCGCCTGCGGCGTTGCGTTTGCTGCGTAAGCAGACGTGCGACCTGGTAATGCTCGATGTCGAGCTTCCTGAAATTGACGGGCTCGCGCTATGTCGTTTGCTGCGTGCTCAACCGACGATGAAGCAATTGCCGGTAGTCGTGTTTTCTGCAAACTCCACTGAAAGTAGAATGGTCGAGGCTTTCAGCGCGGGGGTGGACGATTACATAGTGAAGCCGTCCAGTCCGGGCGAATTGATCTCTCGCGTCAACTCTCATCTGAGCGATGCCCAGCGCGAATCGGACTTAATCGGCAGCAATCGGGAGTTGAGCTTCCTGGCAGATCTGGTACGCGGTCTGCTGCGCACGCTCGAGCCGGAACAGGTTGCGCGCCGCGTCGCCGGCGCCATCTACGAAGGCACGAACGCCGCGCTCAGCGCCTGCGCAGTCGAAAATAGTGGCCATGAACTTGCCGTTTGTGTTTTCGATCGCGAAGGCAGTGCCGACAACCCCGCGCTAATCAATTTGGAACGCCTGGGAGAATGGCTGCGTTCTTCCCGGTCTCCCGCATTTCTGACGAATAGCAGTGAGTTTCTCCTGCACGACGCGCAGCACGAAACAGAGTACCTGACGCCGATTCGCTTTGGGGGAAAGAATTTCGGGGCATTAGTCGTCGCCTTCGGTAGTGCAGAAGACTGCACCGAAAATGAATGCCGCCTGATTGACGCCGCCGCGCAACAGGGCGCCTTTGCGGCGCACATTTCAACGATGTATTTGAAGGCCCGCGAGTCGGCGGCAACTCTGGCCCAGGAAGTCGATCGTCGCACGGCGGAAGGCGAGATGCAGGAGCGTTTCACCGAAGCGATTATTGATTCGCTGCCGCTGTCGCTTTACGCAATCGATCGCAACTATCAAATCGTGGCGTGGAACCGAAACCGTGAACTGGGCGAACTGGGTCTCCCACGCGGCGAAGTTTTGGGCCGAAACATTTTCGATGTGTTAACCAAGCAGAGTCGCGATCTATTGGAGCGCGAATTCAGCCGAGTCTTCGCCACTGGCGAGATTCATCGAATCGAACAGGAAACGGTAACGAAATCCGGCGAGACGCATAACTGGCTGATCAGCAAGATTCCCATGCGCGCCGACGAAAGCAAAGAGGTTTCGCACGTCATCACGGTTGGCGAGAACATCACGGTTCGCGTCAAGGCACACCGGGCCGTTGCCCGCGCTGAGAAGCTGGCGGCCGTCGGCCGACTCGCCGCCGGCGTCGTGCACGAAATCAACAATCCACTGGCGACAATCGCGGCGTGCGCTGAGTCGCTTGAAAAGCGAATCCAAGAGGGCGCTTTCGGCAACTCGCCCGACGCGGAAGATTTGCGCGAGTACCTTGGTTTGATTCGCGACGAAGCTTTCCGCTGCAAGACAATCACGAATGGACTGCTGGATTTCAGCCGTCTTCGCGCCGGACAGCGCGTCCCGGTGGACATTACAGAAGTCATCAAGGCTGCGGCCCGATTGGTCGCGCATCAACAACGCGGCGACAGTATTCAAATCGATGTCGAGGCTCCTCCGGATCTCCCGCGCGTCTCTGGCGACATAGGTCAATTGCAACAGGCAGTCCTGGCCCTGGCCACCAATGCCATCGACGCGATGCCTGGTGGCGGAAAATTGACTTTGCGGGCAATTGAATCCCGCTCACGCGTGTTGGTCGAAGTCAAAGACTCCGGAATTGGAATCCTTCCTGAAAACATGACGAAGATTTTCGACCCTTTCTTCACGACCAAAGATGTCGGCCAGGGCACGGGGCTGGGACTGGCGGTCTGTTATGGTATTTTATCTGATCATGGTGGCCGCCTGGACGTGCGGTCCACGGTCGGCGTCGGTACGACGTTTACGATCACGTTGCCGGTGGCTACTTATTGAGCCTCCTAAGTGTGGAGTAACAAACAGTGAACGAACAGCGGGATGCGCGACTCTTAATCGCCGAAGACGAAGCCAACTTGCGTTTGGTGTTGCAGAAGGAATTGCAGCGCCTGGGTTATCGCGTGCAGGTCGCGCCGGATGGCGAAGCCGCGCTGCGAAAACTCGAAGAGACAAACGTTGACGTGTTGTTGTGCGACATCAACATGCCGCACATGGATGGTATGGAGCTTTTGCGGCGCGTTCATGAACGGCCGAATCCGCCCGAAGTGATCATGCTAACCGGTCAGGGCACGATTGAAAACGCCGTCGAGGCGATGCGAATCGGCGCTTACGATTATCTGACCAAGCCTTACAGCATTAACGAACTCGATGTGCGCGTGCGCCAGGCTGCGGAAAAGCGAAGCCTGCGGGTTACCAATCAGCGGCTCCGAGCGCAGATCGAACGTCAATCCGCGGTGCCGGAGATCATAAGCCGTTCGCTGGCGATGAACGAAGCGATTCGTTTGGTCGAGCGCGTCGCGCCCTCTGAAACCTCGGTTCTGATTACCGGCGAATCGGGAACGGGCAAAGAATTGATCGCCGAGGCCATTCATCGCCTTTCGAATCGCGCTAACGGATCATTCATCGATCTCAACTGCGCCGCCTTTCAAGAATCGCTGTTGGAATCGGAGTTGTTTGGTTACGAAGCCGGCGCATTCTCTGGCGCTAAGGCACGCAAGCTCGGCTTGATTGAGTTAGCCGATGGCGGCACGCTGTTTCTTGACGAAGTAACTGAACTGCCGGCAAGCCTGCAAGCAAAACTATTACGCGCAATCGAAACGCGCACATTTTTCCGCGTTGGCGGCGTGCGCAAAGTCGAAGTCAATGTGCGCATCGTTGCGGCCACGAATCGCGATCTCGATTCCGTCATTGGCAATGGATCGTTTCGCGCCGACCTGCTCTATCGTATCAACAGCTTCCAGATTCATCTGGCCCCATTGCGTGAACGTCCTGAGGACATCGAACCGCTAACGAATCATATTTTGAAACAACTCGCCGGCGCGAATCCTCCCACAATTATGCCGGATGCAGTCGCCAAAATGGCCGCTTATAGTTGGCCCGGAAATGTGCGCCAGCTTCGCAATTGTCTCGAGCGCGCGATCCTACTTTCAAACGAAGGCCGCATCACGTCTAATGAGTTGCCGCCGGAAGTTGCTCGCAGCACTAACGGCGCGGCGCCGTTCATCGGCGGATTTTCGACTGCTCCTTTTTCAGCCGGACAAGTTTCGTCTGTCGGAGGCGATACGGGCAATCTGTCAGGTTCGAGTTCGCTGCGCGACGTAGAAAAACAACAGATTATCTCCGCCTTAGAGCAAACCGGATGGCATCGCGGCAAGGCGGCGCAGATGCTGGGGATTTCACCATCGACGCTTTATAGACGGTTGCGCGATTACAACCTCGAACAGCGATTGCGTTAGCGGTATTTAGTGACTGGACAAAGTCTTTGAGGCCCACTCGCTCACAGTCTGAAGCATCTCCGCACTGACAATTACTGCCTGATCGGACGGCGCATTCGTTTCCAGCCTTGCGGGTGTAAACACTTCATAAAGGGGTTAATCCTTGATCTTTAAGTAATTTGCGATCGACCTTGCCGCGATCATTCTTTGGCAGCGAAGGAACGAATTCGATCCAGCGCGGGTATTTGTAGAGCGCGATTTTGGATTTTACGAACTGTTTGATTTCGTCGGCGAGCGCATCCGTCGGTTGGCGTTCGGCGCGCGCCACAATGAAGGCTTTTGGTTTCACCAAACCATCGCCGCCTTCGTGGCCGATGACCGCGCATTCCAACACGGCTTCGTGCTGCAGCAGGCAATTCTCGATTTCTGACGGAGCGACGAACACGCCGCCGACTTTCAGCATATCGTCGGTGCGGCCATGATACCAATAATAACCGTCTGCATCGGCGTGAAATTGATCGCCGGTAGTGCACCAATCCCCCGCGAAAGTTTCTTTCGACTTCTCATGCGCGTTCCAATAACAAAGCGCCGCGGAATCCCCTTTGATTTTCAACGTGCCCATTTCGCCCGCTCGTACCTCATGGTCATCCGCATCAACGATCTTAGCTTCGTAACCCTGGACGATACGACCCAGGCTGCCTGGTTTTCCGTCGTCGGGCCGATTCGTGATGTAGATATGAAACATCTCTGCCGAACCGATGCCATCGCAAATGTCAACCCCGAACACTTCCTTCCAGCGATGATAAAGCTCGATTGGCAAGGCTTCGCCCGCTGAATAACAAAAGCGAATGCTTGATAAATCATGACCGCTCGCATCGTCGACATTCAGCATCGCATTGATCATTGTCGGCACCGTCGTGAGTATCGTCGGACGATAGCGTTCGATCACCTGGAACATCTTCTCCGGCGTCGCCCGCTCAGCAAAGAGCGCGGTGGCGCCGCCGACCGCAAACGGAAATAGCAGGTTCGTCCCCGTGGCATAACCAAAGAAGAGTTTGGGCACGGAAACTGTTAGATCATTTTCGTTCACGCCCATCGTGCGCTTGGCAAAACTTTCGGTGTTGTAAGGCAAATCGTGCTGGAGGTGCACTGCGCCTTTGGGATGTCCGGTCGAGCCTGAGGTAAACAACCAGATCGCGATATCGTCGCGGTGCGTGTCCGCGGCGCGGCAAACGCCCGGCTGAGACGAAACAATCTCGTCAAACGAAAAGAATTTCGCGCGAGTCTGCTGGGGGGCAATCTGCTCTTCGTCTACCGCATCTTCGTTGCGAACGACAAACACCGTGTGCAGATAGGTGGCGTCCTCGGCCGCCTCGGCAAAAGGCTTGATGAACGATTCGTGCACGATAGCGGCGCGGGCCCGAGTGTACTCGAGGTAATAACGATAATCGTCCGCCGGCAAAAGCGAATTTACCATCGTAATCACCGCGCCAATCCGGGCCGCCCCAAACCACGTCCAAACAAACTCAGGACAATCAGGCAGCACGATCAGCACCCGATCTTCAATATCAACACCGGCTTCCCGCAGCGCACTGCCCACGCGATTCGACATCCGCGCCGTCTCGCCATAGGTGTAAGTTTGATCTTTGAAATAGAGACAGACTTTATTCTCTCGCCCTTCCTCCAGGTTGTGATAGAGGAAGTAGTCGGCCATGTTGAAGCGTTCGGGAAATTCAATTGGCATCGTCGTTCAATCGTATAACTCGCGTCGATGACCTAAGGTTACGATTGTAACCACACGCGCTATGTCATCGATCTCATAACCGATCCGCTAATCACCGACACGGATACGCCACAACCTTTCTCCGGTCTTTACTTTAATACATCCTGGCGGGCGAGAATTTTCGGCTAGGCCATCAATCGCCTTTGCTATGCGGGATAAAATCTGACGATCAAGCTTGCGCGCTTCTCGGCGCGCTCTCAAACTCAGAGAAACACTGTAGGGGTCAGATGTCGGCATCGAGCTTACCTTCTGACACCAGCTCCAGCTCTCACCTCTTCCCAAGGTATGCGTGGCTCATCTTTCGCTTCTTCGGCCGCGCGGGTTACATGCAGGTCTTCGAGCAGTTCCTCATACTCATTGAGTGGAAGGATGACCGCTGTTCTCTCGCCGTTGGCGTCCGTTACGTATTGAACATTCCTAGACATTGAACCTAGCCTTGACGGTCCGATTCTACCATGGAAGATGGTCCTCGTCGCAGAGCAAAGATTGGTCAACGCTTCGTAAAGGGACATCCCTTGTCATCATGTCTTGTGCTGAGATAAGTCCGTGCTTCCCAAAGTTCGGGAAAGAATTTCTTATCGAGCGTCGAGCGGAGATAGCCGACGCCTTCGGAGCCTCCGGTGCCTCGTTTCGTTCCCACCATGCGCTCAACCATCTTGATGTGATGCGAGCGCCAGAGCGAGAAGTGTTCGTCGTGTTCAAGCAGGGCTTCGGCAAGTTGGTATTCTTCATTCAGCTTTTCGGGATGCGTGAGAATCTCGACCACTGCTCGTTGTCGCTTGCCGTGATTGCTGCGGCGTTCTTTGGCGTCACGAGGATCGTCGATGGCGGGAGTATCGAACCCGCGAAGCCGCAGCAACGCAAAAAAAGCCTCAGCGAGCGAAGGGGCGTTCATGCGTGCGTCCAAGCGTCGTCGCGCAAAATCATCCTGAGCGAACTCATGCAGAATCGCTTCGTTTTTCAAACCGGAAGCGAATTCAATCTCGCGAAACTGCATCGATTGAAAACCGCTGGCCGGATTTAACTCGTCTCTAAATCCCAGAAAGGTGATCGGCCTCATGGTTTCCAGAATATGAATCTGCGCAATCAGAAGCTTTTCGATCTCGACGATGCGCCGCAA
>WNGL01003503.1_pt1 | contig 18849 bp, 15 predicted proteins | sample 5400591 | NCBI WGS metagenome assembly WNGL01 (sample SAMN13153377, study PRJNA577476) | soil metagenome | isolation source: 80 cm soil or saprolite under Garry oak tree replicate 1 | place: USA:California | collected 2016-06-15 | reverse complement strand
CAAGCGGGCTAGGAACGGCCGTTGGGTAGACCCGATCTAACTGCGGCAAACCGTCGCCCGCGCGAAAGCCGGCATCAGCCGACCGTGTGCCGCGTCATCCCCATCGATCGCGCGCTGCCTCAACATCCCGGTTGCCGGCCGTTGACGCTCCCAGGCGAGGCGACTATAAGCGGCGGGTTGGCGGCGAGGCTCTCGCCGCCGCTCGCTTTTTACGATATCGGGCCGCACGACAATGAGTGGGCCAACCGGCCGCCAACAGAACGAGCACAGCCATGCCCAACACTCCTTCCGCCCGCAAGGCGGCCCGCAAGATCGCGCGGCGCACCGAGATCAACAAGGGGCGCCGGTCGGAAATGCGCAGCTTCGTGCGCAAGGTCGAGGAAGCGATCGCGAGCGGCAACCGCAGCGTGGCACTCGCGGCGCTGCGAGAAGCCGAACCGGTGATCATGCGCTCGGCACAGAAAGGCGTGCTGCATTCCAACACCGCAAGCCGCAAGGTGTCGCGCCTCGCTCACAGGGTCGCCAAGCTCGGCAGCTAATCCGGAGGCGTCGTCTCGAAGACGACTTCGGCGCACACTCCTCGACGATCGCGCAGCACAAGACCACGGGTGTCGCGCTTCCCCAAATCGCATTTGACGATCAACGATTGTTGGGTATGTCCCATTCCTGTTTAAAAAGCGTCACATAAAGTGAGGATAATCGAGTTATCATCGTCACGGTGTTGAACTCGCCATTTGCGGCGGGGGCTACCCTCTATTTCCGCTCAAAGAAATAACTGTTTGCAGAATGGCTTAAAGGGAAAGCGACAAGAAGGACTTTGATTTCGGGCTTCTGCGCACGTCGGCGTTGTCTCGTCTGCGATCAAAATCGCCGCCTCGCAGCGGCTTCGGCGCGCGACCGCGGTCGCTTCGAATACGCAAGTCAATTCAAAATATTATGACAGACGCGTGAGCGCGCGCGCGGACCGCTCGGAGCACAACTGCGTTCGCGTTGCGCGCTTGTTGGCGATTGCAGGCGTTGCAGGGGGACGGCGCCGTGCTATTTTCAAATCGCCGCTGGGCCACCGGCGGTTTTCAGTAAAAGGTTCGTATTCGAGCTCATCGAAGATGAGGACGGGTGAGTCATGCCTAGTCGTTGTCCGCTTCAACTTCGAAGTCGTGCGTGCTTGGCGTCGATGGACATAAGCTTGAGCTTCGTGGTGCCACCTTTCTAACAATCGACGACACGAGGCAAACCCAAGAATTACTTCAAAAAGCCTGAACGAGTGCATAGCCCTCACGAAGAGTGGGCAATGGACAGGGGGGTATCATGACGACAGGGAGGGTCCACGTCACCATGGCTTGCGCTATCGGCCGCCGGCCCTACGGACCTTTATTTCATTTCATCATCGCCGCGCGCGGGCCGGCACCACCGCCGCATTGAATTCGCCCCTGCCCCGTGCCGGCGGGCATGCTCCCTCCCCGGCCGCGCCGGAGACCTCCCTCCTCCTGACGTTCCTGTTCGTGCCACTTCGCGTCGAAGTATCGCGTTTCGTCCGCCAATCAAGAAGAGACACCCAAATGACGAGCATGGATGTGGACCGCTGGACGCGCGTGAAGGACCGCCTTCGTGCCGAAGTCGGTGATGACGTTTACGCAAGTTGGTTCGCCCGCATGGAACTCGATGGCAGCGAGGGCGACACCGTCAAGCTGTCCGTGCCCACGCGCTTTCTCAAGAGCTGGATCCAATCCCACTATGCCGAACGAGTGCTGGCCTGCTGGCAGGCCGAGCAGCCGAATTTTTCGCGCATCGAGCTCACCGTCCGCTCCGCCGTGATCCGCACCTTGCCGCCGAAGATCAGGCCGGTCGACATCCCGACGCCGCAGCGCGAGATGCGCGAGGCCAAGCCCAACGGCGGCGATCTGCGCAACAGCGTGGGACCGATCTCAGCCGTGCACGAGGCGCTCGGCGGTTCGCCCCTCGATCCGCGTCTGACCTTCGAGACCTTCGTGGTCGGACGCTCCAACACCCTCGCGCATGCCGCGGCCAAGCAAGTCGCCCAGGCCAGACGGGGCGACATGGTCATGTTCAACCCGCTCTACATTCACGCCGGAGTCGGGCTCGGCAAGACGCACCTGCTGCAATCCCTCGCGTGGGCCGGCAACGCAACCGCCGAGCGCAAGGTGCTCTATCTCACCGCCGAAAAATTCATGTACGGCTTCGTGGCCGCGCTGCGGGCGCAGAATGCGCTCGCATTCAAGGAGGCATTGCGGACCATCGACGTCCTAGTCATCGACGACTTGCAATTCCTCCAGGGCAGGTCGACGCAGGCCGAGTTCTGTCACACGCTCAATGCCCTCATCGACTCCGGCCGCCAGGTCGTCATCGCCGCCGACCGGCCGCCTTCCGATCTCGAAAGCCTGGACGAGCGCGTGCGCTCGCGGCTCGCGGGCGGGCTGGTGGTCGAAATGGGATCGCTGGGCGAGGAATTGCGCCTTGAAATCCTCAAATGCCGGGCCGCCGCCGCCAGAGCGCATCATCCCTGCTTCGATGTTCCCGCCCCCGTGCTCGAGTTCATCGCCAAGACCGTGACCCACAACGGCCGGGATCTCGAAGGCGCTCTCAACCGCCTCCTCGCCCACAGCAAGCTCACCGGTCAGCCCGTCACGCTCGAAATGGCAGAGCGCGAGGTGCGCGACTTGATCCGTCCGCAGGAACCCAAGCGCGTCAAGATCGAAGACATTCAACGGGTGGTCGCCCGGCAATACAATGTGAGCCGCGCCGACCTCTTGTCATCCCGGCGCACCGCAAATGTCGTGCGTCCGCGGCAGGTGGCCATGTATCTGGCCAAGACGCTGACCCTGCGTTCGCTGCCCGAGATCGGGCGGCGCTTCGGCGGTCGTGACCACACCACGGTGCTGCACGCCGTGCGCAAGATCGAAAACCTCGTGAGCACCGACACCGCGCTGGCCGAAGAGATCGAACTGCTGAAACGGCAATTGCAGGAGTGAGCAAGTCCGGCCGGGCGGGAGGCGTCGGGGACAGCTTGCAAAGCCAAAGCAGTTGGAAGAAGGGGGGGAGCCGATTGGCGCTTCGATGAATTGCCTTGCCGGCGAGCTTTTCCCACTGTCCCAGGGGACGGGCGGCACGCAACCGCGGCCAAATCCGTTGGGTAACTGCCGGCGTCCGGCGCCATCGCCCTTGCGCAAAACGCAGGCACGCGCCACCTTCCTTACCCCTTTAGGGCTTGTCCACGCGAGCGGGCGGATTGAAAAATGAAAGTCACCGTCGAACGCGCAGCGCTGCTGAAGTCGCTCGGCCATGTCCATCGCGTGGTCGAGCGGCGCAACACCATTCCGATCCTCGCCAACGTGTTGATCAGGGCGGAGAAATCGAAGCTCACCTTCAAGGCGACCGACCTCGATGTCGAGGTCACCGAAACGATCTCCGCCGAGGCCGGCCCCGGCGGCTCGACCACGGTACCGGCACACATGTTCTACGAGATCGTGCGCAAGCTCCCCGAGGGTGCGCAGGTCGTGATCGAAGCCTCTGGCGACCGCGCGGTGCTGGCGATCCGCGCCGGCCGCTCCCGCTTCACCTTGCAGACGCTGCCCGAGAGCGACTTCCCCGATCTCGCGGCGGGCGAGATGACGCACACGTTCAAGCTCGCGGCCGCCGACCTCAAGCGGCTGATCGACAAGACCCAATTCGCGATCTCGACCGAAGAGACGCGCTACTATCTCAACGGCATCTATCTGCACACCGCCGGCACCGCCAAGGCGCCCACGCTGCGAGGGGTCGCGACCGACGGGCATCGCCTGGCGCAGTTCGAGCTGCCGCTGCCGGCCGGCGCCAGCGGCATGCCCGGTATCATCGTTCCGCGCAAGACCGTCGCCGAGGTGCAGCGCCTGATCGAGGACAACGAGGCCGAAATTACCGTCGAGCTGTCGCAGGGCAAGATCCGTTTCACCCTCGGCGAGACGGTGCTCACCTCCAAACTCATCGACGGCACGTTTCCGGACTATGTGCGCGTCATTCCGCTCGGCAACGACAAGGAGCTCACCGTCGACAAGAAAGAGTTCGAGCAGGCGGTCGACCGTGTATCCACGGTATCGAGCGAGCGCGGCCGCGCGGTGAAGCTGTCGTTGACCAACGGCAAGCTGATGCTGTCCGTCACCAACCCGGATTCCGGCAGCGCGACCGAGGAGATCGAAGTCGAATACGGCGCCGAGCCGTTGGATATAGGCTTCAATTCCCGCTATCTCCTCGACATCGCGGCGCAGCTCGAAGGCGAAGCCGCGGTGCTCAAGCTCGCCGATCCCGGATCCCCGACGCTCATTCAGGACCGCGACACCAAGGGCGCGCTTTACGTGCTGATGCCGATGCGGGTGTGACCGGGATCCAGAGATCAGGAGTCAGAAGATCAGGAAGCCGATTTTCTATTTCCTGACGCCTGACTTCTGACTACTGATGCCGGTCATGCCGTCCGCCCGCATCCGCCGCCTCTCCGTCACGAATTTCCGCAGCTACCATGGCGCGCAGATCGACGTCGGCGCGAGGTTTGTCGTGCTGGTAGGCCCCAACGGCGCCGGCAAGACCAATCTGATCGAGGCGATCTCGTTTCTCGCGCCCGGGCGCGGTCTGCGGCGCGCGACGCTCGAAGACGTCGCCTTTTCCGAAGGCGACGGATCATGGGCAGTGTCGGCGGACGTGGAGGGTGCGCTCGGGCTCGCGACCTTGGGCACCGGGATCGAGCCACCGGCGAGCGAGGACGCGGTGGTCGCGCGCAAATGCCGCGTCGATCGCGAGCCGGTCGCATCGGCATCGGCCTTCGCTGATCATCTGCGCGTCGTTTGGCTCGTGCCGGCCATGGACGGTTTGTTCAATGGCCCGGCGTCGGAGCGCCGCCGCTTTCTCGACCGCCTCGTCCTGGCGGTCGATGCCGAGCACATGACGCGCGTCAACGCACTCGAACGCGCGCTGCGCTCACGCAACCGGCTGCTCGAGGATGCCCGTCCCGATCTGCACTGGCTCGACGCCATCGAGCACGAAACGGCCGAGCTTGCGGTCGCGGTGACGGCGCTGCGGGTCGAAACCGTCAGCCGGCTGCAAGCCGCGCTTGCCGCGCGCAAGGACGTGGCCTCGGCCTTTCCCGCGGCCGAGATTGCGCTCGACGGCTGGATGGAACGGCTCGTTCCGCTTCAGCCCGCAGTCGAGGTGGAAGACCGCTATCGCGCGGTGCTCAGAGACAATCGCGGGCGCGACGCCGCCGCCGGTCGCACGCTCGACGGGCCGCACCTTGCCGATCTCCCCGTGACTCACGCCGGCAAGGATATTGCCGCTGCCGCCGCCTCGACCGGCGAACAGAAGGCGCTGCTCATCGGTCTTGTTCTGGCGCACGCGGGGCTGCTTGCCGAAATGTCGGGCTTTGCACCGGTGCTGCTGCTGGACGAGGTTGTCGCCCATCTCGACCCCTTGCGGCGGGCCGCGCTTTACATGGAGCTGGACAGGCTCGGCGCGCAGGCTTGGATGACCGGCGCCGATGCCGCGGCGTTCGCGGACATCGAAGCAAAGGCGCAGATGTTGGAGGTCTTGCCGGGACAGGTGAAACGACGGACCTGATCGCCGCGCCCCGCATTTTGTGTCATCATGCGCGGGCGTGTCGATCCATTGGCCGAGGAAGCATCCATGCGCGCTGCCTATTACGAGGCGAACGGAGCGGCCCGCGAGGTATTGCGTCTCAGCGAGGTGGAGACGCCGCAGCCCGGACGCGGCGAGGTGCGCGTGCGTCTCGCCGTCTCCGGCGTCAACCCGTCCGACGTCAAGAGCCGCGCCGGATTGACGCGCAAGATCGCCTTTCCGCGCGTCATTCCGCACAGCGACGGCGCCGGCGAGATCGATCAGGTGGGCGAAGGCGTTTCGCCCTCGCGCGTGGGCGAGCGCGTCTGGGTTTGGAACGGCCAGTGGCGGCGCCCCTTCGGGACTGCCGCGCAGTCGATCGTGCTGCCGTCGGAACAGGCCGTGCCGCTGCCCACCCATATCGGGATGGACGTCGGGGCCTGTCTCGGCATTCCAGCCTATACCGCCTATCAAGCGGTTCTGCTCACGGGCATCGCGGAGGGCTCGACCGTGCTCGTCGCCGCAGGCGCGGGTGCGGTGGGCCATTACGCCATCCAGTTCGCGAAGAAACGCAAAGCCACCGTCATCACCACCGTGAGCTCGCCGGCCAAGGGCGAGATCGCGCGGCGGGCGGGCGCCGACCATGTGGTCGATTACAAGCGCGAGGAAGTCGGCGAGCGCATCATGGCGCTCACCGGAAAGCGCGGCGTCGATGCGGCAATCGAGGTCGATCTCGCCGCTAATGCGCGGCTCTTACCCACCGTGCTCGCGCCGAACGGCGTGGTGGCGATCTACGGCAGCGGCGCGCCCGAGGCGTCGATTCCATTCCAGTTCCTGCTTCACAACAGCATCACGCTGAAGTTTTTCCTGGTGTACTTGATGCCGCAGGAGCAGCGCGCCCGCGCGACCGCCGACATCACGCGCATGCTCGAGCGCGGCGAGCTCGTCCACAACGTGGCGCAGAGCTTCGATCTCGGCGCCATCGTGGCGGCGCATGAAGCGGTCGAGTCCGGCAAGGCGATGGGCAATATCGTGGTCAGGATTGCTTAGCGCGCGATCGAGGCCAGGATTGCTTAGCGCGCGCGACCCCGACGTTTGCGCGTTGCATTCGCCTTGAGCAGCATGGCGGCGCCTCCTCGCGTCGTTCGCGGAGCGCGATCATCGCGGTGGCGCCGCCAAAGTCCAGCAACTGCGCGCAGCCCGTTCCTGCGACGAAAACCGTCGCAAACACGGTCTCGCAGGAGGGCCAAAATGCGGCTGCGGACGCGGCCGCAATGGAGCCGTTTTCAGGGCCTTTTTTCGCCCCCGCCGTCCCTTGAAATTTCATAAAAAACAGTTACTTACGGCCTAGCACTTTGGGCTGTACGACACCCTTTTTTCGTGTCAAACCAAACCCGGCTTGCCCGCCCCTTTCCGCAACTGATTCGAAAGTCCTCCATGGCCGAAGCCGCCCGCCAGACTCCGCCCCTTGCGTCCGAATACGACTCCGAGTCGATCAAGGTCCTCAAGGGCCTCGACGCGGTGCGCAAGCGGCCCGGCATGTATATCGGCGACACCGACGATGGCTCCGGCCTCCACCACATGGTCTACGAGGTGGTCGACAACGCCATCGACGAAGCGCTCGCGGGCTTCGCCAAGGAGGTGGTCGTTACCCTCAATCCGGACGGTTCCTGCACCGTACGCGACGATGGCCGCGGCATCCCGACCGACATCCACAAGGGCGAAGGGGTGTCGGCCGCCGAGGTCATCATGACCCAGCTCCATGCCGGCGGTAAATTCGATCAGAATGCCTACAAGGTCTCGGGCGGCCTGCACGGCGTCGGCGTTTCGGTGGTGAATGCGCTGTCGACGTGGCTCAAGGTCACCATCTGGCGCGACGGCCAGGAGCACTTCATGGAGTTCCGCGACGGCGAGGCGCTTGCCCCGCTGTCGGTCGTCGGCGCGGCGCATGACAAGCGCGGCACCGAGGTGACCTTCCTGCCGAGCCCGCGCACGTTCACCATGACCGAGTTCGATTTCGCGACGCTCGAGCACCGGCTGCGCGAGCTCGCGTTCCTCAATTCGGGCGTGCTGATCGTGCTCTCCGACATGCGCCACCCCGTCGAGAAGCGCGAGGAGATGCGTTACGAGGGCGGGGTTGAGGCCTTCGTCAAGTATATCGACCGCAACAAGACCCCGCTCATTCCCGCGCCGATCATGATCAAGGCCGAGCGCGAGGGCGTCGGGGTCGAATGCGCGCTGTGGTGGAACGACGGCTACCACGAGGCCGTGCTCTGCTTCACCAATACGATCGCGCAGCGCGATGGCGGCACCCATCTCGCCGGCTTCCGCGGCGCACTGACGCGGCAGATCACGGGCTATGCCGAGAAGGGCGGCGTCGCGCAGAAGGAGAAGGTTGCGCTCACCGGCGACGATTGCCGCGAAGGGCTCACTGCGGTGCTCTCCTGCAAGGTGCCGGACCCGAAATTCTCTTCGCAGACCAAGGACAAGCTCGTGTCCTCCGAGGTGCGTCCCGTGGTCGAGAACATCATCAACGAGGCGCTGCAATACTGGTTGGAGGAGCATCCGGCGGAGGCGAGGGTCATCGTCGGCAAGGTGGTCGAGGCGGCGGCGGCGCGCGAGGCCGCGCGCAAGGCGCGGGAGCTCACGCGCAGGAAGGGCGCGCTCGATGTCTCTTCCCTGCCCGGCAAGCTCGCCGATTGCCAGGAGCGCGATCCGACCAAGTCCGAATTGTTCATCGTCGAGGGCGATAGCGCGGGCGGCTCCGCCAAGCAGGGCCGCGATCGCGCATTCCAGGCAGTGCTGCCGCTGCGTGGAAAAATTCTCAATGTCGAGCGCGCGCGGATGGACAAGATGCTGTCCAGCCAAGAGATCGGCACGCTCATCACCGCGCTCGGAACCGGGATCAGCGAGGAGTTCAATCCAGACAAGCTACGCTATCACAAGATCATCATCATGACGGATGCCGACGTCGACGGCTCGCACATCCGCACACTGCTGCTGACCTTTTTCTACCGTCAGATGCGCGACATCATCGATCGCGGCCATCTCTTCATCGCCCAGCCGCCGCTCTACAAGGTCGCGCGCGGCAAGTCGGAGCAGTATCTCAAGGACGAGCGGGCGCTCGAAAACTATCTCATCGCCAGCGGCCTCGAAGAGGCGGTGCTTCGGCTGTTTTCGGGCGAGCATCGCGCCGGTGAGGATTTGAGACAGCTGGTCGAGCAGGCGCGCGCGATCCGCAACGTGCTCAATGGCCTGCATAGCCGTTACAATCGCCAGGTGGTCGAGCAGGCGGCGATCGCGGGCGTGCTCACCCCCGACATTTTCGGCGACCCGCAGAAGGCGGTGGAGGCGGCCAAATACATCGCGCGCCGCCTCGATGCGCTGTCTGAAGAGACGGAGCGCGGCTGGCGGGGCGAATTCAAGGAAGAAGGCTTCCGCTTCGAGCGCACCGTGCGCGGCGTCAAGGAGGTTGCGATCCTCGATCATGCGCTGCTCGGCTCGGCTGACGCGCGCAAGCTCGACGAGCATGCCTCGACGCTGCAGCAGACCTATCCGCGCCTAGCTACGCTCCACCGCAAGGATGAAGATATCCCGATCCACGGACCGGTCGGCTTGTTCGAAGCGGTGACCAATGCCGGGCGCAAAGGCCTCACACTCCAGCGCTACAAGGGCCTCGGCGAGATGAACCCGAATCAGCTCTGGGAGACCACGCTCGACGCGAACGCGCGTTCGCTGCTCCAGGTCAACGTGAAGGCGATCGACGAAGCCGACGACATCTTCACCAAGCTCATGGGCGACATCGTCGATCCGCGCCGCGAGTTCATCCAGGAGAACGCGCTCACCGCCAGCGTCGACGTGTGAGCGCTCTAGAGATCAATAATCAGCAGTCAGGTGTTAGAATGCGCGTCCTGACTTATAATCACTGACGTCTGACCTCTGATTTGCGCCCAGCTCGACGCCTTGCGACGGGCCTCATCGGTTTTCTGCCAGTAGACTTCCCAGCCCTCGCTCGGACCGATGCCGTCGATGGCCGCAGGGCCGGTAATCTTCGCGGCGGCGGCGGGATCAAGCACCATCAGCGGTCTGCCGCCACGGCCGGCCTCATCGATGGCGCCGCGCAGGATGCGGCGATAGGCGCTGATCGCCTTGTCGGACTGCCCGAGATGTTCCTTGCTGCGGTCCTGGATCGGCCCCATCGACTCGCAGGCCCATTGGTCGTGCACGTTGATGTCGGTGCCCATGCCGGTGAAGGTCTCCTGCTCCTGCTCGTGCGGATCGAAGCCGTAATCGTTGCTCTTGTTCTTGCGCGGGATGTAATCGGGCAGCTCGTAGAGCTCGAGTCGCTGGCGCCGCATCTCATCCTTGTTCACCGGCGCGCCGAAGCTGGTGAAGATGGCGTACCAGTAGTGCCTGTTGTCGTCGATCGGCACGTGCCATTGCGTGATCGTCATCTCGCTCGACATGGGAATGACGAAGGCGTGCGGGAATACCAGGTTGGTGACGCGCACGTGGGTATTGGCGCCGCTGATCCGGCGCAGCGTGACCACGCGCATGCCGTAGTCGGTCGACTCGATCTCGATCTGCGGGCGCGGAAATTCGCGCATGATCCGCGTCATCGGCATCTCGGAGTCGATCGATTTGTCGCGAAACAGCTTGCCGTAGCCGCGCGTCGGCTCCTCGTCGTGGAAGAAGCGATGCAGGAACGACGTATGTGCCGGGTCGATGCCCACTTCCAACGACTGCAGCCAGTTGCAGTCGATCATGCCCTTGAACGCGAAGGTGTGGGTCGCAGGCGCGGTGAAGCAGTCGAAGTGCGCAAACGCCGGCGGCGTGCCCGGCCCCATATAGGCGAACAGGATCCCGCTCTTCTCCACCACCGGATAGGCCTTGTGCCGGATATTGGCGCACATTCGGCTGCCCTCGGGCTCGGCCGGCGTCTCCAGGCACCGGCCCTCGACGTCGAACATCCAGCCGTGGAACGCGCAGCGCAATCCACCCTGTTCCAGCCGTCCGAAGGCGAGATCGGTGCCGCGGTGCGGGCAGGCGCGCTCGAGCAAGCCGTAACGGCCCTTGTCGTCCCGGAACAACACGAGGTTTTCGCCGAGAAGGCGAACGGGTTTGACCGGCCGGTTGCCCGACAGTTCGTCGAGCAGCGCCGCGGGCTGCCAGTAACACCGCATCAGTTTGCCCGCGGGCGTGCCGGGGCCGGTGCGGGTGATGAGATCATTCTGCTCGGCGCTCAACATGCCCGTTTCCTATTTCCTTCGTTCCGCGGCATCCCGATCGACCTTACAGGATCAAACGCAGTGTCTGCCAGCCTTCCCACCGCTTCGCTGCGACGCCGCGGTGCGAAGGGAACCGGCACCACCGCCCGGCGTTAACGTTGCAAGGGTGACGGCGCGCAAGGAGCACGTCATGCGCGACGAGAAGGGACGCAAGGTCGAGACCGCGGTCGAGGCGCGGGCAGGATTTCTTGACCGTCCCGTGCTGGTCGTTCTGTGCGTGAGCCTGGCCCTGGGAGTGATCGTTCTGAGCGCGCTGTGGCTCGGCTTTTTCACGCCGGGCGCCTGACCCCGGCTTTACGCCGCTCAGTGCCCCGGCAACACCATCACTTTGGGCCTGGTCGGTAAGCTCGTTTTCGACACGACCAGCGAGGGGATCTCGCTCATTTCCACCGTCCAATTCTGCCGCGCCCGTTCGAGGAAGCGCTCAAGGCTGTAGGGATTGAAAAAGTGCATAGGGATCATCAGCGGCGCCTTGAGCGCCTGCAAAACTTCCATCATGCCTTCGAGATCGAGTGTCAAATTGCCGTCGACCGGGACGAGGGCAACGTCCACGCGGCCGATCTCGTTGAGCTGCTGCTGGTTGAGCGTGTGGTGCAGGTGCCCGAGGTGGGCGATGCACAGATTCGCCATCTCGAAGATGAAGATCGAGTTGCCGTGCCGCTCGGTTCCGCCGCGCCAGTCGCGGATGTTGGTCGGCACGTTGCGCACGCGCACGTCCTTGACCGTGATGTCGTGGCGCGCCGGTTGATCTGGAGTCGGCCCCCAGCCCCGCAGTACGTACTTGATGGCCGGATCGGGGTAATCGGTGAAATGGGTGGTGTGCGCGTGATTCATCGTGACGATGTCGGGCCGAACCGGGGAGCGGACATAATCGTTGTAGTCGGTTGCGATGCGCACGAGCTGAGGGCTCTCGATCAGAAACGTCGAGTGGCCGACATAGGTGAGGCGGACCTGTTCCGAGGTGAGCGCCAGGCGGAACGCAGCGGGAATGATGCGCGGAACGTCAAAGGCCACGAGGCCGGGACAATTCTGCGTCATTTCCGGCTTCGCCGGCGGCGCCTGCACTCGCTCGAACGCCGCGAGCTGCGATGAGAACAGCCCGCCGAATGCGGCGAGCGCCATTATTCGAGCAAGAGGGGCCATGCCGGGCATAGCAGCGATCCTTGCGTGTGAGCCGTCGGCCATCGTGCGTGAACGCGGGACGCCCGGAGCCCCCATTCAAGCGTCGCACAAAGTTTGCCACGGATTCGAATGCGGCGCCACGGGCGCTACAGCCGCAAGCAAACGGGCGGCGTCCGCAAACGCCGCCCGCGAGAACAGATCCGGCGATCGGTCGATCAGCGCGCTGGCATGATGAGGCCTTTTGGGGTCACCACCACCCAGCGGCCATCCTGCTTGCGGATCGCATCCACGCGACCGAGCCCGGGCACGACGTCGCCCTGATCGACCTCGATGACGCCCATGCGGCCTTCGATGAGGGCAGTCCCGCGATAAACATCGCGCACCACCCATCCTTCGACCGCCGCAGGCTTCGCCGGTTGGTTCAGCCCGCTCGCGGACGCTACGACCGAGCCGGTGACATCCTTGGATGCGGCCTCGCCGCGCGAAAGACGCTCGAGCGTGTCGAGGGCCTTGGTGGGCTTGGCCGCCGGCTCGGCCTGACTGCGCTCGACGCGGTCGATGCGCTCGCTGATCCTGCCGAGTTGGGCGCCCGTGTTGCGGTTGGTGGAATCGATGCTGAGCTTCAGCGCCGCCAGCTCGACCCGCGCCTGCACCACGTTCTCCTTGAGCGCCTGGATTTCCTCGAGGGCCGTTCGCCCCGCCGCGACGGCGGGGATGACACCGGGCCGTGCAAGGCCGTAGGCTACCAGCGCGCCCACCATCGCGCCGAGCGCCGCCGCCAGCGCGAGCGAAGCCGCCAGCACCGTAAATCGGCTGACATAAGGCGCAGCGCTCTCCTCGGCAGGCTCCGGGGCAGCATTATCAGTGGCCGCAGCGTCTCCTCCCGATGACGGCCTAAGCTCGTCGATTTGCGGTGCGAGGTGGGGAGCCTCGATGTTCGCAAGCTCGATCTTTCCCGCCGCTATTGTCTCGGTGTTGGTTTCGGCAATCTCAATTCGCGGCGCGCTGATCGTCGCGGCCTTGGGCATCTCGACCTTGCCCGGATCGACGCCGGCCAATGCCATTTTGGGTGTTACGGTCGCATCCGGTTCGCTCACCGGCGTCGGCAGGACCGCGGCCTCGCTGGAGGACGAAGGCGTGTCCTTGATAATCTCGTGCTTACCCATGGAAGATCCTCAATGCGGCGGCGAATTGGACCCCATGGCGGTTACCAACCGGTTACCGTTTCGTTGATTGCCGCTTCGGCGCCGGACCGCTGCGGGCCGGCGAGCCATTAGATGCACAAATGCAGTTATCAGACGCCTAAGTAGCGGTGCTGTATCGTCGGCGCGGCCGCGAGCTCCGCGGAACTGCCGGTCCACACCACCTTGCCGCGCTCGATCAGATAATGGCGGTCGGCGATGCGGATCAGCGCCTCGACGTTCTTGTCGATCACCAAGATCGACTGGCCGGCGGCTTTGAGCTGGGTGAGGCATTGCCAGATCTCGGCGCGGATGAGCGGCGCAAGCCCCTCGGTCGCCTCGTCGAGGATCAAGAGCCGAGGATTGGTCATCAGCGCGCGGCCGATCGCCAGCATCTGCTGCTCACCGCCGGAGAGCTGGTTCGCCATATTCGCGGTGCGCTCGGCCAGCCGCGGAAACAGCGCGCAGACCTTGTCCAAGGTCCACGGCTTGGCCGCGCTGCTGCGATTGGCCGCGGTCGCGATCAGATTCTCGCGCGCGGTGAGGTTGGGGAAGACTTGCCGGCCCTCCGGCACCAGCCCGATCCCGAGCTTGGCGACCTGATAAGCCGACAGCCCGCGGATCTCCCTTCCGTCGAACCGGATGGAGCCGGTCATGGCCGGCGCGAGACCCATGATCGAACGCACGGTCGTGGTCTTGCCCATGCCGTTGCGACCCATGAGCGTCACCATCTCGCCCGGTGCCACGGCAAGCGACATGCCGAACAGCACCTGGCTCAGGCCGTAGCAGGTCTCGATGTTCGACACCTCGAGCAGCGAGCTGTCAGCCATGACGCTGCTCCTGCTCGCCGAGATAGGCTTGCCGCACCTCGGCATTGGCCCTGATCGCCTCCGGCGTGCCGGACGCGATGATGCGGCCATAGACCAGGACCGTGATCCGATCGGCCAACGCGAACACCGCCTCCATATCGTGCTCGATCAACAGAATGGTGAGTTCGCGCTTGAGCTCGCGTAGCGTCTTGACCATGCGCGCGCTCTCGTCCGGCCCCATCCCGGCCATCGGCTCGTCCAGCAGGAGCATGCGCGGCGTCGTGGCAAGAGCCATCGCGATCTCGAGCTGGCGGTGCTCGCCGTGGCTCAGCTTGGAGACGATGACGTCGGCCCGGCCGGCGAGTCCTACGCGCGCGAGCGCTGCACGAGCAGGCGTGCGCAGCTCAGGTTGGCTGCGCGCGTCGCGCCAGAAGCGGAAGGAGTGACCAGCATGGGCCTGCACGGCGAGCGCGGCGTTTTCGATCGCGGTGAAGTCGAGGAACAACGAGGTGATCTGGAACGAGCGGGCGAGGCCGAGCTGGCTGCGGCGAAAAATCGGCAAACCCGTGATATCGCGACCCGCGAAGCCGATGCGTCCCGCGTTGGGCACGATCTCGCCAGCGAGCTGGCCAATCAGTGTGGTCTTGCCGGCGCCATTCGGTCCGATGATCGCGTGCAGCTCGCCCTGCGGAACGGCGAGCGCAATCGCGTCGGACGCGACCACGCCGCCGAAGCGCTTGCTGAGACCCTCGATTTCCAAGAGCGCGTCAGCCACGGCGCACCCCGGCGAGCAGACCGTCAATGCCGCCGCGCGCGAACAGCACGACCAGCAGGAACAGCGGACCGAGGATGATCTGCCAGTATTCGGTGATGCCCGAGAGCAGCTCTTCCAGCACCAGCAGCGCCACCGCGCCGATGACCGGCCCGAACACCGTCCCCATGCCGCCGAGCACGGCCATGACGATGAGATCGCCGGAGCGCGTCCAGTGCATCAGCGCCGGGCTGATGAAGTCGGTATGGTTCGCAAGCAGCGCGCCCGCGAGCCCGCAAAGCATGCCCGCGAATACGAAACAGAGCAGCTTGTAGCGGTAGGTAGGGAACCCGATCGCCCGCATGCGCCGCTCGTTCGAGCGCGCGCCCTGGATCACCATGCCGAAGCGAGAATGCACAAGTCGCCAGACGATGTAGATCGTCGCCAGCAGCAACGCGAGGCAGAGATAGTAGAACGCCATTTTGTTCGAGAGATCGATTAGTCCGCCGAACTGGCTGCGTTTGTAGATGGTCATGCCGTCGTCGCCGCCGTACCGGTCGAGCCCGATCGCGACGTAATAAACCATTTGCGCGAAAGCGAGGGTGATCATGATGAAATAGACGCCGCGCGTGCGTAGGGAAAGCGCACCGACCGCCAGCGCGAACAGTGCCGAAGCCGCGAGCGCCAGCGGCCATTGCAGCAGGCCGGAATCGATGCCTTCCTTGGCGAGAATGCCGACCGCATAACCGCCGATTCCGAGATAGACGGCATGACCGAAGCTCACCATTCCGCCGAAGCCCATGATCAGATTCAAGCTCACCGCCGCGATCGCCAGAATGACGATGCGCGTGAATAGCGAAACCATGAACGTGTTGCCCGTTGCCTCGGCATAGACCGGCACCAGCGCGAGGATGGTGATCACACCTGCAACAAAGGCGTTGCGCGGACTCAGCCGGCCGCTCATCGGCGAGCCGCCGGGAACAGACCTTCCGGTCGGAAGACCAGCACGGCCGCCATGAGCGTGTAGATCAGCATCGAGGAAAGTGCGGGCCCCGCGCTGGAGCCGGCGCTGTAGCTCACGAAGTGGCGGATGAGATCCGGCAAAAATGCGCGGCCTATCGTATCGATGATCCCGACAATAATCGCGGCAACGAAGGCGCCGCGGATCGAACCAATGCCGCCAATGATGATGACGACGAAGGCGAGGATCAGGATGTTCTCACCCATGCCGATCTGGACGAAGGCCAACGGCGCCTGCATCATTCCGGCAAAACCGGCGAGGGCGGCACCGAGCCCGAACACGAGGGTGTAGAGGAGCTTAATATTGACGCCGAGCGCGCCGACCATCTCGCGGTTGGAGGCACCGGCGCGGATCAGCATGCCGATGCGCGTGCGCATCACCAACGCATACAGCAGGAGCGCAACCGTCAGCGTCGCCAGAATGATAACCAGCCGATAGAGCGGGTAGTAGACTCCCGGCAGAACCTCAACCGCGCTGAGCATCTCCGGCGGGAGCGACAGCGTCAGGCCGGCCGGCCCCCAGATCAGCCGCACCAGTTCGTTGAAGAACAGCAGCAGGCCGAAGGTGCCGAGCACCTGGTCAAGGTGATCGCGTCCGTAGAGCGGCCGGATCGCAATCACCTCAAGCGCCATTCCGGCCACCAGCGTCGCGAGCAACGCCAGTCCGATGCCGGCCAGGAAACTGTCGGTGAGCGCTGCAAATGTTGCGGCGAAGTACGCGCCGAGCATGTAGAGCGAGCCGTGCGCCAGATTGACCAAATCCATGATGCCAAAGATCAGGGTCAGGCCGGCTGCGAGCAGAAATAGCAGCATGCCCAACTGGATGCCGTTGAGGCACTGCTCGATCAGATACAACATTGTCGGGCCGTCCCCCCGCGAACTCTGGCAAAAATTGACCCTGTCGGCTGCCGGATGGCCTTGCTCCCGCGCCTTGCAAATCAGGCCATGGCGGACCGCGCAAAACAAGACGGCAGAAGCACGCGCTTCTGCCGTCTTGCAGCTTGTACCCAGGCCAGGGGTTAGTTCGGCATTTTGCACTTCTGCGAGTGCTTGTCCTGATCGTTCTCCACAATCGTCGCGGCGGTTTTCAGACGGTATTCGTCGCCGTCCTTCACCGCCTCCTGAAGATAGAAGTTCTGGATTGGGATATGATTGGGCCCAAACCTAAAGTTTCCGCGCACCGACTTGAAATCGGCCTTCTCTGCCGCGCGACGCATCTCGTCCTTCTTGCTGAGATCGCCGTTGACGGCTTTCACGATGCCATCGAGCAGGGGCACGGCATCATAGGTCTGGGCTCCGTAGAACGCCGGGTCGCTCTTGTACCGAGCCCGGTAATCTTCGACGAAACGCTTGTTGGCCTCATTGGGCAGATCTCGCACCCAGTGCTGTGCGCCGGGAATTCCGACAGCGAGCTCCTTGAGCCGCGGGAGCGAAAGCGCATCGATCGTGAAAGCGGTGTAGAGCGGAATCTGGCCCTTGAGGCCCGATTGCGCGTATTGCGTGATGAACTGGATGCCGGGGCCGCCGGGATAGAATGCGAAGATGGCGTCCGGCTTTGCCGCACGCGCCTTCGACAACTCGGCGGAGAAATCGAGTTGATCAGGCCAGCGCGTCAGCTCGCGGCCGATGATTTCCCCTTTGAAGGTCGCGGCCACGCCCTCGAGCATGTCCTTGCCGGCAGCGTAGTTCGGGCCGATGAGGAATGCGGTCTTGACTCCCTTCTGGTTCATATAGAGGCCCACCGCTTGTGGGGTCTGGTCGTTGTTCCAAGAGGTCGAGAACACGTATGGCGAGCACAGCTCGCCCGCGAGCTGCGAGGCGCCGGCGTTGGTGACGATCGTAAATGTCTTGGAGTCAATGAGCGGCTTAAGCGAGGCGAGCAGCACGTTCGACCAGATGTAGCCGACGACGAAATCCACTTTGTCGGATTCGATCAGCTTCTGGGTCTTCTGCACGCCGACCTCGGGCTTGGTCTGATCGTCCTCGTAGATCACCTCGACAGGCAGGCCGCCGAGCTTACGGCCGCGATGGTCGAGCCCAAGCTCGAAGGCATTGCGCATGTCCGCGCCGATCGCGGCCACCGGCCCGCTAAAGGTGCTAATGAATCCGATCTTTATCGATTGTTGGGCCAGGGCCGGGGTCGAGGCGAGCACGCTGAGGGCCACGGTCCCCATCAGAATTTTCTTCATGTCCATCCTCCAGAGAAGGAAATTCGGACGATCTTAGTGGATCGGTTCAGGAGCCAAAAGCCCGCCCAACCGTGGCCTTTCGCCCCATTCGTTGCAGCTCCACGCGGCCACTACTCGTCAAGAAAGCTCTGTACCTGGTTGATCAGATGCGTACGGTTCTTCTCGAGGGCGACCGTGTGCGTGCCTTCGCCGATCACCACATGACGCTTGTAGGGTGCGTTGACCAGCTTGGCGAACACCTCCTGCGCCATGTACAGCGGCGTGTCCTGGTCCCACTCAGCAAGGATCAGCAGCGTCGGAACGCGAATCATCTCCGGCTCCCACGTCGCCTTGCCGGCGCCCCAATAGTCGACGATGTCCTTGAGCACGCCATTGGGCGCCCGCACGATCGGCGGGTTCTGCTTCGCGCCCGCAGGATCGGTTGCGAGAGTGGCCCGCCACCAGGCGTCGAACCACGCAGTCGGGCTGACTTCCTCGACTGCTTGCGGCGGAATTCCGCGAATGCCACGTTGGCGCACAACATCACGGGAAGCGGTGCGGTACGCGCCAGCGCCGCTGAACGGCGGCGGGGCCTTGAGATGCCACAGCGGGGCATACAGCACCAGCTTGTTGACTTTGTCGTTGTTACTCATCGTGTAGCCGGCCATGATCGCTGTTCCCCATGACCAGCCCACCAGGTTGAGTTTCGAAATCCCGCGGCGCTTGAGGATGAAATCGACGGCCGAGCCGACATCCTTGACCGCGTCGGTGGTCGTCGCGAAAGGCGGATTCTCCGCTGGCGGCGCATCCATCGCCGCCGGCCGCGTGGAGCGGCCATAGCCGCGTACATCGACAAGATAAACGTCGTAACCTTTGCGAGCGACATGTTCCGCCCATGAGCCGCCCGGGAGG
>WNGL01003501.1_pt1 | contig 18851 bp, 16 predicted proteins | sample 5400591 | NCBI WGS metagenome assembly WNGL01 (sample SAMN13153377, study PRJNA577476) | soil metagenome | isolation source: 80 cm soil or saprolite under Garry oak tree replicate 1 | place: USA:California | collected 2016-06-15 | reverse complement strand
GTCCAGTTTCTTCGCAAACCCGTCAGCAAAGAGGCATTGCTGGGCGCCATTCGTGACGCGCTCAATCGTTCGATCTGAACAGGAGGACACAGAGGTAACGGAGGATTGAGCCTCGGATTCAACCAATACAGATACGTGGCAGGGCTATTTGATGGCTCAATTCAGTGCGCGCCGAGACCGTTCTTTGCCCATTTCCACTCTGTTTTCTCTGTTATCTCCTGTTGGTTTCCTGAATTGTTGCTTTATCCACGCTCCCTGCGTTTGAAGACATAAAACAGATAGGCCAGCGACGGCAGCAGCAGGATCGCCCCGAAACCCAAGGCAATCACCAATAAGCGCAGGGTGAATTCAGGGGCAGCGGCGTTAGTGATGGTCACATCAGGCGTAACCAGATTGGGATATTGCGCCAAACCCCAGCCCAGAAGAATGAGGGTGACTTGTCCAATCGCAGCGACCCGGGCCGCCACGAAGCGTCGCCGCCAGAGGGCAATCAACGCCGCGCCGGCAAAAAGACTCGTCCACACCAGCAGCACCGGCGCCCACCAGCGCGTCAATTCATGATACATCGCCGGCGCGCCTTGTCGGGAAGTGAGGAAGACCACCAATGCAATGGGCGCAAGCGCCAGTCCAGACCACAAGGAGCGCCGGCGAAAATCCTCTTGCAGGTCAGGTTCGTCCCGCGTGTCGAGCGTGAGATAAGTGGCTGCCAGAAACGCGAAGAGTCCGAGCGCAAACACCCCGCACGAGAGCGCGAATGGCGTCAGCCAGCCTGTCATGAAGCCGGTGAGCACACGCCCTTGCTCGACTCGGATTTGGCCGGTGGTTAAAGCGCCAAGGATGACCCCTTGAAAAAAGGGGGTTAAAAAGCTGGCAATCGCGAAGAGGGTATTCCACCGGCGCTCATCCTTCACGTCGTATTTGCGGAACACGAACGCGGAGCCACGCAGCACGATGCCAAGCAGCATCACAGTTATCGGAATGTTGAGCGCCGTCATCATGGTTGCGAAACCTCCAGGGAATCCAGTGAACAGAAGAACAATAACAAGAATAAGCCATACGTGGTTGGCCTCCCAAATGGGCGCAATGGCGTCGGCGATCGCCTCACGCTGCCGTTTGGCTCGTGACCCGAACGCCAGCAGATTCCATATCCCGCCGCCAAAATCCGCTCCGCCCATCAGCGCATAGACAATGAGCGACGATAAAATGAAAAAAGCCACGATCAGCTTAAGCATGAGTTACCTCGGGCGGTTGGGCTGGCACGGGATTGCGCGTCTCCAAAAATTGCCGCCGCAGAAGCAACACGACCACCATTGCCAGGAAGAAGTAAACTCCGGTGAAGATCACGAATGGCACCACCAGTCCCGGCATGGGTGTTACTGCATCGCCAGTCCGCATCACGCCATAAATGATCCATGGTTGGCGTCCCACTTCCGTTACGACCCATCCGGTTTCAATCGCCAGGAACCCTAACGGCCCGGCGGCAACCAGGCCGCGTAAAAGCCATCTGTTATCAGGCAACCGCCGGTATTTCAGCCATAACCCATCCGCATAGAGCGTCAGCGCGAGCATCAGCATGCCTGAACCGACCATAATATCGAAGGCCCAGTGAACGACCCGGACATTCGGCCATTGGTCGCGGGGGAATTCCTCCAGGCCGGCCACTCTCGCGTTTGGGTCGTGCGTGGCGAGGAAACTCAGGCCGCGCGGAATCTCCAGGGCGTAATCGGTCGTCATCGTTTGGTCCTGCGGAATCCCGCCGATAATCAGCGGCGCTCCCGCCTGCGTTCGATAGTGCGCTTCCATCGCCGCGAGCTTGGCCGGTTGCAGTCGGGCGACCGAGCGCGCGCTCAGGTCACCGCTGAGGATTTGCAACGGCATGGAGACGCACGCAACGACAAGAGCGAGGCCCAGCGCGGTTCGATGAAAAGGGTTGCTCAGGTCACGCAGCAGAAAAAAAGCATGAACTGCCGCCACCATAAAGCCTGTCGCCACAAATGCCGCCAACGTCATATGCACGACTTCGTGAAGCGAGGCCGGGTTCAACATCGCGGCGATGGGGTTGATGTCCCTAATCTGTCCGTCAACGATTTTGAATCCAGCGGGCGAGTTCATCCACGCATTGGCCGTGACGACGAAGATGCCTGAAAAAATCCCGCTCAGGGCCACAACCACGCCGGACAGCCAGTGAATGAGGGGCGAAACGCGCTTCCAACCGTACAGATAGACACCCAGAAAAATGGCTTCGGTGAAGAACGCGAAACCCTCCAGCGAAAAAGGCATTCCGATGATTGCCCCGGCATGCTGCGTGAAGCCGGGCCAAAGCAAACCAAGCTCGAACGAGAGCACCGTGCCCGAAACCGCCCCCACCGCAAACAAAATGGCGGTGCCCTTCGCCCACCGGTGGCAGAGATCAAGATACACCGGTTGCTTCGTCCGCAAATACATCCCCTCCGCCATAGCCATCAGCAGCGGCATCCCGATACCCAAAGCGGCAAAGACGATGTGGAAGGCCAGCGACATGGCCATCTGTGAGCGAGCGAAGAGAAAATCACTCATCCATCGCAGCGTGACAGATTCCAGGTGCTAATCAACCCGGAGGACGACAGACTGTAGCCGCCGATGTGAGGAGGCGGAATTTTTCGAGCAGATGCGTGCCCCTCTCCTCACGTCGGCGGCTACTTTGGGCTTCACCACTTTTCATCGCATTGGATTCAAGACCGGCTTCGGTTGTGTAATGGGAGCATTAGTAGAATCTGCATTTCGTCCCTTGGGAGGGCGGATTACAAACGGGAGAACGCCGCTTACGAGCATGATCGCGGCAATCATTTCGAGAGCCTGAATATAGTGGCCTGTGCTCTGGCGCACGTGCGCAATCAGAGTCGGCCCACACACCCCGGCAAATCCCCAGGCCGTCAGCATCAACCCATAAATGGAACCGACGTTTCGCGGCCCGAAGAAGTCTGCGGCAAACGCCGGCATCGTTCCGAAGCCCCCGCCGTAGCACAACAAAACGATAAATAAGAGAATGGCCAAAGCTCCAAAACTATGGACCAGGGAAAGCAGCACAAATACAATTGCTTGCGCCGCGAACATGAATTGAAATACCCGTGCTCGGCCAAGGAAGTCAGAGACCCATGCCCAGAGGAATCGGCCCGCCGCGTTGGCGATCGAGATGATCCCCACTAACCCCGCCGCCGTCGCAGCGCTGGTTTTGGCAATCTCCTGCGCCATGGGCGCCGCTTGAGAGATGATCGAAATCCCGGCCATCGTGTTCAGGAACAGCATGGCCCAAAGCGCATACCATTGCCATGTGCGCAGCGCCTCTCCTAACGTCAAATCACCAGCAGCATGCGTCCGTTGAGCCGCGGCAGGCTGCCATCCCGCTGGCCGGTAACCTTCCGGAGGATTTTTCATGAAGAACGCAGAACCCACGATCGCGATAAGATAAGCGCTGCCAAGGATGCCGAACGTGGCGGGAAGACCCACTGACGGGATCAGCCTCTGCGCGATCGGCGCAGTGACGAGAGCGCCGGCGCCAAACCCCGCCACAGCCAGGCCAGTCATCATGCCGCGTTTGTCCGGAAACCATTTGATCAGCGTCGCCACCGGAACAATGTAACAGAGCCCCAAACCAAAGCCGCCCAACACTCCAAAACTAAGATAGAGCAATCCCAGGTGTCCGTGCGCCTGCCCGGCCAATATCACACCCAGGCCGTAACCAAGACCGCCGATCACCGCCATTCGGCGCGGACCCGCTCGTTTCATCCACAACCCGCCGGCGAAGGCGGAAAAACCGAGCATGAGTATCGCCACTTCGAAAGTAAGGGTGACCTGGGGGACGCTCCACCCATAAGCGCGCGAGAGCGGAATTCGAAACACGCTCCACGCGTAAACCGAGCCGAGCGCGACCTGCATCACAATCCCCGCCACGGCGATAAGCCAACGGGTCCTAGGCAGGGTCGGTTCAGGACTGCGCGAAGAAACCGTGGCCGCCGACGTGAGCAGGCGGATTCTTGGTTGCAAGTCGGGTTCCGCCTCCTCACGTCGGCGGCTACGAGTCGTGAATCTGCTCTGGTTCATCTGTTTACCGCTTGATTCTTGATCGAATACTTTATGGTCATGCATAAGATTAGAAGTTGAAGGTGAATTGGAGGTAAGCGAACGTGGCATCCCGTGTGCCACCGATTCCGGCCAGGGAACTTTTCACGTAGTCCCCCACGAAAAAATGTCCAACGCCGGCCTGCAGCGATGTGTCACGCCTGATGGCGTAAGTTGCGACCAAATCAATCTCCGAACCAACGTAGTTGCTGAAATTCGGATTTATTCCGTAGCCCGTGCCATCGGTCGCTGCGAGCCCGCCGCGCCGCGCCCCTTTGTTGTTGTAGAACGAATCGTGCGTGTCAGCGAGCCACACCAGACGATAATCCGCCACAACAGTGAGCGATTCGAGTGGCTGGACGGAACCCATGAAACGCAGTATCTGGTCGTTCTGCCACGAGAAGATGTCCATGAGCCCAAATTGCCTATGGTTGGTCGGGAAGAGATTGTCGAAGGTCTCATGCTTGCCGTCAGTGGGATTGCTATCACCGCTGGAGTAGAGATACTCCAATCCTACGCGCGGCTTGCCGTGCGCATGGGTCCACGTGTAGCCCCCGCTGGCGACGGCTGCGTAGGCCTGCTGAACAAGATTCTTGCCCGCAACCGACGTGGGCACGCCAGCGGCAGTTTCCTTGAATCGGCCGAATTGTCCAGCCGCCTCAAGGTTATAGTCCCAACCTCCCAGTTTGCCTGGCAAGGACTTGAAGTGAACTCCGACCGTGTAAATGTCCCGCGGCGTGGCGCCCTGCGGATCAGGTGGCGGCCCATAAAATTCGGGCGAGCCTGTGCCTGTGTTTCGGGCGAGGAAATAGAATTTAGACTCCTGCCAGGAAATCAATTTCGTGGTCGAGGCATAAATACCGGAGAACCAATCTTCACCATCGGACTCATTGAAATGGTCGTTCCAGACAACCACGGGATGTGAAACAAATGCATCGACCCACAAGCCCTCGACCTCGTACCGCAGTTTGGCTGCATCAAAGGTTCTTCGGACATTCGTCCAGTCCGATATGCCGATCAGCCGTTCGTCACCGTAACTCAACTCCTGCCGTCCGATCTTGGCGATAAGGGGAAAGATTTCTGGATTTCCGATCTGAACAAAGGCCTGGTGCAGATCCGCCGTGTCCAGGTCGGGATTCGGATTTGGCTCATCCCAAAAACCACGACTGTCCCGGCCTTCTGCATAGAAATTCAACCAGGACGTTGGATCATAACCCACGTGGACGAACGTGCGCAGCAGCATCCGATTATCGGACGAGTGCCCGCTTGTCGCGCTGAAGTCCACTGTCCCCAGGTACTCGGCGTGCTCATAACGTGCTCGAAACTGTCCGCCAACGTCCCACGCGGAGAACAAGCTGGATTGGCTTCGGAGCCAGTCGTTCGCCAATCCTGATTGCGCATCGGCCGCATAAACGGTGGAGTCGGATTGCGCGGCGTCGGAAAGGAGCGGCTTGATCAATCCAGTTCCGAAACAGGCGGCAAGCAATACGCCAGGCCGGAAGGTAATGAGATGTTTCTTAAATCGCATTTTGGTTTTGAATCCGTTTGACGGCCCTCGTTGCGGAGACTGCAAGCAATACCGGTTCGGTCTCACTACCTCGAGTGAGTGCGGCGAAGATGCTTGCCGCCGCAATGCCCGAACAAACCAACAACGCGGTATGAAAGCCGGTGAGAAACCTTAGTTGTAGGGTGTTGATTTCGCTCTGGACGAATGAATGGTTAGTTTCGATCAAAGTCCGACCGGCCTCGGCGCCTCCAAGCCCGGCGAAAATGGCCCCGGCCAACGCCACGCTCAAGCTCTGACCCAGCACCCGGCCAGTTGCCAGCAGGCCGGAGGATTCGCCTTGTTCATTCGCGGGTGCGGCGTTCATCAGTGCGCGCGCATTGGGAGTCATGAACAGACCCTGGCCAACACCCGTGAGCAGCAGCGGCCAGATGATGCCCCAGTCCGAGCTTTGAGCATTCAATTGCGCCAAAGCAAGGAGACCGAGACACGCCACGGCCAATCCTCCCGAAGCCAGCCAACGTGAGCCGAAGCGATCCGCCAACAAGCCGCTCACTGGCGCCACGAGCGCGAGGCTCAAGGGCAGGGCAGTGAGAAACAATCCGGACTTGGCTGCAGAAAACCCACGCAACTCCTCGAGATAGAACGGCAGCATGAATCCCACCGCAAACAATGCAAGCATCGCCAGGGTCATGCAGACCAGGGCCGACCTGAATACGCGGTTTTGTAACAGGCCCAAGTCTATGATTGGATCAGCCACTCGGCGCTCTACAGCCGGCACAGGCAGCAAAGCAACCAAACTCACGCCCAAACAGAGGAGAAAACGCCACGAACTCCAACCCCATTCCGGGGCAAAGGAAAGCCCCAGCGTCAGCAACGCAAAGCCTGTAGCCAGCAAGGCAGCGCCGAGGGGATCAAAACGTTGCCGCGCAGTGTTCAAAGTGTGCCGAAGCACTTTCTGCGACCCGACAAAACCACAAATCCCGATCGGCAGGTTCACGTAAAAAATCCAACGCCAACTCCAGTGCTCAGTGATAAGGCCTCCCAGAGTCGGACCCGCGCTGGAACCTAGGGCGATTACTACCGCGTTGCATCCGAGAGCTAAGCCCCGCTTTTCAGCAGAAAAGGTGTCGGTGATGATCGCGACACTGGTCGAGAGCAGGAGCGCGCCACCGAGCCCCTGGAAGGCGCGCGCGGCGATCAGCAGCGGCAGCGAGTTGGCAGCGCCACAAGTGCCAGAACCAAGCGTAAAGAGCGCCAGCCCGGAAAGCCATATCGGCTTGCGCCCGATCATGTCGGACAAGCGCCCGAAGGTCAGCAACGTCCCAGCGATGGTTACAAGGTAGGCGATGATGACCCATTCCATGGCACCGCCAACCGGTGTACGGAAGCTCCGGGCGATCGAGGGGAGACTGATGTTAACAATCGAAGCATCCAGCATGATCATGAACGTCCCAATTGCGACCAGGATGAACGTGATCCACGGGTTCACGGGTCCTTGCCGCGGCCCGGTGTCCATCACAGTGCCGAGCTTGGGAGTCTCCCTCTCCTCCTCGGGAGGAGAGGGCTGGGGAGAGGAGGCCTTTTCGAACACATCGGGGGCAGTCTCATGGAAAGTCTCGACGTTCTTCGAACGCGCATTGGGACCAAGAGCCGAAAACGAGCCGGAGTCTTCTCCCTCTCCTCCTTTGGAGGAGAGGGTTGGGGAGAGGAGGCCGTTTTCCGTCTGTTGCTGCGAAGGTTCATGGAGAGCGACAGAGCCTTCTACGGATGTTGAGCGATTATTCATCTAATCTTTTGCTGATAACAGCGGCGAAACAACCCGCTCATGTTTTCAAATCAAACAGGAAAAGGTCCGTTTCCTCGTCATGCTTTTTGATGAGCGTTGTCGGGTAGGCCGTGAAAAACACTTCCAGCGTTGGCCATGCGATGGCTTGCAGCAGATGCCCGCCGCGTACCTCCCCGTCAGGCAGACCCACCGCCCCATGCGCGTGGATTTGCGGCGCACCGTTGACCAGGCCGACGTCGCCGATCAGCGAAATCAACTCCACCTGCTGATTGATCGGGATGTCGCGATAAGCTTTGCGCGCCGAATCGAACCAGCCGAACCGTGCGCTCTGCAGCGCACCTATAGCAGTGAAATGGCCCGCCGTGATCTTATTGCGCTCGGCAAATTCCGTGAGGCCGGACATGACTTCGTCTCCTTTGGCAAAAATCACCGCGTAGGTCCTCCCGCCATTAAGATGCTCGGTGACCAACCGCGTGCGCCATCCGAGTGCCTTGCCCGTTTCCGTGACCAGGCCCGGCCGGGTGTAACCTTGCGGCAGTGGTATCTCCTGAGCTTGAGCCCGGACCAGACCGGCCGCCGCCAGGAAGCCACAAGTGGCCAAACTCGAGCTGATCCATTGGCGGCGTGTCAGTGATGAAGAGTCGTGTTTCATAGCCTTACTATTTGATTGCGAGAATGACCGCGCCAGCGACCACGAACGAGCCTCCTACCAATTGTTGCCAACCGACTCTCTCTCGCAGCAGGACGGCAGCAAAAACGATCGCGAACACCACACTTAACTTGTCCACCGGAGCTACCCGCGAGGCCTCCCCGAGTTGCAGCGCTCGAAAGTAACAAAGCCACGAAAGACCCGTCGCGACGCCTGACAACACGAGGAAAATCCACGTGCGATGAGATAACCTTGAAAGCGCACTCAGGGCGTTGGAGTTGGCACATAAGGCAATACTCCAGGTAAATACCAATACAATGCTCGTGCGTACCGCCGTGGCCAGATTTGAATCGACTCCCGTCACACCGATTTTCGCCAGGACTGCCGTGAGTCCGGCGAAGAAGGCTGACAGCAGGGCCCAAAAAAACCAATTCATGGAACCTTTTCGCCATGATGTTCTCGCTCCAACTCCTCGGCATTGTCCTTCTTTAGGTATCGCGTCATTCGCCAAAGAAAGAGGCCTGCTCCCAGCAGAGCGCAGGTTACGACGGCCAGTCCCTCAGCCTCTTCTCGTAACCCGTAGGCAAAGTAGAAGCCCGCCAGAATTTCAAAGTATTTCATAAAAGCTCATCATTTTCCCCGCCACGGAATTTCATCCAGCCAATCGCTGTATCTCACAACCCGTGCCAACCTGGGAAAAAAGCGGGACCTCCCAAACGCCAACATCATAGGAACATTCGGCCCATTTCATCCCTCAACGAACTTTCGTGAATCTGCTTTCTTGCGGATGGGGTTACGATTTCTCGTCAGTCGTCGGGGTCAGTCCTGCACTTTTTTCGCGGCCTGCCAGCGGCGCTCTAAGGTGGCTCCAGGCGGGGCTCAAATCCGGAGGAGGGGTGAAATTGCGAGACTGCACGGAGTGTCGCCGACTTGCCACCGAACCAGCAGTTTTCGGATTTCGGCTTCGGACTTCTTTCGGCCTTCGGATTTCGGTCTTTGGATTTCTGAGCCGCCGGACTCGCCCCACAGCCAACCGGGCCTTGAAGCGACGCTACCCGTGTCCTGCTTCCGCCTTGCTTCGAAGGGACCGTTGTAAGACCTTTTATGTAAACATGACTGAGCCGGATGCTATCGTGTTCGTCGTGGACGATGATCCGTCAGTTCGTCGCTCAACCGAACGCCTGCTCCGCTCGGCCGGGCTTAAAGTGCAAACTTTTAGTTCCGCCCGGGAATTCCTTCGCCATCAGCCTGATGGGCCCTCCTGCCTGGTGCTGGATGTGCGTATGCCAGGGCTGAGCGGCATGGACCTCCAACGCGAGCTAGCCCAATCTGGAATCAACATCCCGATCATCTTCATTACTGCACACGGCGATATCCCGACCACCGTGCGCGCGATGAAGGCGGGAGCCGTGGAATTCCTTACCAAGCCCTTCCGTGGCCGCATTCTGGTGGACGCTGTCCGCGCCGCTATCGAGCGGGATCGCTCAGCACACAAAGAGCGCTCCGAAAATCGGGAATTGCGCGAGCGCTACGAACAACTCACCCCGCGTGAGCGCGAAGTGATGCCTCTCATTGCCTCCGGAATGCTTAATAAACAGGTCGCCGGCGAACTCGCCACCACCGAGCGCACGATCAAATTCCATCGCGCCCACATTATGCAAAAGATGAAAGCGGAATCCCTTGCTGACCTCGTGCGAATGGTTGAAAAACTCGCTGCCTCCGCCCACCGTTAGATCAGAATCGACCTGTCCCAAGGGACAGGTGCTTTCCTGTACCAAGGAACAGTAGAACTCCGACCACGAGCGTGGTTAGTGTTAATCATGAAAAAATTATTCTCGTGGACTGAAACCGATGGGAAGAATCAAACGCTCACAATCGCCGAGGTCCCCAAGTTGGAAACCTTGGAAACCTGCGATAGAGCAGATTGGAAATCTGCGCTGCGCCCCCTGACTCCGGCTGCTTACGCTGATGTTTTAATTCAGCGGCCGTTGCCACTACGACGTCATCGCATTCCGATTGGTTTCCTTGGGCCCCTTCCGCAAGAGAAGGAACAGCCGGTACCGATCCGATTTGGCCCTGTCAACTTTCCCCCGAAAAAGGTGACCAAAAGAGATTGCTAAGTCCGGGTGTGTCTCCGCTCGGTTGCGCTTAAGAACAAACCAGGAAGGATTGAATATGACTACTATGATAAACGAAATGGATGCTACAGCGGGACAGCTCAGCGGGAGCAGCGCAGGACGATTCTCATTCGATAGCGACCGCCGGGTTGAAGCCCCTGGTGTTGAATCGAGGGGAGCTGCCGATCTGCCCCTGGACCAAACATTCCCCCGGTTGCTCTATGAGTTGGCAATTCGCCTTCCTACCCTCAGAGAAATCCACGCGGTTTGCGTTTGGCTCTATGAACCGGTGCGGCAAGCGATCCGGCCGCACTTGCTGTTGGCTGATCTGCCACCTGATCGCGGAGCCAGCATGGCGTTTCCGATCGACGACTCGATTGCCGCCTGGGTTTGGAAACATCAAGAGCCTCTTACGATCAACACAGAGAACGAGTGCCGTTTCCCTGATTTCGCCTCTGTCTTGCTCGAAAGTGGATTGAAATCCTTCTGCGGCGTACCTCTCATGATCGCGGACCGCCCCATCGGTGTCCTCGGTCTCGCCAGCACAAGGCCAGAAGCCTTTCGTGATTTTAATTGGGAATTCGTCCAGCGCGGTCCCGGAGATACTGCCAGCCTCGCCGGGATGCTGCGCGACAATGGCAACTCAACAGAGGATGACGTTTCGAGTGACGAGTCGCTGACACCAGAAGAGGAAGCGGAGCCCGCATTCAAGGGCATTATCGGACGCAGCCCTGCCTTGCGCGCCCTGCTGAAACAAGTCGCGGTCGTAGCTCCAACAGATTCCACGGTTCTTATTTCGGGTGAGACAGGCTCGGGCAAAGAACTCATCGCACAGGCCATTCATGACGCCAGTCCTCGCCATAATGGTCCACTGGTCAAAGTTAACTGCAGCGCCATCCCTGAAAATCTGTTTGAAAGCGAGTTCTTCGGCCATGCACGAGGCGCTTTCACCGGCGCGCTCCGAGACAAGCCGGGCCGCTTCGAAATGGCTGACGGCGGAACACTTTTTCTGGACGAGATCGGCGAACTCCCGCCCGCGATGCAATCGAAGCTCCTGCGGGTCCTCCAGGAACAGGAGATCGAACGCGTTGGTGAAATTCGCACCCGCAAGGTCAACGTTCGCGTCATCGCCGCCACCAACCGTGACCTCAAAGAAGATGTGAACGAAAAGCGCTTTCGTGAAGATCTCTTTTACCGGCTTAGCGTATTCCCTCTCAAAATCCCGCCGCTGCGCGAGCGCCGCGAGGATATTCCGGTCCTCGCGACGTACTTCCTCCGCAAGACAGCGAAGAAAATGAATCGGCCTTTGCCGCGCCTCTCACGAGCGAATAGCAGTCAGCTCATCGCGCACTCCTGGCCCGGAAACGTGCGCGAGCTTCAGAATGTCGTCGAGAGAGCAGTCATCCTCGCACACGACGGGGAGTTGCGCTTTGACCTTCGCCCCTCCGCATCAAGTCAGTCTCCCTCTCCGCTCCGGGATGATGTGCCCGTCGCCCGTTGCTCCGAACTAGCTACCCGCGATGATTGGAAACGCCAGGAACGCGAGAGCATCATGCGGGCTTTGCAGCAGGCCGGCGGCAAAGTGTCAGGCCGGGGCGGAGCCGCTGAATTGCTAGGAATGAGACCAACCACCCTGTCTTCCCGGTTGAAGGCTATGGGTATTACTCGCCACTTTGCTGTGTAGCGGCTATGAATTGCCTGCATGAACCTCCAACTTGAAAATAAATTCGCCCTCGTCACCGGCTCCACAGCCGGTATCGGTTTCGCCATTGCCAAAGCCCTCGCCGCCGAAGGCGCTCGAGTCATCGTCAATGGGCGTAGCGAGGCGCGTGTGACAGAAGCCATCGCGGCCATTCGCGGCCACATTCCGTCAGCCAGACTCGATGGGCTCGCACTCGATTTGTCCAAAGCTGATGCCGCGATGCAAACCATCAAACGTTTTCCCGACGTGGACATTCTCGTGAACAATCTAGGCGTTTATCAACTCAAGCCCTTTGAGCAAATCACCGATGCCGAATGGTCCGCGATCATCGAAACTAATTTTTTGAGCGGAGTACGTCTGTCGCGGCATCATCTACCGCGGATGAAAATGGCAGGCTGGGGACGCATTATTTTCATCTCCAGCGAATCCGCCGTGAACATTCCGGTGGAAATGATCCATTATGGCGTGACGAAAACCATGCAAGTGGCGCTCGCCCGTGGACTGGCCGAAACCACAGCGGGAACGGGCGTGACGATCAATTCGGTGCTGGCTGGCCCGACCCGTTCGGAAGGCGTGGAAAAGTTCGTCACCGACATGGCGAAATCGAAAAGCGCCACGACTGCCGAAGTGGAAAGGGAGTTCTTCCACACGGTGAGACCAAGTTCTCTTTTGCAACGCTTTGCTACAACCGACGAAGTCGCGGCGCTGGTTGCATTCGTAGCCAGTCCGCTTTCTTCCGCGACAAACGGCGCGGCGTTGCGGGTGAAAGGCGGTGTGGTGCGCTCGATTCTTTGAAAACGAGCGATTGGATCCTCGCCCGTTCACCTCATCATTGCGAAAGGTTAAAGCCGAGCCATGCACTTCCGTGACCTGAACGAAGCTCAAATACTCGCCCTCGCCATTACCGCCGAGGAAGAGGACGCCCGTATCTATCGCGATTTTGCCGAATCACTCCACACTGATTTCCCGGCCACGGCGGAACTGTTCACCAAAATGGCCGGAGAAGAGGACGGACACCGGCACCGGTTAATCGAGTTATATCGCCAGCGATTCGGCGAACATATTCCTCTCATCCGGCGGCACGATGTGAAGGGCTTTGTCGTGCGCCGCCCTTCGTGGTTCACGCGAACCCTCCGGCCTGAGCACGCGCGCGGAGAAGCGGCCTTGATGGAAATCGAATCGCGCCGCTTTTACGAAGCCGCCGCGCAGCGGACAAGTGATGCCGGCATTCGCCAACTCCTCGATGATCTCGCCCAGGAAGAGCAGCGGCACGAAGCGGCTGCCGACGAAATCACCGACGCGCAAACCACATCCGGTGCAGTAAGCCAGGAGCGCGACGGTGCACGACGGCTGCTTGTATTGCGCTTCATTCAGCCTGGACTTGCCGGGTTAATGGATGGCTCAGTATCCACGCTCGCGCCTTTGTTTGCCGCTGCGTTCGCTACCAGTAACACACTGGCAACATTCAAGGTCGGACTTGCGGCTTCAGTCGGGGCCGGCATTAGCATGGGCTTTGCCGAAGCGTTGTCCGACGATGGCAAACTCAGCGGGCGTGGCACACCGTGGATACGCGGCGCTGTCTGCGGCCTGATGACGACCTTAGGTGGTCTGGGCCATACCATGCCATACCTCATCCGCGATTTTCATCTCGCGACGACCATCGCGCTCATCGTCGTTGCTGCGGAATTGGCCGTCATTGCGTGGATTCGCAAACGCTACATGGACACGCCGCTGCTCTCGGCGATTTTTCAGGTTGTCGTGGGCGGTGTTCTGGTCTTCATGACTGGCTGGCTGATCGGCTCCGGTTAAATGTCATCGCGGTTAGACAATGCAGGCGGCGCTCGCTAATCAGCACCGTTCATGACATGCAGGATGGTTTCGGTTAAAACGATTTGACCGGGTTCAAAGCGGTTGACCTGCGGGCAGGCCGCTGACACTCTCCGCAATTCATGAAACCAACATTTTCTGCGCTTACTTTGTTTGCGCTCAGTGTTTTCTCCGCAGGTTTCTGGAATCCGAGGGCAGTTCGAGCGGAGGACACATATGTGCCCTTCGAAGGAGAAAAGACAACGTGGCACGACGGTTTTGACCGTTATGACTACCTTATGGATGAGGCGAGCTTTGCCATCACACCGTTCAAGCGACCCGACGCGGAAAAATTTGCGGTAGGCAATCCAGCGAAAGGACAGCGGCGATGTATCGTCGTTGTTCCAAAGCGAGCGGCTTCCGGCCATCCGTGGTCCTGGCAGGCCTGTTATTGGGATCACGAACCGCAGACAGAAATCGAGCTGCTCCGGCGCGGTTTTCACATCGCCTTCATCACGCCAGATCCCGGCAAACAATGGGACGCGTGGTACGCGTGGCTCACCGGGAAACACGGGTTGGCGAGGAAACCGGCCTTCGTCGGCATGAGCAAAGGCGGTGTGAACGAATACGACTGGACCACAGCCAATCCAGACAAAGTTTCTTGCATCTACGCGGACAATCCGGCGATTCGTCCGGAAGCTTTTGCAAAACTCGGCGAATTGGCGCAGAACGATGTCGCGTTACTGAACGTTTGCGGCAGCGCGGATTTTTTGCTCCAGCGCCACACCCTGCCCATTGAGGATCGATATCAGCAACTCGGCGGACGCGTTACCTTGATGATCAAGGACGGTCACGCGCATCACCCGCACAGTCTGAAGAATCCCAAGCCCATTGCGGACTGGATCGTCGAGCACATGCCGCCGTCCCCAAGCGCGCGGCCAGAGTTCGCGAACGAGAAGTTCATCAAGACGTATTACTTCAGCACCGAAAGCACGAACCTCTGGCTTAAGGAAGAGAAGACCTGGGCCAATTGTCGCGGGCCCGGCTTCGTCGAGTGCTACGACCGCTATGATGAAACAACGTCGAGCCAATGGGGCATCACCGGCCTCGCCGTCATTGTGCCTAAGTCGGTCGCGCCCGGAAAACCATGGGTCTTCCGCGCCGACGCTATTAATCGGGACGCAGTGATCGATCAAGCGCTGCTCGCGCGCGGCTTTCACATCGTCATTCCGCCACTCACCGCGCAATCCGGCGCTGTGCGCACGCAATGGAACAATGCTTACGAACTCATGATTTCGCACGGATTCGCCAAGAAGCCCGTGCTGGAAGGGACTGGCACCGCGGCGGGCGAAGCCTACGCGTGGGCCATCGAAAACCCGGACAAGGTTACGTGCATCGTTGGCCGCAACCCCGCACTCCGCAGCCTCATGTCGAAGACCCAGCCGCTGGAAAATCTCAGCCCGCTTGCCAAAGCAGGCGTGCCGTTGCTGCACGTCTGCGACCGCAACGATCCGTGGTTTAACGACCAAACGAAAGTCGTCGATCAACGCTATAAGGAGCTTGGCGGACAAATCATTGTCATCATCAATGAGAACGACGGGCGCTATCCGCTCGCACCGGCGGACCAAACGCGCGTGGTGGATTTCATCGCGGGGAAAACAAAGTGACCTGAGGTTATGAACAACACACGATTCGGAACGACTTTACTGCTTGCGATCGGTGTCGTGGGCTTTGGGGGCACGATGCGTGGCGCGGGGCAGTATTTGAAAATTGATTACCCGGCCTCCACTGCCTCCAATGAATTGCGGGTGGCGGTGACTTACACGCTGTGGATTCCCGACGGCGTGAAGACGTTGCGCGGCATCATCGTGCATCAACACGGCGCAGGCACTACGGCGTCCATCGAAGGCTCGACCGCCGCGTACGACTTGCACTGGCAGGCCCTGGCGAAGAAATGGGACTGCGCGCTCTGGGGTTCCAGCTATCACGTGCAGAATGAGAAGATCGACATCTCGCCGGGCGCTTCGGAACTGTGGTTCGATCCCCGACGCGGCTCGGAAAAGACATTTCTCCAGGGGCTCACAGATTTCGCCGCAAAGTCAGCTCATCCCGAAATGGACAAAATTCCATGGGTGCTTTGGGGCCACTCGGGCGGCGGCATTTGGTCCGACGTAATGACCACGCTGCATCCTGACCGCGTCATTGCGGTGTGGATGCGATCCGGTTCAGCGCTCATGTTTCTGACGCATCCAGAGTTTATCCGACCTGATGTTCCCGCCACGCTTTACATAATTCCGATGATGACGAATCCCGGCGTGAAGGAAAAACCGAAACTGGACCCAGACGCGCCGGACAATCGCACCGAGGTGGAAAAGATGAAAGGGCCGTGGCTCGGCAATATCGCCACGTTCAAGGAATATCGCGCGCACGGCGGCCTCATCGGGTTCGCTCCCGACCCGCGCACCGGTCATGAGTGCGGCGACTCGCGCTACCTCGCCATTCCATTTCTCGATGCGTGTCTCGCCGCGCGTTTGCCGGACAAGGGAAACAAAGATCAAACGCTCAAACCGATGGACGCGAGCAAAGCGTGGCTTGCGCCGTTATTCGGCGACGAGGCCGTCCCTGCGGCGGAGTTCAAAGGCAATGCGAACGAAGCGGTCTGGCTGCCGAACGAAACGGTTGCTAAATCGTGGATGGAATATGTGAAGACGGGCGCCACCAGCGACACGACACCGCCTCCCCCGCCGTTCAACGTAACGGATTCATCGAAGGGAGAGCAAGGGATCGAAATCACCTGGGACGCCGAGGCTGATTTCGAGAGCGGTATCCAAGAGTTTATTGTGATGCGTGACGGACATGAGCTGGCGAAAGTGCCGGAGAAACCAATCGACAAATTCGGGCGCCCGCTGTTCCAATCTATGACGTATCACGACACGCCGAGTCAACCGATGCCGGGAATGAGGTACATTGATGCCTCGGCAAAGCCAGAGGAGAAACACAATTACTCGATTATCAGCGTGAACAGCGTTGGGCTCCGATCCGAACCGTCTGCTCAGGCCCGATAGCAACCCCTGGCGTTGTTGGAACGTCACCGCTTGGCAGGCGCGTTGTTAGTATCTGCCGCCAGATGGCGCGAACGGTTTGTTCCTGGCCGAAGCCGTTTGGGGTTGCGGCGCTGGGTTGGTTCACGTCGTACCAGCGTTTGCCGTCGGCGGCGCCTGAGATGACGCGCATGCCGGGCATTTGCACGTGGCCGTCAGGGTCGTGCTCGCGCACCCATTTCCACGCATAGCCCAGCCACTCGTTACGCATTTTCTCCGGCTGTTGCGAGAACCACGTAATTTCATCCCAGCCCCACACCCAAAAGCGGCCCTGGCCGGCCTCGCCGGGACGGCGGCTGCGCCCGTAGTTATCGAACTCCACGAGATACGGCAAGTGCTCGCAACGCCAGCCGCTCGGCGTGATGCCGCCGCGGCTGCGCCCGTAAACGGCGTCCGTGTAGCCCACGCGCAACTGCGCCTGCTTCGCTTTGTCCGGCAGCTCTTCGATGCCTAACGGGAACGAATGGAAATCGAAGAGCAACCTGCCGTCGCGAACCAAGCCACCATGGGGCACATGCGCGTCGCACAAAACGAAATGTCGTCGCGCGGCGTTCGCCGCATAAGAGCGTGCCTGCGCCAACAAATCGGCCCAGTGATCCAGGTGCGGATCGTTGCCGTTCATGAGCTCGGCCTGACCGTAATGAATCGCCTCGCAGCCGATGTCGATGTAAGCGCGCGCCAGGAAATAAAACCAGAGCTTGGTTTCGCTGCGGCTCACGTCGGGAACGGAGGAGCCTTGCCCCCATTGATTGCTGCCCCGTCCGCTCGGGTAAATCATTTCCTCGTAGCGAAAGTTGCGCGTCTCGACAGGCCGGCCCAATTCTTCAAAAACCCACGTCGGCACGGACAAATCGTTCACGTCGCGCGAAACGATTTCGAAGATGCACGCTTGCAGGATGAGTTCCGGATCGGCACCGTGAATCTTCGCGGCCTTCGCTTTTGCATGTTCAAGTTTCTTCGGAATGGCCGGAGCGCCGCCTTCCTCACGGCCCCACTGATACACGGCGCGCCCGGCGAACTTCACGCCGCAGTTGGTCAGCATGCGAAGGTTGTCGTCGAAGTCCCCATGACTGGTGAGCAAATACATCGTGGTCATCGACCGCGATAGATAACTCCGTAACACTTCCTCCGACATGCTGCCGTCGAAGCGGTAATCGCGGGCGAGCACGTGCATGGAAGCGAGCAGCCAGCAACCCAGGAAAGTTCGAGCCAGTGAGCGCACGAAGCGCATACTATTTTTGCATCGCACTTCAGTCAATTCCGGCAGCGAGAACGACCTGATGCAGCATCCATGAAAGGGGACGGGCGAACGGAGTGGAAACTGCGCAATCGTAGATAATTTGACGGTTCGCTCGGTCTTTGACGGCTCCGTCTGCGTGTTGCAATACCGCACTAACTTCCTTCATAAAAGCCTCCTTGGCTTTGGTTTTTCCAGGGTCGCTCCACCTGAAATTTTCCGCAAGATCTCGCAAAACCTTTCTCCGGCGGGCGTCACATCACCGTTTGTGGCTCGGGCGATGCGACAGATGCCACTTCCGTTGTGCCAGTAAGGGGGCGATAGAGCAGGCGTCTCCCAGCCACGAGCTTGAAAATTGTGCTGGAAGGAACGATGCCGCATCCGGTTTCCACTTCGGCGATCAGCGAACTGGCGCTGTCGCATTCCACCGCGATGCGTGGTTTGGCGCGAATGGGGGCGAAGATGCTGGTGGAGCGGGTGGCGAATGTGGGGAGAGAGTTGGCGAAGATGTATGGGACTTGATACGTACATGTTTTGGCGAGAATATGGTGGATGTATCTCCCAGCAACATCGCGTTCCTCGACTGAGCGGATGGCTCTCATACCTGGGAGGGCCGCTCAAGCGACTCTGCGAATAGCCTTATTATCGGCAAAACGAGCCAGTTCGAAAGCTCTTCTCACGATAGGGACGGGCACCAAAACGGGCACCAAAGCTCAAAATCATTTTTCTGACAGTCCACTGGACAGACGGTGAACGTTCTTTGAACGAACAGTTGAAAGTCTTTCAAAGACCCTGTATTGTCGCAGGAATTCAGTACGAATTGATGCAACTTCCTGAGGCGGCGCAGT
>WNGL01007735.1_pt1 | contig 18853 bp, 25 predicted proteins | sample 5400591 | NCBI WGS metagenome assembly WNGL01 (sample SAMN13153377, study PRJNA577476) | soil metagenome | isolation source: 80 cm soil or saprolite under Garry oak tree replicate 1 | place: USA:California | collected 2016-06-15 | reverse complement strand
GCAAGTCCTTCCGGCCTACGGCCTCCAGGACTCACCGCAAATCCACTCTCAAGAGTTTACAAAAGTGCTCCTCCAAGCCATCCATGGCGGACATTTCAATATGGCAGAAAACCGGACCTTTCTACTTTGCGTTGACATGAACGGAACTCAGGTGGGCCGCCGAGAAGTGGACGCAAGGCCTGCTAACCGGGCCCCGGGGTACTTCTACGAGCCGGATACCTTCCCGTTTGGTCTGCCGCAAAGCGTTTTATCGAGCTCTGGAATGACCTGAGAAGGTGGTACTTATCCTGGGAAAGATTTGGGAAGAAGTCGATAGGCCAAAAACCGAATTAAGTCGCACAGAATCAATGAGCCGTGTGTTCTTGTACGTGCTCATAACCCGAAGGTCGTCAGTTCAAATCTGACCCCCGCAACCATTTTCTAGTTTAGATTCAACGGCTTAGAAGACTCCACTTCTAAGCCGTTTTCTTTTTTGGGCGAATTTGGGCGCCAAATTCTTGGCTGTCGCAACTCGCAGAGTTGAAGTTGCAGCAAATAATGTAAAGCCCAGCGTATTTGCCAAACTTGGCTTCATCTTCCGGCTGTTCAGACTATTTTTCCCGGGCTACAATTCTGCTTTATGAAACTGCTTCTCTCCGGCGCACTATTGCTTTTGTTGCTTCCTGGTGCTTCTCCAAGAAACCTCATCCCCAGGGCAAGGCGCTTCCAAGGTGTTTCCGGGACCGGATTTCGTACTCCGGGACAAAGACCTGATACCACAAAAAAGTGCGATGGTATTGGGGTCCCCCGCAAAGTGATGGCAAGGGAGGAACAAAAGGCTCGTTTGCCATATATGGAGGAGGATTGCAGATTGAAGTAAGCGGTTTGTCTTTCAGTGGTGACGCCAAGTTACTGGCCGTCGGAAGCACGCTGGGGAGTGTTGATTTGTGGGACGTCGAGAATCACAAGAAGTTCCGCACTTTTGAGGGTGGTTCCTCGGTCAGTTTAACCATGGACGGACGACTACTCGCGAAAAATGGCAAGGGCATCGAAATCTATGACTTGGCCTCCGGGCAATTGATCAAGAAGATAGAAAGGCGAAGAAGACGGATAACACAATCCAGAGGCTTGAAATTGATCCCACCGCGACCTTCCTTGATGTGAGCGCGAATGGCGAAGACGATCTGGTTTATGACGTATCTTCGGGGAAGCTGTTGGCGACTCTCACGGATACTAAGCACGCAAGTTTTTCAAGGGACGGCACATTGTTGATCGGAGGCAATTCCAAGCACTTGATTGTCTGGCGCCCAAGGATTGGAGCAAGGTTAGTGACTTTACAAACAGCCATGGTTACGTAACAGCAATAGCGACGTTTCCTGAGAAGGATTTGTTCGTGGTCGGAAGTTCGGAAATGGCTCGACTCTTACGACTCAGTTCCGGGGAGGAACTCGCAAGAGTAGGGACTGGATTCACCCATTTCGCGGCTTTCAATGAGAGCGGGACACTCATCTTTACCTATGCCAGCGAAGGTTTTAGCGTATGGGATTCTTCTGGAAGGCGATACTGCTCCGCGCCGGACATAGCAAACGGCACCACGGCGATCCGTGCGGATGGCCGCTGGCTGGCGGGAGGAATAGTAGACGGAGCAAACTCGATAAACGTTTGGAATCTGCAAACTGCTTTAAAAGCTTGCGGTGTTGCGTCCGATAAGAGGAGCCAGTGATTGCTTCATGCCGCCACCGGTCGAACGATCGCCACGCGGAACGGAATTGACGGAGTTTTGAGTACGTCGCGGGCCCCCACAACCAATTCTCATTGGTCATAAGGGCTTGTTGGGTTCCACCAGCAAGCCCTTCTTCTTTTTGGGAATAACCGCGAGTTTTGTGTTGCCGGAGCCTTACCTTTCCTCATTGGTTGTCCCTTTCCTGAGTCGGAGTGGCACCGGTTTGCGCATGGCCTCTTTGTGATGGCTTCAGGTGGTTCGGTTTGTAACGGCTTCGTTGGGCGCCAACAAGTCCGCTTGCTGCTAGTATTTCGACCAGAACATGTTTAATCTATTTGATAGAAGGGCATTACGATGACCATTCGGGTTGACCTCAATCCAGAGATGGAAGCTCGTCTCATCTCCGAGGCGCGTTCTCAAGGTATACCTTTGGAGAAACTGGCAGAGCGGCTTCTCAAAGAGGCGTTGACTGCGAATGCTCTGCCTCACGGTGTGCTGACCGTCGAGGAGTTTCATCGTATGCTTGAAGGAATGGCAGAAGGATCGGAAAAGCTGCCGAATTTGCCGACCGAAAGTTTCTCGCGCGAAAGCTTCTATGAGGACCGGCTAGATGGCAGGGACGCAGTACCTCCTCGATAGCAACATCCTTCTCCGGTGGGTTAAGCCGGATCACAACGATTATCCTCTCGTAGTCTCGGCAATTGATGGCATTCTTCGGCGCGATGATGTACTTTGCTATACGTCACAAAATGTGGGCGAATTCTGGAACACGTGTACCCGCCCTCTCGACCGCAACGGCTACGCTCTTTCCCCTCAAGAAACAGGCCGGCGAGCCAAATTCTTCGAGGAGAAGCTGCGATTGCTCCCCGACAGCCTGGCGGTGCACGAGGAGTGGCGCAGACTGCTTGTCACGCATGGTGTGTCTGGGGTTCAGGTCCACGATGCGCGGCTGGCGGCCGCGATGCGAGTACATGGCGTCAAGCGAATTCTGACCTTTAATGATCGAGACTTTACTCGTTTCACGCACATCGAGGCCATTCATCCTCGGGCCGTACCGACAAAATAGAGCTTCTAATCGTTGGAAAATTCTCAGTGCTCTGGCCGCCATCAAGGAAAGATTTGGGAAAGAACTCCCATCTCGGTAACCGTATAGCCGAGCGCAGAGTACCCTGCAAGCCGCTTCTTGTACATGCGAGCCAGCATAGGCACCATTACATCCGCATAGTCGTAGACGTGGACTTCGCTCTTATTGTCGTGGAGACGATGCAAGCGGCCCACGTACTGCTGCAACGTACCTTTCCACGAAATCGGCATTGCAAGAAGAAGCGTATCAAGACGGGGGTCGTCAAATCCCTCGCCGAGATAACTTCCGGTCGCCAGGATCACGCGCGGTTCATCGCAAGGAACGGCTGCTAAAGATTCAGCCAGTTTCTTCCTTTCCTTGGTGCCCATCCCACCCTTCAAAATGAAAATGTGCGGACAAACTCCACCTAAGCGCCCAGCCAAATAATCGAGATGTCCCGTCCGGCTTGTCAGAACTAGTGGTGAGCGCCCGCTGGACAAAGCCTGCTGAAGGTCTCGGACGATCAGGTCGTTCCTCTCCTGGCTAACGATTAGAGCAGCATAAATATCTTGAATGGTCGTCTCATTTTCAGGCCGACTCCAACCGAAATCAGTAATCCTTGGGAAAACCTTGTGCTCGAGGGGTGAAGACTCAGCAGCCTTCTTCGCGCTGAGATGAAACCGAATCAGGCCGCATTGCATGTAGATGATGGGTTGGTGCCCATCCTTTCGAGTCGGTGTCGCCGTCAATCCCAGAACGTATTTTGCTTTGACCTCGCGGAGGACTCGTTCAAACGTCACTGCCGAAAGATGGTGACATTCATCCACAATCACGTGGCCGTACTCCGCGACGAAGTCTTCCACTGCCGCTTTGCGCTGCAAACTTTGGATTACAGCAACGTCAATCAAACCGGTTCTCTTAGCTTTCCCTCCCCCATATTGTCCAACGTGTCCAATCGGCAACGCTAGAAACGCCGCTAAACGTTCGCGCCACTGGTCCATCAATTGACGCCGATGTACGAGGATCAGAGCGTTAACCGCTCGCTTGGCGATAAGACAAGCTGCCATCACTGTCTTTCCAAACGCCGTTGGCGCACAGAGTATGCCGTGGTCATAGGCAAGCACTTGCTCAACGGCGTCTCGCTGTTCAAACCGCAATTCGCCATGGAAAGCAACATCGATTTCCCGCCCTGCGGTTCTTTCATCATGAACTTCCATATTGATGTGATGGGACTTGAAAACACGGACTACCTCTTCCAGGCACCCTCTTGGAAGACCAATGTGCTCGGGGAAGACTTCACCGCAGGATATGACCCGCGGCTTACCGTAGGTCGAGAGCCGCATCGATTGAGATTTGTAAAATTCGGATTTTGAAAAGCAGCGATGCGAACCAGGCGATCTACCATCCCGGACGGCAAGCCCTCTTTCTCGATATAGATGAGATTACTCACCACGATGCGAACATTCGGGGGCAACAGACCAGTGATTTGTCTTTCATTTCGTCGCCGAGATGGGCGCCAGAGCCATGGGGCTTCGCCCTCGTCTTCATCGGGCAAATGGAGGTGCACTCCGATGGGATTCCCGTCGGGAGCTATCGCGTAAGTTATTCGGGCGAGCTGATCGATTGGCATTCTTTGGACGGACTCTAAAAACCTCCATTGATCGGGATGGGGCTGAAACAGTTCATCCAAGAAGACGCTGTTGCCTTGTTCTCTGGGACGCTTTTGTAATGGCAACGCAATCAAGTTTCCGAAACCGCCTTTGGGCATAATGTCCTGGTTGGGGAAAAGACGGTCGTATGAATCAAGGCCGATCTCATGCCTATTCTCCATAGTGCGTGTTAACAGGGCGCATCCCAACCTTCGCGCATCGGCAGCGGATACCGGCCGATCAAAGAATATCCACACATGCGCGCCATTTCCGGACCGCGAGCGCTCAACAGCCGAGGGAACCTGAAATCGCTTGCATGTTGCAACAAACGCGGCTGCATCAGCTAGCCAGGACTTCTTGTCGAAATCCAACGCAAGAAACCAGCAAGTGTCGTCAGGCAGAAGTGGATAAATGCCGACCGTCTGCTTTCCAGTTAGATGATTTCGAATAGCGTCATCCGTCAGTGGCTGGAGCATCCTGGTTTTGCGGGCAACCTTCTTTCGCTCTTCTGGTCTCGCGACATGGATGGCACGCCAGTGATGCCGGCAGGTGAATAGCCAGATTTGCCGCCCTTGCTTTCCCAGCGAGTGGCGAAGACATCTTCTCGCCCGCGAAACAGATTTCGAAAGAGCGATATCTTCTCCTCTGGTGTAGAAACTTCTTTTCTCGTGGTGGACGAAGGGTTTGGGACCAGGACGGCTTGTGGAACGGGTTCTTTGGGGGGCGATTGGCTAATCCCGAGCATCGCACGGAGATGCGCGTTCTCTTCACGAAGCCGTCGACATTCCTCTTGCACTGTTTTCAGGCGCTCTTGAATATTGTCCTGATCAGGCATGCGGGTGTTCATTGCTATAAGCTCCGCGGAAGATCTTATCCGAGGAACGAAGCGATCAAGCAGCCGATCTTGTGCCCCACGAATCTACGTTCAGGGTCCAACTGGGGTCCAAAACCCGGCCTATTTGTGCCTCTCTAGCGGGTCTCATTGGTATAAGGGCAACCGAATCAATGGGACTTAGAGTGTGATCGTCAACTCATAACCCGAAGGTCGTCAGTTCAAATCTGCCCCCCCGCAACCATCGCCAAAGCGTCCCATACCTTGACTATCGACAATAAGTATTGTAGATAATCACAGTATGGGCAAACCAAGCGATCTCGTGCAGGGCACCCTTCGAGTACCGACGAGTGCAAATCTGGCCGATCCCCGACCTTGACAGATATACAGATATACGTATAATAGTATAATGGACAGTGAGCATCTGAGCCCTGTCAGGTGGGTCGGTTCGTCGCTGAAGGATCTAAAATCCTTCCCGTCTGAGGTCAAAGCCGAGGTCGGACACGCGCTCTATGTGGCGCAACAAGGCGACACAGACCCGGCGGCTAAGCCGCTGAAGGGTTTCGGCGGCGTCAGCGTCATGGAGATCGTCGCGCCATTCGACGGCAATACATGGCGCACGGTGTATACCGTCCGCTTTAGGGGGTTTGTTTACGTACTACACGCTTTCCAGAAGAAATCCAAGTCCGGCATCGCCACCCCGAAGAAGGACATCGATCTGATTCACCAACGGCTGGCAGCCGCAAAACGAGACTATGAAGGAAGGTAGAAAGAACATGAAGACCAAAAGAAAAACGGCTAAAAACGCGGACGTGACCGAAGGCAGCGGCAATGTCTTTGCCGACCTCGGCCTGCCCAACGCTGACCAGGAACTCATGAAGGCGCGCTTGACGCTACAAATCTACCGCATCATCAAGGACCGCGGCCTCACCCAGACCGAAGCTGGGAAAATCCTCGGCATTCCGCAGCCCCATGTCTCGGCGTTGGCGCGCAATCCAGGACGTTGAAATAACCGTGCGGCCGCCGCGCAAAGACCACGGTCAAATGTCCGTCGTGGTGGCCTGAACCCAGCCAAAACAATCGTTCCCGCTCACACGGGAACTTGTCGACTCCGGCATTTTCAGGGTCCAACTGGGGTCCAAAACTTGGCCTGTTTGGGCGGTTTTCGGGGGTCTCATTGCTGTAAGGACAACCGAATCAATGGGACTTAGAGTGCGACCTTCAAGCTCATAACCCGAAGGTCGTCAGTTCAAATCTGACCCCCGCAACCATTTCTAAAACCTGTCTCATGACGGGTTTACGCGACTCGTTGCGGGCGAATTGGGAACAAGTCCTTGTAACCCAATTCGCCCAACTCAAATCCCAAGCCAGTCTTCTCGCACCATTCCCTACGATAAGTAATGTCCACGTCCAATTGCGCAGGATAGCGGTCTATTAGGTTTTGCGAGTGGCCCATCCACAGCTTGATTAAGTGGTCGGGCACTCTGGCTTTTCGGAGCACTGCGAAACGAAAGCGTCGGAAAGTGTGGAATCCACCACGTTTCCCTGTTGCGTGTAGCTCATTGAGTGCGCTGCGCTGGTCGAGCAGCTTTCCTTTCAAACTTGTAAAAATGGGGTCCGTCCAATGAGGCTGTGTATCGGCACAGAACTTGTGCTAGTGCCTCCGGAATATCTACGGGCCGAATTGCGCTCGCTGTTTTCGGTTCTTGCTCGCATCCGGGCCAGACGCTTCTCTGGATATGCAGTACGTGGCAGCCTGGTTCGAAGTCGGTTGTGCGCACAGCCAATGCTTCACCGATACGAAGCCCTGTTCCGGCGACCAGAGCGAACAACACTGCGTAGCGTTTTTTCGCGTTGCCGAGAACTGCCGAGATCTCTGCCTGTGTGATGGTAGGACGATTCTGCTTTTCTTTGACGATCAGCGGTAGTTGGATGAATTCGTGGTTCCAAGCGCGGGGGTAGATTTGGTCGCCTTCTTCGTTGACTGCCGAAGCGACGACCATCTTCACAACTACCACCACGTTGATGATTGTTTTTGGAGCAAGCCCCGCTACGGACAAGATCTCTACAAAATGGCGCAATGCGCCATTTCCCACCTCCGACAGTAGCCTGTTGCCGAGGTTCGGGAGAATCCATTTATCGAGGCAATGCTGCCATCCAAAAACTGTGGCGGGTTTTAGCGGCCGCCGTCTGCGTGTCGAAAGGGACTCTATCCACCATTCGGCCTGCTGCCGAAACAAAATGGCCGGAGCCGTGTTCTGATGAAATACATTCTTGGAATTGATACCCGCTCGCTCAATAAACTCGAGTAGCCGCTGACGTGCCACGTATTTAGTTGGGCATATACCGAGAGAAATCGTTTTACGCCGGCGCTCATTCTCCGGTACGTCAACCCAGAAGCGGCCATACGCTGGCGCTTGCGGATTCCACTTGGTGGGATAAGCGGGCTGGTACACATTGCCCTTCTGTCCCCTTCTCCTGGAGAAATGATGATATTCCACTCCAAAATTCAAAACGCTCCTAGCATGTGGCGAGGCCTGAGACATTGTCTGACGATGTGATTCCTGGCTCTTTATAGTTTTGGTGAACATCAGCGCTCCGACGCAGAGAAGGAGCTCGGACTTTATACCAGAATCATGCCCGGACCGTCGCAGCGACAAGCTCCGCACTAGGTTTTATTTCTGACATCTCATACCGCACAGCCAGGGTAGGTAAGCAGAACAGCTAGCCTTTCTTGGCCAATCAGACTTGAAATGTGGAATTGGGCTTCGAAGAATTGAAGGTAAGAAACGAAATTTCTCTCCGGCACCGCGGGCAGTTGGTGTTTGAACCCATGAGTATGTTGAGGAGTAGGCGCCAAGAACGGCTGTCTGGTCGCACGAGCTAAAGGTGCTAAAATGTTGTTAGGATTTCCGAGGGCACAGTTATGCAGATCTTTCTAAGTTATGCACGGTCTGACGAGGCGTTCGCCAAGGATCTGTCGTCGCAGCTGACAAGGCGAGGACTTTCAGTCTGGAGTCCTGACGAAGAAGTCCTGCCCGGAGATAATGCTTGGCTCCAAATTGGCGAGGCCCTAAAGAGGTCGAGAGCGATGATCGTTCTAGTATCGCCGGAGTCGATGCGTTCAAATCATGTTCGGCGTGAGATCGAATATGCTCTCGGAGACTCCAACTATGAACACCGCGTGTTTCCTGTACAGGTCCGTCCCACAAGCGAAATACCCTGGATCCTTCGAAGACTTAAGACTTTCGACGCGAAGCACAGCGCTGCAAAGGTCAGCGAGTCTATTGCGAACGCCTTAAAGCAAGTAGCGTGAGCTGCGCATAATGCCTCGCTCACCTGTCGAAAAGAGAGAGGTCTTTCTCTCTCATTCCAGTCGAGACCGCGGCTTCGTTGTGCGCCTCGCAAGGGTTCTAAAAACCCACAAAATAAAATATTGGTACAGCGAGACGCATATCGTCGCTGCAAAGCAGTGGCATGATGAGATTGGCGACGCTCTTTCTCGCTGCGATTGGTTTATCGTGGTGCTGACGCCTGATTCAGTGCGTTCTCAATGGGTCAAGCGGGAGCTTTTGTTTGCGCTCAATCAAGATCGTTACAATGAGCGAATCATCCCTGTACTCCGTAAGCCGTGCGAGTATTCTCGATTGTCGTGGACGCTACCTGAATTCCAGATAGTCGATCTCAGCGGGAATTTCGAACTGGGTTGCCGCCAACTCCTGCGGGTTTGGGGAATCGATTATCAACCTCAGGTGAAACGTGTGGGTTCCGCAAGAAGACATACTACGAAGAACTGAATGATGTGAGATTTCCGGAAACCGAGCACGTCGGATCGCTACACCTGTTCTCAAAAAGTTTGGGCTGGCTGAGGGACCAAGCACAAAGATCGCTTGAAAGATTCTATCTGCGCTGTTCGCGGACAGAGTCTTCTCACCATTCAAGAGAAGGCTGTTGCGTCCTGCCGCTTTGCCGAGTCCATCTCAGGACTAGGACGCGACATTGAACGAAGAAATTAAGACGGCCTAGGTCACTTGAAGAAAGCGTAGTACAGGACGTAGAGCCAACTAACAATTCCGTGCAGAATCATCCACAAAATCGAATGATTGACGCTCCACGAGATTGTAATCGCCAGCATGCTGCCAAAGCCCCAGAAACCGATGCCTGCTGATTGATGGTTCTGCATTCAAGCTCCTGTTCTTACACTGGCCGATGATTTACCAAAAACTATTTTTCGACGTTCAATCATTCTTAGCCCTTGACGGTAGCTTCCTTCGCTTCCACTCTGCTCTCGCCTCATCCAATTGCCGTTGAAACGGATTCGCGGCAAGTTTACGCACATCTTTTCCGAACCTAATCAACTCTTCATCCGTCATGCGGCGTAACCGCTCCCGCAATTTATTAAGGATAACTTGGTCTGAATCAAAACCGATGCTCATCATCGCTCCGGGCGGAGCAACGGGAGATAGAATACTACTTCTGTGTACTTGTTTTGTCCTGTCGATTCATTCGTGCTTTAGACCAGTCATGTCGGTGTTCGATGAACGCTTCAACTTTTGTTTTCCTAACGACCGGTGACTTCTCCTGTTGTGCAACGTATTATTCCGCCTTCTCGCGGTGCGTGGAAACTCTGTCGGAAAATTCGTCGGCCGTATCGATAATTGCCAGACACACTACTCGAACACTCTTTGCGTAAGCGTCGACGAGGTCCCTTTATGGTATTCGGCCACCAAGAAAACAGTCGGCTGGTAGGGTTTGATCGATTCCTCAAGAGTGTCCCGCGAAAGAACATAATGATTCCAACCGATGCTTCGCGAGAAGACTGTTACGCATACACGGGAATTCGCTTCGAACGACCGTCTTAATAGCGTTCGATCACTGAGACAGCGCCCATTCCGTCCGACCAGCGGCAAGTACTGTGACGGTCGTCACAGGGTCGACTGATGGCCGACACAGCCGACGCGACTGGAAAAGTACAACATGAGCGTAGTTCCACTTAACTGCAGCGTGGGTTTTACAACAAGGAGCAACAGAACAGTCCGCAGAACGTGGAACAAGGAGGGCCAAATGATTACGGTACAAGAAATCACGCAAACTGCGGGAACAGGAATTCCCCTAGATAAAAAGCATTTTTTCAAGAACATCCTGCTTGCGACGGATTTTTCGTCGGCTTCCAAGAAAGCGCTCGAATATGCAGCCTCTCTCGCGAGACGCTATGGATCAACAATTTACTTGACCCACGTCATTACCGTCGATGGTTATCCCCTGGCATCACCGGAATATGCGGCCTCATCACTTCAGAAAATGCAGGTTGAAGCAAGGCAAGGATTCCGTGAGCTTCTGAAGTGTGGGGAACTGATCGAGTTGCCATTTAAGGTCCTGATCCAGGAAGGAAACCTGTGGCCTTCGATCGAGGAATTGATCAAGACGTACGGCATAGACCTGCTGGTAGTTGGTACGCGCGGCGTCGGTGCAGTCGAGAAAGTCTTGATCGGGTCGGGAGCCGAGGAAATTTTCCGTAAAGCCAGGGTGCCAGTGCTGACAGTGGGGCCGTCGGCAACGAAGGAACCGCTGTATGAAATGGAGTTCAAGAATATTCTGTTTGCAAGTGATTTTGGCAGAAGTGCGGAGCGCGAAGCAGAGTATGCCATATCACTAGCACAGAAGCATTGTTCGAGGTTGAGGCTGGTACACGTATTGCCGCATCCTAAAGCTCATGGCGAAGACGTACTGGCAGTGAAGAAAGAAAACAGTATGTTGCAACTTCGGGAGCTGGTTGCGACTGGAGCCGACCTGCACTGCAAACTGGATTTTGAAGTGGCAGTGGGTGAGCCCGTCCAGCAGATTCTACGAATCGCCGAAGAAACAAAGGCGGATCTGATCATCATGGGTGCGAAAGCGAGAAGCAGCCTTGCGGGCAACGTCCCGCACACAAAGGCCTACCGCGTGGTCTGCGGAGCCCGGTGCCCGGTACTGACCGTCAGGTCCTAAGTGGCCCTCTGGAAGTTGGACAGGAACTTGGACGATTTGCCCAAACGTTCGGATTCGGAATCAGGCCCGTACGACACCCGACAATTTCGGCTAATGCTTGCGATCTGGAAGCCGCCTTCGAATGATTTACCCGTATTCAGAAATTGAGCAGTCAGGCGGGCAAAAAAGGGACCATCATGATCATCAGCGACCGTTTGCGGCAGTTGCGGGACGAGAAGCGGACGGGCTTGCTCCGTTGCTACATCTCGCGCGTGGAAAACGGTCACACAGTGCCAACAGTCGAAACTCTGGAAAAAATGGCGCGTGCTCTCGAAGTTCCGCTCTACCAGTTATTTTATGAAGGAGACGGACCGCCCAAAGTGCCCAATCTCCTCAAACGGAAAACCTCAAATGATGTTGTCTGGGGAAGCTTTGGCAAGCACGCTATCTACATGCAGAAGCTCGTAAAGTGTCTCGGCAAAGCAACCGATTCGGACCGAAAACTTCTCCTTTCCCTGACGCAAAAGGTCGCGGGGCGCAACCGGCGAGTGTCCAACGCAGTATGAAGGCCAGGCCGAGATTCTTGGCGCTAACGATCTCGGTCCCAGATTCGAAACCCAATGCCTGACTAAGGTTTTTGCATGATCTTGATGTAGTTCGCGAGATTTCGAATCCGTGTGGCGATTTGCGACTCGTCCAATCGGTTCCTCGCGGCAAACTCCGATCCCCAGACGGGCATTTCGGCCGGACCGTGTGCGGGCAGGGTGACGCCATTCCTCAAGACCTTTGAAACATACGTGAAAGGGAATTTTCCTCCGTGCCGCAGGGTCAACGTAGTTAGGTCGGGCGGCGTCCGGTATGGAGGATGAAACGGACCAGCACCCTTCAGATCCGTTCCATGACATGCAAGGCAATGCTGATTGTAGAGTGCAGCTCCTGAAGGGGAATCGGCAGACGTGGTGGCACGTTTGTTTTCTGATTTTCCCTGTGCTGAGCAGATGCCGACAATAAATATCAGCAAGACGCAACACAAGACGACCTTCCCAATCGCGCGGCTCACCATTCGAGGCCTCCTCCAGATGATATCGATTTGCACGGACAAGAACGCAGCGGAAATGGCCCGCGGTGCGAACAGAGTTTGCTTTCAACGAGCCAAGAGTTCTTCAGCAGGCCGCACCAGCGGTTCCATATGCACGGGGCAAGCCAGGGAGCGCGCGATCAGGCAACCTTCATCCGTCTTCTCGAGTATCCGTTTCGCGCGTTCCAACTCGTTGTTATAGGCGATCATAAGCGAAGGCTGCAGAACGATTTCCGTAAACCGCAGCTTTCCTTCCGGTTTTCCGAGCCTTCCTTCGACGCACAACTGCAGACTTACGAATTCCAACTTCGACGCGGCGGCGATCGCGTAAAAAGTCGCGACGAAACACGACGCGACGGCGGCCAAGAGAAAATGCTCGGGAGTCCAGAAGCCGATCTCCCCTTTGAATTCCGGAGGGGCCGAGAAATGGATCGGTGGATGGATCCCCCTCGCCGACACGATCCCGTTCCTTCCTGCTTCCCATTTTGCAGTGACATGATAGGTGTGAGTGTCGTTCATTTCCGTAACTCCTTGCGACAGATACTGTGCAGCTGCAATGTAGCCACGATTCGAATGAAAGTCCGTGCGAGCTGGCACCGACGAGTGTGACGGCAGTCACAGTCGCTCGCGAGCTGTGCGGGCCCGGTCTGTTGCGCTGTTGGGCGATCCGTTCCTTTAAAGCCCGCTGCACGTTGAGAGTGACGAGGGTTGCGTCATCGTGCGACAGTGAAGCTGGTCACATTTAGGAGTGGCCGGAATCACGGACAAACTTAAGGCGGGGTCGTCAGACTGGTTGTGGAGGATGCGCCATGGAAACCATTCCAGTCAGCGAGAGAATTGGCCTCAAGAATATTTTGTTCCTGACGGATTTTTCTGAGCGGTCAGGTATAGCCCTTCCATATGCGGCGATGATTGCGCGCGCCTACGGTGCAAAGGTGACTGCACTGCATGTTGTCGTTCCTTCCGCCTACACGTACATGACCCCGGAGCTGTCCGCGACCCTATTGGATGCCCAAGAGGATGCGGCCAAAACAGGAATGGCGAGGGTGGAAGCCGACTTCGCCGGGCTTCCCCGCGAAGTGATCATCGAACGAAACATTGGAGTATGGCCGGTCCTCACAGAGTTGTTGCCAGAGCGGGAATTCGACTTAATCGTTCTCGGGACTCACGGACGTACCGGAGTGAAGAAAGCGGTATTCGGTTCAACGGCAGAAGAAATCTTTCGCCGGACGAGTGTGCCGGTGCTCACGATCGGACCATCTGTGCGAAGGAGCGTTCATAACCGTGGACGCTTTCAGTGCGTGCTCTTTGCCACCGATTTCAATTCCGTTTCGGGCACGGCAGCATCCTATGCCGTATCGCTCGCACAAGAAAACCAATCCAGGCTAGTCCTTCTGCACGTGCTGCCAGCGCCAAAGGCGGGGAAGGGCAGCAAATCAGCCGAACTCTCGGTGGCTGAGGCCTTGCACCGAGTGGAGGATCTACTTCCCCGCGACGCAGAACTCTGGTGCCGTCCGGAACCAGTGGTAGAACATGGACAGGCGAGCGGCCAGATCCTCGCCACGGCCGAGCGATGCGGAGCTGATTTAATCGTTTTGGGCGTGCGCGGAATGGACACCTTGACCGGGCTGGTCACTCGCGTCGAACGGGCCACTGCCTACGAGGTCATCGCACACGCGCCTTGTCCCGTGCTTACCGTCCGCGGTTAGATACGATGGCGTTGGGCTCGAACGCGCTTTCGAATACGTCATCACCGTGAAGCCGCGCGAACTAACGTGCATCGCGTACCGCAATAATTTGATGGTTGGGGCGTGCGTGTCGCGTCGTCAGGCGGCCGCAGACTTCGTGTGCACCACCGGAAGCTTCTGGCCGTAGAGTTTTTTCCGTGCTCGGATGATTTCTTCAGCAGAGAGTTCGCAGCAACCTTGTCACTTACCCAGATCTCCGTGATTGATGACGTCGTCGATCGAAAGGATTCCTTCTGGTATGCCTTCGTTGTTTACGACAGGAAGGCGCCGTACTTGCTTTGCCGCCATGGCCTGCAGAGCTTCGTGGATTTCATCTTCTGGCTTGCAGGTGACCACGTTCGTTGTGGCGATCTCTCCGACCGTAAGCTCTCCCGGTAAGCGATTTCTGGTTCCCATCGCGATCGCGATATCCCGGTCCGTGACGACTCCCTGAATTCTCCGGTCATTCCCGACGACGGGCAACATTCCGCAGTTGTTCACCCACAGAAGTTCAACTGCCGCGCCCACGTTCGTGTCAGTGCTGCAACACACGGCTGACTGGGTCATGACGTCTTTTACTTTCATGGCATGCCTGCCTTTCTAGCTGTGATCAGAAACCAGCTTTCTAGGATCCTCCGATCGTTTCGAGAGCGGGCCGATTGGAAATCGTCAGCGTCGAACCCTGAAGCGAGACGAGTTGACGGTTCTTAAATTCGCTTAGTGTGCGCGTCACGGTCTCGCGTGTCGTGCCCATGAATTCGGCGATCTCTTCGTGAGTGAGAGGCAGTTTGATCTGTGTGCTCTGCTTCGTGTCTTTGGAATCGGCTGACCACTCGAGAAGCACGCGAGCGAGTTTCTCCGGAGCGGAAGCCGACAGGCCAACGGTGCGCAATTGCTCGCAGGCGCCGCCGTAGAGCGTGCTGAGCTGTCTTACTGCACCCTGATAGACCTCAGGATGCTTGCCCATAAAGCACAAGAAGTCGTCGCGCCGAACATAGGCAATCTGGCAGGGATGCAACGTCTCGGCGGTCACTTCATAGGGGATTCCCGACATGGTTGCCATGAGTCCGAGGATTTCGCCGGGCTTCGAGATTCTGAGGATGAGCGTTTTTCCGCCGCTCGAACTGATGGAGAGCTTCACTTGTCCGGCGCAGAGTACAAAGACGCCGCGAGGGTCCTGCTTTTCGAGAAACAGGACAGCGCCCGCGGGATACGCGGCCGGGGACTTTATCTTATTAAAGTCCGTCATAGCCGCAGGGCTGAGCTGGCAAAAGAACCCATTCGCCCTCATCTTGCAAGACTGGCAGTTTTCGTTTAGTTCGAACCCATAAGGACCGCGCATCTTAGACTCCTTTTTCTCCGTCTGGAGATTGTTGCATTGCGTCATCCGCGAAATACCGTGTCAGAGGCGAATCAGTCAGGAAGCGTGCGTTCGTCTTCTGATAAATCTTCCGTAAAAGCTCTCTACCTTTGGCGTCGACGAAGGCTACTTCCCTCAGGTCGAGCTGCAATTCCCTTGAACCAGGTAGGGCTTCGAGCGACTGCCAACTGCGATTGAACTCTTCGACCCAGGGACCGGCAATTTTCCCTTCGAGCTTGATGGTCTGAGCTCTTTCGCTTTCTTGAAGTGTGATTCTAAGCATGCTCGCCTGACCCAGCCTGTTGCGTTACAACTTAAGTAAGGCAGGTCACACGCCAAAGTGTCAGGCATCACGCGAAAGCTGGGATCTGTTTCAAATAGGGAGACTTAGCTCGTGGGGGACGTGGGATCACGCCGTTTTGGTGTGGGATGGATCACGCGGTGACGAGACGAGATTTCGTCGCGCGACTAAATGTAGTCTCGACGGTGAATGCCGAGTTTCTTGATTTTGGAGTTGAGAGTGGTTCGCTTCAGTCCGAGGCGCTCCGCTGCACCGTTCGCGCCGCTGATCATACCCTTGCATTCCCGGAGAACGCGAAGAATATGTTCTCGTTCCGCTGCTTCAAGATTGGTATCGGCCGATCCGGAGGACTCTTCGATCTGTTCGAGTTCCGCGAGCGGTGCACGCAATACGGCACCTGGCGAGAGGATGACGGACCGCTCAATGAAATTTTCGAGTTCCCGCACGTTACCAGGCCAATGCCATCGAACAAGGGTTTTCATGGTTTCGTCAGGAATCGTTTCGATGCGGCGGCCCATGCGCTTCGAATGGCTGGCGAGGAAATATCGGACGAGAAGTGGAATATCCTCGCGGCGCTCGCGAAGAGGAGGAATGGTGACGGGGAAAACGCGAAGCCGGTAGTACAGGTCGCTGCGGAACTGTCCGGCGTTCACCATCTTAGCCAGGTCGCGGTTGGTCGCCGCCACGAGACGAATATTGACGGGAATCGTTCGCGTTCCGCCGACGCGCTCGAATTCCTTTTCCTGCAAGGCGCGCAGAATTTTTGGCTGGAGTTCCGCAGGCAGATCGCCGACTTCGTCCAGAAAGAATGTGCCCTGGTGGGCGAGTTCGAGGCGTCCGATTTTCTGTGCGATCGCACCGGTAAACGCGCCCTTTTCGTGGCCGAACAATTCGCTTTCCAGAAGCCCGGAGGGAATGGCCGAACAGTTGAGTTTAACGAACGCATTATCGCGGCGCGGGCTCAATCTGTGGATAGCGCGGGCGATCAGCTCCTTACCGGTCCCCGTCTCTCCGAGGATGAGGACGGTTGCATCGGTTCCCGCCACGTCTTCCACCTGTTTGAGCACTCGCTTCAGTCCGGAGCTTTCTCCCACGATTTCCTCGAACTGCTGGGTGGCGACAAGTTCCTCTTCGAGGTAGCTCTTCTCTTGCTCGCTTCGGCGCAAGGCCTCCTCGGCCCGGCGCTTCTCGGAAAGATCGCGAATCACGCTCAGTACGACCTGACCTTCGGGGCCTTCGACCGGCCCGAGCATGATATCGACAGGGAATTCATGTCCGTCCTTACGGAGCCCGTACAGCTCAAGCCCCGCTCCCATGGTGCGCACTCGTGAATGAGCAGCGTAGTCGGCACGACGCTTCGGGTGGGTTGCTCGAAACCGTTCGGGAATTAGAATTTCGATTGGTTGATCCAGCAGTTCCGAACGGGTGTATCCGAAGAATTTTTCGACCTGCGTATTAACTTCCGTGATCTTCCCTTCGCGGTTGCTCACCACGATCGCGTCTGGCGAAAATTCGAATAATGATCGAAACTGCTGTTCGCTTCGCCGTAAAGCTTGCTCAGCGAGCTTCTTCTGAGAAATGTCACGGACTACAGCAAGCACCAGTTGGCCCTCTGCCACTTCGAGAGGGCTGAGCATGATGTCCACCGGTATTTCAGTGCCATCCTTGCGTCGGCCAAAGAGTTCCAATCCGGCTCCCATGGCGCGCACTCGAGGCTGCGCCGAGTAAGTGCTGCGGTGTTTGGGATGGACGGAATGAAATCGTTGAGGGATTACAAGTTCAACTGCTTGTCCGACCAGTTCTTGGCGCGTATAGCCGAACATGCTTTCTGCTTGCACGTTCGCCCGCAAAATCAATCCGGTCTGGTCCGTGACGAGTACGGCGTCGGGCGATGCCTCGAATAGTTTCTCGAACAGGCTGTTGGAATCGGGAGACCATGCCTTGTCGGGTGTTTCGCCGGTCACGCTTCGGTCCCTCGGGAAGAGCAGATTTGACACAAACTGCCTGTGGAAGAGACCTGGGATAGTCCAGGCTCGGCACTGCCGCCCCAGCACGCAGGATGCACCCGGAGTATATCGCAGAGTTCGCCGTACCGAAGGACGCGTGACGGATCGCACGGCGATTTGTGACCTTCGTCACTGAACCATAGCAGGGTTCGGGCCAACGTGGATGTGCAAGGGAGTTCGCCATGACTAACGAGACTCGAAATCTACTTACCGTCCTCAAGAAAGAGTTGGAGTTCTTGGAGAAGGGCGGGTACCGCAACGCGGCGCGAGCGCCATGGCGGCCACAATTAGTGTTTCAAGATTCTCCGACGTGTTTGAATTTTGATTCTACCCAACAGGCAAGGCCATGTAGTGAGTGCATCCTCACGCAGCTCGTTCCGGGAGAAATGCAACGGAAGAAATTTCCCTGCCGTTACATTCCACTCAACGAACGGGGAGAGACCATCGATTCCTTCTACCGATTCGGCACCCAAGATGAGTTGGAACTGGAACTGGGACGTTGGCTCAAGACGACGATCGAACACCTCGAGAAACAGAAAGCCAAAAGCCAAGTGGCTTTGGAACCCATCGAAATCCACGTAAGGGCAACCGGAAGGTTAGCCGAATGACTCTCGAATGTAAACGGAAGGGAATTCATGTTTTCGGCGTGTGCGAATCCGGATTGCAAGAAAAGATTTGACTACCTAGAAGGGCGCTTCTTTCGATTTCGCAAGGAGCATTTAGCTGGTGACGAGCCTCCCAACACTCATTGTGTGCAGCACCTCTGGTTGTGCGGAACATGTTCGGAGAGGTACACGCTTGCATATGAAGAGGCACAGGGTGTTGTGATGACCATGCACCGCATGGACCTTCCGGAAGAGCTGGATACCTACCGATTCATCGCTGTGGCGTAATTCTCGCTCACGCTATCAGACCTTGCTCGCTGAGCCTCTCTAGCTTTACATCATCCTGAAGGGTGCTTGCCGATGAGACATTGATTTTTGGATAGTAAGCATTCGACACATACTGGGCCAGCATGCGCTGAGTGTTGAAGAAAGAGCCGTTGAGGGCGATCGTGGAGCGCATGACTTCGGCGTATGCATCAGGATGTGCGTAGTACTTAGGAAGAATCACCCCTTCGAGCTTGTCGTATAAGGATGCGATCTCGATGTCGTGCCGTTCAGGATCT
>WNGL01014614.1_pt1 | contig 18859 bp, 19 predicted proteins | sample 5400591 | NCBI WGS metagenome assembly WNGL01 (sample SAMN13153377, study PRJNA577476) | soil metagenome | isolation source: 80 cm soil or saprolite under Garry oak tree replicate 1 | place: USA:California | collected 2016-06-15 | reverse complement strand
GTCGCGCGGCTCGCCGCCGCCCGGGCGTGGGTCAACCCGACGCTCTACGTGATGAAAGCCGGGATCGAGCGGCAGCGCGAGGTGCGCGAGCGTGAGGGACGGCTGACGCCTGAGCTCACCGCGCAGCTCGACGCAGCCAGGCGCGCGCTGGACGTCCGCGTGGACGCCGTGCGCCGGATGAGCGAGGCCGGTGTGCGGATGACCGCCGGCTCGGACTCGCCGTGGGGCTGGTACGCGCCCGGCGAGTTCGTCCACGAGATCCACATGCTCGCCCAGGCGGGACTGTCCTATGCCGACGCGGTCGTCGCGGGCACCGCGGGCGCCGCCGAGTCCATCGGCGTCGGCACGCTCGCCGGACGTCTCGCGCGGGAGCGTCCGGCCGACGCCCTCGTGGTGCGCGGCGATCCGACGCGCGACATCACCGCGCTGTGGGACGTGCTCGACGTCTATCAGGCGGGCCGACGCGTCGAGCGCGGAGTGGCGTAGGGCGAGACCGACACGCGCCGGTCCGACGTCAGCGCCCGTCGTGCAGGTGACACGCCGCCTCGTGGCCGGCGTTGACCGAGCGCAGCACCGGACGCTCGACCCGACATCGGTCGAACGCGAACGGGCAGCGCGGGTGGAACCGGCATCCGGCCGGCATCGCCAGCGGGCTCGCGACCTCGCCCTTCGGCACGATCCGCTCGCGTCGCAGCGTCGGGTCGGCGACCGGCACCGCCGACAGCAGCACCTGCGTATAGGGATGCTGGGGCGCGCGGTGCAGGGCGTCGCGCGGACCGATCTCCACGATCTCGCCGAGGTACATCACGGCCACGCGGTCGGACATGTGCAGGACGACGTGGAGATCGTGCGAGATGAAGAGATAGGTCAGGCCGAACGTGCGCCGCAACGCCATCAGGAGATTCAGCACCTGTGCCTGGACGGAGACGTCGAGCGCGGAGACGGGCTCGTCGGCCACGATCAGGCTCGGCCGGAGCGCGAGCGCGGCGGCGATGCCGATCCGCTGGCGCTGGCCGCCCGAGAGCTCGTGCGGGTAACGGCTGGCGAACGCGGGATCGAGCCCCACGACTTCCAGGAGGTCGCCCACCTGACGCTGACGCTCGGCCGTGTCGGCACGATCGTAGATGGCCAGCGGCTCGGCGATGATGCTTCCCACGCGCATGCGCGGATTCAACGAGGCGAACGGATCCTGGAAAACGATCTGCATCCGCTGGCGCGTCGCCCAGAGTCTCGGCGGCGACAGCGTGACGAGGTCGTGGCCCTCGAAGCGGATGCTGCCGGCCGATGGCTCGATGAGCCTCAAGATCAGTCGGCCCGTGGTCGATTTGCCACAGCCGGACTCGCCGACGAGGCCGAGCACCTCACCGCGCTCGATCGTGAAGCTGACACCGTCCACCGCGTGGATGACGCGCCGCCGGCCGCTCATCCACGCGCCGCCGACGGCGAAGCGCTTCTCGAGCCCGCGGACCTCGAGCAGCGGCGTCGCCATCACGCCGTGACCACGGGGCAGGCGACGACGTGCCCGGGTTTTCTCTCGGCGAGCGCAGGCTCGGCGTGGCGACACCGCTCCTGCACGAGCGGGCAGCGCGGAGCGAACCGGCATCCGCCGTTGACCTGTCGCAGATCCGGCGGCGCTCCGTCGATCGACGAGAGCGGTTGGCCGAACCGGCTCGGGTGCGGCAGGCAACGCAGCAAGCCGCGCGTGTAGGGGTGCAGCGGCTCGCTGAAGATGCTGGCGACGGGCGCCATCTCGACGATGCGCCCGGCGTAGATGATGGCCACGCGGTGGCACAGCTCGGCGACCACACCGAGATCGTGCGTGACGAGCAGCACGGCCATGCCGCGCTCGGCCTGGAGCCGGCGCAGGGGATCGAGGATCTGCGCCTGGATGGTCACGTCGAGCGCGGTCGTCGGCTCGTCGGCGATCAGCAGTTGCGGCCCGGGTGCGAGCGCGAGAGCAATCATGGCGCGCTGGCGCAGGCCGCCGGAGAGCTGGTGCGGATAGTCGCGGGCGCGCTCGCGCGGCGAGGGCACCTGGACGTGGTCGAGCATCTCGACGGCGCACTCCCACGCCGCGCGGCGGCTGCCGCCCGCATGGGCGAGCACCGCGGCGGCGATCTGGTCGCCGATGGTGAACACCGGATTGAGCGACGTCATCGGCTCCTGGAACACCATGCCGATGCGCGCCCCCCGCACGCGGCGCATGGCTTCGGCGTCCTTGTCGAGGAGGTCGTCGCCGTCGAGGCGAATGTGGCCGCCGACGATCGCGCCGGGCGGCGGCACGAGCCGCATGATCGAGAGCGACGTGACGCTCTTGCCGCAGCCGGATTCGCCGACGAGGCCCAGCACCTCGCCGCGGTCGATGGCGAAGCTGAGGCCATCGACCGCCCGCACCACGCCGGCGCTCGTCGCGAACTGCGTCCGGAGGCTTTCGACCGACAGTAACGGCGCCACGGTCCTAGACCTTCAGCCGTGGATCCAGCGTGTCGCGCAGCCAGTCACCGAGGAGGTTCACGGCCAGCACGGTCAGCATGATGGTGAGTCCCGGAAGCGTCGCCAGCCACCACGCCGTCGCCAGGTAGTTGCGGCCATCGGAGAGCATCCAGCCCCACGTGGGCGTCGGCGGCTGGACGCCGAGCCCGAGGAACGACAGCGCTGATTCGTAGATGATCATGAAGGCCAGCTCGAGGGTGGTCATCACGATGATCGGGGTGAGCGCGTTCGGGAGCACGTGGCGCAGCAGGAGCCGCAGCGCGCGGTTGCCACGGGCGCGCGCGCCCGCCACGAACTCGCGCTCGCGGAGCGAGAGCACGTCGGCGCGCACGACCCGCGCGAAGTGCACCCAGCGGGTGGCGCCCATCACCAGGATCACGGTGAGCAGGCTGGGGCCGAGCGCGAAGACGACGCCCATGACGAGCAGGATGTAGGGGATGGCGAGGAAGACGTCCACGATGCGCATGATGAGGGCGTCGGCGCGGCCGCCGAAGAAGCCGGCGAGGAGGCCGAGCGTCACGCCGAGCAGCGCCGAGAGCGTCACCGCGGTGAGGCCGACGCCGAGCGAGATGCGGCCACCGTAGAGGAGACGGCTCAGGATGTCGCGGCCGAGGTGATCGGTGCCGAGCGGGTGCTCGCGCAGGCCACGCTCCTGCCACATCGGCGGGCGCAGGCGCTTCATCAGCATCTGCTTGGCCGGATCCCACGGCGCGAGCTGCGGAGCGAGCACCGCGGAGGCGCCCATGACGAGCAGCACGCTCAGTCCGAACACGGCGCGGAAGCTCACTCGCCGTCGCGGCCGGATGGCGACGGGCGCCGCCGCGTCGGCGATCACGCTCACGGCGCGCTCCGCACGTAGACGATCCTCGGGTCGAGGTACGTGTAGACGAGGTCCACGACGAGGTTGATGACGACGAACAGCGTGGCGAGCACGGCCACGATCGCCTGCACCAGCGGGTAGTCGCGGCTGAAGATCGCGTCCACGGCGAGCCGGCCGACGCCGGGCCAGGCGAAGATCGTCTCGGTGATCACCGCGCCGCCGAGGAGGATGCCGAACTCGAGGCCGACGATGGTGACGAGCGGGATTGCCGCGTTCTTGAGCGCGTACTTGTAGGTCACGAGGAAGGTGCGGATGCCGGCGGCTCGCGCGGTCCGCACGTAGTCCTGCGCGAGTACCTCGAGCATGCCCGAGCGCGCCATACGCGCGATGCGGGCCATCGAGAAGGCGCCGAGCGCGGTGGCCGGCAGCACGAGCGAGGCGAGGCCGTCGCGCCCGGCCGCCGGGAACCAGCCGAGCCCCACCGCGAAGACCATGATGAGCAGCAGCCCGAGCCAGTAGACGGGCATGGCCTGGCCCAGCAGGACGCCGACGGAACAGACCGCATCGAGGACGGAGTTGCGCTTCAGCGCGGCCAGAATGCCGGCCGGAACGGCCACGACGAGCGCGAGGGCGAGGCCGGCGGCGGTGAGCTGCAGCGTCGCCGGCAGGGTCTGGGCGATCAGCGTCAGCGCCGGGACCTGGTGCTTGAAGGAGAGCCCGAAGTCACCGCGAACCGCGCGGCTCAGGAAGCGCACGTACTGTATCCACAGCGGATCGTCGAGGCCGAGCAGCGCGCGAAGCTGCCGCACGTCCTCCTCGCGGGCCTCGAGCGGCAGGAGCAGTCGCGTCGGATCGCCGGTGAGGTGGAGGAGCGCGAAGACGATCACCGAGACGCCGAGCAGGACGCCCAGGCTCTGCAGCAGACGCCGGGCCACGAAGCTGAATAGGGTCAGGCGAGCCTGGGGGGCCATTTCGCGGCCCCCCACTCCATCAGAAGCCGATTTCGGTCAGCCGTATCGACTCGTCGCCGCGGGGCGTCCACTTGAGCCGGGCGTTGACGCCGTAGATGTCCATCTGCTGGTAGCCGAAGATGTACGGCGCATCGTCGCGGATCAGCCGGAGGAGCTGGCTGTAGAGCTGCTTGCGCTTGTCCGCGTTCATCTCGGCGCGGGCGGCCAGGATCAGCTTGTCGACGTCGGGATTCGAGTACTGCGAGACCGGCTCGCCGGTGAAGAGGTTCGGCGTCACCCAGTGATCGGGCTCGAGGCTCGGCAGGCACCAGCCCGACATGAACATGTCCTCGGTCTTGTGGTCGAGGATGGTGCGGACGTACGCGCCCCACTCCCCGATGACCTTCACGTTCGTCTTGATGCCGTTCTCGGTGAGCTGGCCGGCGACGGCTTGCGCGATGTCCTTGTCCATGGCCCAGCGCCCGTTCGGCGCCTGGAGGGTCAGCGTGAGGTTCGACTGCCCGGCGGCGGCCAGCAGCTCCTTCGCCTTCTTGGGGTTGTACTCGTAGACGGGAATGCTCGGGTCGTATCCCCACACGTTGGGCGGCATCCAGGAGTTCAGACGCTTGCCGTTGCCGAGCAGCACCGCGTCGAGGATGGCCTGCATGTCCACCGCATGGTTGAGCGCCTGGCGCACCCGCTTGTCACCGAGCGCTCCGCCCTTGATCTGCGCGATGGCGAACGAGACGATCCGGCAGCTCGGCGTCTTCTCGATCCGGATGTTCTTGTTCGGCGAGAGCGCCGCGATCTGATCCGGCGGCACGTTGACGATCAGGTCGGCCTGGCCGGTCTGCAAAGCGGCGATCCGCGAGCCGAGCTCGGGAATCGGCCGCCACGTCGCCCGGCGCACCGCCGGCTTGCCGGTCCAGTGGGCGTCGTTGGCCTCGACGACGATGCGCTCGTTCTTCTGCCACTCCACGAACTTGAACGCGCCGGTGCCCACGGGCTTCAGGTTGGCCTGGGCGTCGCCCACCTGGCCGATGTACTTCGGCGGCATCTGGAACATGAGCGTCATGCGGGCGGGCATGGCGGGATCGGGCACCTTGGTGTGGAAGCGCACCGTGAAGGGATCGACGATCTCCACCTGCTCGATGGTGCTGAACCAGCCCTTCTGCGGTGACTTGAAATCCGGGCGCTGGATGCGCTCGGCGGAGAACTTCACGGCGGTGGCGTCGAAGGCCTCGCCATTGTGGAACTTCACGCCCTGCCGGAGCTTCACCTCCCACACCTTGTCGCTCACGAGCTTCTTGTCGCTCACGAGCTTGTAGGACGTGGCGAGGTGCGGAACGATCTGGAGCTGCTTGTCGCGGGTCAGGAGCGTGTCGTAGATCGAGCCGTTGATGATGATCGTCGCCACGTTGTTGGTCATCTGCACGTCGAGGAACTCGGCGTCGATGCCCTGGGCGATGGTGACCTCGCGCTCGCCGGCGCCCCACGCCGTCGTCGTCGCGGTCACGAGGAGGATCAGGAGCGTCGCGAGCGAGCGGATCATGCGGGGCATAGAGCCTCCTTCACCGGGATGGACGGCGCCGTCGAGGCGCTGATCCTATGTCCAGGCGACGAAGGGTGTCAACTTGCGCAGCGTGCGATGCTACGCGCGTGACTCGTGAACGACGCGCGCCATCCACGCTGGGCGCGGCGCTGCGCCGGATCCTCTGCATCGCCGCTCACCCGGACGACCTCGAATTCACGGTGTCCGGCAGCGTCGCCCGGTGGACGAGTGAGGGCCGCGACGTGACCTTCTGCCTGGTGACGACCGGTGGCGCCGGCACCAACGAGCACACGCCGTCGAGCGAAGGCCTGCTTCCGATCCGCGAGCGCGAGTCACGCGAGGCGGCTCGCATCCTCGGCGTGACGGAGGTGATCTTTCTCGGCCACCAGGACGGTGTCGTCGAGCCGACGATCGCCCTCCGCCGCGACCTCACGCGCGTCATCCGTCGCTGTCGGCCGGACGTGGTCGTGTGCGGCGATCCGACGGTCCGCTACTACGGCAACGAGTACCTGAACCACCCCGACCACCGGGCCGTGGCCAGCGCGGCGCTCGACGCGGTATTTCCGTCATCCGAGACACGCGCGATTTTTCCCGAGCTGCTGGCCGAGGGCCTCGAGCCTCACAAGGTGAAGGAAGTCTGGATCAGCGGCGCGCTCCCGCCGGACGCGTGGATCGACATCGGCGACACGCTGGCGACGAAGTGCGCGTCGCTCAAAGCGCACGTCTCCCAGGTGGGCAAGGGCGAATGGGTCGACGGTCTGCTACGAGGCTGGGCTGTGCGCGATGGCCAGCAGGCCGGCGTCGAGCACGCCGAGGCGTTCCGCCGCATGGTCCTGTGGGACGGGAAGTAACGGCAAAGCGACGCCGTTCGTCGTCGTTGGAGGGTTTTGCCCCTCCGACGCCTCGAAAGGGTGTCACGACCGGCGCTAGCGCTGCGGGATCGGTGAGGCGGACGCGCCCTGAAGCGTCTGTCCGGCGGGCCGGAAGAGCAGACCTGACGTCGAGACGCGGAGCTCGAGCTGCGTCGGCTCTCGCGTCGCGATGAACGTGGCCGAACCATACTCGGCATCGACCAGGCGCGCGAACCGTCGCAGGAAGGTGAGACTCCGGGCGACCTGGAACATGTCGACGGGCGTCGGACGCGAGAGGGAGAAGATGCGCCGCGGCTTCGTCTGCTCGTCCTCGAGCCGGTCGTAGCGCCCCGACACACGATCGAGCTGATACGCCGTGTGAAGCCCCAGGATGTTGGCGCGCGGGTGCCACTTGACGATGTGGGCGTCCACGTAGAGCGCGTTCCCGGTGATCTCGTACTGCTCGCGGCGGCCCTCCGGGAAGGTGAACGTGGCCAGGAATCGCTCCGGACCGGTCGGCCGGGTCACGACGGTCGCCGCGACGACCTCGCGCGTGAGCGCCCGGTACCCTTGCATCGCGATGCCAAGGGTGGCGGCCAGCGCTGCCAGGGCCAGGAAGAAGATGGCCAGCATCAGCGACATCCCGGTGCCGAGCCAGCGCTGCTTCCGTAAGGTCACCAGCGCGGCCACGAGCAGGACGACTCCGAGCACGGCGAACACCGCCATCACGATGACGAGTGGCTCAGGCATACCACCAGGCTAGCGTGCGGCGCGCGCGGAGAGCAAATTTCGAGTGCCGAGACTGAGCGCGCCGGCCCGGATGGGCTGGGCCGCAGATTTTAGATCTGCGACCCAGCCCCCTCCTTACTGCTCGCGAAACCTCGTCCCTGCTAGTGGCAGGTGTGACCGCCGCCGGTCGCGGGGACGAATGCCCCGTTCGGCGGGCTGAGCGATGGATGGTCGAAGGGAGCTTCTTCCCTTGCCACCCGACAATCGGTCAGCGCGTTCTGGAGGAAGTCCACCAGGGCCGCCTGGTCGTCGGCTTTGAGGTTGAGCTCCTTCATGCGCTTGGACGGGTTGGGGAAGTCGCCGCCGCGGCTGTAGAAGTCGACGACCGCGGCCAGGTCCTTCTTACCGCCGTTGTGCATATGTGGCGCCCGCAACCCGACGTTGCGGAGGCCGGGCGTCTTGAAGGCGCCGTTGTCTACAGGCGAGCCGCTCTCCGAGAACGACGCGCCGTTGGGGCCCAGGCCAGCCCGGCCCGCGTCTTCCGCGGCCGGACGGACCCCGATGTTGTGGAAGCCCTGATCGCCGCCGTCCTCGTTGATGGCGCCGTTCTTGTTGAAGAAGCTGATCGACGCGTCGGTCAGCTCGGGTCCGGGGTGACACTTGCTGCATTGCCCCTTGCCGGTGAAGCGGTTGAGACCCTTCTCCTGGTTGGAGGTCAGGGCCTTCTTGTCGCCGGCCAGGTAGCGATCGAGCGGCGTCTGGTCGGAGATGAGGGTCGACATGTAGGCCTGGACGGCCTCACCCCAGATTCGCGAGAACGTGTTCTGAGCGTTCGCCGCCACGAAAGGACCGAAGGCGTCGGCGATGAGCTGGGAGTAGCTCCGGTTCAGTCCTGGGTTCGGCCAGTTCGACAGCCCACCCAGCACGCTGTCCTGAGGATGAACCTTCTGCAGCCGCAGCGGCTGGCGCGCGAGCAGCTTGGCGGCCAGGCTGTTGGGGCCATTGAATGGCCGGCCCTTGCACGACATCTCGACTTCGTTGTTCGGCGGACCGACGGCCTGCGAGGCGAGGCTGCTGTTCGTTACCGTGGGACCGATCTGGCCCAGCTGGTTCTCGGTGTTTCCGAACGGATCGTTACCGTTGAAGTTGTCGTTGGCCCGGCCGTCCCAGAAGTTCTGGCGATTGAAGACGGCGTCGATCATCGGAGGGGTGTTGCGGCCGGTCACGCGACGGTTATGGAAAAAGGGCGCCGTCTGATCAGGAGTGCAGAGGTCGGCGGCATTGTTAGGATTGGGATCGATGAATTGGAAGATGGACCCGACGATGCCCTGCGAGCCGACCCGGTCATCGTTGACGATGTTCGCGGGGAAGAAATTTTGCCCGGCCGCGGTCACGCCGCCGCTGGCGAAGATGCCATCGGGGCCGGGATGGAGGGTGTTGAGGGTCCGGTTATCGGCGCCGTTGTGGAAGTGACAGGTGGCGCATGCGATGCGGCCATCACCGCCGGTCTGTTCGTCCCAGAACAGCGCCTTGCCGAGTTTGATCGCGGCCGCATTGTTGACGATGGTGCCGCCGGTCCGCTTTGGGACGCCAACGGATGAAAGCGGGGCGAGGTCACCATCGGCGCGTGCGACGTACGTATCCGTGAACAACAGTCCGAGCGCCAGCACCGACAACGCGAGACCGATGCGAGCGAGGGGGCGACTTCTACAGCGGGACCGTCTGTGGCCAGTTTCCATTGAACGACCTCCGTGCCGCTACCTGTGGAGGATTCACAGCAACCCGAGCACGGTTGGAAATTGGCAGGAGGAAGCAAGGCCCGAGACAGACTCGAACCTCCGCCACGATGGCGGGAGTCCGCAGCATTTCTCGCGCCATAGCAGTGAAGTCGCAGCCTTGACGGCGGGGCGAATCGCGAAAACTGCGCCACGGAAGCTTTCCCGACAGCACCGCGCCAGCGGCTGTCTATCGCTCGAATGACGTCGTAGCGGAAGATCCCTCGGTTATCGGCGGGGAGGCGCAGCGACGGGCTTGCCGGGTGATCGGGTCTCTTGCTGGATCAGCCCGATGGCCTGGAACTTCTCGTCGCTGAGCATGCCGTACACGACGATCGGCGCGCCGGGCGTGAGCGACACCGCGGCGCCACGGAGGCCGGAGAGGTCGACGGCCACGAGCTGGCCGTCATCGGCACGCACCACGAGCTCCTGGCCGGCGACCGAATGCACCGCGCCACGAACTTCGGACCAACGGGATGTGCTCGCTGGCCTGGCCGGCGCCGTGACGGACGGTGGTGACGGTTCCGACGGAGTCGTCGTCTTGGGCGCGGTGACCTTTTCCTTGTGAGGTTGCGGGCTGGAGGTCGCCGGTGCTTTGGCCACGCTCTTCGACATCGGCGCTACGACTGCAGGGGTGGGCGGCCTGGACGACTCGATCGGTGATGTCGGTGAAGGCGAGGGGGCCGGCGTCGCCGGCGTGGGGCTCACGTGAGACATGAGCGCCAGCACGAGAGCGGCGGCATCTCCGGAGCTGAGAGCGAGCGCCGTGATCTCGTGAGACCGCGCCGCCTCGGTGCCGAGGACGGTGACACGCGTGCCGGGCGCGCCCGCGGTGATCGCGGACGATTCCAGACGCTTCGCTCCGTTCACGTCGACGTAGTACCAGTGCCCGTCCTCGGAGCGAACGATGACGAACGGCTCGACGGTCAGCTTGGGCGGCCACTCCAGTACGCCCTGGACCAGGCGAGCGTCGCCGGGAACCGCGTGAGCGGAGGAAGCGGACGCGAGCACGAGAGCCAGGACGACGATCGATCGCCGCATGAGATCCTCCCGCATGGTGGATGGTGCAAAGATCCAACCACGCGCGGTCACGATGGCATTTGCTGCCCTTCCGGTCGCGGCTCTGCGGCGTTTTCGAATCACCTGTCAACGCTCCCGGCCCTACCGTTCGTTCAATACGCACGTCGTCGAGCCGATCGCCGCGTTTCAGGGAGGAGGCGAGCCGAGCGGGCCTGCGCGATCTCGACGAGGAGGAGCGGAGGGCGGGACCGTGCTTCGATCCCTCGAGCAGTGTCAGATAACTCGACTCGACCGAACGTGGACTCAGCGCACGCCGGCCGGCAGGATCTCCGTCTCGCCGACGTATTCGCGGCGATACAGGTCGGTGATCGACGCCCAGCGCAGCATGCACGCCTGCTCCGCCACCTCGAGCGCTCGGGCCTTGAGAGCGTCGGTGTCGAGGTACTTCAGGCACAGCTCCGCCTGACGATTGCTGTGCTCGATGTCGGCCTCGGCGTGCTCGGTGAAGAACTCGATCGCCGGCGAGCCGGGCGGGAAGTTGTAGTGCCTGGCGAGCGCCGGCAGCACCACGTCCTTGTTGAGCGCGGGCTGCTGGCCTTCCTGCGTGGATTGCATCGCGAGGACCACGCCGATGGGCTCGTGCGCCGTGGTGTGGTAGTAGTGCAGGGCCCGCGCCCACCACGCCGGAGTCATCTTCGTCGCACGCACGTCGTCCGCGGAGAGCCCGGCCGCCTTGCAGAAGCGAAAGATGAGCTCGCCGTGATCGTGGGGCTGGTGGCCCTCGCGGGGGATCGCCTTCAGACCTTCCTCTTCCGAGAGGTTCTCCACGACGGCCTTCCGCACGTCCGCGTGCTGGTACGTCCGCGCGTAGAAGATGCCGAAGCTCGCGAGCGCCTTCTGCAGGAACTGGTAATGCATGGCCTTGTACACGCCCATCGCCCGGAGCGGCAGCTTGCCCTCGGCGAGCGCCTGGAAGAACGGATGCTGCTTGGTGTGCCAGCGCTCCCGGATCGCGCGGACGTCGTCGGTGATCTGGGTGGCCATCATCGGACCGCGAACGTGACGACGCTCAGGATCACGAGCGCGCCCGCGACGATGAACTGAAACACCTTGGACTCCTGCAGCAAGGCCCAGAGTTGTGTGGCCACGGAGTAGGCAAGGAGGGCGAGCCCCACCCCGACTCCCGCGCCGAGCAGACCTGCGAGCCACCATCCGCCCACGGCCGCGACAATCAGCAGGATGAGGAACATGACGGCTCCCTTTGGCAATGACGCCCGACCAGAGGGCGTGATGATGCCCTCCGAAATCGTCATCGTCAAGAGAGGCCTGGCCGCCGAGTCTCTCTCTAGACCGGCGTCCGCGGTGTGCGCTGAAAGCGCGCCTGGCTCCCCACCTCATCGAGCGCGTCGATCACGGCGCTCATCCGCAACGGCTTCGGGATCAGACGGTCGACGCCGTGTTGGATGCACTGGTCATCATCGAGCAGGAGATCCCAGGCCGTGAACATGACGACCTTGACCGATGGACGCTGGCGGCGACACGCCTTGGCGACTTGAAGGCCGCTATAGCCCGGCATGGCGAGATCGGTGAGCACGATGTCGAAGTCCTGGTCGCGAAACGCCCGGATGGCCTGCGCTCCGTCCTCGACCGCGGTGACCGCGTACCCATGTTCGCGGAGGGTGTCGCACAAGAGATCGCGGACATCGCCCTCGTCCTCGGCGATGAGCACGCGAACATGGGACTCTGATTTGGGCATCGCTTGCATTGAGGTCTGTCCTCCTGCCACGAAGGCGCCGAAACCGTTGCTCCATTTCCCGCCGCCGAGATTGCGAACGTCTGTGCACGCCGGGTGCCACGGAGCGTGTTGATTCGTAACGCGCGGTATGGTCGCGACTTGGGGTACGTGTGGCTGATTTCTGGGCGGCGCCCTCCGGCGCGAGTTGTCACGGACCCCGGAGGATCTCCTGTCGAAGAATCCCCGCCCGATCGCCGCGCATCCAAGGCATCAGCGGGAAGGAGGTTCCCCATGGGAGCGAAGGGCGAGGCGCTGGCCAAGCAGTTCGAGGGGAAGGTTCAGGAGGCGACCGCAGTCGTCGAGAAGCTGAGCGACGCCGACTGGAAGAAGACGACGTCCGCGGAAAAGTGGACGGTCGGGGTCGTGGCGCACCACGTGGCCATGAGTCACGAGGGCATCACGCGGATCATCAAGACCGTCTCGACCGGCCAGTCGGTGCCGAACTTCACGATGGACATGCTCAATGCGATGAACGCCCAACACGCCAAGGATCACGCCAACTGCACGAAGGCTGAGACCGTGGCCCTCCACAAGAAGAACGCTGCGGCGGCGGCCGCCGTCGTGCGCGGCCTCGGCGACATCGAGATGGGAAAGACCGGCACCGTGCTCGCGGGGATGCCGTCGATGAGCGTCGAGCAGATCGTCAGCGGGATCCTCATCAACCACATCGACGAGCACCTGGGGAGCATCCGGGCCACCATCGGCCGCTGATCGGAGCCGGTCGCTCGCCGTCCCGATGTGATCGCTGACCCACTTGACATCCGGGCTCGGCTGTCGCAAATAGTACCGCCATGTCCATCGATCCGAATGTCGAACAATCCTACGTTCCAGTCCCGATCAACCGTGAGAGCGTCATCTCGAAGGCCGCCGACGAGATTCGCCGGCTCATCGGCGCCGGCAATCTCAAGCCCGGCGATGCGCTGCCGGTCGAGCTGAAGCTGTCCAAGTCACTGGGGATCAGCCGCGGCTCGGTCCGGGAGGCGCTTCGGGTCCTCGATGGTCTCGGGCTGGTGGAGAAGCAGCCGGGTCGGCGGGTGATCGTGGCCGACCGGTCGAGGCTCTACACGTCACCGCCGATCGGCGAGGCGGCGTTCCTGAAGGCGCTCCCCGTGGTCTACAAGGTTCGGGGGCTCGTCGAAGAGCGGTGCGCGGAGCTGGCCGCCCTCCACCGCACCGAGGAAGAAGTCGCCGAGCTGGACAACTACCTGGCCCTGTTCCAGGAAGCCCGCAAGCGGGGAGACCCGGTCGCCGCCGCCCACAACCACCAGGCCTTCCACTCCGGGATCGTCGCCGCCGCTCGGAATCCCGTGCTCACCGCGCTGTTCCAGCAGGTTCGCTTCTCGATTGCGGCGGTGGCCGAGCGCCTGCCGGAGAGCCTCAGGGACTCGCGTCAGGCCAGCATCCACACGGCCGTCCTCGAAGCGATCCGTGGCCGCGACGCGCGCCGGGCCAGGACCGCTGCGCGCCGCCATTTCCGGATGATTGCACCGCTGATCGAGTTCGTGACGCGTTCGGGCGAGCAGGAGGGGCCCCGGATATGACGGTTCAGGTGAGCGACCGGTTCGTCGACACCAACGGGACCCGGCTCTTCGTAATGGACCGAGGACGCGGCCGGGCGCTCGTCTTCCTGCATGGGCTCGGGTGGGACCACACGCTCTGGCACGGTGTGACCCAGGCGTTCGCCCACGAGTATCGCGTCATCGCGGGTGACACGCGCGGGCACGGGCGCAGCGCGAAGCCGGACGGACCCTACACGATCGCGCTGTTCGCCGAAGACTGGTTCGCCGCGTTCAAGAATCTTCGAGTTCGGCAGGCCTGCCTCATCGGCTTCTCCCAGGGAGGCATGATCGCCCAGACTCTGGCGGTCCAGCATCCCGAGATCGTCTCGGCGCTGGTCCTGGTATCGACGTCGTGCCGGAGCGATCCGGGGGCGTACGACAAGCTCGAGGAGCGGATCCGTGTGGCCAGGACCCAAGGGCCGGTCGCCTCGGCGCGCCTGGCCGCCCAGTCGATATTCTCCAAGGCGTACATGCAGGCGCGGCCCGACGCCGTCGAGGAGTTCGTCAACTGGCGCGCCGGAATGGACCAGGAGCCGCTGGTGCACGCCACCCGCGCCGGGTACGGGTTCGACGTCTCGGCGCAGCTCGCGTCGATCGGGGTGCCGACGCTCGTCATGTACGGCGAAGAGGACGTGCTGACTCCGCCCTCCGTCGTGACGAGCGTCGCGTCCCACATCCCCGGCGCGGAGCTCGTCGGCATCCCGGGCGCCGCCCACATGATCCCGGTGGAGAAGGCCGAAGAGTTCGAGCTGGCGCTCGACACGTTCTTGAAGAAGCACTACGCACCGAGCCTGTAGGAGGCGTCGATGACCCCGTCGGAGCTCGAGCTCATCTTGCGCGGAGGGCGCGTCATCGACCCGGCCCAGGGGATCGACGGCGTGATGGACGTGGGCATTCTCGGAGGCCGCGTGGCCACTGTCGCACCGGCGCTGGCACCGGCGCCGCGCACGAAGATGATCAACGTCCGCGGCAAGCTCGTGCTCCCCGGCCTCATCGACACGCACGCGCACATCTACGAGCACGTCACGGGCATCTTCGGCCTGAACGCCGACCTGGTCGGCATTCGGTCGGGGGTGACGACGGTGGTGGACCAGGGCGGCGCCAGCCCGCTGACGTTCAACGGGTTCCGGAATTTCGTCGCCCAGCCGGCGAAGAGCCGCGTGCTCTCGTTCATCTCGATCTACCTCGCCGGCGGCCTGATGGGGCACTCGCACGCGGGCCTGTATGGACCGCACGGCATCGACGTCGGCGCCACCGTGCGCGCCATCGAGGAGAATCGCGATCTCGTCAAGGGCATCAAGACCCACGCGGAGATCGGCGGCTACTCCCGCTGGGGCATCGAGGTGCTGAAGCTGGCCAAGGAGGCGTCGCGTCGGGCGCGCGTGCCGGTCTACGTGCACCTCGGTGGCATGTGGCCCGTGGTCAAGGAGTCGGAGCCGGATCCCGACTCGATCCTCAATCAGGTGTTGCCGCTGCTCGACGAGGGCGACGTCCTGGCCCATCCGTTCACGCGGCATCCCGGCGCGTTCGTCGCCGCCTCGGGCAAAGTCCATCCGATCGTCACCGAGGCCGTCATGCGCGGCGTCCGGATCGACGTCGGCCGGGGCGTCCATTTCAGCATCGAGAAGGCGCGGATCGTTCTCGAGGCCGGCATCATACCGTTCACGCTCGGCGCCGACCTGCACGGCTACGCGGTCAAGCGCGTCAAGGCCGACGCGGCCGACGCCATCCCGGTCCCGAAGGGCCGGCGGTCCCGGGGAACCGGCGAGCGGCTCACCGCGACCTTCAATCTCCACCAGGCGATGAGCGAGCTGCTCGCCCTGGGCGTTCCGCTCGGCGAAGTCGTCAGCATGGTGACGTCGAATGCCGCCGTGCTGCTCGGGCTCGACGGCCAGATCGGGACGCTGGCGCCCGGCGCCGTCGCGGACGTCTCGGTCGTCCGCCTCGAGCGTGGTGACTGGACCGTGCGCGACGCCAGTGGGGTCGAGCTGCGTCTCGCGGAGCGCATCCGTCCGGACTTCGCGCTTCGCGAAGGTGTGATGTACAAATCGAACTCGCCGCTGGTCCCCGAAGTCATCACGGCCGCTGCCTGAGGCGACCACCGGAATTCGTCGACGAAGGAGAACGGTGATGACACGAATCAGTCGCCGAGAGTTCCTGGGGTATTCCCGCTGGGCCGTGGTGACGACCGCCGCTGGCGGCTCGATCCTGGCCGGACGTCCCGGGCGCGCCGTGGCCCAACCGTTGACCAAGGTACGCTTCACGCTGCCCTGGGTCGCCGAAGGCTCGCTCATCCATACCTTCATCGCCCGCAATCGTGGCTTCTGGAAGAAGCGGGGCCTCGACGTCGACATCGCCCGGGGCTACGGATCGCTCGCTGCGACCCAGGCGCTGGCCGGCGGGCAGTTCGACGTCGGCCAGGCGGTGACCTCCGTCATCGTGCTGCAGAACATCAAGGGCCTGCCCCTCACGACCATCGGCGTGCTCGGCTACAAGACGACCATGGGCGTGGGCGTGCTCGACGATTCTCCGATCAGGACGCCGAAGGATCTCGAGGGCAAGACCGTGGGCTGGACGCCGACCTCGGGCGAAGTCCCGTTCTTCCCCGTCTTCGCCCGGCTCGCCGGCGTCGATCAGGACAAGATCAAGTTCGTGAACATGAACATCGACGTGCGGTATCGCGCCTTCATGGACAAGCAGATCGACGCGATCACGGACTTCGCCGCGAGCGCCATCCCGCCCATCTCGGCCAGGGGCTACAAGGTCCGCTGGATGCTGTACGCTACCCAGGGCATCCACCTGTACGAGTCGGCGTTCTTCACGACGCCCAAGATGATCAAGGAGAACCCCGAGGTCTGTCAGGGGATGGTGGACGGCATCATGGAAGCTCTGGCCTTCAGCTACCTGAACCCCGAGGAGTCCATCGACATCTTCTTCAAAGAGGTGCGGGAGGCCGGGTTCGTGGCCAAGGAGCGCGAAAACGTCCGCATGGGCTCGGGGATCGCGAACTTCTCCGGCCTGGCCGAGGAGGCGCGCGTGAACGGGCTGGGCTGGTCGGATCCGAAGCGCTTCTCGGAGATGGCCGACCTCGTGCTGACCTACCTGGCCAAGGGCGCCCAGAAGCCGAACGTGGACGAGCTCTACACCAACCGCTTCGCCGGACGCATCAAGTTGACGGAGACGCAGTGGGTCGACGCCAAGAAGCGCAACGAGGAGTTCGCGAAGTTCTTCGCGTGAGCCCCGCGTGCTGATCTCGGCCGAGCTCGGGACGCCGACCACTGTGCCCGGGCGCGGCGCCGAGACCTACGTGGTCGTCGACGGCGTCAGGAAGGTCTACAACGCCGGGGCGAGCGCGCTGGAAGCCGTCAGCTCCGTCAGCTTTGCCGCCCGAGCGGGCGAGTTCGTCTCGATCCTGGGGCCAAGCGGCTGCGGCAAGAGCACCTTGCTCATGATGGTCGCCGGCCTCGAGCCGCTCACCGCCGGGCGCATCGACGTCGCCGGCCAGCCGATCACCGGGCCACGCGCCGACATCGGCGTGATCTTCCAGGATCCGGTCCTGCTCCCGTGGAAGAGCGTGCTCGACAACGTGCTCTTCCCGATCCACATCCTCAAACGCCCGGTGCGCGAGTACACCGAGCGAGCCCGGCAGCTCCTGGACATGGTCGGCCTCTCGGAGTTCTCCGCCAAGCGGCCGCACCAGCTTTCGGGCGGAATGCGCCAGCGCGTCGCAATCTGCCGCGCGCTCGTCCACGATCCCACGCTGCTCCTGATGGACGAGCCGTTCAGCGCCCTCGACGCCATCACCCGCGACGAGATGAACGCGGCGCTGCTCGACATCTGGCAGCGCTACCAGAAGACCGTCCTGTTCGTGACCCACGGCATCCGCGAGGCCGTCTTCCTGTCCGATCGGGTGCTGGTGATGGCGCGCCGGCCGTCCACGCTCATCGCCGACGTGAGCATCCCGCTCCCGCGCCCTCGTCGCCTGACCATCGAGGAAACGCCGGAGTTCAACGAAATCTGCGCGCTCCTCCGGGCGAAGATCGAGGAGAGCCACGGCCGTCGGGGAGCGTCCTGACGTGGCCCTCGACAGCCTCTCGACGGCCGACCTCGGCGCCGGCCGCCTCGACGGGCTGACGCGCGCGCTGAAGGCCGGCGTGTCGCGGGGCTGGCGGCCCGTGGTCTTGCCGATCGTCACGGCCGCGCTGGCCCTGGCGGCGTGGGAAGCGCTGGTGCGTGTGCGCCACATTCCCTCGGCGATCTTGCCGCCGCCGACGGAGGTGGCGCAGACGCTGGTGGCCGTTCACGGCTTGCTGCTCGAGCACGCCTGGCCGACCCTGGTCGAGACGGTGGCCGGCTTCCTGCTCGCCGCGGTCGTGGGCATGGTCGTCGCCATCGCCATCACGTATTCGCGGCCGATCCGGGAGGCGCTCTACCCGCTCCTGGTCGTGTTCCAGCTCATCCCGAAGGTCGCGCTCGCTCCGCTCTTCATCGTGTGGCTCGGCATCGGAACCAGCTCGCGCCTCATGTTCGCGCTCTTCATCAGCTTCTTCCCGGTCGTCATCTCCACCGCGGCCGGACTGATCGACACCGACCGCACGATGATCCGGCTGGCGCGCTCCTTGACGGCGAACGACTGGCAGATCTTCGTGAACATCCGTTTTCCCGGCGCGCTGCCCCACATCTTCAGCGGCCTCAAGATCGCGGTCACGCTGTCCATCATCGGCGTGATCGTCGGCGAGTTCATCACGTCGCAGGCGGGGCTCGGGTACCTCATCGTCTTCGCGACGTCGCGTGCCGAGACGGCCGCCATCATGGCGGCGATCCTCGTGCTCTGTGTCATCGGCCTCGTGCTGTACGGCGTCGTAGCCCTGGCCGAGCGCGTGATGCTCACGTGGTATCACGGAGACCGTTGATGCCGACCCATGGCAAGGTGTTCGGGCTCTCACTGAAACCCCGCGAGCACCTCCCGCTCCTTCGCGGGGCTGGACGGTATCTCGACGACATCACACGGCCGGGGCTGGTGCACCTGGGCGTCGTCCGCAGCCCGCACGCCCACGCGCGAGTGATCGCCATCGATGCGACGAACGCCCGTGCCCTCCCCGGCGTGCTCGGGGTCTTCGGTCCGGCCGAGCTTCCCGAGGTCACGCGGCCGATTCCGCCGCATCTCCCGTTCCGGGCACACGTGCGGCCCTTCGAACAGTGTGCGCTCGCGCTCGGCAAGGCCCGATACGTGGGCGAGCCGGTGGCCGTCGTCGTCGTCGAGGCCGCCGCCCAGCTCCAGGACGCCATCGACGCCGTCCACGTGCAGTACGAGC